>UMHP01045020.1_pt1 | contig 124633 bp, 97 predicted proteins | sample 1965571 | NCBI WGS metagenome assembly UMHP01 (sample SAMEA4836103, study PRJEB28245) | human gut metagenome | biome: gut microbiome; material: fecal sample | place: Denmark | collected 2008
CGGGTTGCTCGGAAATAAAAGTCTAACTTTTTGGGGTCACATCAGTTCTTTCGGGCTCTTTACGGCTGCGGCGGCAGGCCGGTTTTCAATAAGTCCGGCGTTTTCATCTGCCCCTCGCTGCACTGGTTGACGTAGTTATAGAGCAGGGCTTCTAAAAAATTCAGGTCTCCCCTGCGCAGATTTATTTTTTCGTCCGTCCCCCAGGGATATCGGATAAGGGTCTGCCACGTTTGGCGCACAGCCGGCGTAAGCGGCAGTTCGGCCATGTCGCCCCGATCCTGGTAGTCGATGTAGTAAACGGGCTGGTCACAGTAGCCCCGGCCGCGGTAAAAGATGCGGGCCTCGTCCGTTTCCGGCAGAAAGCCCGTCAGCGCCAGGAGCTGCCAGCCGGCGATGAGGGTGACGATGCGGACGTCTTTCACTTCGATGGCCCGTCCGTAGAGGCGGACCAAGCGGTACAGTTCTTCATCTTTTTCTCCGCTCGCCGTGAGAAGGAGCACCATTTCGACGAAAATCTGGGAATAGACGTAGCCGTCCCAGGTCAGGTCGCGAAGGCGCCAATTGGCACGGCAGTCGTACTCGGTCAAGGTGTGGACGCCGTCCTTTTCAAAGACGTCGAAGGAAATCTCCGCCAAAGGCGCCAAGGCACCGTAGCCCATCTTCCCCTGAGTACTGCGCCGGGCCAGGACGTGGAGAATCCCTTCTTGGTGCGTCAAAATGGTCAGGACCAGCTGTTTGGCACTCGTCTTTTTGACGGCCAGGATGATGCCGTCGTAAGGTCGTGACGGCCGCTGACCGAAGGATCGATTAGTCGCCATGGCTGTCACCGTCCCCTTCCCCCGACCCGGCGTCTGCTACGGGCGGCGGCGGAATGGGAACGGCCTTGAGGCGAACGATGCGGAAGCGCTGCATTTCAAGGACCTCAAAGCGGTAGTTTCCAATGGTGACTTCGTCGTGAACAATCGGTGTATGGCCTAAGGCATTAAAGACGTAGCCGCCGATCGTATCGGTATCGACGTCCTCTTCGACGGGGATGTGCAGCAGCTCTTCGACGTCGTCGAGGAGGACCGTCCCGGCAAATTCGTAGGCTCCGTCGGGCAGGGGCTGGATTTCTTCTTTTTCATGGGTGTGCTCATTCTGAATGGCGCCGACCAGTTCTTCTAAGATGTCTTCCAGGCCGATGAGACCGACGGTGCTGCCGTATTCATCGACGACCATGGCCAGGTAGGTCCGGCGCATGCGCATGAGCTGGAGCAGTTTCGACGCCGGCATAATTTCCGGAATGGTCAGGATCGGCCGCTTGATGAGGTTGAGGTTGCTACGCTTATGGATATAGAGATCCATAATGTCCTTGATGTGGACCAGGCCCAATATATGGTCCTTGTCATCTTCACACAAGGGGTAACGCGTGTGCCGCGACTGGCGGATGGTCTGCAAATGCTGGTGCATCGTCTCTTCCGTATAGAGACAGACGATATCCTGACGGGGCACCATGATTTCTTTCGCTAAGAGGTCGGCAAAATCAAAGACGTTGCCGATGAGTTCGCTTTCGACCTGGTCGATCTTCCCTTCTTTATGGCTGGCCGTAATGAGCATCCGGATTTCATCTTCCGAATGAGCCAAGTCGATTTCGTTGGTAACGTCAAGGCCGCGGTCGGCCAGGATGAGCCGCCCCAGGCCGTTGCCGAAGACGATGAAGGGCAGGAGCGGATGGCTCCAGGGATGGATGAGGCGGTGGACCATGCGCAGGCTCTTTTCCGGCCGCTGGAGGCCGACGGATTTCGGAATCAGTTCGCCAAAGACCCAGAGAATAAAGCAGAGGATGACGGCCACGACGACGTCGATGAGCCATAAGATCCAGACATGACCGACATAGGGCTCGAGGAGGCCGTAAAGGCTGTAGAGAATGCAGAATCCGGCAGCCCCGGCAATGAGGCCCGACAGGGCCATGCCGAGCTGGGCCGTCGCCAGGAAGATAATGGGCTTATCATAGAGAGACAGCAAAGGCCTTAAGGATACGTCGCCGTCGCGGATGAGTTCTTCCAAATATTCCCTGCGCAGCTGGGCAAAGGCGAACTTCCCCGTAACGCAGACGGCGCTGATGATCAGGCAGATCAGAAAAACAAGAAAACATTGGACGATGAGTTGTGCTTCCATCTTGCCGGCCCCCTACTCGTTTTTATAGCCGAATTCGCTGAGGGCTGCCGCCTTGTTGCGCCAGTCCCGCTTGACCTTGACCCAGATGTCGAGGTAGACCGAAGAACCGAGGAGATTTTCGATTTCCTGACGGGCCAGGTTGCCGATTTCTTTCAGGACAGCCCCGTTCTTGCCGATGACGATGCGCTTTTGCGAATCCCGTTCGACGTATACCGTGACCCGGATATAGACCTTATGGTTGCCCCGGTCTTTCATTTCTTCCGTAAAGACGGCGATGGCGTGGGGCACTTCGTCGCGGGTGCAGCGGAACAGTTTTTCCCGGACGATTTCGGCCACCAAGAGCCGTTCGGGCTGGTCGGTGATCATGTCGTCAGGGAAGTATTTCGGTCCTTCCGGCAAGATCTTGCGCAGTTCTTCGACGACGGCGTCGACGTTGTCTCCGTTCAAGGCCGAAATGGGAATGACCTGGGCAAAGGGATAGAGTTCGGCGTATTCGGTAATCTTGGTCAGGATCTCTTCCTTGCTCATGAGGTCGACTTTATTGATGATCAAGAAGACGGGAACGCCTGTATCCTTTATTTTGTCGAGGACGAATAAGTCGCCGGGCCCCTTCTTTTCATTGCCCGAGATGAGGAACAGGACGGCGTCGATATCGCGCAGGGACTGGTAAGCCGCTTCATCCATGAATTCCCCGAGCTTATGCTTGGGCTTGTGGATCCCCGGCGTGTCGAGGAAGACGATCTGACAAGCCTCGTCCGTATGGATGCAGAGGATGCGGTTGCGCGTCGTCTGAGCCTTATCGGAGACGATCGAGACTTTATGCTTGATAATGCGGTTGATAAGGGTCGATTTACCGACGTTGGGGCGGCCGACGACGGCGACGAATCCCGATTTAAACGATTCCATAACGATAATAGGTCCTCCTTATAATTCTTCGCCTTGGCGGACGTAATCCAGGCGCTGTAAGATAAATTCTTCTTCTTTGCGCATTTCGGCCTTGTCTTCCGGTTCCATGTGGTCGTAGCCTAAGATGTGCAGCATGCCGTGAATGGTGAGGTAAGCCAGTTCCCGTTCGAAGGAATGGCCGTATTCATCGGCTTGTTCCTGTACTTTTTCAAGGGAAATGATGATATCCCCCAAAAGGGCCGTGTCCGGGCCTTCATAGCCGTCTTCTTCCCCTTCATTGAGAGCAAAGGACAGGACGTCCGTCGGCCGGTCGATATTGCGGTACTGTTTGTTCAAGGCGTGGATGTAGTCGTTGTGGCACAAGAGAATGCTGATTTCGGCGTTCGGTCCGAGACCGTAAACCAAGGCCGCTTCTTCACAGACCCGTTCGATAACTTTTTCATAGTCTTCCTGTTCGAATGAAGGATCTTCATAGTTGATGTTGATATGCACGAGTGGTACCCCCTTTGATACAGTGTCCCCCTGTCCTTTCGGGCAGATCATTTATCTTTATAATAATTTTCATAGGCTCTGATAATGCGGCCGACCATGTCGTGGCGGACGACGTCTTCGTCGCTGAAGTGGACCATGCCGACGCCCTTCACGCCGTCGAGGATCTTTTCAGCCTCTGTAAGGCCCGACATGCGGCGGTCGACGAGGTCGATCTGGGTGGCATCGCCGTTGACGACGACCCGCGAATGATTGCCCATACGGGTGAGGAACATCTTCATCTGTTCCCGCGTCGTATTCTGGGCTTCGTCGAGGATGATGAACGATTCTTCTAAGGTCCGGCCGCGCATATATGCCAAAGGCGCCACTTCGATGATGTTGCGGTCGATGAGTTTTTGGAACTGGTCATAGCCGAACATATCGGCCAAGGCGTCGTACAAGGGGCGCAGGTACGGGTCGATTTTTTCCTGCAAGTCCCCGGGCAGAAAGCCCAGCTTTTCGCCGGCTTCGACGGCCGGACGGGTCAGGATGATGCGTTCGACTTCACGATTCTTTAAGTAAAAAGCAGCCAGGGCCACGGCCAGATAGGTCTTCCCCGTACCGGCAGGGCCGATGCCGAAGGTAACGAGGTTCTTCCGGATAGAGTCGACGTATTTTTTTTGTCCCAGCGTCTTGGGCTTGATCAGGCGGTGGCGGGCGGAAATGCCGACCGTATCTTCATAGAGAGCGTGCAGCTCTTCGCCCCGCCCGGCTTTGATGAGGCCCGCTGAGTAGCGGACGTGCTGCGTCGTGAGATAGGTATTTTCCCGGAACAGGTAGCGCAGGGCGCCGAAGACGTCCAGGACTTGTTCGACTTCCTGCTCACTGCCGACGATCATGGCCGTGTCGCCGCGGACGGCAATGCGGCAGTCCGGAAATTCACGCTGCATCGTCTTTAAAAATTCATCTTTCATGCCCAGGACGGCCCGGGCTTCACGCAAATCGGAAAATTGCAGTTTCTTTTCTACCAAAATAATCTCCTTTATGTCATGAATTTACGGACAGCTTTACCGTGCAGATAGTCGCACAAGGCGCCTTGACGGGTGTCACGGCGTTCTAAGGCTTCGTCGATCATATCGCGAATGCGCCACCAGCCCATGCCCCAGTTGGCAAAATCCGTCGCCTCTTTCGGCGCTCTGCCGATGAGGCGCTGGAAGACGATATCCGGCCGGCTGTATTCGAGGAAGGCTACGACGCGGCGGACGTACTCTTCGCAGGTGAAAAGGCTTATTTCTCCCTTGGCGTACCATTCGGCCATGGCCGTATTCTTTATGATGTACAGGGCGTGGAGCTTGACTTCATCCGTACCGGCCGCCGACACGAGTTTAGCCGTTTCGATGGTGTCTTCCATCGTATCCCAAGGGAGGTCGAGGATGACGTGGGTGCAGACCCGGAAGGGGTAATCGCGGAGCATCATCATGGCATCGACGTATTCTGCCGTCGTATGGCCGCGGTTGATCTTGGTCAAGGTCTTGTAGTTGGCCGTCTGGAGGCCCAGCTCGACGAGGATGTCGACGCCGTACTGATGCTTTACGTCGGCCATGATGTCGAGATAGGTTTCATTGAGGCAGTCCGGCCGGGTGGCAATGGCAAGACCTACGATATCGGGCCGGCAGGCCGCCGTCAGGAAGTCTTGGAAGCGGTCGGGCGGCAGGTAGGTATTGGTAAAATTCTGAAAGTAGGCGATGAATTTATTGGCCTTGTATTTAGGCTTGATATGGGCCATATTCTGCTCGATCTGCTGTTCGATGGTCACCGAGGCCGGCAGGTTTTCATAGCCGGCACCGATGGAGCCGCAGAAGGCACAGCCCCGGACGCCCAGGGTACCGTCGCGGTTGGGACAGGTATCGGGGATGCTGATGGGCAGCTTATATACTTTTTCTCCGTAAGTTTCTTTTAAATAGGTCGAATAGACACGGTAGCGTTCGTTCACAAAGTCTCTCCTTTTGCCGGAATGACGAACCAGTCGGCCCGTTCTTTCTTCTTCTCGGCAATGATATAGGCCGGGCCGTCGGGAACCGTCCCGTACCGGCTCAGTTCAGCCTTCATGGCCTGACTGACAGGCCAGATATAGTAGCGCATCTTGATGTCGCGCCAGTTCGTAAATCGATAGTCGGGAATATAGCGGCAGAGCCAATCTTCATGGCGGAAGATATGGTCGGTCTCACGGCGCGCTGCCGGCAGCCAGCCGAGGAAATCGGGATGAAGGCGGAAGCGGAAAAAGGTCAGCATGTCGAGGGCCAAGAGTTCTTTGGCCAGAGCCTTTTGATCCTCCGCAAGATCCAGTATATCCTCCAGGCAATGGCCGAGGAAACGGCACAGCGTATCGTCAGACAGGGCCTTTTGGTCATTATGAAGGACAAGCCACTCATCTGTCAAGACTTCATAGAGCTTCATGTAATCCGGAGCATACCGGCGGCCCAGAAAGGCCAAGAGATACGTAAACTTTCCCGAGTTATACGTCCGCTCGAAGACGTCTTCAAAGACCTTCAAATAGGCCACCTTTTCATAAGGAAGCCAGGTCGTGGCCAGTACTTCGTAAGGGCCTTTCGGGTCATAGCGGTAATCGTCGGGATAATCGCGGCGAATGCCCGAGCCTTTGAGGAGCTTTAAAAAGCCGATTTGCAGCTTATGGGGCCGCAGGGCATAGATGTCGTTGAAGGATTGGCGCAGGTGATCATAGTCTTCATAGGGCAGGCCGACGATGAGGTCGAGGTGAAGGTGCATCGTATCGAGGGCGACGAGGCGCTCCATGATGTGCGTGATCCGCGGCCAGTCGTTGTGGCGGCGGATAGCTTTCAATGTCGGCTCATACGTCGTCTGAATGCCCATTTCCAATTGAATGCGTCCCTTCGGGGCCTTGGCCAGTAAATCGATGTCGTCGTCGGTCAAGACGGCCGGTTCGATTTCCAAATGGAAGTTGACCGGTTTCTCGACGCCGATCATATATTCCACTAAAGGCCGGTGGTGGCTCGGGTTGCAGTTAAAGGTCCGGTCGACGAATTTTACCTGAGACACGCCGGCGTCGACGAAGGCCTGTAATTCCTTTAAGACCAGCGGCACTGAGCGGAAACGGACGCGGTCGTTCATCCCCGACAGACAGTACTGGCAGTGAAAGGGGCAGCCCCTCGAGCTTTCGTAGTACATGATGCGGTGGTCGAGGTCGCGAAAGTCCTGATTTTCATAGGGGAAGGGCAGGCTGTCGAGGTCGTCGATTTCCTGAAAGGTTTCATCGCCTTGAATCTTTCCGTCAACGTGGCCGAGAACGCCGGGAATATCCGTCCCGTCTTCCCCCTTTTCGAGAGCCGTCAGGAAATCCGGCACCATGATTTCCCCTTCGCCCTGGAGGACGTAGTCGATATCCGGGCAGTCAAGAAGGACCTGGCGGGCCGTATAGGAGACTTCGGGACCGCCGACGAAGATCTTCGTTTCGGGGAAGACGCTTTTGACTAAGGTGATGATATGGCAGGTCATTTCAATATTCCAGATATAACAGGAAAAGCCGATGACGTCGGCTTTAAAGGCTGCTATGTGACGCAGGATGTCGTAGGGATTTTGATTGATCGTATATTCAGCCGCATCGACGGCGACGCCTCGGTGGGCGCAGGCCGTCGTCAGGCAGCGAATGGCCAGGGACGAGTGAATAAATTTCGCATTCAAAATGGTGAGCAGCGTTTTCATGAAAGACCTTCCTTCAATCTTGATAATACATTAAGTATACCGCAAGGACGCCATTCTGTCATGTTTTTTTCGCCGACCGCAGGCGGCCAACCTTTTCGCAGCTACCGTTTTATGATAAGATGAGGTAGTATATAGATTCTCACCTATGAAAAGGAGGCTTTTCCTTGTTTAAAATAGCACTCGCCCAGACCCGGGTCTATCCCGGCAATCCTCGGCAGAACGCGGCGGTCATGAAGGACTTCATCGCCAAGGCCAAGGCAGCCCGCTGTGACATCGTCGTCTTCCCGGAACTTGCCATTCCCGGCTACTTCATCGGCGACATCTGGGACCAGCCCGATTACATCGACGAATGCGTCCGCTTCGGCGAAGAAATCCGCGACCTGTCTCAGGGCATGGCCATCATCTTCGGCAACGTAGCCAAAGAAACGGACCGGGTCAACCTCGACGGCCGGACGCGAAAATATAACGCCATGTTCATCGCCTACAACGGCCAATGGCTGTCCCCTGCCCGTTCGCCCTACCCCTTCTACATCAAGACCCTCCTTCCCAATTACCGGGAATTCAGCGACATCCGCTACTTTACGTCCCTCATCGAAGTCGCCCAGGAACGGCACGCCTTCCCGGAAGACTTCTTGTCGCCCGTCCAGATTTCCTTCGACGACGGCCGCAAGTTCCGCATCGGCCCCCTCATCTGCGAAGACAGCTGGGATGAAAACTATCCTTTCAAACCGATGCACTATTTAGGCAAGATGTACGATATCGACTTGTTCGTCAATATTTCAAACTCGCCCTTTACCTTAGGAAAAACCCAACGCCGCCACCGCCTCTTCGGCCAGGCCATCGACAAGATTCACTGCCCGGCAGTCTACGTCAACTGTACAGGCATCCAGAACAACGGCAAGAACATCTATACCTTTGACGGCGCCAGCAGCACCTACCAAAAAGACGGCAGCCACCACAGCGCCTGCAAGCCCTTTACGGAAGAGCTCCTCCTCGTCGACTTTGACGAAACGACGCAGACCTTTACGTCTCCGTCTCAGGTGCAGCCGGAAAAGTCCCAGATTGAAGATATTTACGACAGCCTCCACTACGGCCTCAAGCACTTCATGGATGCCATCGGTGTCCATAAAGTCGTCATCGGCGTATCGGGCGGCATCGATTCGGCCGTCAACGCCGCCCTCTATGCGACGGTCCTGCCGCCGGAGGACATCCTCTTGGTCAACATGCCCAGCTGCTACAATTCGGACACGACCAAGAGCCTGGCCAAAGAACTGGCCGACAACATCGGCTGCCTGTATACGGTCATCCCCGTCCAGGACAGCCTGGAGCTGACGCGCAAGCAGTTCAGGGAAACCGTCCTCCATCAGGGCGAAAAGGAAAAGGGAAGCCTCGCCTTGACCAGCTTCATCGAAGAAAACATCCAGGCCCGGGACCGCTCGAGCCGCATCTTGGCCGCTGCGGCAGCCTCCTTTGGCGGCGTCTTCACGTGCAACGCCAATAAGGCCGAAACGTCTGTCGGCTATGCCACCCTCTACGGCGACAGCGCCGGCTATTTAGCCGCCACGGCTGATCTCTGGAAGCATCAGGTCTACGAACTGGCCCACTACCTCAACGACGAGGTCTTCGGCCGCCATGTCGTCCCTCAGGGCAGCATCGACATCGTCCCCAGCGCCGAACTGTCGAACAAACAGGATATCACCAAGGGACAGGGCGACCCCCTCATCTATCCCTATCACGACTACCTCTTCGCCGCCTTCGTCGAACGCTGGCAAAGGGCTACGCCCGAATCGATCCTGACCTGGTATCTCGACGGAACCCTGGAAAAGAACATCGGCTGCACTGTCGACGTCCACCAATTATTTCCGACAGCCAAGGAATTCATCGACGACCTCGAACGGTGGTGGCGTCTCCTCTCGGGCTTTGCCGTTGCCAAACGGATCCAGAGCCCGCCCATCCTTTCCATCAGCCGCCGCCCCTTCGGCAACGACCTGCGCGAAGCCCAGCTGACACCGTATTTTACGACCCGCTATTTGGAATTAAAAGAACGGGTCTTGTCAGAATCCTGCTAACGGCGTAATAATCGCTTATACGTCAAAGGACTGCTGATTCATCTTTTTGAATCGGCAGTCCTTTTTTCATGTCATGTTATTCCTTTTGACCTCGGTCACGATCATTCCTTGAAGGAATGGCGATTTTCCGGTGTCATGGCCTTTATAAGGTCTTCTTTCGAGCGGTTCTTAAAGTCTTCTATTTCTCCCTTCACAGCCTTATGAAGCTGTACCGTTACCTGTTCATCCTGATGGGAATAGTCTTTAAAGGACAGTTCCAAGACACCGTCTTTTTCCTGATAGGTAAAGGTCAGGGGATTTTCCGTCGTCGTCGTAAGGGTGTTATCTTTTTCCTCTGCCTTGAGGTTCATTTCCTTCATCGTCGTCCATTCATACTGCTGATTGTCCTGGTTGACGATGCTGTCGATTAAGCCCGGATCGGGAATATCTTTTAATTCCCAATTACTCCGTTCTAAGCTGACGATATAGCCATCGTTATTCTTTTCAATTTTGACATCATAGACGCAGTCCATTTCTTTCGGGAACCCCGTTTTTCCGTAGCCGACCCATTGACCGGAATAGTCGACGCTTTTCGAATTAAAGCAGCCGGTAAGAAAGGCAACGGCAAAAATGCTGACAGCAGCAAAGACAATCAATTTCATGAATTTTGACAGTGAACGCATTTGATTACCTCCTTATACCCTAAAATACCTGTTTACTCTGTAAAAGAGAAGTTTTTCCCCTCTTTATTCAACTTATCCAGCAGTTCTTCTTTTTGACGATTTTTAAAGGAATCCAAGTCACCGGCTGCGTCTTTGCTCTTTTGCAGGGTAATGATGGAATCGCCGGTCTTATACTGGAGTTCTTCTTTTTCTTCGTTATAGGTCAGGGATGCCTGGGTATTGCCCGAAATTTCCAATACCTCGTTTTGGAGATTCCCCGTCAGTTTTTCCGTTTCATTCTGCCAACTGTAGGACGCGCTGCTGCCGCTTATGCTTTCCTTGGCATTCCAATAGGAGCGGGTCTGTTCGATGGTATAACCGTTGCCATTGCCGTCTTTCTCGATCTTTAAATCATAAAAGCAGTCAAAATCGGTCTGGTTGTAGCGCCCGGTACCGGTCCATTCGCCGGCAAATTTGTCGGAGCTGCCGCAGCCACCGAGGACGGCCATCGCCAAAAGGCTGACTGCCACGACGACGGCCAATTTCATAAATCGTGAGAATACATTCATATTGTTGCCTCCTTTTTTACCACCATAAAACGCTATAAGGACTCTTCCCTCCAAGGGAAAAGGCTTACACTATTTAGATCGTGCCGACAGTGATTCATGCCTGTGAAAGGAAAACAGCTGCCATGACCGGATCTCCGGGACTCGCGGTGCAGTCCCTCCGATGTCAGCCATGGTAAAAGACGGATTTCTCATTTACCTCATTACTATATAACATAGAAAGTCGGATTCTGTCAATACAAAGTGTGTCAAAACCGATAGATGTACGGCCTCTGTATCCCCTTTTCCATACTTTCGGCGGATCAAAAAAGACGGATGGAAGCTACAAAAAAACACGCCCTGCCCAAAAGGACAGAGCGTGCTGATAGTATAAAACAAGGTATGAACCGGAGGCTACATGTCTTTCAGCCGTCCGACTTCACTCTTTGGTCTCACCTTTTTATGTCCAAAGTTTTCGACGATGATGAACATCATGGGAATGAGGAAGACGCCGACGATAGTCGCAACGGACGTACCGAAGACGACGGTGATCCCCATGTTGACACGGGATGCGGCACCGGCACCGGAGGCCATGGCCAGCGGGATGGAGCCGACGACGAAGGCCAGGGACGTCATGATGATCGGGCGCAGACGGATCTTGGCGGCTTCAATAGCAGCCGACACGGGATCCATGCCGCGCTCATCGACACGGACTTTGGCGTATTCGATGATCAGGATGGCGTTCTTGGCAGCCAGGCCGATGACGGCCAGGATACCGATCTGGAAGTAGATGTTGTTCTGCTGGCTCAGGAGGTAGGCAAAGACGGCTGCCCCAAAGACACCGGCCGGCAGACTGAATAGTACGGCAAAGGGAACTTTCCAGCTTTCATAGAGGGCTGCCAAGACGAGGAAGACGAAGAGGATGGCCAAGGCAAAGACGTAGACCGTCTTGTTGCCGGCTTCGATTTCTTCACGGCTCATGCCGCTCCATTCGTAGGCATAGCCTTCGCCGAGGGTATCGGCTGCGATTTCTTCCAAGGCTTTAATGGCGTCGCCGGAGCTGTAGCCATTGGCCGGAGCCCCTTGGATGGTAATAGCCGGATAGTCATTGAAACGAGTGATGATCGATGCCGATCCCATCGGTTTCGGACGAACGAAATTCGATACCGGAACGAGCTGGTTGCTCGAGTTGCGGACATAGATATGGTTGTTGGCATCGACGGTTTCACGGAATTCCGGAGAAGCCTGGACGATAACCTTGAAGTTACGGCCAAAGATGGTGAAGTCATTGACCTGATAGGAACCGTAGAAGGACTGGAGCGTCGAATAGAGGTCGCTCAGGGAGACGCCTTCACGGGCGACTTTGTCGCGGTCGATTTCGAGCTCATAGCCCGGTGTATCCGCCGCAAAAGCGGTGTAGACCGAACCGATTTCCGGACGCTGACGGGCAGCGGCGATGACTTTCTGTGCCGTTTCTGACAGTTCGGCCGTCGTATGGCCGCCCCGGTCTTCGAGCTGCATGGTGAAGCCTGACGACGTACCCATGCCGTCGATTGGCGGCGGGTTTAAGGCGATGATCGAGGCTTGCGGAATCTGGGCGCCGCGGGCCATGATTTTACCCATCAAAGCGTCGACGGAGAGATCCTTCGTCGTCCGTTCATCCCAGTCGTCAAGGCCGATGAAGGCAGCGGCGGCGTTCGACTTCTGGCCGTCTGCCAGAAGGCCGTAGCCGACGATATTCATGGCCGTCGATACGCCGGGCTGTTCTTTGAGCCAGTTACCCATGTCTTCACTGATTTTCTTCGTTTCCGTCTGAGAAATGCCTTCCGGAAGGGTGATATCCATCATGACGAAGGCACTGTCTTCAGCCGGTACGAAGCCCGTCGGCATGACCCGGAAGACGCCGAGGGTAGCCGCACTGATGACGATCAGGAAGACGACGCACCAGCGCAGGTGGAGCTGCAAGTGAGCCAGGATCTTGCCATAGCCTGCGATGAGGCGGTCGAACCATTCATTGAATTTATTGAAGAATTTGTAAATCCCCTTGGGATTTTCTTCGGGCTTATGGATATTCAAGATGGTCGCGCACATGGCCGGCGTCAGGGTCAGGGCGACGAAGGCCGAAATGAGGACCGAGACGGCAATGGTCAAGGCGAACTGGCGGTAGAGGATACCGCTCATGCCGCTTAGGAAAGCGACAGGGATGAAGACCGAAGCCAAGACGCAGGCGACGCCGATAACCGGGTTCTGTACGTTTTCCATGGCGATGATCGTCGCCTCTCGCGGACTTCGGGCGTTGTATTTAATTTCATATTCAACGGCTTCGATGACGACGATGGCATCGTCGACGAGGAGGCCGATAGCCAAGACCATGGCGAACAAGGTCAAGGTGTTGATGGAAAAGTCAAGGACGGAAAAGAGGGCAAAGGTCCCGAGAAGGGATACCGGGACGGCGATCAACGGAATGAGTGTCGACCGGCCGCTCTGGAGGAAGAGGTATACGATGAGGGCAACCAAGAGCAGGGCTTCGATGAAGGTTTGGATAACTTCTTCGATGGAGGCCCGGACGAACTTCGTGCTGTCGTATACGACTTCATAGTCCATATCGGACGGGAAGGATTCCTTGGCCTTTTCAAGGACGGCTTTCGCACCGCTGACAGACTGCATGGCGTTGGCGTCAGACGTCAGGCTGACCATGAAGCCGGCAGCATTACTGTCATTGAGTTTGGACGTGACGCTGTAGTCTTTCGAACCTAAGTTGACTTCCGCTACGTCGCCGACGCGGACCATAGTCCCATCGGAGTTGGTGCGGATGATGACGTTCTTAAACTGTTCGGCCGTTTGCAGACGACCGTCGGTACGCATGGTGTACTGATAGGTCTGGTTGTTAGCCGACGGCTGAGCGCCGATGGTACCGACGGCAGCCTGGGTGTTCTGGGCCGAAATGGCCGAGATGACGTCTGTCGGCGTGACGTTCAAGATACTCATCTTCATCGGATTGAGCCAAATACGCATGGCATAGTCCGAACCGAATTCCTGGACACTGCCGACGCCGGGAACGGATTTCAAGGCATCCATGAAGTACTGGGTCGCATAGTTCTTCATGAACGTAGCGTCGTACGACCCATTCGGCGAAACGAGGGCGAATACCATGGCCATGGAACTCGTCGACTTCTGGACCGTAACGCCCGTCGCCGTAACTTCTGACGGCAGGGTCGAAGAAACCTGGCTGACTCGGTTCTGGGTATTGACCGTATCCATGTCGCCGTCACTGCCCGTTTCGAACTGGGCCGTCAGCGAATAGGTCCCGTTGTCATTACTGGAACTTTCCAAGCTGACCAGGTCGTCGACACCGACCATTTGGCGTTCGATGACGCTGGCGACGGTCGTGCCGATGACTTCGGCGTTTGCCCCGGGGTAAGATGCCGACACGCGGACTTGGGGCGGCGTAACGTTCGGGTACTTCGCGACCGGCAGGGTTGCGATGGAAAGCAGACCGAGTATGGAAATGATCAGGGAAATGACGACGGCGAAAATAGGCCTGTCAATAAAAAACTTTGATATCACGGTCTCGCCTCCCTACTTGTTTGACGACGAGTCAGAAGCCGTATTGGAGTTATCGTTGTCGATATCCGCCTTGGTCAGCAAGTGCTGGTCGAGGGTCGCTCCCTTTGCTTTCTGATAGCCGTCGACGATGACGATATCGCCGCTCTGAAGCCCGCTGGTGATGATCCAGAATTTACCGACTTTCTGGCCCGGCGTGACTTCCCGAGTCTGAGCCTGTCCGTTGCCGTCGATGACGGAAACGTAGTATTTACCGAGGGTCTGCTGAACAGCCCGCTGCGGGACGGACAAGGCATTGCGCTGAATCTGCGTATCGGAAACGACCGTAGCATACAGGCCGGGGATGAGCAGGTTTTCCGGGTTGTCAAAGACGGCTTTGACGATGATCGAACCGGAGTTGCCGTCCATGCCGTGGTTGACCTGGGCAATGCGGCCTTCATAAGGATACATCGTGCCGTCGCTCAGGCGGAGCAGGAGGTGGTCGCCCCAGTTACTGCCGTCTGCCCCCTGTTTGGTCATCTGCAGGTATTCGGCTTCACTGATGGAAAATTCGACGTAGACCGGATTGGTCGACGAAATGGTGACCAGTGCCGTCGAACCGGCTGTCGCAAAGGTGCCGATAGGCACGTCATCGACGTTCAGCTTGCCGCTGAAGGGCGCATAGACGATGGTATCATCGACGTTATCCTGAGCGGCATCGACCTGGGCCGCGTTAGCCGCGACGACGGCTGCCTGTTGGCGCGTAGCCGCTTCCTGGTCGGTTACGGTCTGCTGCGGAACGGCATCCTGGCTGGCCAGGGCCTGGTAACGGCGGAGATTGAGCTGCTGATTGGCTAAATTGGCTTCGGACTGGGCTTGGGTTGCCTTTGCCTGAGCCAAGGCGGCATCGTACGTACGGCTGTCGATGCGGAACAAGGCCTGACCGGCCGTGACATCCTGACCGCCCTGGACGTACTTTTCTACGACGCGGCCGGAAATCTTCGGCTGAACGGGAACCTTATCCATCGCCGATACGGTACCGCTGTATTCAGCTCGAACGGGCGTGTCTGACGCGACGACTTTATACGTATTGACAGCAACGGGCGCTTTAGTTGCGTCTTTATCAGCACCACAGCCGGCCAAGAGCGCCGCAACCGTCAGGACGGCAACGCTCATCGTCGCAAGTTTGCGTTTTTGTATCATCTTTTTTTCCTCCTATTTCTTTCGATTCCTGATTTTTAATGCCGTATAATAAGACCTTTATACAACGTTTCATATAATCACTAAAACTGGAATCTTGATTGACATCATTGAAATAATCGATGATATCATCGGCTGCGCTGTGCAGCATGCGCAATAACAGGAGCTTGTCAAAAGGCTTGAATTCTCCTGTCTGCTGAGCTTCATCGAGGAGCTGTTCCAAGAGACTCCAATCCTTTTTGTAGCGGGACTGCAGGCGTTCCCAGACGTCGGGCATCATCACTAAGAGATCGCAGACCTTCCGGACCGACAAGACCTGCCAGTTTTCATTGGGCACGTCGAAATAGGCAATCAATTTCTCTTCACAGGTCAGGTTGTCATCGTCGACGAGCTCCCGATGGTATTGGTAGACCCTTTCAAGAAACGAACTGATCGCTTCTTCCACGATTTCCTGTTTTGACGAAAAATATTCGTACAAGGTTCGCTTACTGATGCGCAGCTTGCGGGCTAAATCATCCATGTGAAACTCAGAACCATGCCGGTCGATTTCACGCAAGGCTTCCGCCAGAATCTTGGCGCGGATATCTTCTGTCATGTAAACACATCCTACTCACAAAAATATAACATACTGTCTCTGAAACTCAAACATAAAACCCAGTACCAATTTATAGTTTAATATACCGCACCATATAAGTCAATATACGGCTCTAAACAAGTTGTAATTATTATTTTTCCAATTGGCCAGCCAGTTTCCGGATGGGCAAAAAGCGGTATAACAAGGCTCCGCAGGCGGCACCGAGGCAGGTATTGGGTAAAAAAGCGACGATAAAAAACCACAGGGCCACGGCTTTAGAATCTAAGACGAAGGCCGCCACGGGATAAGCGATGAGGCCGCCTAAAAGTCCGGTCCCGATGATTTCACCGGCAACGGCCCCCCAGATGGATCCCGTCCTTTTATAGAAGATACCGGCCAAGGCGGCGCCGATCATGCTGCCGGGATAGGCAAGGACCGTCCCGACGCCCATAGCCATGCGGATCGACGAGATGCAGAAGGCACCGGCCGTCGAATAGCGCCAGCCGACGAGGACGGCTAAGAGGACGTTGATGAGATGCTGCAGGGGAAAGACGCGGGCCCCGCCGAAGGGAAATGAAACGAAGGGAGCCAGCAAGACTCCGATGGCGATGAAGATAGCCGTCACCGTCATTCTTTTAAGTTCAACATTGTTCATGGGTAATCAAGACCTTTCCATACTGTTGCAACAGATCGCCATTCAGGCTGTAAAAAGCATCGAAGAGGCGGGCGTGAAAAGAACCGGGCCCGGCACTTCCGCCTCTTTCCATGGCCAGTTCGCCGCCGATGCCCATGGCCGTGACGCCGGCGACAGCTGCCGTAAAGGCGTCGCTGACGGCGGCAAAGGAGCCGATGAGGGATGACGTCATGCAGCCCGTACCGGACACATAGGTCAGCATGGGGCAGCCGTTGTGGACGGCAGCCGTCTGCTTGCCGTCGGAAATGATGTCGACGGCGCCGGTAATGGCAATGGTCGTTCCCAATTGTTGGGCAAGGTCGGCCGCCAACGTACCGTCGACGGGACGGACCAGGCTGTCGACGCCGAGGTTGCGGCCGCTCTTATGATCGGCCAGGCAGGTGATTTCCGCCGCATTGCCGCGGATGACCGAAAGGGGTAGTTCCCGGACCAGGCGCAGGGCCGCTTCCGTGCGAAAGGTCGTCCCGCCGGCCCCGACAGGGTCGAAGATGATGGGAACGCCCTTACGGGCTGCCGCCTTTCCGGCCAGGATCATGGCCTCCAGGGTCCACTGCTGGAGGGTGCCCAGATTGAGGACCAGTGCTTTCGCGGCCGCCGCCATTTCGGCGACTTCTTCGACGGAATTGGTCATCGTCGGCGAGGCGCCGATGGCCAGGGTCGCATTGGCGCAGTCGTCCATGGTGACAAAGTTCGTAATGTGATGAATGAGGGGCCGTTCCCGGCGCAGGGCCGCAAGTTTCGAGCCCATGTCTTCGACGATGGTCATGACCTCCTCCCTCCTTATTCGCCACCCTCTTCACGGGCGGCGACGTTCTTGTCGAAGAGGGCATCGGCAAACTGGGCAGCATCGAAGGGACGAAGATCGTCGACGCCTTCGCCGACGCCGACCCAGCGGACGGGGACGCCCAGTTCCCGTTTAATCGACAGGATGACGCCGCCTTTGGCCGTGCCGTCGAGCTTGGTCAGGACGACGCCGGTCAAGGGCACGACGTCGCCGAAGAGCTTGGCCTGGCTGACGGCATTCTGTCCCGTCGTGGCATCGAGGACGAGCAGCGTTTCCTGGGGAGCCCCATCGATGTTGCGGCCGGCGATGCGGGCCATTTTCCGCAGTTCTTCCATGAGGTTGGACTTAGTCTGCAATCGGCCTGCCGTATCGACCAGGAGGATATCGATGTTACGGGCTTTCGCCGAAGCCGTGGCGTCGAAGACGACGGCAGCCGCATCGGCTCCTTCCTGATGCTTGACGATGGGAGCGCCGACCCGTTCGGCCCAGATGGTCAGCTGTTCCGACGCGGCGGCCCGGAAGGTATCGCCGGCAGCCAGCATGACCGATTTCCCCTGTTCTTCATAGTATTTCGCTAACTTACCGATGGTCGTCGTCTTGCCGACGCCGTTGACGCCGACGACGAAGATGACCCGTGTCCCCTCCGTTTCCGGCAGGGGTTCATCGTTTTCATTCAAAAGCTTGACGATGCACCCTTCAAGGTAAGGTACGACGTCGTTCCCGTCTTTGATATCCCGGTTCTTGACGCCGGTCCGGATCTGATTGAGGAGGTATTCCGTCGTTTCGACGCCCATGTCGCCGGTCAGCATGACCGCTTCCAAGTCGTCATACATGTCGTCGTCGATTTTCGCGTAGCCGCGGACGACGGTCTCTATGTTTTGAATGAGCGAGTGTTTCGTCTTTTCTAAGCCTTTTCGAAGTTTTGAAAAAAATCCCATGATCATGTTCCTTCCTTTAATAATTCATCTACTTTGACCGACAGCAGCCGCGATACGCCCTTTTCTTCCATGGTGACGCCGAGGAGCGTATTGGCCGCTTCCATCGTCTTGCGGCGGTGGGTGATGACGATGAACTGCGTCGAGCCGCTGTAATTCTGGAGATACTTGGCCATGCGCTCTACATTGGCTTCGTCGAGGGCCGCGTCTACTTCGTCGACCAGACAGAACGGCGCCGGATGAAAGGCCAAAAAGGCCAGGAGCAGGGCGATGACCGTAAGGGCTCGTTCGCCCCCCGAGAGGAGGGTCAGAGACTGCTGTTTCTTTCCCGGCGGCCGGATGTAGATTTCGACGCCGGACTCTAAGATGTGTTCTTTATCGGTCAGGGCCAAATGGGCCGTTCCGCCTTCAAAGAGGCAGCTGAAAATCTGCTGGAAATGGACGCCGATATCTTGAAAGGCCTGACCGAATTGGTCGGCCATGGCCTTGTCGATGTCGGCGACGACGGCCCGCAGCTTTTCCCTCGATTCTTCTAAATCGAGGCACTGCTTCTTGTAAAATTCTTGTTTATCCAGGGCTGCCTGATAGTCGTCTTCGGCAGCCGGGTTGATGGTACCTAAGGCCGTTATTTGTGATTTTAACTGACTGACCTTGTCGTGAAGCTCTTTCAGCGAGCCTTCGCGGCGCCGATCCATGGCTTCCTGCCGACTCAGGCCCTGCATGGCCAGCCGTTCTTCATGATGACTGATATCGCTCTTATATTTTTCCATCTGGATATCGGCAGCATTGAGGCGCTGCTGCCAGGTCTGACTGCGCTTACGCAGGTCGTCGACGAGTTCGTCCAGGTCATGGCTCTGCTGCAGCCGTTCGCTGCGGCACTTATAGAAAGCTTCTTTGGCCTCATCGGAACGAGCCGTTTCGGCCTTCTTCACTTCGATATTCTGAGCCAGCTCCTGTAAGAGCCTTTCCGTCGTTTGGCGGCGCTCGCGAAGGTCCTTACGCCGTTGTGCAAGGATTTCCTGCTGACTCGTCAATTCGTCCTGCCAGGAAGCGTGCTGAGTCAGCTGTTCTTCCCCATGGCGGACCTGTTCTTTTAAGGTCGCCGCCGTGATCTGACATTCCGTCAGGTTCTTCCGGCACCGCTCTGCTTCGGCCTGGGCGGCATCGGCTGCGGCCTGCCACTGGTGAATGTCCGTTTCCGGTTCTTCTTCCAGGGCCGAGAGCGCCTTTTCTTTGGAAACGAGGTCGGCTTGGATATCCGCGCGGGCCGTGTCAAGGGCTTCGACGCGCTTATCCATATCGGTCACGGTCTTTTCAAGGTCGCGCAATTCCGAAGCGAGCTGCGCAGCCTGCCATGCGGCCTGGCCCGATTCCTGCTTGGCCTTTTGCAGGCCTTCTTCGGCCGCCGCCAAGACCTGTTTCCCTTCTTCAGCCGTTCGGCGCAAAGCCTTGCCCTTTTCCGTCAACCCTTGGAGCTTTTTTTGACCGTCGTCAAGGTGCTGCTGCAAGTCTTCCATCAAGGCTCTGCGGCTGATGAGGGAGCCTTCCTGATTTCGCGTACTGCCGCCGGTCAGGGAGCCGCCGGCATTGAACTGCGTGCCGTCGAGGCAGACGATGCGCAGACGGTGGCCGTACTTCTTGGCGACGGCCGACCCCGTGTCCATCGTATCGGCCAAGAGTGTCTTCCCCAATAAAGACGTAAAGACCGTCTTATATTTTTCTTCATACGTAATGACATCAGAGGCAAAACCCAGGATGCCTTTTTCCGACGCGGCCCGTTCTTCATCGGCGGTCCGCGTCCGGTTTCTCAGGGTATCCAGGGGCAGGAAGGTCGTCCGGCCGGCTTTCTTTTCTTTTAAATAGGAAATGGCCTGTTTGGCCGCCCCTTCGTTTTCGGCCACGACGTACCGGGCCGCGGCGCCCAGGGCAATGTCGACGGCGACGGCAAACTTACCGGGAATGCGGCATAATTCGCCGACGGCGCCGCAAAGCTCGCTGCGCCAGGGCTGCGATGCCGTAAGGACGACCTTGACGGCCCGGCCCAAGCCTTCGTGTTCTTGTTCCATGCTCCGTAAGACGCCGATGCGCTGTTGAGCCCCGTCGACGTCACTGCGAAGACGGCGATAGTCCCGTTCGACGTCCTCCAGGAGGGCCTGCGCCTTGGCAGCGGCCTCCTTCTGAGCGGCAACCTCCTTTTCCCGGTCTCGAAGGCGTTGCTGCCACTGGTCTCTTCGATCTTCGACGGCCTGACTACGGCCCTTCAAGTCTTCCAAGGCCTGCTTTTTTTCTTCGAAAGCGCGAAGGGCTTCTTCACAGGCGTCGGCATTTTCTTCTAAGCGGCGGCGCAGGTCATCGCGGTCGCGGCGCAGCATGAAGGCGTCGCGGCTGCGGCTGGAATTGGCATCGAGGCGTTCCTTTAGGGCGTCGGCAGCTTGTTTAGCCTTGTCGTCCGCTTGGGTGACTAAGGTTTCGGTCAGGGCCAGGGCCTTTTGAGCCGCTGCCAGCTCGGTTTCCTTTTGTTCCTTCTGCTGCCGCAGTTCTTTCTCCTTGGCTTCCCAAGACGTCTGCCGCTCTTGGAGCTGGCCTTCATCCTTTTCATCGGCAGCCTGCTGCTCAGCCAGTTCGGCTTTTCGCTGAATGCAGGCTTCCTGGCGATGGGTCAGGCTGTCCAATTCGTTGTGCACGGCCATGGCTTCTTCATCGAGGCGACGCAGTTTTTCTTCTTCCGCCGCCATGGAGGCCATGAGGGCCTTGCGCCGCTGTTCGGCATCGGTCAATGCTTTGGCCGCTTCCTGTTCTTCCGCCGATGCCGACTGGCGGCTGTTTTCGGCTTTGGCCAAGAGGCGTTCGCTGTTGCGCAGCTCCTGCAAGGTCAAAGTTCCTTCATAGGCCAGTCGTTCGCTGTCGAGGGTTCGGAACTCCTTCAGTGTTTCAGCCTGTTTCTGCAAGGGTTCCAGCTGCTCTTCGAGGACACTGGTAAGGTCGCCGATGCGTTCCAAATTGCGTTCCGTTTCCGCAATTTTTCGCAGGCCTTCGGCTTTTCGCCCCTTAAAGCGGCTGATGCCGGCCACTTCTTCAAAGATGACCCGCCGTTCTTCAGGCTTGCTGTTCAAGATGCGATCGACGCGGTTCTGGCCGATGACGGCCATGGAATCCTGACCGATACCGGTGTCGGCAAAAAGGATATGGATATCCTTTAAGCGGCACGGCCGACGGTTGATATAGTATTCACTGTCACCGGACCGAAAGAGGCGCCGGGTGACGACGACTTCCGTAAATTCCGTGTCCAGGGCATGGTCGCTGTTATCAAAATAGAGCGATACTTCGGCCGCACCCTGAGGCCGGCGGGTTTGTGTACCGGCAAAGATGATGTCTTCGGCACGCTGGCCCCGCAGTTGGCGGATGTTCTGTTCCCCCATGACCCAGCGGACGGCATCGGAAATGTTGCTCTTACCGCTGCCGTTGGGCCCGACGATGGCCGTAATACCCTTATCAAAGTTCAAAATTGTCTTATCGGCAAAGGATTTGAAGCCTCTCAGCTCCATTTTTAATAACTGCATAATAGTTTACTCTCTTCATCAGCCGTGAGTACGAATTTTCTGGTCATACGCAGGCCTCCCCTTATTTTTTCGTATAGTTATCATACCATAATTAGCCGTCCGTCGCCAGCCGCACCTCTTCGCCGCCGGGACAGACAAAGATTGTGTAAAAAATCCCCAAAAGGGTTGACGAACGAAAGATTAATGATTATATTAGAATTTGGGGTTAGAGGCCCTGATTCTGCAGAAAGGGAGAGTACCGTAACATGATTCAAGTTTACAAGCACAGCAACGGCCACTTGGATGGAAACATTTCCTTGGCATCGGCTGAAAAAGGCTCATGGATCAACGTCGTAAACCCGGATTCCGACGATTTGCAGCTCGTATCCATGGTCACGGAAATCCCCACCGATGTTTTGAAAACCGCCTTGGACACGGAAGAACGTTCCCACGTTGAAATCGAAGACAACTACATCTTCGTCGTCATCAACATTCCCGTCGTCCTGGAAACGGACAGTTACGACACACTGCCCCTCGGTATCTTCATCACATCCGACTTCATCATCACCCTCTGTATCGAGGAGACGGAAGTCATGCGCGCTTTTACGAAAAACACCTATCCCCTGTTCCACACCTTTAAAAAGACGCGCTTCTTATTTCAAATACTCTATCGTTCGGCAACCTTATTCCTTCGTTACTTAATGCAGATCAATCACCGAACGGATGATCTCGAAGAAACACTGCGCCATTCCATGCGCAACAAGGAATTTTTCATGCTCTTGGAATTACAGAAATCCTTGACCTACTTCACATCGGCCCTCAGGGGAAACGGCATCGTCATGGAGCGCCTCATGCGCCTGCGCCGCAACACGGCCCTTCACCATCTCATTAAAATGTATGAAGAAGACGAAGACCTCCTGGAAGACGTCATCATCGAAAACAAGCAGGCTATCGAAATGGTTGAAATGTATTCCAACATCCTGATGAGTATGTCCGATACCTTCGCGTCGATCATTTCCAACAACCTGAACTTAGTCATGAAATTCTTAGCCTCGATTACGATCATGCTGGCAGTTCCGACGATTATCTTCAGTTTATGGGGCATCAACGTCCAGGTCCCCTTCCAAGATACGGCGAACGGCTTCTTCTACGTATCCGGCATCGCCCTCATCTGTACGATTACGGCGGCTATCTTATTGTGGCGAAAGGATTTATTCTAAAAGTTATGCTAAAAACTGCCTTGCCCCTGCACCATGCTCTTGATCGGTTCAAAAGACCGCCGGTGTATCGGACAGGGCCCATATTCCCGAAGGGCTTCCATATGCATCTTCGTCAAATATCCCTTGTGGACGGCAAAGCCGTACTGGGGATATTTTTTGTCGTATTCGACCATCAGCCGGTCTCGCGTCACCTTGGCGATGATCGACGCCGCGGCGATGGACGCGCTTAAGGCGTCGCCGTGGACCAGGGACCGATGCGGCATCGTAAGGTCCCGCAGGGGCATGGCATCGACCAGGACGGCTTCGGCCGGAACGGCAAGGCCTTCTACCGTCTCGTACATGGCCTGCATCGTCGCATGGTAGATGTCGAGGCGGTCGATGTCCTTTTCTGATTTGGCGATACACGACACGGCCACGGCTTCGGCCATGATTTTGTCGTACAGCTCTGCCCTTTTGGCGGGCTGTACTTTTTTGCTGTCATTAAGGCCCGGACAGTCCCAAAAGGGCGGCAGGATGACGGCGGCTACCATGACCGGCCCTGCCGCAGGCCCGCGGCCGGCTTCGTCGATACCGGCCACATGGTACAGGCCCTGGCGGTAATACTGCCCTTCCGGATCATAGAGGTGAAGGACCCGTTCCCGTTCCTCTTCTTCCTTGATTTTCCGCTTCATGTAGGTGTCGGCCAGCTTTCGGACCGACACCCGGCCGTCGCCCTTCATGGCCGAAAGCAACGCTTCGATGTCCCGGCCTTGGGCCAACAGCTCTTTCAGGTCGGCTACCTTTAATTTGGCAATGTCCATGTCATTCATCCCCTTCAAATTCACCGAGGCGGTCGAGGGAAATGGCGCCGATTACGCCTTCGCGGAATTCCTTCAAAATGAGTTTATATGTCTTTTCTAAGTCGACGACGCCGCCGGAGACGATGCAGCCTCGCTTGCGGCCGATGGCTTCAATCGTTTCCAGTGGTTTGTCGCTGAGTTCTTCCAGTTTATAGCGGCCTTTCAATTCATCCGGGTACTGGGCCGTCAGCTGTTCGATGAGCTGGGCAATTACCGTTTCCATATCGAAGACGGTGTCGGAAATGGCCCCCGTTGCGGCCAGCCGGTAGGCACTGGTCTGATTTTCAAGTTTCGGCCACAAGACGCCCGGCGTATCGAGGAGGTCGAGCTGGTCGCCGATGTGGACCCACTGCTTGCCCTTCGTTTCCCCGGGCTTATCGGCCGTCTTGGCGGCGCTTCGGTGGGACAACTTATTGATCAGCGTCGACTTGCCGACGTTGGGGATCCCCAGGATCATGGTCCGGACGGCGCGGTTCTTGAGGCCCCGTGCCTTCCAGCGTTCGAGCTTGGGCGCCGCTAAGGAGCGGATGAGGGACACGAGCTGTTTGACTCCCTTGCCGCCTTTGCTATTGAGGGCCATGACCTTTCTCCCCTGCTGTTTATAGTAGGCCACCCATTCGTCGACGACGGCCGGATCGGCCAAATCGGCCTTATTGAGGACGACGACGGACGGCTTGTCGCCGATGAGGGATTTGATCATGGGGTTGGTGCTGCTCAAGGGGATGCGGGCGTCGACGAGTTCGATGACGACGTCGATGATTTTGAGATTTTCCTGAATCAGGCGCTTGGCCTTGGCCATATGGCCGGGATACCAGTTGATTATCATAGAAACTCCTTTATAGAAAAAAAAGAAAGGGGGCTGTTCCTAAAAACAGCCCCTTTTCACTGTCCTGAGACAGCGAATGACAGTATAAGCGATTTCGTCCTTCGAGGGCTTACCATAGGGCATGCTTTCGACAAAGGAGATTAGCCTTCTCTAGTTGCGCTCACATGAAGGATGTGTTCGATGACGTCATCGATCGGCTTGTCGCCTAAATCACCTTTCGAGCGGTCGCGCAGGCCGAAGGCACCGTTTTCCATTTCCTTATCGCCGACGACGGCCATGTAAGGAACTTTTTCCATCTGTGCCTTGCGGATCTTGTAACCCAGTTTTTCATTGCTTTCGTCCACTTCGACGCGGATGCCCTTGGCTTCCATCTTCTTGGCAACGTCCTGGCAGTAGGCCAAGTGTTTTTCAGAGATCGGCAGGATCTTGATCTGAACCGGAGCCAGCCAGGTCGGGAAAGCACCGGCATAGTTTTCGGTCAAGATGCCGATGAAGCGTTCGATCGAACCGTAGACGACGCGGTGGATCATGACCGGACGGTGTTTCTGGCCGTCTTCCCCGGTGTAGGTCAGGTTGAATTTTTCCGGCAGGAGCATATCGAGCTGGATGGTACCGCACTGCCAGGTACGGCCGATGGAGTCCTTCAAGTGGAAGTCGATCTTCGGACCGTAGAAGGCGCCGTCGCCTTCGTTGATGCTGTAGTCGAGGCCGAAGTCATCCATGGCTTTGCGCAGGGCATCGGTCGTCATTTCCCAGGTAGCGTCGTCGCCCATGGAGTTGTCCGGACGAGTCGACAGTTCAGCGTGGTAGGTCAAACCGAAGGTAGCATAGACTTCGTCGAAGAGGCGGATCGTTTCCTGGATGACGTCTTCGATCTGGCTAGGCATCATGAAGATGTGGGCATCGTCCTGAGTGAAGCAGCGGACGCGGAACAGGCCGTGGAGGGCGCCGGACAATTCATGACGGTGAACGAGTCCCAGTTCGCCGATGCGCAGGGGCAGTTCCTTATAGGAATGAGGTTCGTTGGCATAGACCAACATGCCGCCCGGGCAGTTCATCGGTTTGATGGCGTAGTCTTCATCGTCGATCTTGGTGAAGTACATGTTTTCTTTGTAATGATCCCAGTGACCGGAAGTTTCCCAGAGTTCGCGGTTCATGATCATCGGAGTCATGACCTGCTGGTAGCCGTAGCGGCGATGAACTTCGCGCCAGTAGTCGATGAGCAGGTTGCGGACGATCATGCCCTTCGGCAGGAAGAAGGGGAAGCCCGGGCCGTATTCGCTGAGCATGAACAGGCCGAGCTGTTTGCCCAATTTACGATGGTCGCGCTTTTCAGCTTCTTCCATCATCTTCAAGTAGTCGTCGAGTTCGGATTTCTTTTCAAAAGCCGTGCCGTAGATACGCTGGAGCATCTTGTTCTTTTCATCGCCCCGCCAGTAGGCACCGGCAACGGTCTGGATCTTAAAGGCTTTGACCCGGCCTGTCGATTCGCAGTGCGGACCGGCACAGAGGTCGTAGAAGTCGCCTTGGCGATAGACGGAGATGACGGCATCTTCCGGAAGGTCCTGGATGAGTTCTACTTTATAATCCTGGCCGGCATCTTTGAACATCTTCAACGCGTCGGCACGGGACAGGATTTCTTTGGTAATGGGAAGGTTTTCTTTTACGATCTTAGCCATTTCAGTTTCAATGGCACCGAAGTCGTCCTGTGTGAAGCGGTGTTCTGTATCGAGGTCATAGTAGAAACCGTTTTCAATGGACGGGCCGATGGCGAACTTGACGCCCGGATAGAGGTGCTGGATCGCCTGGGCCATGATATGAGAGGCTGTATGGCGAAGGGTATCCTTCCCTTCCTGATCGGCAAAGGTGAAGAATTCGACCGTCGAGCCGTCGACGATCGTTTCACGAAGGTCCGTGATTTCACCGTTTACCCTTGCGACTAAAACCTTTTTAGCAAGACTGTTGCTCAGTTCTTTTACGGCCTGGGCAAGAGAAATGCCATCGGAAAATTGTTTTTTGCTTCCATCTTTCAACAGTAATTCTGCCATACGAAACATCCTCCTTAATAAAAAAAGCCCTCGTCCTCAAGGGACGAGAGCATTACTCACGTGGTTCCACCCTAGTTCACCGGGAAAAATCCCAGCGTACTCAAGCGCCGTAACGGGGCGTCCGGAGTTTCTTACTCAGTTCAGAAACTCAGCTCCAAGGCGGTAACTTTTCAGTCTTTATAAGGTACTCCCAGCAACGTACCTCTCTCTGTCATAAAGGAGCTGTAAAGTGTTGTCCTTTTCAAAGCTTTTCTCTTATATCTAAGGTATGCGTAAATTATACGGCACGTTTCGGGCCTTGTCAAGTGAGAGAAACCATCTTTCCACCCGGAATATTTCACAAAAAAAGCACTGTCTCAGAGAGACAGTGCTTTTATCATTCACAATCAAGTAGCTTATGCGAGGCCTTTCTGTTTCTTGATAGCTGCGGTGAGCATCGGAAGAACTTTGTAGACATCGCCTACGATACCGTAGTCGCAAACTTTGAAGATCGGAGCATCTTCGTCTTTGTTGATGGCGATGATGCAGTCAGAGCCGGACATACCAGCCAAGTGCTGAATAGCACCGGAGATAGCGCAGGCAATGTAGATCTTCGGAGCAACGGTTTTACCCGTCTGGCCGACCTGATGGAGAGCGCTGATCCAGCCAGCGTCAACTGCGGCACGGGAAGCACCGACAGCGCCGCCGAGAACGTCTGCGCATTCTTTCAGGATGCCCGTAGCGAACGGTTCTTCACCATTCATGCCGCGGCCGCCGGAAACGATGATGTCAGCGTCTTCGATCTTAACGCCTTCGCCGCCCATTTTAATGAGTTCGACGAAACGAGTCATCATGTCAGCATCGGAAACTTTAACTTCTTTTTCGATAACTTCACCCGTTGCATTGGGGTCAGCTTCCGGTTTTTTGAAAACGTGCGGACGAACCGTACCCATCTGCGGGCGGTTGTCTTTACAAATGATTTCAGCCATGATGTTGCCGCCGAGAGCCGGACGAGTCCATACGATGGTCTTGCCGTCGTCGTCAACGCTGAGCTGCGTGCAGTCAGCTGTAAGGCCCGTTTTCAAGGTGTTGGCAACGCGAGGGCCGAGGTCACGGCCGATGTTGGTAGCACCAACGAGGAATACGTTAGCTTTTTCTTCTTCGAAGAAGTCGCAAAGAACTTTTGCATATGCTGTCGTATTGTAATGTTCGAGTTTCGGATCGTCATAGACGAAAACTTTATGAGCACCGTGAGCGATCAATTCCTGTGCCAACGGTTTTACATCTTTACCAATAAGAATAGCGCCGACTTCGTCGCCAATGGTGTCAGCCAAGATGCGGGCCTGACCCAACAATTCAAAAGATACATCACGTAATTTGCCTTCAAACTGTTCAGCAATTACATAAATGCCTTTGCATTCTGCTAAATCCATTTTCACTGTTCCTCCTTGAATTAAATGATTTTCTGGGCAGTCAGTTTTTCCATGAGCTGGTCGACGATTGCCTGTTCGTTGTCGTCTTCAACTTTGAGAACGAGACCGCCGGATCTCTGAGGCGGAGTGAAAGTTTTACGAACTTTTGTCGGAGAACCACTCAAACCGATAAGCGTTTCGTCAACGCCGATAGCAGCAGCGTCTAAGGTCGGGATTTCACGGCGTTTTGCTTTCATCGTGCCGCGAATGGTCGGGAAACGCGGTTCATTCAAGTCTTTTACGGCGGTGATGAGGACAGGGAAATTAGCTTCAGTTACGATGTAGCCTTCTTCATTTTCCTGCTGGACAGTGACTTTGTCGCCTTCGACTTTGATGTCGCGAGCATACGTAATCTGCGGAATACCGAGTTCGCAAGCGATCTGCGGGCCAACCTGAGCGGTATCGCCGTCGATAGCCTGTTTGCCGCAAAGAACCAAATCAAATTTTTCGATGCCTTTGAGTTCAGCAACTTTTTTAACAGCCTGTGCCAAAGCATAGCCCGTGGCTAACGTATCGGAGCCGCCGAGTTTACGGTCAGATACGAGATAAGCATCGTCAGCACCCATAGCGAGACCTTCACGAAGGACATCTTTAGCCTGTTCAGGACCCATGGAGAGTAACGTGACTTTGACGTTATCCTTATCAGCGTCTTTCAACTGCAGAGCACCTTCCAGTGCGTTCTGGTCGAAGGGGTTGAAAATGTTAGGAACACCAGCACGGATGATGGTATTTTTTACGGGGTCAATCTTAACTTCTGCTGTGTCCGGAACCTGTTTGACACATACCAATATTTCCATTTACGTTTGCCTCCTAAAGTCTTTTTTTATGCAACAGGCTTGGCTGATGCCAAGCCTGCATCATAAACTTCAATTATCTTAACAGAGCACCAGCTGTAACCATGAGCTGAACTTCGTTCGTGCCTTCGTAGATCTGAGTGATCTTAGCATCGCGCATATGACGAGCAGCCGGATATTCTTCGCTGTAGCCATAGCCGCCGAAAATCTGGACAGCTTCAGTGGAAACACGCATAGCAACGTCGGAAGCAACGCGTTTTGCGATAGCAGCTTCAACCGTGAACGGTTTGCCTTCCTGTTTCAAGCAAGCAGCTTTGTAAACGAGGTTGCGAGCAGCTTCGATCTGCATCTTCATGTCAGCCAATTTGAAGGAAACGGACTGGAATTTGCAGAGCGGTTTGCCGAACTGTACACGCTGTTTGGAGTATTCAACAGCATCTGCCAAAGCAGCTTCTGCGATGCCGAGAGCCTGAGCGCCGACGCCGATACGGCCGCCGTCGAGGGTCATCATAGCGATCTTGAAGCCTTTGCCTTCTTCGCCGAGCATGTTTTCAGCCGGAACTTTGACGTCCTGGAATACGAGTTCCATCGTGACGGACGTATGGATGCCCATCTTGTCTTCTTTTTTACCATAAGTGAAGCCGGGCATGCCGTCTTCGAGGATGAAGGCCGTGATGCCGTGGTTGCCTTTGCTCTTGTCGGTCATAGCGAAGACAATGTAGATATCAGCATGGCCGCCATTGGTGATGAAGATCTTGGAGCCGTTCAGGGTGTACGTGCCGTCGTCGTTTTTAACAGCGACAGTCTGCTGGCCGGAAGCGTCCGTGCCGGCATTCGGTTCGGTCAAGCCGAAAGCGCCGAGTTTCGTGCCTTCAACCAAGGGAACCAAGAATTTTTCTTTCTGTTCTTCCGTGCCGAACTGCCAAATCGGGTTAGCACAGAGGGAAACCGTTGCAGACAAGGTGATGGAAACGCCAGCATCGTATTTAGCTAATTCTTCAACAGCCAAGATGTAGCTCAAAACGTCGCCGCCGTCATCGCCGGCACCGCCGTACTTTTCTTCAAAGTAAGCGCCTGTGATGCCCAAGCTGAGCAGTTCAGCGATCAGTGCGTCATCATAAATGCCCTGATGGTCGCGTTCCATGATCGTAGGAGCTAATCTCTTTTCACCGAAATCTCTAGCGAGGTTCATGAAATCCTGTTGTACTTCTGTTAAGTTAAAATCCATGATGTGTCCACTCTCCTTAGTGTATAGTTAATTTACAGTAAAGCCTTAAGATAAAACCTGAAATCTGAGACAATACATTGTCCGGTTGATACAAAAAAACAGCTTGGATATATATTCACACGGTCTCAGTGCTTACAAGTGCATTGTACAACTTTTCACAAGTTAAATCAATAGCAAAAGTGCTATAAATCACAATATAACCATTCCATTTTCTCATCTTAAAGTATTAACAAGACTTTTTGGTACTAGCAAGGCAAAAAGGAGAAAATAGCCTTGACACGGTACGTCTCATTTTTACTGTCGGTTTTTATTCTTATACCTAACTATACTGGTTACAAATACTTAGGAAAGCTTACGGTTGTATTATAGCACGGATACCCCTAAAGTTGTCAAGGATATGTGCCGTAATTCCCCAAATTTTATAATCGCCGTACGTATAAATCTTTACCTGGTAGGTCCGGCGCGGCCGCCACTGGCCTCGCATGGGCATCTCCAGGTCCTTCGGGAAGTCCGGTGCCGGCCGGGTTGCCAGCTCGATGTTGCCGATTTCCGGCTGATGGTCGTCGAACCATTTCAAGGGAACCGTAAAGGTGTGGTCCACTTCACCGGTGCTCAAGGTAAAATCCGTCGTATCCATATAGGCGGCAAAGGGCCAGACGGTGACGCCGACGGGCGATTCCAGGTAGTCCAGGGGGCCCCAGAGGTGGATGTGGTCGGCAGAAACGCCCAGTTCTTCCTTCGTTTCCCGCAGGGCTGCCGCCAAGGGACTCTTGTCGGTCTTATCGATGCGGCCGCCGGGAAAGCAGATTTCTCCGGGCTGCCAGTCGAGCTTAGAACTGCGGACTTCAAAAACCAAATGTTCTTCCCCGTCTTTGTAAATGACCGGCACCAAGACGGCGCAGGGAACGGTATTGAGGCAGTGGTTTTGACGGACAATGCGCTCGGGCCAAGGCGTAAAAGGCTTCATGTCAATCTCCTTTCAGGTACAGATTACGTTACAATAAGTACAATCTAAAGAAAAGGAGACTGCCTGACAGACAGTCCCCTCCTTTGTTAAGTATATTCACATTTCTTTATTTAACGACGATATTGATGATTTTCTTCGGTACGACGATAAATTTGACGACCTTTTTATCGCCGATGAATTCTTTAATATGCGGCAGGGCCAGGACCTGTGCTTCGAGGACTTCCTTATCGGCATCGACGGCGACGGTCAGGCGGTCGCGGACTTTGCCGTTGACCTGGATCGGCAGTTCGATTTCATCGACGACGAGGGCCGTCTTGTCGACTTCCGGCCAGGATTCCTGGTGGACGCTGCCTTCAAAGCCGCAGATCTGCCACAGTTCTTCCGTAATATGCGGCGTAAAGGGCGCCAGCATCTTGAGCAGGTTCTTATTGGCTTCAAGAGCTACGTCGTCATGGATCGTCGTGTTGGCGCCGGCATAGGCGTGCATGGCGTTGACGAATTCCATGATCGAGCTGACGGCTGTATTGAGGCCGTATTCGCCGTCTTTACCGAGGACGTCTTCCGTGACTTTGGAAATGGCCTTGAATTCTTCAAAGCGCAGTTCTTTTTCCCCTTCGGTATAGGCCTTATGGGAGTCACCGGCTTTTTCCATGTCCCGGAACTGGTGAACGATGCGCCATACGCGGTTGAGGAAACGGTACGAGCCTTCGACGCCCTGATCGGACCAAGCCAGATCGCGTTCGGGCGGAGCGGCAAAGAGGATGAATAAGCGGGCCGTATCGGCACCGTATTTGGCGATGATATCTTCCGGCGATACGATGTTGCCCTTAGATTTACTCATCTTGCTGCCGTCGAGGAGAACCATCCCCTGGGTCAGGAGGCGTTCAAAAGGTTCTTTCGCTTCGATGAGGCCGGCGTCATGGAAGACCTTCATGAAGAAGCGGGAGTACATGAGGTGAAGGATGGCGTGTTCGATGCCGCCGATGTACTGGTCGACGTTCATCCAGTGATTGCCCTTCTTGGGATCCCAGGCCTGTTCATCGTTGCGGGCGTCGGTATAACGCAGGAAGTACCACGACGAGCAGATGAAGGTGTCCATCGTATCCGTTTCCCGTTTCGCCGGGCCGCCGCATTTCGGGCAGGTGCAGTTGACAAAGCTGCTGCTCGTCGCCAAGGGCGATACGGCACCGGCCGTGAATTCGACGTCTTCCGGCAGCTTGACCGGCAGCTGGTCTTCAGGGACGAGCTGTTCGCCGCAGGTCGGGCAGTAGATGATGGGAATGGGAGCGCCCCAATAGCGCTGACGGGAAATGAGCCAGTCCCGGAGCTTATAGTTTACGGTCTTTTTGCCAAGGCCTTTGTCAGCCAGCCATTTCGTAATGGCTTTGCGGCCTTCTTCGTCGGTCAGGCCGTTGAATTCGCCGGAATTGACCAAGGTGCCCGGTTCATGGTAGGCCCCTTCCATGGTCGCAAGATCGAGGTTCTGTTCTTTATTCTGGACGACGAGGCGCAGGGGCAGGCCAAATTCTTTGGCAAATTCCCAGTCGCGCTGGTCGTGAGCCGGTACGCCCATGACGGCGCCGGTGCCGTAGTCGGCCAAGACGTAGTTGGCGATCCAAATGGGGACCTTTTCGTTGTTGACCGGATTTACGGCATAAGCCCCGGTGAACATGCCTTCTTTTTTGGCGTCCGTTGCCGTGCGGTCGATGTCGCTCATGTTCTTCATGCGCGTAATGAAGGCCCGGAGTTCGGCTTCATTTTCCTTGCCTTTGATGAGGTCGGCAACGTATTCGTGTTCCGGAGCAAGGACGATGTAGGTAACGCCGAAGATCGTATCGACACGGGTCGAGAACATGGGTACCTTTTTGCCGATTTCCGGGATATCGAAGGAGAATTCGGCCCCTTCGCTGCGGCCGATCCAGTTCTTCTGCATGGTCTTGACCCGTTCCGGCCAGCCCGGCAGTTCTTTGAGGTCATCTAAGAGGCGGTCGGCATAGTCCGTAATCTTGAAGAACCACTGTTTGAGGTCCTTTTTGACGACTGGATTGTCGCAGCGCCAGCACTTGCCGTCAATGACCTGTTCGTTGGCAAGGACGGTGTTGCACGTATCGCACCAGTTGACCTTGGCTTCTTTGCGGTAGGCCAGGCCCCGCTTGTAGAACAGTTCAAAGATCCACTGGGTCCATTTATAATACTTTTCATGGCACGTCGCTACTTCGCGGTCCCAGTCGTAGGACAGGCCCAGGGCCTTTTGCTGACGGGTCATGTTTTCAATGTTGCTGTACGTCCATTCTGCCGGCGGAATATTGTGTTTAATGGCTGCGTTTTCAGCAGGCATGCCGAAGGCATCGTAACCCATAGGATGGAGAACGTTGTAGCCGTTCATGCGGCGGTAGCGGGCGATGACGTCGCCGATGGTGTAGTTGCGGACGTGGCCCATATGAAGATTCCCCGACGGATACGGGAACATTTCCAATACGTAATACGGCGGTTTGCCGTTGTCTTCGCTGCAGCAGTCACAGTGGTGTTCTTCCCATACGTGCTGCCATTTCTTTTCGATTTCCTGTGGAATATACTTTTCCAATATAAGAGCCTCCTATCCTGCCCCAGTCAAAATAAAGACAGCCTGTCTTACAGCGTCTTGAATATTATTATAGTGGCCTCATGGCGTCAAGTCAATTCATGTTTTGCAAATCCCTGCCAAAAATGGGTCGGTTCAAATCCTTTTCGCCAAAAAGCTGCGCCCTTCAATCCATAAGTTTGGATGAGTTCAGCCTTAGCTTTTAAGGATTTTTCATCTTCTATCCAAATTTTAACAGTCCCCGTTTTTAAGGGCAGTTCCAAGTAATAGAGGCTCAGGTCGGGCTTCCAGACGACGTAGTTCTTATAGGCCTTGAGAACGGCTTCGCTGTCGGCCATGGTAAGGGTCCTGACGAAGAGCTTGGCCTTGCCGCCGGCAGCTGTCTGAGGTGCCGATGCCGCCGGTTTGGCAGCTTTTTTCGCAGGCTGTACGGCAGCCCGTTTATACGTATTGCCGTCAAAGTCGATGGGAACGATGACGCCCTGTTTGTTTTCGGCAGCCTGACGGGCCGCTTCTTTCGCTGCCGTTTCAATTTCGACCTGCATCGGCTCATTCACCTTGGCCTGATCTTCGTCTTTACGGACATCGGCCTTGGCAGCTTTTACCGGCGGTTCCCCGACGACAGCCGGCCAGTCGGAAATGTCCTGCGGCAGGTCGCGGCCGTCTTTCGATTCATACCACAGCCGCATGTAAAGGGGCATGCCCAGGACGATCTTATCGGCAGGCGCCAATTTCAGCGTATTCTGAACGGCTCGTTCTACCCAAGGGTAGGTTGCGACAGGACCGGCGACGGGGCTGGTCCGGCCGACCTGATCGTAGGCCATGATCATCAGGTAGTCCAGGTGCGGTGCCAGGGCGGCCCGGTCGTAGACCATGGACCAGTTGGGGCTGTCCGACGGCGGCGTCACGTCCATGGACAGTTTCAGGCCGTAAGCATGGGCGGCGTCGGAAATCTTGCGGACGAAGGCCGTCAATTTATCCTTATCGCTGTAATTGATGTTTTCAAAGTCGATGTTGTAGCCCTTAAAATCATAGAGGATGGCATAGCCTATGAGCTGGCGGACCATCGTATCCTGAAGGCGGCTGTCGGACAGGATTTCGTGGGTCACCTTGGGATCAAAGTTATTGTCGACGAGAGGCCACATGGCGTAGCCCTTAGCGGCGTAGGTTTCGGCCAGCATGTCGAAGTCGGGGTTGCGCAGCTCGATACCGCTCTTGGTCAGGCGGAAGGCCGTCGGCGACATGATCGGCTGGTGAGTCCGCAGTTCCGGGAGATCAGGGTCTTCCTTCATGAGGGGATCCCAAAAAAGGACCAGGCCCATCTTCCCTTCCTTAGAGACGGCCGGCTGACGATCGCCTTCCCGGCGCAGTTCGGGAGCCGTGTTTACGGGCTGCTTTGGCGGCAGGAGGCTGTTTTTCTCGGTCGGATTTTCGGCCAGGACATAGCTGATGCCCAGGGGACGACGGACGTTTTTGATATTGATGGTCCGGCCGCCGCTGACGGCCCGTCCCGGAAGGGTCAGCTGAACGGGAGCGCCCTGCCAGGCCGTCGAGCCGTTTTCAGCCTTTGGCAGGCGGAACCAATAGGTTCCCTTGCTCTTGTCGGCTTCTTTGATGCCGTAGCGGCTGAGGGCCTTGTCCGATACGAGCCAGCGGCCCTGGTCTTCGACGATTTCAAGATCCTTTACGACTTCATCGGGAATGGGGTTGGCCACGGTCGGCACGTTAAAAGCCGGGTCCGTCGCTTTAGCGCTGTCGTCGCCGGGGACGGCCGCAAAGGAAAAAGCCGTCAGAGACAAGGTAATCAGTCCCGTCAGGCAGGAAGTTTTTATGACACGGTTATATTTCATCATTCTTTCCTCCTCGTGAGGATTGGAAAAAAAAGTTCAATCCTGTATAATTCTATGGTGAACGCGAACAAATCCCGTCCATATTTTTTCATTATACCACACCCAAAGGAGGTTTTATATTGCATCAGTATCTATTTTTCATCGGCTCCTTCCCCGTCCGGGCTTACGGACTGTTATTTATGCTGGGCATCATCTCGTCAGGTCTTACGGCCTACTACATCATGAAGCGCGACGGCCGCGGCTGGCACGTCCACATCTTCGACTTCACCATGTACTGCGGCCTGGCGGGCATCGTCGGCGGCCGCCTGTGGGACGTCTTCTTCTTCGACTGGGCCTACTACCAGCATCACCTGACGGAAATCCCCTACGTCTGGCAAGGCGGCATGGCCATCCAGGGCGGCCTCTTATTCGGCGCCATTGCCGGCTACCTCTATACAAAACACTACCATATCGACACCTGGGCCTTCGGCGACCTGTTGGCACCGGCCATCATCCTGGGCCAGTCCATCGGCCGCATGGCCAACCTCATGAACGGTGACGCCTTCGGCCATCCGACGGGGGGCAACTTCGGCATCGTCTATCCCGAATCGACCCTGGCCTATCAGACCTACAGCAGCCAGCCCTTATGGCCGGCCGAAGTCTGGGAAGGACAGATCGACGTCCTGGTCTTCGTCGCCCTCCTCTTTTACAGCTCCTTCCCCCACAAGAAGGGCCAGGTATTCAGCCTCTACGTCATGCTCTACGCCATCGAACGGTTCTTCTTGGAATTTCTCCGCGGCGACTACGTCGACCTGACTCTGGGCCTTAAATCGGCACAAATGACCAGCGTCATCGCCTTCGCCATCGCCTTCGTCGTCTTCGTCTACCTGCAGTTCAAAGGGACAACCGACACGGAAGATAAAGCTCAGGCGTAACACAAGGATATCATCTTAGCGATACAAAAAGGACAGCCCCGTCTGGGACTGTCCTTTTATCATGCCCTACAGAGGCACTTTGTTTTTAGGAAGATTTAGTTTTGGCCTTTTTCCAAGGCAGCCTTTAAGGTATGCCATGCCAAGACGGCGCATTTGACGCGGGCCGGCATGTTGGAAATGTTCTTCAAGGCGATGGCGTCTTCCAATTCTTCCAGCTCATCATCGTCGGTGATTTCCCGCTTGATCATGTCCAGGAAGAGATCGACCAGACGAAGGGCTTCTTCGACGCTCTTACCTTTGATGAGGTCGATCATGATATCCGCCGAAGCCTGGCTGATGGCACAGCCGTGGCCCGTATAGGCAGCATCTTTGACGACGCCGTCCTGAATGTCGGCCTGAAGGGTAATATCGTCGCCGCAGCTCGGATTGTGGCCGTGTTCACTGATGTTGGCAACGTCCAAGAGGCGTTTATTGGCTTGCGATTGATTGTGTTCCAGAATGATGTCGGAATACAATTCGTTCATATTTTCCATAACTCGTTGAACACTCCTTAGTCTTTAAAACCCATCTGCTTGCGGACGAGAGGCAGTTTTTCCAGGAAGTAGTCGACTTCTTCTTCCGTATTGTAAATATAGAAGCTGGCCCGGTTCGACGCTTCTACGCCTAAATGAGCGCCGAGAGGCTGGGCGCAGTGGTGACCCGAACGGATGGCGATGCCGAAGCTGTCGAGGATGGTCGCTGCGTCATGAGGATGGACGCCGTCGATGGTGAAGGTGATGACACCGGTCTTTTCCGTCGGATCGGTGCTGCCGATGATGTGGATGTGAGGAATCTTTTCCATCCCTTCCAGGCAGCGTTTGGTCAAGGCTTCTTCGTGGGCTTCGACCTTATCCATGCCGAGGTTTTCCAAGTAGTCGATGGCAGCGTGGAGGGCCACAGCGCCTTCGACGTTCTGCGAGCCGGCTTCGAATTTGAAGGGCAGTTCGTTGAAGGTCGTCGACTGTTCCTTGACGTATTCGATCATGTCGCCGCCGAGGAGGAAGGGTTCCATCCCTTCGAGGATGGCCTTTTTCCCGAAGAGGACGCCCGTGCTGGCCGAGCCGCACATCTTGTGACCGGAGAATACGAAGAAGTCGCAGTCGAGATCCTGAACGTCAGTCTTCATGTGCGGTACGGACTGAGCGCCGTCGACAATGGCAACGGCACCGACGGAATGAGCCTTGGCGACAATGTCCTTGACGGGACGTTTCATGCCGAAGACGTTGCTGACGGCCGCGAAGGAAACGATCTTGGTCTTGTCGTCGATCTTGGCCAAATCTTCATCCGTGAAGTGACCTTCTTTATCGAGGTACATGAATTCCAGGACGGCGCCGGTCTTTTCGCAGACCCGCTGCCAGGTGACCAGGTTGGAATGGTGTTCGGAAATGGGAATGACGATCTTGTCGCCCTTTTTCAGCTTCGGTTCAGCGTAGCTGCGGGCAATGAGGTTCAAGGCTTCCGTCGTATTGCGGACGAAGACGATTTCTTCCGTCGACGGAGCGTTGATGAAGCGGCGGACCGATTCACGAGCTTCGTCGTACAGTTCGCCGGCTTCGATGCTGAGGATGTGAGCGCCGCGGTGGGGATTGCCATTGTGATGTTCGAGGAGATCTACGATGGCGTCGATGACCTGACGCGGTTTCTGCGTCGTAGCGGCGTTATCAAAATAAACGATGGGATGTCCGTTATGGACCTTAGTCAAGATTGGGAAATCTTTGCGTACATTTAGCATGGCAATCACCTTTCTTGCGGCAGAACTGCATTTTTTCACGTACAGCTTGGAGCGCTTTATTTTCTAAATCCTTGTCACCGAGGGCGTCGATGACCGGGCGGATATTGGATTCGACGATAATCAGCTGGGCGCCGATTTCATTGAATCCGCGGCTCATGAGGTAGAACAGCTTGTCCTGGTCGATCTGGCCGGCGCTGGCGGCATGGTTGCCGACGACGTCGTCTTCCTTGCAGAGCAGGAGCGGTACGGAGATGGAATGGACCTGGGGGCTGAGGAGGATGCAGATATCCGATTCAGACCCGACGGCCTTCTTGCTGCCCCGCAGGAAGTCGATGGTCCCGCGGAAGTATTTCTTCGACGTATCGAGGAGAGCCCCTGTCGTCAAGATGTCCGTATTGGTCTTGACCCCTTTGGTCGGGACCCAATAGGAGAAGTCGACGATCTGGTCGTCATCGCCGAGGTACATGGCCTGGCTGTTGAAGTTGCTTTCGTCGGTCATGAGGTCGGTCTTATAGTAGACAATGGCCGTCTTGCCGCCTAATTCGGCGCTGACGTAGTCGATGGTGCTTTCCTTGCCGGCATCGCCGTAGCGGTGTTCGACATGGCGCACGCTGCGTCCGTTGAGCTGGACCTTGCTGATCTTGACGCGGGCATGTTCGTCGGTCTTGACGTAGGTCAGGAAGTTGACCATGCCGTCGTCGGCGTCGCCGTCAAATTCGAGGAAGACCGTCACATCGCTGTACGGTGCCGCTTCGATTTTGAGCTGTGCCGAAAGCTGGGGCAAGTCCGAGCTGACGCTGTATTTCAAGTGAACCGTGCCCTTCTGGTGTTCGCCGATGGTAACGGCAACGCCGGAATTGGCCTTGTGCAGTGCACTTTCAAGGGCTTCCTCATTGGAACCCTCGAAATCACCGAGGTCGGGAATGCCGTTGCCGTCATAGAAGTTCACCGAAACGTCGCCGTCGTGGCGTTCTTCCGGGCGATAGGCCGAACCTTCCTGTTCAGGCAGGCGGTCCAATTCGAGGTAATTAACTTTCATCCAGCGAAAAGTCGGGCGCGGGAGTTGGTTATACTGGATTTTATCTGTATTAGCTGCCATAATATTCCTCCTCCCTATTTCAACGAACCTTTGAGTTCGAGGTTGATCAGGTTATTCATTTCTACGGCGTATTCAAGGGGCAAGGCCTTGGATACGGGTTCGACGAAGCCGCGGACGAGCATGGCCCGGGCGTCATCTTCACTGAGGCCGCGGCTCATGAGATAGAAGATGGCTTCATCGGAAATACGGCCGATGGAAGCTTCATGACCGAGGTCGATGTTGTCGTTCTTGACGATGATAGCCGGGATCGTATCGGACTGGGACTCTTCGTCGAGCATCAGCGATTCGCAGCTGACGTTGGCCTTGGCTCCGTCGGCCGGCGGGTTGATGACGACGCTGCCGCGGTAAATGCTGACACCGCCGCTCTTGCTGAGGGACTTGGAGTTGATGTTGCTCGTCGTATTGGGCGCGTTGTGGACGACCTTGGAGCCCGTATCGAGGAACTGGCCGGCCCCGGCAAAGGTGACGCCTGTAAATTCGCAGTGCGCGCCTTCGCCATTGAGGATACTCATGGGATAGAGGCACGACGTATGGGAACCGAAGGAGCCCGTGACCCAGTTGATGCGGCCGTTTTTGCCGACGATGGCCCGCTTCGTATTGAGGTTGTACATATTCTTGGACCAGTTTTCAATGGTCGAATAGGTCAGCTCTGCATCGTCGCCGATGAACAGTTCGACGCAGCCGGCGTGGAGGTTGGCTACGTTGTATTTCGGAGCCGAACAGCCTTCGATGAAGTGGACCTTGGCCCCCTTTTCGACGATGATCATGGTGTGTTCGAACTGGCCTGCCCCCGGTGCATTGAGGCGGAAATAACTCTGCAAAGGAATCGATACGTCGACGCCGGCCGGCACGTAGACGAAGGAGCCACCGGACCAAACGGCGCCGTGAAGGGCGGCAAACTTATGGTCCGTCGGCGGGACGAGCTTCATGAAGTGAGCCTTGACGATGTCTTCGTACTGATCGAGGGCCGTGTCGAAGTCGGTGTAGACGACGCCCTGCTGGACGAGTTCGTCCTGGATGCTGTGATAGACGACTTCCGAGTCGTACTGAGCGCCGACACCGGCCAGAGACGTCTTTTCCGCTTCGGGGATGCCCAGGCGGTCAAAGGTATCCTTGATATCGTCCGGTACTTCGTCCCAATTGCCTTTCATCTGGGAATTGGGGCGGACGTAGGTGACGATGTTGTCCATGTCGAGTTCGCTGATGTCAGGACCCCAGTTCGGATATTCCATGCGGTTGAACAGGTCCAGGGACTTGAGGCGGAAATCGAGCATCCACTGCGGTTCGTGCTTCTTTTCCGAGATTTCCCGAACGATGTCTTCCGTCAGACCGGCATCGGTCTTATAGGAATAGGTAAAATCTTTTTTAAAATTATACATATTGCCAAAGTCAGCAAAGGTGTCGATGGTCTTGCGTTCGTCAGCCATCTTCGCCTGCTGTGAGGCAAATTTTTCGTTGTTATCAGCCATAGCTGTACCTCCCACTAGCCTTTGTATGCGTCGTAACCGTTGGCTTCAATCGCCTGAATGAGGGATGCGTCGCCGGTCTTGACGATCTTGCCGTCGATCAGGATGTGAACGAAATCCGGTTTGAGCTGCTGCAGGATTTCGCTGTGGTGAGTAATGACCATAATCGAATTGTTTTCATTGTGGTACTGAGCGACCGTTTCCGATACGATACGGACAGCATCGACGTCGAGGCCCGAGTCGATTTCATCGAGCATGGTCAGCTTCGGTTCGAGCATGCACATCTGAAGGATTTCCGTCTTTTTCCGTTCCCCGCCGGAGAAGCCGTCGTTGACATAGCGTTCGGCGTAAGACTTATCCATCTTCAGCTGGTCCATTTGGGCGTGAAGCTTCTTGCGGAAAGGCATGATGCGCTGCTGGCCGGAAATGGTGCTCTTGGCGTTGCGGACGAAGTTTTCAACGGAAATGCCCTGGACGGCGATGGGCTGCTGAAAAGCCATGAAGATGCCGGCTTTGGCGCGTTCGTTGACCGGAGCTTCCGTAATGTCCTGACCTTCGAAGAAGATCTTCCCGGCCGTGACGACGTACTTCGGATTGCCCATGATGGCATTGAACAGCGTCGATTTCCCGGCGCCGTTGGAACCCATGATGACATGCGTTTCGCCCGTATTGATCGTCAAATCGAGGCCCTTGAGGATTTCTTTGCCTTCGACGGCGATATGCAAGCCTTCTACTCTTAATAATTCACTCATCATTATCACTCCTACGTTAAGTTCTACGTTTTACGTCAATCTTGCACGGCGATGCAAAAACGTAATGATTTCCTATATTGATAAAGTATACCATTTAGATACACTTACTGTACTGTTCTTAATGTACTCCATAAACGCCACAAAGTCAACCTATTTAGTCGCTTTTTTGACTATTTTTTATGGCCTTTGTCCTTCATCCAGCGGGCCCGCAAATCGCTGCGCAGCCAGAGCTGCATGCCGCAGACGACGACGGCTGCCGCCAGCAGGCCCAAAAGACCTGTTGACGGACCGTCGACGATGAGGGCATAAATCAAAAAGGCGTAGACGACGAGCCACAGAAACAGCTTGAGTTTCATCATCTTCGTCAGCTTAGCCACAGGCGTTGCACCCGTTGCAGTCTTCCCCTTCTTCAGGGTCGCCGAAGAGACGAGCCTTCTGGCCGCGCAGGGCCAGCGTCGCCTGGATATACATAGCGCATTCGATGCGTTTCTTCTGGATCCGGCAGCTCAGGTCATACGGCGTCTTGATGTCGCCGCCGTACTTGATGTTGTTGGCATGGCAGCCGCCGCTGCAGAAGAATTTGGCCCAGCAGTCACAGCAGATGGGCTTGTTGAGGACGTGCATATCACGGAACAAGGGCGGCAGGGTCGTATTGGTCACGCCGTCATAGACGTTGCCGATGACATATTCGTCCTGGCCGACGAACTGGTGGCAGGGATAGATGTCGCCGTTGGGGACGACGCACATGTATTCGTGGCCGGCACCGCAGCCGCGGAGGCGTTTGGCGATACAGGGGCCGCGGTAGAGGTCCATGATGAAGTGATAGTAGATGAAGGGACGGCCTTCGTCGAGGCGCTTCAAGTAGAATTCGGCTAAGTTGTCGTATTCGTCGAAGATGCGGGGCAGGTCCTTTTCGGTAATGGCGTAGGACAGGTCGTCGCCGACGACGGGTTCCATGGACAGGCCTTCAAAACCGAGGTCGGCCATGTGTTCGACGTCTTTCGTAAAGTCCAGGTTGTACGTCGTGTACGTGCCGCGGACGTAGTACTCTTCCCCGTTGCGGTGCTTGGCCGCATAGACCTGGTTGTCGGCACAGGTCTTATAGGAGCTGCGGCCGCCGGCGTCGGGACGCATCCGGTCGTGGACTTCGGGACGGCCGTCGAGGCTCAGGATGAGGCTGATGTGGTTGTCCGTCAGGTACTTGACCTTAGCCGGGTCGAGGAGCATGCCGTTGGTCGTAAGAGACAGTTTAAAGACCCTATCGTGGATCTTTTCCTGCTCCCGGATGTATTCGATGGTCTGTTTGACGACGCCGAAGTTCATCAGCGGTTCGCCGCCGAAGAAGTCGATTTCGCAGTGCTGGCGCTTGCCTTCAGTGCTGCGAATCAAGAGGTCGACGGCATTCTTGGCTACGTCGAAGCTCATCAGTTCCCGCTTGTGCGTGTCGTAGTCGCCTTGGGAGGCAAAGCAGTACTGACAGCGCAGGTTGCAGTCGTGGGCGATGTTGAGGCACAGAGATTTAATGACCGGTTCTTCTTCGGCGACGACTTTGAAGTTTTCCGTCATGGGCGCGAAGAGGAGTTCCTTCTTGATCAGTTCATCGAGCTCGCCGAGGATGTCGTCGAGGTCCTGTTTATCGTACGTACCGGCAAAGGCTTCGTAGACGGCGTCTTTATTCGTGCCGTCGTAGACGTCGAGGACATCGTAGGTCATCTTGTCGATGACGTTGATGATGCCGCTGTTGACGTCGAGGAGCATGTAGGTACCGTTTTGACAGTATTTATGAATCATTGGTTTAATTTCAGCCATGAATAATCTTTCCTCCATATAAAAAAGAACGGGGTGCCGCGTGAGCGACGCCCCTTTTCCTTGAATAACTTATTTTGTGCAGATCTGATTGCCAACGGTGCAAGAAGTCTTGCAGGCGGACTGGCAGGACGTCTGACATTCGCTGCAGCCAGCGTGCTGTGCCGTCTTCTGGATCGATTCCGTATTAATCGTAATGATGTGTTTTGCCATGATCTTCACCTCGCTATCAAAGATTATGCTTTATTTTACCACATTACAGACGATTCTACAACAGAAGTCAAAACTATAAGAGTTTAAAACCTTCAAAGAAGAAGTTCTTGCCGATGCTGATGACCAGCGATCTTTCTTCAAATACCGCGTTGGTGTCAAAGAAAACGTCAAAGCCTTCTTGATAGGTGGCATAAATCGAGGTAATGCGCTGCAGACAGCCGATGATATCATCAGCAGACACTTCCGGCTCACCCTCGGAACGCCATTTTTTATTCTTGAAACCGGCGATGAGCGGTGCGTGGGAAACGACCTGAGATTGGTGTTCCAAGACCCAGTTCCAGATTTCCTCAGCATACTGTTGTGCCTGTTCTTCCCGGCCTTCAGGAAGTCCGTCGAGGGTAAACAAAACGGGGCGGCCGTCAACCATGATTTCATCCATGTAGCTGCCTTTGACATATTTTAAATTCACAGAAGCACCTCCTGCAAAATCATGTGGAGCATGAAGAATGGTTATGTCTAACGTATTAATTTTATCGTGCATTCAGGAGATTGTCAATAAAAAAAAGCTGCCGCCGAAGCGACAGCTTTCATGGCTGCATTAGTCCATCTTCGTGAAGGAACCTTTGTCAGCACCGCAGGTCGGACATACCCAATCTTCCGGAAGATCAGCAAACTTCGTGCCAGCAGCGATACCGTTGTCAGCGTCGCCTTCAGCTTCATCATAAATGTAGCCGCAGATTGTGCATTCGTACTTATCCATAATCTTTCCCTCCTGATTGACGTATTAATAAATAATACTTATTAATTATTTTTACACAATTATAATATCATATTGTCTTAAAAATTGCAAGGCTATTTTGCCTGTTTTCCCATATTAATATCGATGATGCCCGACGAGTATGGGGCTACTTCATATTGGCCGAAAATGAAGTGGATATTGCCTTTCTTATCGAGGTAAAAATTCTTGGGATCTTCCGTCAGGCCGTTGAAATACGTCGACAAGACGTGGTCGCTCAAGGTCAGCTTGTTGGTGATCTTTTGCAGGGTGAAAGCCTTTTCATCACCCGGTTTGACCAGTTCGCGCCAGTCCGTAATGCGCCGTCCCGTTTCCAGGTCGAAGACGACACCCGTCTTCCAGCTCGTCGGATGAGCGGCTCGGTCGAAATAGAGGTAGCCTTCATCGAGGAACGACAGGTATTTCCCATTGTTCAATGTAACGGTGTAATGCTTTTCTTCGGTCAGCTTGACGCCCTTCGTCCCCTGCTGGGCAAAAAATTCCTGAGCCTGAGCCTGTTCATCGGCAAAATAATTGGCGATGACAGCGGCCGCCGCGGCATTGCCTTCGACGGTGACCGACGGATACTGGATGGTCAGGACACTGCCATCGTCATGGGTATAGACAGCCTTCGGTGCGTCTTCAATGACGGCCGGCGAGGCTGCCATGGCAACAGCCCCCATGAGCCAGGCTCCGCACAAAAGGGTGAGCAATTTCTTGTTTATCATAAGGAATCCCTCCTCTTTATTTTTTTCTGTTTCTTTATTATACCATATTTATTGGACAATTTTCCGCTTTTCATCGCTCCCTAAGCGGAAAAAGTCATAGATATTTTCAGCGGCACGACGGTTCATGCCCGGCACGGCAGCCAGTTCTTCGATGGACGCTGCCTTCATGTCGGCCAGGGTCTTGAAGGCCGTCCACAAGGCCTTGCGGCGCTTGGGCCCGATGCCTTCGACGTGGTCCAATACCGATACCAGGCTGCGCTTGCCGCGCAGATTCCGGTGATAGGTAATGGCAAAGCGGTGGGCTTCGTCGCGGATGGACTGGAGGAGCTGCAGTTCCGGCGTGTGATGGCTGAGGATGATGGACTCGCTGCTGCCTTCGACGAAGACTTCTTCGATGCGCTTGGCCAAGCTGATGACCGGCGCTTCACAGCCGGCATCGCGGATGATGGGAAGGGCCGCGTGGAGCTGGCCCTTGCCGCCGTCGATGATGATGAGGTCCGGCACGGGCCAGTCTTTTTCGCCGTAGCGGCGGCCCATGATTTCGGCCATGGACTTGAAGTCGTCCGGTTTGCCCTGAACGGTCTTCAATTTAAAGCGGCGGTATTCCTTCTTGGCCGGCTGGCCGTGTTCGAAGACGACCATGGAGGCTACGGTCTCGATCCCCTGGGTATGGGAAATATCGAAGCATTCCATCCGTTCGGGAAGATAGGGCAGATTGAGGATCCGCGCCAAGCCTTCGACGGCTCCCGTCGTCTTGTCCACGTCGTGCTGCCACTGGAGGCGCTTCTGTTCCAAGAGGGCGGCGGCGTTTTCACAGGCCATAGCCAAGAGCTGTTTCTTCGTTCCCCGCTGGGGGACGATGACGCTGACCTTCTTGCCCTTCTGTTCGCTCAGGCGGCGTTCACAGCTTTCCCCGTCTTCCATAGCCGGGACGACGACTTCCGTCGGAACGAAGGTACCGTCGCTGTAATACTGGTCGAGGACGGCATTCATCAGGGCCCCTTCTTCTTCGTCACTGCTGTTGTCCAACGAGAAGGTTTCCCTTCCCATGAGTTTCCCCATGCGGACGGTGTAAATCTGGACGCAGGTCTGACCGGCCTGACGGGCCAGGCCGATGACGTCCATGTCGCCGCCGTCGGTGTTGACGATATTCTGCTGTTCCTGAATGACGGCGACGGCCTTCAATTGGTCGCGGTACATGGCCGCTTTTTCAAACTCCATGGCTTCCGCCGCTTCAGCCATCTTATCCTGCAAGGTCCGGACGATGCCCTTGTCCCTACCTTCGAGGACGGCCACGGCCTGGTCGACCCTCTCATTGTAGTCGGCCTTGGTAATGTAGTGGACGCAGGGTGCATCGCAGTGGTGCAAGTGGTACTGCAGGCAGGGCCGATCATTGGGCATGACGCGGCACGAGCGGATGCGGTAGGCCCGCTGCATCAGTTTCAAGACCCGGTGGACCGCCGTCGAGTCGGCAAAGGGGCCGAAATAGCGGGCGCCGTCCCGACTGACGCGGCGGGTCATGAAGATCCGCGGATAGTCTTCCTGGACGGTGACCTTGATATAGGGATAGGTCTTGTCGTCGCGGAGCATGATGTTGTAGCGGGGATGATGCTTCTTGATGAGGTTGTTTTCTAAGATCAGGGCTTCCATCTCGGTGGCGACGACGATGGTCTCCAGGTCGGCGGCATGGCTGATCATGGCAGCCACTTTAGGCGAGCGGTTGACGTCGTGACGGATGTAGCTGGTCACGCGGTTGCGGAGGTTGACGGCCTTGCCGACGTAGATGATCTTCCCGTTCTCGTCCTTCCACAGGTAGACCCCGGGCTGGCCGGGCAGGTTCTGTACTTTCTTGCGTACGGCTTCACTGACAGCCATGGCTTACCTCCCTTCTCCCTGTTCCATAAAGGCCCTCGTCCGTTCCAATACGGGCTTCAAGAATTGACCCGTATAGGAGGCCGGGACCTTGCAGATGTCTTCCGGCGTCCCCGTAGCCACGACGGTACCGCCGCCGTCGCCGCCTTCCGGGCCGAGGTCGACGAGGTAGTCCGCCGTCTTGATGACGTCTAAGTTGTGTTCGATGACGACGACCGTATCGCCGCCGTCGACGAGCATCTGCAGGACGTCCATCAATTTATGGATGTCAGCGGCGTGGAGGCCCGTCGTCGGTTCATCGAGGATATACAAGGTCCGGCCGGTGCTGCGCTTAGACAGTTCCGTCGCCAGCTTGACCCGCTGGGCTTCGCCGCCGGACAAGGTCGTCGCCGGCTGACCCAAACGGATATAGCCCAAGCCGACCTGTTGGAGGGTCTTCATCTTATTGACGATGCGCGGCTGGTTTTCAAAGAACTTGCAGGCATCGTCGACGGTCATGTTGAGGACGTCGGAAATGGTCTTGCCCTTGTATTTTACTTCCAGCGTCTCCCGATTATAGCGGGCGCCGTGGCAGACTTCACAGGGCACGTAGACGTCGGGCAGGAAGTTCATTTCGATGCGGATGATGCCGTCGCCCTTGCAGGCTTCACAGCGGCCGCCCTTGATGTTGAAGCTGAAGCGGCCGGCTTTATAGCCTCGGACCTTGGCTTCCGACGTCTGGCTGTAGAGCTGGCGGATAGCATCGAAGACGCCGGTGTACGTCGCCGGGTTGGACCGCGGCGTCCGGCCGATAGGCGACTGGTCGATGTTGATGATCTTATCGATGTGTTCGACCCCTTCGAGGGCCTTGAATTTCCCCGGCCGGTGGGGCGTGCCGTAGACGGCTTCGGCCATGGCCTTATAGAGGATTTCATTGACCAAGGTCGACTTGCCCGATCCGGAAACGCCGGTGACGACGGTCAGGGTCCCGATGGGAATGGAAACGTCGACGTTCTTTAAATTGTGTTCGGCAGCACCGATGATTTTGATGAAGGAACCGTTTCCCTTTCGCCGTTCTTCCGGGATGGGAATATATTTCGTCCCCTTCAAATATTGGCCGGTCAGGGACTTCGGGCAGGCCATGATGTCGGCTGCCGTCCCCTGGGCGACGATAGTGCCGCCGTGTTCCCCCGCTTCAGGGCCGATATCGATGATGTAGTCGGCAGCCCGCATGGTATCGTCATCGTGTTCGACGACGATGAGGGTATTGCCCAAATCGCGGAGGTTGCGCAAGGCGTCGAGGAGGCGGTCATTGTCCCTTTGATGAAGGCCGATGGACGGTTCATCGAGGATGTAGAGGACGCCGACCAGGCCCGATCCGATCTGAGTGGCCAGGCGGATACGCTGGGCTTCGCCGCCGGACAAGGTGCCTGCCGTCCGCGACAGGGTCAGGTAATCGAGGCCGACGGTCTGGAGGAATGCCAGGCGAGCCTTGATTTCCTTAAAGACCTGCTGGCCGATAAGCTGCTGCTTTTCCGTCAGTTTCAGATTGTCAAAGAAAGGAATCATGTCGCGGATGGGCAAATCGGTCAGCTCGGCAATGTTGAGGCCGCCGATTTTAATGGCCAGAGCTTCGTGGCGAAGGCGCGTGCCGTGACAGGTCGAGCAGGGCTTGACCGTCATGAACTGGGCAAACTGGTCGCGCATCATATCGGAAGAGGCTTCACGGTAACGGCGGCGGACCATGGGCAGGACGCCTTCAAAAGGCAGGGAAAAGGTCTTCACTTCGCCCCGCAGGTTTTCATATTCAAAGACGCAGTTTTCGTCCGAGCCGTTCATCAATTGATCCTGAAGGTCTTTTGGCAAGTCGTCGTAACAACTGTCCAAGGTAAAGCCGTAGGGCTTCAAGAGGCCGCCGAGCTGACGCATGAACCACGAATCGGGATTGCTGCTGAGGGCGGCAATGGCCCCGTCGGCAAAGGACTTCTTCTTGTCCGGCAAGACCAGGTGCGCATCGACTTCCATCGTACTGCCGATACCCGAGCAGTCCGGGCAGGCGCCGAAGGGACTGTTGAAAGAAAAGAGATGGGGCTCGATTTCCGGCAGGCTGATATGGCAGTCCGGGCAGGCAAAGTGCTGGCTGAAGGTCAGTACCTCCTTCGTAGCCATACGGAAGATGTGGACGATGCCGTCGGCCAGTTTGGCTGCCGTTTCCAAGGAGTCCGTAAGACGCATGACGATGCTGTCCTTGATGACCAAGCGGTCGACGATGACGTCGATGGTATGCTTCTTATTCTTATCTAAGGGAATGTCGTCGGACAAGAGGTAGACCTCGCCGTCGACGCGGACCCGGGTATAACCGTCTTTAATCAGTCGGGCCAGGAGCTTTTGATGAGTCCCCTTGCGGCCGTCGACGACAGGGCCCATGACCATGACCTTCTCCCCTTCACCGAGGGCCATGACGGCGTCGGCCATCTGCTCGATGGTCTGCTGGCGAATGGGCTTGCCGCAGTGCGGGCAGAAAGCGTCGCCGACACGGGCATAGAGCAGGCGCAGGTAGTCGTAGATTTCGGTAACCGTGCCGACCGTCGACCGAGGATTACGGCTGGTCGTCTTCTGGTCGATGGAAATGGCCGGCGACAGGCCTTCGATATAGTCGACGTCGGGCTTGTCCATTTGGCCCAAAAACTGGCGGGCATAGGCCGACAGAGATTCGACGTAGCGCCGCTGGCCTTCGGCATAGATGGTATCGAAGGCCAGGGACGACTTGCCCGATCCCGACAGGCCCGTAAAGACGACCAGCTTGTCCCGGGGAATCTTGACGTCGATATTTTTTAAATTGTGCTGGCGGGCACCTTTGATGACAATATATTTATCTTGCAAGGTAAACTCCTTCCTCTATCTTCCTACCGCAGCGGCCTAGCGCTTCTTCTTGGCATCGGGCCGCTTGATCTTTCGCCGGTAGCGGCGGCTGGGCATGTCTTCCCCGCCCATTTCTTTCGGCAGGGTGTCGTCGTGGCTCATATCGGCCAACTGTTGGCGCAGCTGCCCTAAGCGGTCGCGCAGTTCGGCAGCCTTTTCAAATTCCAGCCGCTTCGACGCTTCCTTCATTTGCAGGGTCATGGTCTTAATGACCTTGTTCAGGGCTTCGCGGGTCATGGCCTTGCCCTTGTCGCCTCGTTTGCTGCCGTAGTTGGCATCCTCTTCGGAAACTTTCGTCAATTCGATGAGGTTGACCACGTCTTTTTTGACCGATTTCGGCGTAATGTGGTGCTGTTTATTGTAAGTATCCTGAATTTCCCGGCGGCGCTGGGTTTCATCCATAGCCCGTGCCATGGAATCGGTAATCTTATCGGCATACATGATGACCGTCCCTTCGACGTTTCGCGCCGCCCGGCCCATGGTCTGGATGAGGGATGTATCGGAACGGAGGAAGCCTTCTTTATCGGCATCGAGGATGGCCACCAGAGAGACTTCCGGCATGTCCAGGCCTTCGCGCAGGAGGTTGATGCCGACCAGGACGTCGAATTCGCCGACCCGCAGGTCGCGGATGATCTCAGCCCGCTCGATGGTAGCGATATCCGAATGGAGGTAGCGGACGCGGACGCCCATTTCCTTCAGATAGTCCGTCAAATCTTCGGCCATCTTCTTGGTCAAAGTCGTGACCAGGACTCGTTCGTCCTTGTCGGTCCGCTTGCGGATTTCCCCTAAGAGGTCATCCATCTGGCCCTCGATGGGACGGACTTCGACCTTGGGATCGAGGAGGCCCGTCGGGCGGATGATCTGCTGGGCCATATTCGTTTCGACATCCATTTCATAGGGACCGGGCGTAGCGCTGACGTAGACGATCTGATTGATGCGTTCGACAAATTCGTCGAATTTCAAGGGCCGGTTGTCGAGGGCCGACGGCAGGCGGAAGCCGTATTCGATGAGGCTTTCCTTCCGCGACCGGTCACCGGCGTACATGGCCCGCAATTGAGGCAGGGTGACGTGGGATTCGTCGACGAGGATCATGAAGTCGTCAGGGAAATAATCGAGGAGGGTGTACGGCGCCTGTCCGGCTTTACGGCCGGCTAGGTGGCGGGAATAGTTTTCGATGCCCGAGCAGTAGCCCATTTCTTCCATCATTTCCATGTCGTACCGCGTCCGCTGTTCCAGGCGCTGGGCTTCCAACAGGTGTTCCCCGTCTTTGAGTACTTTCAATCGTTCGTCCAATTCCTTGCTAATGGTGCCCAAGGCCCGTTCCATCTTGTTCTTGGTCGTGACGTAATGGCTGGCCGGGTAGATGGCGACGTGCTTGCGCTCGGCAATGACTTCCCCGGTCAGGACGTCGACTTCGGTCAGGCGATCGATTTCATCGCCGAACATTTCGATGCGGATAATGGACTTGTCGAAGGCCGCCGGAAAGACTTCGATCGTATCGCCGTGGACGCGGAAGGTCCCGCGGTCGAGGTTCATGTCGTTGCGGTTGTACTGGATGTCGACGAGCTTCCTCAAGATTTCTTCCTGCGTCTTTTCCTGTCCCAGGCGCAAAGAGACGACGAGTTCGCTGTAGTCTTCGGGGTCACCGAGGCCGTAGATGCAGGACACGGAAGCGACGATGATGACGTCCCGCCGTTCAAAGAGGCTCATCGTCGCCGAGTGGCGCAGTTTATCGATTTCATCGTTGATGGACGCATCCTTTTCGATATACGTATCGGTCGAAGCGATGTAGGCTTCAGGCTGATAAAAATCGTAATAACTGACGAAATAGCCGACTTCGTTATCCGGGAAAAAGGCCTTGAATTCGCTGCACAGCTGGGCTGCCAGGGTCTTGTTGTGGGCGATGACAAGCGTCGGCTTCTGGACCTTTTCGATGAGCTTGGCCATGGTAAAGGTCTTGCCGGTCCCCGTGGCGCCGAGAAGGACCTGGGCCCATTGGCCGGACTCGATGCCTTCGGCCAGGGATTCAATAGCCTCGGGCTGGTCCCCCATCGGTTCATAAGGGGCGACGACGCGGAAGGGATGGGACGTATCGTAATCTTTATTGTAATGAGACATATCCATAAGGGCCACCTCGCTGCAGCTGTCGGCTGCGGACAAAATAACTATTTATTGACGATCTTTCCGATATTCTTCAACTCGATGGACAAGGTGCCGTCGGGATTGTTGATGAAGCGGATAAAATCGGTGTTTTCGATATATTCGGACGGGAAGGTGATTTCAATGCCCGTATCGGTCTTGATCTTATGGCTGCGGCCGGCCTTCTGGGCGTATTCCTTTTCAATGGCCACGACGTCAGGCAGTTTAGCTTCGGCCACTTGCTGCTGAAATTCCTGAGCCATGGCCGGCGAGCTACCGAAGACCTCCGTCCCCATGTCCTGGGGCGAGAAGGAATCGGCATTTTCGGCGTTTTCCACTAAATAGGTCTTGGCCTTGGACAAGGCTTCGACCGTGCTGGCACCGTGGTCTTCGGCGACTTTTTCAGCGATCTTGCTGACGACCTTGACGGCTTCCTTACTGGAAATGACCGACGTGCACTGGAGCAGGCGGTCCGGCAGGAGGTAGACGTCTTCGCCATCCATCTTGCGCTTCTTGTCGACGAAGTGGATGGAAAAGTCACTGAGGCGGATGAGAGCATAGGCTTCGGCCTTCTGAGCCATACCGGGCAGAATGGCGTAGTGCTTGATGAGCTTGTTATAGACCGTCCCCTCGTCGTCGAGGATCTGATGGGTATAGGCCGTCTTATTGTCCAGCATGAGGACGGCGATATTGCGGACGTCGTCGTCATCCTGAAAGTCGATGACCAAGAGGTCTGTCGACTCCGGTTCATCGCAGTGAGCCACCAATTGGTAGAGTTCGCGGGCCGTATCCGCCGCCAGTTCGTCAAAGGTCAGGCTGCCGTCGATGACAGCTTGGAGCTTGGGCTGAAAGGCACTGGTCGCATAGAAGACGCCCGTCTGCTGGGACGCATCGCCGAGGATCCGGCTCAGCCTCTTATTGACGTATTCATAGACGACGTCGCTGCTGAAGTCGAGGGCCTTCTGGGACACGATGCAGACGTTGGTATTGAAATCAAAAATATGGAGCACTGCTGCGTTGATCATCATAATCTATATCATCCTCTACGCTTGTTTTCGTAATTCAAAGACACTGGCTTCGCGGGAACAAAGGACGCGGAAAGGCAGCCAGTGGCCGGTACCGCGGTTGACGTAGCCCCGGCTTTCGCCCTTGCGGAACATGCCGCGCAGGTATTTAAAGCCCACAGCTGTAACCAAGGGGCCGATGGGGGCAAACTGAGCGCCGTGGGTATGACCGCAGAGGGTCAGGGGAATATTGCGTTCAAAAGCTTCGTCGATGAAGGCCGAATGGTGGGCCAGCATGATGACGAAGGCATCTTCCGGCACGCCGTCCAAGGTCTGGCGGACATAGTCCTGCCGCTGTTCGGCAAAGGCTTCTTCCCCTTGGGCAAAACTGTAGTCCGTACCGGCAATGTAGAAGGGTCGGCTGTCGCTGCCCCTCCTCCCCTTTAGGCCCCTTCCGTAGCCGGGGCTGGCCTCAAAGGAAGCATTGCGCAGGATGCGGACCGGCGTATCTTCGAGCATGGCCGTAATGGCCGAAAAATTGCGGTAATATTCATGATTGCCGTAGCAAAAATCGATGCCGTCAGGAAAACGGCCGGCATTGGCATTGATAATATCCCGGGCCTTGGGCAGAAGGACGATCTCATCGATGAGATCGCCCGTAATTTCCAGCCGGTTGACGCCCTGTGCGGCGACGGCATCGATCGATTCCTGAAGGCGCTCGGGGCTGAAAAAGAGTCCCATATGCAGGTCCGAGAGTTGACCGATTTTATAGCCGTCGAGGTAGTCCGGCAAATTCTTATACCTTAAGACGTGGTGCGTCGTATCTAAATCGCTTTCGCCGAGGACATTGCCGGCACCGCTGGTGGCAAAGGCCGCCGCCGGAATGAGGGCGGCCAGGCCCTTGACGAAGGTCCGACGGGTCATCCCCTGAGGGGCCGGTTTCTCCTTGCGGTGCCAAAAACGATGGACCGCCGCAGCCAGGGCGACGACGATGAGGCAGGGCAAGGCCAGAAAAAAGGCCAAGAGCCAAACCAGGGCCGCCATGCTTCGGCCGTCATAGAGTCCGTCCCAACCGGACAGAATCAAGCCCGGGAAGGCCTCTTCATAGTGGCTGAATCCGGCAACGGACAACAATGTCAGCCCCAGCGTCCCCAAGATCAGGGCCTTGCGGTGGCCTGAGCGGAAGGTGTAGTCCCATAAGAAAGACGCCAGGACGCAGACGCAGGACGTAAAAATCATGAACGTAATGAAAAAAGTTCCCTTCATGGCTTATACCATGGCTGTGATCTTACCGTGGGGACCGGCCCAAGGCAGGGCATCGTAGTCGCTGCGGTCAATCCACTGCCAGTTCTCCTCTTCTTTGATATTTCCGTCGGTCAGCTCGCCTTCATAAACGGTCAGCTGCCAGACTTTATGCGAAAAAATACTCTTCAAGGTCCCGGCCGGACTGGCGTCGACGGAAACTTGCAGGCCCTTTTCGGCCAGCATCCGACGGACGGCGTCGATTCCGTCCTGTCCCGTTCCCGGCGCATTGGGAAACTCCCACATGGACGCCAGAAGGCCCTTCGGCGGCCGGCGATGGACGAGCCACTTCGTCCCGTGACAAGGGACGACGACCGTAATCTTTTCGACAGGCGCCTTCTTCTTGACCTGACGAATGGGCAGGTCGCCCTCCTTCCCTGCAGCACGGGCCAGGCAGATGTCCCCTAAGGGGCAGTCTTCACAGCGGGGATGCTTGGGAATGCAGATCGTGGCGCCCAAATCCATGAGGGCTTCATTGAAGGCCCCGGGGCGATCTTCGGGCATCTGTTCTTCGACCAGGGCGGCCACCTGTTTCTTGACGGCCGTCGTCAAAACGTTTTCTTCAATATCGTAGAGACGGGCAAAAATCCGCAGGACGTTGCCGTCGACGGCAGCTTCCTTCTTCCCGTAGGCTAAGCTTAAAATAGCGCCGGCAGTATAGTCACCAACGCCTTTCAAAGCCCGTACTTCCTTCTTCGTATCCGGTACGCGGCCGCCATATTTTGCCTGTACTTCCTGAACGGCGTCATGAAGATTGCGGGCCCGAGAGTAGTAACCGAGGCCCTGCCACTGGCGCAGCACATCGTCCTGTGACGCCGCCGCCAGGCTCTTTATATTGGGAAACCGTTCCATCCAGCTGTCGTAATAGGGGCGGACCGTTTCGACCTTCGTCTGCTGCAGCATGATTTCCGACACCCAGACCTTGTAGGGATCCCGCGGCGATTCATCGCGCCAGGGCAGGTCCCTCCCATGGGCATCGAACCAGTCGAGCAGTAAAGAACTCCAATTGTCTTCTTTTATATTCATATGAAATAAGCCTCTTTCTTTCTACACTGTTATTTACTAGTATAGAAATCAAGAGGCCTTTTGTCAAACACGTGTTCTATTATTTTTTCTCATCCCGTCAGTCCTAAAAAGAAAGGATTTACGACTTACAAAGGATGCAGATTTTTCAAGGATAAATCGAGGATGGGCGCCGAATGGGTCAGGGCTCCGCTGGAAATATAATCGACGCCGATATCGATCAGGGCGGCAATATTTTCCTTAGTGACGTTGCCCGAGCATTCCGTTTCGGCCCGGCCGTCGATGATAGCTACGGCTTCCTTCATCATGTCGTGGCTCATGTTGTCCAGCATGATGATGTCAGCCCCGGCTTCGACGGCTTCGCGGACCATGTCCAGGTTTTCCGTTTCGACTTCGATTTTGCGGACGAAGGGCGCATAGGCCTTGGCCATGGCAATGGCTCTCTTGACGCCGCCGGCAGCGCCGATGTGATTGTCCTTCAAGAGGACGCCGTCGGACAGGTTATAGCGGTGGTTTCCCCCGCCGCCGACGGTGACGGCATACTTTTCAAAGACCCGCATATTGGGCGTCGTCTTGCGCGTGTCGACCAGTTTAATGCGGCTGCCTTCCAACAGTTTCGCAATCTGCCGAGTATACGTAGCGATGCCGCTCATGCGCTGCAAATAGTTGAGGCCGACCCGTTCGGCCGACAAGATGGACCGCATGCTGCCGGTCACGTCAGCCAGTTTCTGCCCCTTGCGGACGGTATCGCCGTCTTTTACGGTAAACCGGACTTCTACGCCTTCATCCAAGAGGGTAAAGGCCCGGGCGAAAACGGCAAGGCCGGCAATGACGCCGTCGGCTTTGGCCAAGAGTTCCGCCTGTCCCCGGCTGTCTTCGGGCAAAATGGCGTTGGTCGTCACGTCCTCACCGGTAATATCTTCCTGCAGGGCCTGTAAAATCAAAGGATCAGCCTGCAATTTCATGGTTACGTTGTTCATGACTCTTTTTCTCCCTTTCCATTTCCCCTAAGATGCTCTTGCGATACACTTCGGCCAGGCCCCCTTCATGACGGCTGACGTAGTCCGAAGCCTGAGCGCAGGCCAGGCTGAAATCGCCGTGACTGTCGCCCTTTTCAGCCAGATCCAAGGCCGCCCGTTTGCCGAAAACCAGGCTTTCCAAGAGGGAATTGCTGGCCAGGCGGTTGCGGCCGTGAACGCCGTTGCAACTCGTTTCACCGACGGCGTAGAGGTGGTCCATCGTCGTCCGACTGTGGCCGTCGACGTGGATGCCGCCCATGAAGTAGTGCTGGGCCGGCGTGACCGGGACCCAGTCGACGGTGGCATCGATGCCGTCTTCCAGGCAGCGTTCATAAATATTGGGGAAATGGCCCTTTATGACGTCCGTTCCCAGTCCGGTCATATCCAACCAGACGAAGGGCCGTTGGTCCTTTTCCATCTGTTTGCGGATAGCAGCGGTCATCAAATCGCGGGGCAGGACTTCATTGGCAAAGCGCTTTCCGTCTTTCCCGCGCAATTTAGCCCCTTCGCCGCGGACCGATTCGGAAATGAGGAAACTCCGGCCCGGACGGGACGAATAGAGGGACGTCGGATGGATCTGGACGTAATCGATGTTTTCCAAAGCAATGCCGTGGCGCATGGCAATGGCCAAGGCGTCGCCCGTAAGATGCGGGAAATTCGTCGAGTGGTCGTAAAGGCCGCCGATGCCGCCGCTGGCCAAGATCGTGTTGCCGGCTTCAATGGCCCGGTAGGCTCCGTCCTTTTCACGGGCCAGGATACCGAGACAGGTGTTTCCGTCGGTAAGGATGTCGACCATGGTCGTGTAGTCGCAGATAGTCACATTGGGCAACTCCCGAACGGCGGCCAAGAGGCGGCTGGTGATTTCCTTCCCTGTAATATCCTTATGAAAGAGGATCCGCGGCCGGGAGTGACAGCCTTCGCGGGTATAGTCGAAAGAGCCGTCGGCCTTTCGGGCAAAGTCGACGCCGTAGCCGACGAGTTCATCGATGATGCGCCGCGACGAGCGAATCATGATATCCACCGATTCGCGGCGGTTTTCGTAATGGCCGGCTTTCAACGTATCTTCCATGAAGCTGTCGTAATCGTTTTCATCGTGAAGGACGCAGATCCCCCCCTGAGCCAGGAAAGAATCGCTGTTTTCCACGTCATCCTTCGTAATCATGAGCACTTTCTTATCGCGCGGTACGTGGAGGGCGGCAAAGAGACCGCTGGCACCGGTGCCGACGATGACAACATCTGTTTTTTCTGTTTCCATGACATCTACCTTCTTCTATTTGGCTAACTCCAGCATCCGTTCCAAAGCCTGAACGGCCTTCCCTGCCATCTTGGCATCGACAAAGACTTCGTTCGTTTCGTCGCGCAGGCAGTCACGGACCTTTTCCAAGGTGACCTTCTTCATATTGATGCAGTACGCATCTTCCATGGCCGGATAAAAGACCTTATCGGGATTCCGCGTTTCCAGCTCATAAAAGACGCCGCCTTCGGTTCCGATGATGAATTCCTTGGCATCCGACGAACCGGCATAGTCGATGATGCCTGACGTGCTGCCGACGTAATCGGCCAGGGCCAGGACTTCCTTGCGGCATTCGGGATGGGCCAGGAACAGGGCCTGAGGATGAGCGGCCTGTACCTTCTTTACGTAGTCCGGATCGACCGTATCGTGACGGGGACAAAAGCCCTGATTGAGGATAAAATGCTTATCCGGCACCTGGGTCGAAACGTAGTGTCCCAGGTTTTTATCCGGCGTAAAGAAAATATTCTTCTGGGGCAGCTTCTTGACGATCTTGACGGCATTGGACGACGTGACGCAGACGTCGGACGCAGCTTTTACGGCTGCCGTCGAATTGACGTAACAGACGACGGCCAAGTCGTCATACTCGGCGCGGGCCTTTTCGATCGTCGCCGTATCGGCCATGTGGGCCATGGGACAGGACGCCGTCCGATCGGGCATGAGGACTTTCTTTTTGGGATTGAGCATCTTGGCGCTCTCACCCATAAAATCGACGCCGGCAAAGACGATGATTTTAGCATCCGTTTCAACGGCCTTTTTGGCCAGACCAAAGGAGTCGCCGACGTAGTCAGCATAGGCCTGAACCTCATCGGGCACGTAATAGTGGGCGAGGATAATGGCCTCTTTTTCTTTTTTCAGGGCAGCGATCTCATCTTCAATATACACAGGTTTCCATCCTTTCAGGGAAACGGGACCGCCCTTTGGACAAGTCCCGTTCAAACCGCCAGTCCCTAAGGCTGACGACAATTTTTATTTACATCAATTATACCCTATTGACCGATTTTTGACAATACTACTGTCATGACAATAGAAATCAGGCCGGTATGCAATGTCGTTCTGCCAAAGACAAACAAAAGCCGTCCTTCAAGACAAAGGTCTCAAAAGACGGCTCATGATCATCATAACGTTAGTGCCCATTGACCGATTCCGACACGGCGCGGAACTTGGCAATCGTTTCGGCCGCTTCCCGGCGGATGTCTTCGGGATCGCGGGTGATGCGGGCGACGCCGCTGTCCATGGCCGCTTTGGCAACGGCTGCAGCGACGGCCGGAGCTACCCGTTCGTCAAAGGCATTGGGAATGACGTGGTCTTCAGCCAGTTCGTCGTCCGAAACTAAGGAGGCGATGGCATAGGCTGCGGCCAGTTTCATATCCTCGTTGATGCTGCGGGCCCGGACGGCCATAGCTCCGCGGAAGATGCCCGGAAATACCATGACGTTGTTAATCTGGTTAGGCGCATCGGACCGCCCCGTACCGACGACTTTGGCACCGGCTTCTTTGGCCGAGGCGTAGTCCGTTTCGGGAATAGGGTTAGCCATGGCAAAGACGACGGCGTCGGAAGCCATGGATTCGATGAGCTCTTTCGTGAAAATATGCGGTGCCGAAACACCGAGGAGGAGGTCGGCGCCCTTGACGGCATCGGCCAGGGTCCCCTGTTTCTTCGCCTTGTTGGTCACGTCTGCCAACGCAGCCTGGACGGGATTGAGGCCTTCCATGCCGGCATAGAGGATGCCCGGACGGTCGACCATGGTGACGTCTTCGGCACCGGCCCGGACCAAGAGGCGGCCGATGGAAGCTCCGGCAGCACCGGCACCGTTGATGACGATGCGGGCCGTCTTGAGGTCCTTTTTGACGAAGCGCAGGGCTCCGATGACGCCGGCTAAGGCGGCGATGGCCGTACCGTGCTGGTCGTCATGGAAGACGGGGATGTCCATTTCGCGCTTCAGCGTTTCTTCGATGTCATAGCATTTCGGCGAAGAAATGTCTTCCAAATTGATGCCGGCAAAAGACGGCTGCAGGCGCTTGACCGTTTCGATGAACTCCTTCGGATCCTTCGTGTCCAGGCAGATGGGAACGGCATTGACGCCGCCGAATACCTTGAACAGGATAGATTTCCCTTCCATGACCGGCATGGCCGCTTCCGGGCCGATGTCGCCCAAACCGAGGACGCGGGTCCCGTCCGATACGACGGCAATCATATTGCCCCGGCAGGTCAGGTCAAAGGACAGATCCGGATCTTTGGTGATCTCCCGGCACGGCTGGGCAACGCCCGGCGTGTAGAGTACACTCAAATCGTCGTTGGTCTGTAAGACGGCCCGAGGGAAGGTTTCGAGAATCCCCTGTTTACCTCGGCGGATCTTCATGGCTTGTTCATCAAAATTCATGTCAAAAAACTCCTCTACAATAGTTTATGCGTTAAAAATAGCTTGCGGTTCTGTAAATTCGAGCATCCCGTCTTTGCCGCCTTCACGGCCGAGACCGCTGTCCTTAAAGCCGCCAAAAGGCGCTGTGACGTCGCGCGGGCTGCCGTTGACGTAGACGTTGCCCGACAAGATGCCTTCGGCAACCTTCGTCGCTTCTTCCTTATCGGGACCCCAGACGGCACCGTTGAGGCCGTACTTGGTATCGTTGGCAATGGCCAGGGCCTGGTCGACACTGTCATAAGTGAGGACGCAGAGGACGGGCCCGAAGATTTCTTCTTGGGCAATGGTCATGTCGTTGGTCACATCGGTAAAGACCGTCGGATTGATGAAGTACCCCTTTTCAGGCGCTTCCGGACGGCCGCCGGCCAGGACCGTCGCCCCTTCTTCGATGCCTTTGGCAATGTACGAATCGACGATCTTCCACTGTTCTGCCGAAGCGACAGCGCCGACTTTCGTCGTTTCCAAGGTCGGGTCGCCGACCTTATATTCCGGCAGGACCTTGAGGATGATGTCTTCGATTTCTTTTTTCGCTTCCTTCGGGATGATCAGCCGCGACAGAGCCGTGCAGGTCTGGCCGCTGTTGAGCAGGAGCGAATTGAAGCACATGCGGACGGCCTTTTCATAGTCGGCCCCGGGCAGGATGATAAAGGGTGATTTGCCGCCCAATTCCATGCTGATGCGCTTCATAGAAGCCAAGGCCCGCTGGGAGACCTTGATACCGGCTTTGGTCGAACCCGTAAAGGATATCATGGCGATATTGGGGTCGTCGCAGATAGCGTTGCCGATTTCACCGCTGCGGCCGGGGATGAAGTTGAAGACGCCCTTCGGGAAGCCGGCCCGATCAAAGGCTTCGGCCAAATAATAAGCCGTTACCGGCGTAGACTGGCTGGGCTTCAAGACGACGGTGGCACCGACTAAAATAGCCGGGATGACTTTCTGGATAACCTGGCCCAAAGGATAGTTCCACGGCGTGATGCAGCCGATGACCCCTAAGGGACGGCGGTAGACGACGGACTGGGGCAGTTTTTCGACTAAGGGCAGGTCCGGGGCCAAGTCGATATAAGACTGGGTCCGTACGAACTGGTAGGCGATGTGGTTGGTCTTAACGAAGGAAACGGGGATGCCCAATTCCTTGACGGTGGCATCGACCATCTGCGGTTCAAACTGAATGAGCTCTTTAAGCAATTTTCTCATAAAATCAATTCGTTCTTCCATCGGCCTTGCCGCCCACGCAGGAAAGGCCTTGGCTGCAGCAGCTGAGGCAGCGGCGACATCCTGTTCACCGGCAGCGGCAACGGTCGTGAAAACTTCCTTCGTCGCCGGATTTTCAACGTCGATGTATTGGCCGGATAAGGGAGCTACCCACTGGCCATCGATATACAATTTTTTAAAGTCCATGAAAAAAACCTCCTTTGCGCTGATTTATGCTACCATTATAGATAGAAATTCTCCATTGTGCAACAAAAAAGGCATCGTACTCTGAAAAATTTAAGTACAATGCCTTTACCATTATTTTGCCTCGACTTCCAAGGCCTCCGATTCCGACGCGAAATGCCCCAGAACAGACCCGCCGACAAGACCGACGACAAAGGGAACGATCCAGCCGAAGCCGTACACCGACAAGGGAACGGCAGCGACGATGGCTTTGGCAACGGCCAGGCTGCTAAGGCCCGGCAGGGATTCCAAGCAGGCGAAGACCGTGACCAAGTAGACCGAACCCTTATAGGCCCACTGATTGGGAAGCAAGGGACCGACGATGCCCAACACCAGCAAGGCCAGGCACGGCGGATAAGCGACGCCGAAGATCCAGCCGATGTAGGTGACGATGCCGTCGACGCCGAGGAAGGCCGTCAGGGCCGAGAGGATCGAGCAGGCGACAGCCGCCTGTTTATAAGTGATGCGGCCACCAACGGTCGTACTGGTGAATTCCGCAACGGCAGCGATCTGACCGATGGCTGTCGTCAGGCAGGCCAAGACGACGGCGATGCCCATGGGAATCATGACCCAGGTGCCGATGCGGTGGATGATGGCTACCAAGAGTTCAGCCCGGCCGATGGACTGGGGATAGTAGGAACTGACGCTGGCCCCCATGTAGAGCAGGCTGCCGTAGATGATGAGCAGCAGGACGAAGGAGACGACGCCGCAGTAGATGAGGACCTTATTGCGCTGGCCGACGCCCGTATAGCCCTTGCCGCGAATGGAGCTGAGGAAGACGGCAGCCATGATGAAGCTGACCAGGACGTCGCCCGTATTGTAGCCGCCGAGGAAGGCATTGACGAAGGGATTGTCTGCGGCAGGTTCCGCCGGCGTCCCCAAGGGGAAGAAAATCCCGGCAATGGCGATGGCCACCAAAATGAAGGCCAAGGCCGGCGTCAAATACTTGCCCATGCGGTCCATGACGTTATGCGGGTCGGCGACGAAGAAATAGCAGAGCAGGAAATAAAGGACGACTAAAGGAATCATGGGCGCTGCCGGAAAATTCCCCTGTACGCCGAGCTGGATGGCCGTCGCCGCCGTCCGCGGAATGGACACGAAGGTACAGACCAGCATCAAAGCCGCCAAGAGAATGCGGTACGTATATTTTCCGACCTTGTCCGTAATCGTATGGACGTCGCCGTTGAGGCCGATGACGATGAGCGTAAAAATAGGCAGGAAAATCCCCGACAAGGTCAAGCCGGCCAGGCCCGACAAGAAATCACTGCCGCTGTTGAGCCCCAAGTGCGGCGGAAAAATAAGATTGCCGGCCCCGAAATAGGTGGCAAAAAAAGCAAAGCCCAGGATGATGACATCCCGTTTCCGAATCGTCTGTCTGCTGGAATCATTCATAAGAAAAGTCCCCCCAACCCCATAATAAAGAATAAGTGCATCATACAAAAAAGAGGCGCTGCCCTCAAGCTGCGCCTCAATTCACATCATATCTTTCAGGAATAGCCTGTAGGAATTGGCACCTTACCATTGGCAGGTTGCCGCAGCGTCATCGGGCCCATCCCTCAGCTGCTCTGGATATTGCGGTATGAAATTTTGTATGTATTGCTAGTATTTTATAAAACTTTTCGCTGTTTGTCAATAACTTTTTAACAAAATTACTTCTTCGACGGCTTATTTTGACTTCCCGGGCATAAATCAGAGAGGAAGCATTCGTCGCATAAAGGCTTTCGGGCCTTGCAGACCCGTCGTCCGTGCCAGATGAGCCAATGATGAGCCCGGCTCCACCATTCCTTGGGAATGGCCTTCTGCAGTCCCTTTTCGACTTCAAGGGGCGTCTTGCCCTTGGCCAGCTGAAGCCGATTGGATACGCGGAAGACGTGGGTATCGACGGCGATGGCCGGGATGTCGAACAAGACACTGACCAGGACATTGGCCGTCTTGCGGCCGACACCGGGCAGTTTCACCAATTCGTCAAAGGTCTGCGGTACTTCACCACCATAGTCTTCACAGAGGATGGCGCAGTTGGCCAGGATATTCTTGGCCTTGCTGTGATAAAGGCCGCAGGTGCGAATCTTTTCTTCGAGGCCGTCGAGGCCGAGGGACAGCATCTTTTCTGCCGTATTATATTCCGGGAAGAGGCCGGCCGTCACGATATTGACCCGTTCGTCCGTGCACTGAGCCGACAAGATGACGGCAATCATCAGTTCAAAGGGCGAATTGTAGTGCAGGGCCGGCTTCATGATGCCGTATTGATCCTGGAAACGCTGGAGCATTTCATCTTTTACTTTCTTGGTAACAGCCATATCACTTTACTTCCTCATCGGTATCGATGACATCATTGAGACTTCCCATTTCATAGCCGCCAAGGTCGAGGGTAACGTAGGAGAACCCCGTATCCTTAATGGCCCGGACGATTTCCTGGCGATGGGCCAACACCGACGGGATCTCGTCTAAGCCGACTTCGATACGGGCTACGTCGCCGTGATAGCGGACCCGCAGCGACCCTTGAACGTAAGGAGCCACAGCGGCTTCGGCAGCATCGATCTGAGCCAGGAGATGCGGCGTCAGGCGGACGCCGTAAGGAACGCGGCTGGCCAAACAAGCGGCACTCTGCTTATTCCAGGTCTGGAGACCGAATTCCTTCGACAGGGCCCGGATATCGGCCTTGTCTAAGCCGGCTTCGATCATGGGACTGCGGACCGAATCAGACAGCTCTTTAAGGGCCTTCATGCCCGGCCGGTAATCGCCGAGATCGTCGACATTGCCGCCGTCGATGACCCACTGATAGCCTTCGGACCTAGCTAGGTTCACCAAGGCCGTGAAGCGAATCTTCTTACAGTAATAGCAGCGTTCCGGCGGATTTTCCACAAACGTCGGATCGTCGAACTCCGTCGAATTGACCAACCGGTGTTCGACGCCGATGAATTCCGCCATGGCCTTGGCATCAGCCGCTTCACTCCCCGGCAGGGTGGCCGATACGGCCGTAATGGCCAGGACCTTATCACCCAGCGCTTCATGGGCGGCATAGGTCAAAAAAGTACTGTCCACGCCGCCGGAAAAGCCGACGACGACACTGCCCAGCGACTTTAATATATCTTGCAGTTTTTCATATTTCTTGCGCGTATCTGTTGAAACCATAAGGATTCCCCCTTATACAATAGTGCAGAAAAGGCGCCTTCTCCCCTCTTCCCGAGAGGGCCCCCAAGAGCCGCCGCGGAAAGGAAAGCAGAAAGAGCCTCCCTGTTCGGCCATCGTCCCCTCAATGGCCGGCTTAGAAGAAATGAGCCGATTCTTCCTTCAACACGGCATCCCGCAGGGCCGACAGCTTGCTGCTGCGCTGGACCCACATTTCTTCCGGATTGACCAAGCGCAGGTATTCAGGCCACAAGGTCTGAATCTGTTCATCGGCATAGGTCATGATGTCCTTGAGATTCGGTTTTTTATATACTAATTCACCCTTTTTAAAGATAGGGATGAGCATTTCCTGAACGCGGTAGGTCCCGGCCGGAATCGTCCGGAAACGCCAGGGAGCCTTGTCGCTCTTTAAGAGCAGATCCTTCGACTCATCGATGCTTTCCCCTTCGAGGATGATGATGTCAGCCTTCATCTTGCCCGTCTTCTTGTCATAGACGCGAAGGACGTTCTTGAGGCCCGGATTGGAAATCTTTTCGGCATTGTCGCTCATCTTGATCTTCGGTACGAACTTGCCGTCGTCGTACTGTCCGACGAGCTTGAAGACGCCGCCCAAGGACGGGCTGTCCTTGGCCGTGATGAGGTTGGTGCCGACGCCCCAGGAATTGATGGCGCAGCCCTGGGCTTTTAATTCGGAAATGAGGTTTTCATCGAGGTCGTTCGAGGCCGCAATGATGGCATCGGGGAAACCGGCAGCGGTAAACATCTTATGGGCTTCCTTCGAAAGATAAGCCAAGTCGCCGCTGTCGAGGCGGATACCGTAGACCTTGGGCAGGGTTCCGGCCGCCTTCATTTCCTTGAAGATCGTAATGGCATCGGGAACGCCCTGCTTCAACGTATTATACGTATCGGCCAACAAAATGAGGTTGTTGGGATACTGTTCGGCATAGTGACGGAAGGCTTCCAGTTCCGACGAGAAGCTCATGACCCAGCTGTGGGCCATCGTCCCTAAGACGGGCATGCCGAATCTGGCCCCGGCCAGGACGTTACTGGTCCCATTGAAACCGCCGATCATAGCCGAACGGGCGCCGTAGACACCGGCCGATTTGCCCTGAGCGCGGCGCAGGCCGAATTCCATAAGATTGTCATTGCCGGCAACAGTCCGAACGCGGCGAGCTTTCGTGGCAATGAGACTTTCATGGTTCATGATCATGGACATGCACGTTTCCAAGAGCAAGGCTTCGTCCTTCTTGGTCTGGACGCGAAGGAGGACTTCCTGCGGAAAGGCGACGGTGCCTTCGGGCATGGCATAAATATCGCCGGTAAAGCGCAGTTCCTTCAAATAATCGAGGAATTCCTGACGGAAAAAGCCGGTACTCTTCAAGTACGCCAAATCATCGTCGCTGAAGTGGATGTTTTCCACATAGTCGATGAGGTGTTCCAAGCCGGCGACGACCGTATAGCCTCCCTTAAAAGGATTACTGCGGTAATAGCGGTCAAACACGCACTGCTGCTCGTGCTTGCCTTCAAAAAATAAGCCCTGCATCATCGTCAACTGATACAGGTCTGTCAACAACGCTTTCGTGTACAAAATAACTCGCCTCCAAAAAGATGTTATACCTATTATACATCAGTTAGTCCAAAAGAGATAATCAATTACCGATTTTGCATGCTTTTCAAAATGTTATACAAACTTAGCATGACAGCCCTTTATGTATGCCGGATATGAAACAAGCTGCTCTTCCGATTCATACAGGATGAGCAGCTTGGTCATTATTTTCTTTTCATAACCTTACGGGCAGCGGCGATGACGTCTTCGGCCGATAAATGATAGGCCTTCAATAAATCATCGGGCTTCCCCGATTCGCCGAAGCGGTCCTGAATGCCGACCAGTTCGACGGGAATAGGATGATGCTGGGCCAAGGCTTCGCAGATGGCACCGCCCAGGCCTCCCATGATCTGATGTTCCTCGCAGACGACGGCCGCCCCCGTTTCAGCCGCACAGGTACAGATCGTATCGACGTCGAGGGGTTTTACGATGCGGACGTTTACGACGCGGGCCGAAATCCCTTCCTTTTCAAGGGCTTCTGCCGCCACCAAGGCTTCATGGACCATGAGGCCGTTGGCAAAGAGGGTCACATCGGTTCCGTCGCGGAAAACAGCCGCCTTATAGAGGTCAAAAGGCGTGTCTTCCGACGTAATGACCGGTGCCGGATTGCGGCCGAAGCGGACGTACGACGGCCCCTGAATGTCATAGACGGCCAGGGTCGCCTTGTACGTTTCCCACCAGTCGCAGGGCGTGATGACCGTCATGTTGGGAATGGTCCGCATGAGAGCGATATCCTCGAGAGCCTGATGGGTCGCTCCGTCGGGACCGACGGAAATGCCGGCGTGAGCGCCGCCGAGCTTGACGTTTAATTTATTATAGCAGACCGTGTTGCGGATCTGTCCCCAGCCGCGGCCCGTCAAAAAGACGCCGTACGTCGACACAAAGGGGACGAAGCCCGTCAAAGACAGGCCGGCTGCCGTGCCGACGAGATCTTGTTCCGAAATGCCGACATTGATGTATTTATCCGGGAATTCCTTGCGAATCCATTCGGTCCGCGTCGACTTGGCCACGTCGGCGTCGAGGACCATGACGTCATCGTGAAGGCGGCATAATTCTAAGAGGGCCTTGCCATAGCCGTCACGCATCGGTACTCGGTTCATGACCGCACCTCCAATTCTTTCATAGCCTGCTCGTACTGGGCTTCATCGGGCGCAGCCCCGTGCCATTCGGCCTGGTTTTCCATATAAGAAACACCCTTGCCCTTGACCGTCTTGGCCAGGATGACCGTCGGTTTATCCGTGCGGGCCTTGGCCTCCCCGTAGGCATCATAGAGGGCGTCCGTATCGTGGCCGTCGACGCGCAGGACATGCCAGCCGAAGCTGTCCCACTTGGCATCCATGGGCTCCATATCCTTGATGCCGGCCATGGAATCGACGAGCTGCAAGCCGTTGCAGTCGACGATGAGACAGACGTTGTCCAAATGGTGCTGACCGGCAAAGGCCGCCGCTTCCCAGACCTGTCCCTCCTGCTGCTCACCGTCGCCGATGAGACAGAATACCTGCTGCATCTGCCCCTTTCGCTTCAAGCCCAAAGCCATGCCGTTGGCAATGGACAGGCCCTGCCCCAAAGAACCGACGGCACAGTCGAGACAGGGCAGCTTCTGCAGGTTAGGATGGCCCTGAAGGGGACTTCCTACGGTCCGCAGCGTATCGAGCCATTCCAAGGGGAAATAGCCCTTATGGGCCAGGGTGCTGTAAAAAGCCGGCGCCGCATGGCCCTTCGACAAGACGAAACGATCCCGTTCCGGCGCATGAGGCCTGTCGGGAAAACACGTAAATATATCGGTAAAATAGAGCGTGGCCATAATTTCGACAGCCGATAAAGAGCTGCCTGGGTGGCCCGACCCGGCACGGTAAATAGACCGCACGGTATCCCGCCGTATCTGCATACAGACGTCGCGTAGATCATGCCTCATGAACGCATAGCCTCCTAATAATATACAGGTCGATTAAGAAAAAAACGCCGCAGTACTCCCCTTTCATCGGGCAGGCGGTACGCGTGCGTTCGGACAAACGACCTCAGTTATTCGCTTCCGTTTCTTCAATTAATTGTACAATGATTACATACGCAAGTCAATCGCAATCAACGGCCCAAAGCCGCTTTATGCAAGTATCGCAAGGGCCTCTCCCCCATCTCCAAAACGCAAAAAAAGCCCTGTCAGAAAAGACAAGGCTTTCTCAGCAATTGTAAAATCGACTACTCCTTCATGGCTTTGACGACTTCCGGATCGACAGCAAAACTATATTCCTCATTGGGGAAACTCCGATCCTGTACGTCTTTGATGTACTGACCGACGGCATCGACGATGGTCTGATGGAGGTCGGCATAGGTCTTGACGAACTTCGGACGGAAACCGCCGCTCATGCCGAGGAGGTCCGTGCAAACCAAGACCTGACCGTCGCAGACATTGCCGGCACCGATCCCGATAGTGGCCGCCTGTTTCAAGGCCTTCGTAATTTCCGCTGCAATATCCGTCGGTACGCATTCCAAGACGATGGCAAAGGCACCGGCTTCTTCTAGGGCCAAGGCTTCCTGAATTAAGCGTTTCGCCGTTTCGGCATTTTTCCCCTGCACGCGGTAGCCGCCGAGCTGATGGACCGACTGCGGCGTAAGGCCGATATGGCCGACGACGGGAATGCCTGCCGTCGTCATGGCTTTGACAGCTTCACAGACACTGGCGCCGCCTTCTAATTTTACGGCATCACAGCCCGTTTCCTTCATCAACCGTCCGGCATTGTGAAGGGCCTGGCAGACACTTTCCTGATAGCTCATGAAAGGCATGTCGGCGACGACCAAAGCCCGCTTCGTCCCGCGGACGACAGCTGCCGTATGATGGACCATATCATCCATGGTGACCGGCAGGGTCGACGTATGACCCATGACGACGTTGCCCAAAGAATCACCGACGAGGATCATGTCGATCCCGGCTTCGTCGACGTTCTGCGCCATGACATAGTCATAAGCCGTAATCATGGAAATGGGCGTCCCTTCCCCTTTCATTTTCTTGATGGTCAGATTCGTTACTTTCTTATTCATTGTGAACTCCTTCCGCCATCGCAAGGATTTCTTTCAGTACTTCATACTGGTTTTCCGTAATCGTTCCGTTTTCTAAAGAGAGTTCTCCCGCGGCCCGGCTAAAGGCACAATAAGGCCCCACCAAATCGGCCGGCATGACTTCCAGGTGTTTGGCCACCGTCCCCGTATCGCCGCGAGAAACAGGCCCGGTCAAGGCCTTCTGCCAGCGATCGGTGCCTTCGAGGTTTCCTACCGTCCCCTTAAGGAGAGGCATCAGCGACTGTGCAGCCTCCTTGTCCGTCTCCGTCCAGCGCCGCATGAGCCGCTGCCCGAGCGCGACAGCCGTCACGACGTAATTGGAGCAAAAACAAGCAGCGGCGTGGTAGAGGACCCGTTCTTCCGGCGGCACAAAAAGAGGCTTGCTGTCAAGAGACGTCACCAGCGAAAGGGCCGCTTCCTTAGCCCGGTCATCGCCGTCGACAGCCATATAAATATGGCGTAGCAAATCTCCCGACGGTGCGGCAAAGCTCTGCAGCGGATGAAGGCTGCCTACAGAAAATCCCAAGGCCGACAACGGCTCAAGAGAAGACAAATCCATGGCCCCGCTGCAGTGAAGGATAACCGTATCACAAGCCCCGTCATCCCCGGAAAGAGCCTCTGCCAGCGCCCCGGCAACGCTCCCGATCACATCGTCACGTACCGTCAGCAGCAGGACATCACAGTGCCGAAGAAGATCGGCCCCGTCGGAATAGGCCTTGACCTGAAGGGACTGCGCCCGCTGCGTCGTATGTTCTTTTGTGGAACAAAGAATACCTTCAACGGCCGAAGGCATGGCTAAAACAAAAGAAGTGCCGACTCTGCCGGCACCGATAATCCCTAAACGCATGATGTACTCCCTCAAAAAAAGCGCATTCCACCCGGGAATGCGCACAAAAAGCCTACGTCTACAAATTTCGTCCCAGTCTTTCGATCCAAGCGACATGCTATGAAATTAAAAATATGTGCAGCCGAGACCTTAGCGGTACGGATCCCACGGATTCCGTCCAATCCCGGTTACAACTACAGAATACACTATTTGTGAAAATTTTACCAATATCATTTAGGAATAGACATTCATCTTCGCCCGGCGCAATCGAGATAATAGAACTATCTGAACATCCTTCAAATAGAGATTTTCTTATTGGCAATTAAAGCCAGCAATCGACGCGACGGACCGGACGGCTTATTCCTGCCCGACTCCCAAGCTTCCACCGTCTTTAAAGATACGCCAAAGAACTCGGCAAATAACGCCTGCGTATACCCCATGCCTTGCCGAATCGCCTTAATGTCCTGAGAAGAATACGATGCCAACGGTTCAATCACAATCCTTCGAGTACGCCGCGGCAACGCTTTAGTTCGAGTATCAGCTATAGCTTCTTCTAATGCCCCGGACAAGATATCAAAAGCTTCACTCATATCAATCACCTCTATCCCCATCATACCCTATTCAATCGGGTATAATCAAGAAAAGAACCGGCTGTATCTTAAACAAATAGCTAGCGCCCTACGCCGCACGTCGTTACAGATACGCCGTAATTAGGGCAAAAAAATAAACATATCCGAATCGGCATTCCTGCCACATTCGGATATGTTTGCTGTGGTGGGCGGTAATGGATTCGAACCATCGACCCCCTCGATGTCAACGAGATACTCTAACCAACTGAGCTAACCGCCCTCAATATGAATTTGTCATGCGACTTTATTATTATAACGCATCCTCGATGTCTTGGCAAGTCCTTTTGATTATTTTTATTTTGAAGGTCAGTCACATAGTAAATAAAGATTCAGACATTGCAAAGAAACTGGCCTGCAATGTCTGAATCTTTTAAGCATATCTTTTATTTCAACTTACCTACAGGATAGGTTCAACCTAAATCTTTTGACGACCTTATCCATCCTTAACTGCTCTTTGTACTAAAAGACTATCGCGTATAGTACCTACCTCAAGATTCATGAGATTCCTTGTCCTTAATGCTCTGGCCATCTGGATACAACCACATAATTCGACCATTTGCACTTCCGCCAATAATACAGGCAGCAGCCGTAGAAGGGCTGTCGAAAGCTACATTCTCGACGAAGCATCCGTTTTTAATTTTGTTCTCAGCGATCAACATTCTTCGACGGTTATGGATAGAATTAGGGCACGACGGGCGTTCTACTGCACTGAAACTGGAGCCCTTGCACACGACAAAGCGATTCCCCGCAATATAAGCCGTTGCCGCGACCTGTCTACTTGCAAGATGAAGAATTTCTATATCTGATTTACTGTGCGTATAGCCAAAAATCCCATTGGGAAATATATCCAGGTAAAATTCGATATCTTGAATATAATTTTCACAAGTATGTATCTGCCCTCCGTTAAGATGATAATGTCGTTTTCTAAACGACCGCGTACAATTCATCTTTTTAGGACTAGTAGTCAGACATTTTCTAAAGTGATTATGTGCATATTCACACATGGCATTTTCAATGAATTGCAGCTCATTACTACTGATATTCGGATCGGCAAACTTGCACCCTAAAACAGTATGCCACGATGAATCGATGTCGCCTGAATGCGTATTCAAAATTCTTCTTTGAATCGTATCCAATCCCGTCTGTCCAACATATACCGCCTCGGATGCAACAAGGAGCAAATAAATACCCGGCCCATTTAATTCATTTTCATAGTCCTTTATATTTTCTTTTTTGACTTTAATTACGGATATTTTCGATGAATCGCTGCTCATCGTAACGGTGCCCTCATAAGTACCATCCGCTAAATATATTTTTAGGCCGCGCATTGAACAATCACTCCTTAAATTATATTTTTAGATCGACTTGCTTCTAACTGAGGCCGCATGTCGATTTTTGTGTAAAAATCCTCCATCGGCGCAGTCTCATTTACTAGTTACATAAGATTAGACAATGATCGCATAATAAGATCTATATCCTGATTTTCAAGTTCCTGTATAATATGCAGATATGTTTTCTGTGTAGTCGTCATACTGGCATGCCCGAGCCGCCGTGCCACACTTGCAATGGAAACCCCGGCAAAAAGCAGAATAGATGCATGGGTATGACGAAGTCCATGAACAGAAATTACAGGAATTTCAAGTTTCTTACAGCAACGTTCCAGGATATCATTTACAGTAGAATTATATACCTTTTTCTTGGTGATAAAAATCGGTTTATCCGGCGGCATATCTTTAACAAGAAAAGCAAATTGCATAATTACTTGCCAATCAATTTGAATTTTTCGGACAGAAGACTTATTCTTTGTCGGCGAAAAACCTCCCCCATTTTTATAATCCCATGTTTTGCTGACAGAAAGTGTCTGATGGGCAAAGTCAAAGTCAGCCGGAGTGATTGCAAGGGCTTCTGAAAAACGCATTCCCGTCTTGGCAACCAAAAGGATAAACCAGTCCCAATTAACCTCATTCCCGAGATTCAGGCTTTTCAATAACGTATGAAGTTCAAACTGATTCAAATATTTGATTTTCTTTTGGGACTGGGCTTTTCCTTTGATAATAACTTTTCTGGTCGGATCGCGAGGGATAAGACCTTCATCAACAGCATCAAGGATTGACCCTTTTAACTGATGATGAAAATCCATGGTTGTCTGACGTTCATGTTCCTTGGCATATTCGTTAATGATTTGCTGATAGGCCACCCGCGTCACATCGCAAAGTCTAAGATTCGGAGCCAGACGCTCCAGCCAAGAAAGGCTCATACGGTACTTAGAAAGGGTCACACTGCGAATAGCGCCTTCCTTATACACAGCAATCCAGTTTCGGTAATAATCCTTCAAATAATCCGTTGATCTGTTTTCAATTGCCATAAGTGCCTCCTCCCTACGCCGATGAAGGATTGGAGGCCATTAATTATTTACGATTTTTCTTCTTCATCCGGATCCGGAATGTCAATCCCGCCTTCGAGGATAAACTTAGTGAGCAGTTCATCCACGCGGTTATTCACGCGGAATGGAGGTAAGCTTTTCCCATCGACTTTCGTGAAATACTTTTGGGCCTTTTCTCTTACTACCGTCGCTTTCAATTCATCAAACCGCCCGTATTCATTCAAATTATCTTTTGTTACATGAGCATCCATCATTTTTTGCAGGAGCTCCTCAGAACAGCCAAGGGAGTCAGAAAGTCTCCGTTCTTGCCGTCTCTTTGCATTGCTAGCGTACTCTACAATATAATCTCTGAAAGTCTTGCCTTCCGTAAAGCAAACATCCCCGGTCTGTACATCGTGAAGAAAGAGGTTAGCATACTTTTGTTCTTCCTGTGAGAGGAAGGCAAACGATTTGTGGAGTTCCGTCAGCGTCGCTTCTACAGCAGCCGGATCCGCATTGGGATCGCTCAGTTGTTTTCTCCACTTTTCAAAACGAGAGTTCATATAGTCGTTGTCAATAACCCCCGTGTTCTGTTCGGTGAGATAAGGATCGATGGGGAAGGTAATGTCATCATCATCCCCTCTATTTCCATCATCAGGTTTGCGCAATTCTTTGTACCGCTGAAGGAGGATATTATACTGTTCTTCCGTCGGCAGCAGATGAATGATTTCTTCCTTGCTCGTATCTTCTGCATCAATGATAGAAGAATATTCAGTCTTATCCCAAGTAAAGCCCTGAATTCTTGCCGCCTGCAAATAGGTAGAAAATTCACGGAAAAGTTTGGCAAATTTTGCTTTTGAAGGAAGATCTTCCGGTAATCTATCCATAGCCGGGACATCGGCATTTTTAAAAATATCTACCATATCGGCAAAAGTTACATTCATATGGCGAACATTATCAGGCAGATGGTCCGCAAAAAGACCTTGGGGACGATCGCCGGAATAGAGCTGCACAGCGTCTTCAATATTCCGCTTCATCGTATGAGGCATTCGGTAATAACGAATGGAACCAAACGGTTTTTCATTGATGTTAAAAAGCCGGTTAGTACGCGAAAATGCCTGGATTAAATTCTGATAAACCAAAACCTTATCCAAATAAAGGACGTTAATCCACTTAGAATCGAAGCCGGTCAGCATTTGATTGACGACAATCAGCAAGTCCAACTGCATTTCAGGTTCGACTCGTTCATAGGGCTTCTTGTGGGCCAATCTTGCCGATACATCTTTTTTAAACTTAGCGTATCCGCCGATATCGAAGCACTGGCCGAAGGTTTTATTATAATCTTCGAGCATCGCTTTTAGTCCGTCTTCTTTATCAAGCGAACGTTTTCCACCTTGATTATCAATCGTCGGATCAAAAAGCCCGGTTACTTTCAGTTTGGGATATTTTTCCCTGAATTTACGATAGTAACGGACAGCTTCCGGAATGCTGCTGGTAGCAAATAAAGCATGAAATTTATGATTTCTTGACAGGGTCAACCAGTTTTCGGCGATATTATCGACTATCGCCCATTCATATTCATCGGTCTGCCAGGCTTCATCTCCTACATAGTCTTCTATCCCCTTCAGGTATTTTCCGTCCTCCTGGCGTTGTCCTGCCATGGGCACTTCAGATGGCGACATGAAATGATAGTACTTCTTGCTCATACTTGGATTCGTTACAGCCTCTTCCTCAGAACTTGCCCCGGATTCCTGCAAGGCAACTTTCTTTCGCAACTCGTTGTCTTTATAGACCATTACCATCGTGGGGTCGAAGCCGAGAACATTTTTATCACGAATACCATCTGCAATACTATAGCGATGCAATTCATCACCAAAAATATCAGCCGTCGTCGTCATAACTTTTTCATTTTCACGGAATACAGGCGTTCCCGTAAATCCGAAAAAGAGCGCATGGGGGAATGTCGCCTTAATAGTGGAAAGCATTTCGCCAAAGGTAGAACGATGACATTCATCAATAATAAATACGAGACGTTTAGATTTCATGGCCTCAAGGTCTTTTGCCTTCATGCTAACTTCTGCATCGTCTTTGATATTGCTCATCTTCTGAATGGAAGAAACAATCAAGGTATTTTTAGGATCATTGCTTTTCATCTTGCTTATCAGAGTGACCGTATCTTCTGTTTCCTGCACGTCATCGGCATTATCGGCAAAAGCCCGATATTCCTTGAGCGACTGTGTACCAAGTTCAATCCGATCCATCAAGAATACGACTTTATCCGCATCTTTCGAAGCTGCGATAAGCTGAGCTGATTTAAAGGAAGTCATCGTCTTGCCAGATCCCGTTGTATGCCAAATATAACCCCCAAGCTGATTTCCTTCTTCCCAGTCATGTTTAGCCACACGGTCAGAAATCCTATTGGCAGCATAATATTGGTAGCTCCGCATGACTTTCAAAACCCCGTCAGCATCATCTGCAACGGTATAGAACCCGACTAACTGATGAGCCATGGGAATTGACAAAAGCAGCTCGGCAACACGCTTCCAATCGTTGATAGGATCATTATTCAAATCTGCGCAGTGGAAATAAAAATCTGGATTGAACCGTCCATCGGGGCCCGGATTCGAAAAATACAAAGTCTCGGTCGGATTCATTGCCACAAAAATCTGGATAAGAGAGAAAAAGCCAGTAAAAAGCCCTTCATGAGCGTATTTTTCAATTTGATTGGCCGCTTCAATTACGGGAACACCGGACTTCTTCAGTTCGATATGAAAAACAGGCATGCCGTTAATCAGTAACATCAAGTCACCGCGTCGGTCTTGCAATACTTTTTCGTGACGGGCAAATCGAGGTTGTTGAACGATCTGGTAGCGACTTTGTCCGGCGGCAATTTCCATGCGGTCATAGATTTTCAAGCTTACTTCTTTGCCATAGTGCAAGGTATCTTTAGGGTTTTTTCGAGTTATGGATACAGTTTTCCCATTGATGAAGCCGTTTAAAGCCAAAGGAGTCCGAAGACGATTGATTTGTTCCAGAAGATCATCGATTTCTTCTTGAACAAGAGGAAAATCACCCAAGCGGTCGATACTCCGATTGTTTTCAAAAAGAATATTCGCCCAGTTTTGAATCAATTCTTTTTCTGTCGGATACTTAATGACATCCTGTCCCCAACCGTAACGCTGCAATGCAGTAATCAAGGCCGCTTCAAAATCTACTTCTTTATCAAAATCATCCATAACTTTACTCCTATTCTTACAAAATTTCCATAAATTCAGCTTTCGTTGATGAAGGGTAATGAGATCGTCAAGATTTTTTAGATAAGCTCCGATTTTCTTCTGTTCAGCTATATCCCTAGGTATCATTAAAGTTGTTTCAAAAAAATCATCCGGAGCAATATTCAGCAATCCATGATTTCTTGCTCCTTCTGCTGCAATCATCCGAATACTTTTATACCATAAAGCAGTATTATAATAAGAAGCAAGATAATCTGAATCCACCTGGTTTTCATCAAGAATTCTAAAAATAATATATAGTGTCGATAAAACCCCATTCTCATATCGATCAAGGCGTTTAATTGCTCCCCAAGGCGCATCAGTAGATGTGCTTTTATTGTAAGCAAATTCACCTTTATGAATAAGATAATAATTACTGACATCTTTACTCGCAATACGTTTGTCAAAAAATTCATTCTGATCGATTAATCCATATTGAGCCGATATTGTCAGTGGTAGATTAGATACAAGGTCTTTATTTTTTCTTGTAACTCGTCCAACTATGTGACCCAACTTACGCTGTTCCCAATCGCCCGTAAAACCAGAAAATCGAATTTTCGGCACTTTTTGTCCATTTTTCGGAAAACAATTTTCAATCATCGATTTTTTAATAATTTTCAACTTTTCACACTTACGCTGATGAAGGGTAATGGTTTTATCTAAATACGTGAAAAACACACCTATTTTATCTTGTTCCGTGGCATCGACTGGAATCATTACATGTTTTTGCTCCATCCCTGACTTTGTAATATGAATCATTGTTGAGCCATTATGCCCTGCCAATAACGCCTCTTTATCCCTATCAAGTAATTGAACCATAAAATGTTTCTTACCCGTATTAGCTAACTCAATTTTCCAAATATGGTAATGATAAATGACTTTTTCCCCGTGCCAAATATGAAGGCCAAAAGTAGCAGACCATGTATATAATAAATCTCCGTCATTTGCATAATATCTTTCTGGAAGTTCAATATTAGAATAGTACCACGAGTCATTTGTATAGAAATTCCCTACACGCAAAACTCTATATTTTCCTTCATCTAATAATTCAGTTTGAGAATACGCTCTCCCGTTTATAAATGTGGCAATGTCTCCTAACTTACGCTGTTCCCAATCATCAGTGAAGCCTTTAAAGCGAATGCGTGGTTTTTTCGTCTTATTCATCAGTTTCACCACCTATCAATTTTTGTAATTCTCGGATTCCCGCCATATCGGCATCAGACCCGGTCAGATCCGATAGCATAGAAGATAGTAATTTCTCCGTACGTCTAATATCGTCTTCAATATCCTTCATAGTGACAGAATATTTTTGTGCCAGTAATTCCACTCGTTTCGTAAAATCGTCAATCATGGCATCAGCAAGAGCGGCGATGTTATTTACAATCGGGGTAACCCATTTTTTATGAAGAAGCTGCCGTACATCTTCATCAGAAAAGTTTTCAATCGTCTCTTTTGTCAAAAGATGCAACGAAGTTTCTTCTTCTTTGATTTGTTTTTTTAGACTTTTTTCCTTGTCATTCAAACTTTGAGCACTCTTAAGAATTTGAATCAATACCTTGTTGTCCGCTTCATCTTCCTTGAGTACTTTTATGACACCTTTTATATTCTTGAATACAAACTCATCATTTGATTCATTCAAAGCATCGCTAATAGTGTTTTTATCGTCTTCACTCAAAGTCTCAATCAGTTCTTCATAAGCATGGGGAATTTCAGCGAGCTCATCGCGTTTTTTCGACAATGCATTCAATTGCTCAGAAAGGTAAAATTCTTGGACCAACTCGAATTCAAATGCATGCCCTTTCCACCCCTCTTGAACCTCAACTTCTTTCCCTTTTTGTTTCTTTACAACCATGTTGGGATCAACTTTTTTAAAAGTATCTATTCCTTCTGACTGAACGAGCTCTAAGTCTCCAGAGATGATGCTATACTTTTCTTCAAAACTTTCATACGCCTGGTAAGGGTCTAAAATCGGAATACCCGAAAAATGATCAAAAAGATCTGAAGCAATTTGTTCCTCCATTTTAGGGATAGAGAGCGACAAAGACTGATCAATCAGATTTTTATCCAAATATTCCCCGAAATCAGCAAATCGACTGTGAAAACGTCCCAGAAAATTCTGAACATCAAGATTATTCCGAATCGTTGTTTTAATGTCCTCATTCTTCACAGAAACATATTCATCATCGCCGGTAAAGAGATTTTCTTTAAGAGATGGAAAAACCTCCCAATAAGAATCTAGGACAGCAAGTTCACTCACAGGAATCCCGCCAAACATGGAAGCGTAAATATCATAACTTCCCGTCTCTTCCGAAGAATCCACGTAACGCGGAATATTCAAATTATAGTCATTGGCCCTAATTTCATCACGGCTGACCAAGCGGGAATATTTTTCTATACTCAGCCGTCCTTTCACTGTATCCACGACACGGCGAATATCAGAAGGCCTCAATCTATTATTTTTTCCCTCCTTTGTAAATCCCTTAGAGGCGTCGATTACAAGGACATCTGTATTTTCTCTTTTTTGCCGCAATATCATAATAATGGTTGGAATCCCTGTACCGAAAAAGATATTCGCCGGAAGTCCGATAATCGCATCAATATTATTCTGTTCAATAAGGTTCTTACGAATTTGTCCTTCTTCACCGCCACGGAACAGAACCCCATGAGGCAAGACGATTGCCATAATACCATCAGGCCGCAAGTGATAGAGATCATGCAGTAAAAATGCATAATCAGCTTTAGACTTAGGCGCAAGGCCGTACCTGGAATAGCGTAAATCATTTTCTCTTCCAGACGAATCCCAGCGTTGAGAATAGGGCGGATTAGAAACGACAGCATCCACATAGAGTGGATCATACGTCCCGACCGGATCGGAGTCTTCAAAATACGGCCAGTCATCTTCCAGGGTATCTCCATTGCGAGTCACGATATTATCCGGCAAGATACCGCGCATAACAAGATTCATCCGGGTCAGATTGTAAGTATTGGACTTTAGTTCCTGTGCATAATAGCGAATACGATTTTTATCTTCCATATATTTTGCCGTCGTCTAGCCTATGTTGATAAGAAGACTGCCGGAGCCACTCGTCGGATCATAAATCTTGATGTTTTCTCTGCCTCTCAGTTGATTGGCCACAATTTCAGACATGAGGAGAGAAACTTCATGGGGTGTATAAAATTCCCCTGCCTTCTTTCCGGCATTGGCGGCAAAGTTTGAGATCAAATATTCATAAATGAAGCCCAATACATCATAATCCTGTTTTTTCTGCATAGGGATTTCATCAATGAGATGCGCCAGATCACGAACAGATTTGGTTTGGGACTTAGTGTTTTCACCCAGCTTGGAAAGTCCCGTCTCGAGGGTATTAAAAATCCCTTCAAATACTTTTTTATGAGAAGGAGAAATGAGACGAGTAAAGGAAGATAATGCGGTACGCACATTGTCTACAGAAAAATCAGAACCTAAGTGAATCCAAGTTGAAAAGAGATCTTTATAGGAGATAAAGTACCCGAGATTTTTCTGAACAGTACGAACCGTTTCGAAATCCTCTTCATTTACATAATTTATAATATCTTCCTTCGTATATTCTTGGGACAGAAGCCACTGCTCTTCCTTATCAGACAAATATTTATAAAAGATAAAGCCAAGGATATAGTCTTTATATTCATTAGGTTCGATTTTCGACCGCATACGGTTTGCAGATTCCCATATTTTCGCAGCCAGCTGTTGTTTATTCATTGAAGTATACTCCTTACTATATATTCGTTCAATAGTCAAACGTTTGATTCTAATCTCAATAAAGTGCCGTTATCATCGTAATATTCCTTATTATTAACGATTATCCTGCATAATAAATAGTATATCATCATTCCATCCTTTAGAAAAGAAACACCGACAGGAGTCCGTATCATCACTCATCCGTCAGTAACAATAGGATGAAAACAGGATATCCTATGACAAAGTCACAGAACATCCTGTTTATTCAGAGTCAAACGATGATCTTATTTGCCTTTAAAGGTCGTTTTACGTTTTTATACGAAAGCAGCTATGTCTTTTCCATGAGGATCAATATCTTTGGAGACAAAGTTAGAGTTTTTAGAAGACAAGTAAGTTATCATTCCAAAAGTATTCTTACAAACAGAATAAAACAACCTAACAAAAGCCGATACAAGACATCCCTAAAAGATGCCCTATATCGGCTTTTCTCATGCAAGATTCAGTTTTCAGTCCCCCTATAGCATTACCTCCTTTTTCTAAAAGGAGTCCAATTAAATCTGGAGATTTTAGTAATGCGACGGTTGAGCTGGTCAAACTTGTTCGGCGAAAGCTTGTTTCAGTCCCCCTATGGCACAAACTCCTTTTTCTAAAAGGAGTCAATTTAGACCTGGGGATTTTGGTAATGCGACTGCCAACAACACAGATCGCATGTCTTGGTCAACTGAACGTTTCAGTCCCCTTACGGGGATTTTGGTACTCTGGCTTATCCGATAAAGCCGTCGAAGAAGTTGCGTGGTTTGTAAAGTTTCAGTCCCCTTACGGGGATTTTAGTACTCTGACGATGACGATTTCTGCCACTTATGCGCCGTTGCCGGAGTTTCAGTCCCCTTACGGGGATTTGGTACTCTTACTGATAAACCCGGAAAGCCGCGGAATATCAAGACAATCCTGTTTCAGTCCCCCTATGGCACAAACTCCTTTTCCTAAAAGGAGTCTAGTTAAATCCGGGGATTTTGGTACGCCGACACGAATATAGGTATGTAATCGATGTTGGATTTGACTTGTTTCAGTCCCCTTACGGGGATTTTGGTACGCCGACGCCAATTGCTTCAAGCCGCATGGTGGCAGTATCTACCGTTTCAGTCCCCTTACGGGGATTTTGGTACGCCGACGAAAAGCCACGGAAAATATCTGGTTGTTTCCGGATCGTACGCGTTTCAGTCCCCTTACGGGGATTTTGGTACGCCGACTCTGTCTCTCAGTACCCGCTCCCAGACTGGGCTCACAGGCGATTTTTTCAAACCTCCGGCTTTTTTCGTCTTTTTCGGGGACCCAGGTGAAAAACAAAAATCAGGCAATGGCGATTATCGGCTTGGTTACGCCATTTGTAGCCATTTTGGAAATTTTCAAACCTACGGGGTTTTTGGCCCTGAAATAGGTTTTCCAAAGGTCAGTCGTACTTTGACTTTTCTTTAGTATACGTTTTTCGACTTTTATTGTCAAACGAGTAGTCGCGTTAACTCCATAAAAAAAGCCATGCCCGAACGGCATTCGTCCGGAACATGGCTATAGGGAAAAAGGGATTGGCTGACCGGTACTTACGAGGAAGAAGCCGGTGTATTAGAAGGTAATTTCAATGCCCGTGCGCCAAATGCGTCCGTCGAGGTAGATGGCGTCGATCTTTTTATTGAAGACGTTGTCGATGCCGGCGAAAAGGCGGGTCTTTTCATTGAATTTACGGTTGACGACGAAGTTGAAGGTTTGATAGTTGTAGGCTTTATGGGTATCGCTTTCGTAGTAATTATGGACCCACTGTTCCCAAATCGTGGCATTCCAGCCCGTTTTCTTATGGTCGTCATAGGTAAGCTGCCAGGTCGTGATGTTGTCGGCAATGCCGTCGACGCCGTGAGCTGATGCTTCTGCCGATGCCGATTTATTGTTGGCCGACGTCCAGTTGCTGGTCACCTTCGTATCCCAGCGGTCGGACAGTTTGCGGCCTAAGGTCAATTCGACGCCGTGGGTCTTGGTCGTGCCGTCGATGTTGTAATACTGGCTCCAACCGCTGCGGCCGCTGCCGACGGTATGCGTCGATATCATGTTTTCAATATCGTTGTGGAAGTAGGTCAGTTTGCCGAAGGTCTTGCCCCATTCCCCTTCATAGCTGATGTCTCAATTCTTCGATTCTTCGGGCTTCAGGTCGGGATTGCCCAAGGTCAGGACCCCCATGTGGGTATAGTCCATGTAGAGTTCGCTGACGCTCGGCGCCTTGTAGCCTTCGCCCCAATTGACCTTGAAGCGGTTGTTGTCGTTGAGGAAGTACGTCGCCCCGATGTGGGGCGTCGTCTTGCTGCCAAACTGGCTGTGATGGTCGTAGCGGACGGCCGGGATGATGACCCATTTGTCGCCGATGAGCCATTCGTCCTGGATGTAGGCGGCGTAAGTGCTGACGTCCTTGCCGTCGCTTCCGTCGCTTCCGAAGTTGACGCCGTCGACGCTGTAGCGATTGTATTCCGTGCCGTACGTCAGGGTATGGTCGCCGTTGATCTTATGGCTGTTCTTGCCTTCAATGCCCCAGATGCTGTAGTTATTCGTTTCTCCGTATTCTTTGGCCAAGGCCGTATAGGGCAGGAAGCGGAATTTATTCAGCTTGCTGTAGAAGGTGCGGATCATATAGTCGTCGTTCTCGGTCTTACCGGTCAGGCTCAGGCTGGCGTCGCGCCGTTCCGTTTCCAGCTTGGCGTCGGCCAGGCGAACGATGCCGCCCCAGGCGCCGAGGTTATATTCTTTATGGCTCCAGTCGCCGGTCAGCTTATCTTTATAGTAACCGAGGTCGAGGTTGAGGTTCTTATTTTCGCCGAGTTCATAGGTACCGCTGAAATTGTAGCTCTGCTTCGGCCCTTCGAGGTTCTTGACCGGAAGGCCCGATACCTCATGTTCCGTCCACTGGCGGTCCTTGGAAAAATTCATATCGAAGGTGCCGCTGAACTTGCCCTGCTTCCCTAAATCGATGTGGTAGTAATTGGATATGTTGGTCGTCCCCGTGGCAACGCCCATGGTAACCGACGGTTCGCCGGACGACTTCTTGGTAATGATGTTGATGACGCCGGACAGGGCATCGGAACCGTACTGGGCCGAGGCGGCACCGCGGACGATTTCGATACGCTCGATGGTATGGACGTTCAGTCGGTCGAGGGCCAACAGGTTCTGTGTCGTCGACGTATCTTCAATGGCCGTCCGCTGGCCGTTGATCAGGATAAGGGCACTGTTGCTGGCCATGCCGCGCATGGAAATGCGGTGACCGAAGCCGGTGCTGGTATTCATGATCTGTATATTATCGGCCAACCGCAGGGCCGAATAGACGTCGGTGGCGCCTAATTTTTCAATGTCCTCGGCGGTAATGACTTCGACGGTCTGCGGCACGGTCTTGACCTCCGCTTCCGTCCTGGTCGCCGTAACGACGACATCCTTCGTCGTCAATCCTTGTTCCGTATCCTGTGCATCTGCCGCATAGGCCGGCAGGGACAGGGCCATCAGTATGCCCCAAGTTACATAAGCAGCGCTTTTATGCCTCATCGTTTGATAAGTCCCCTCTTTCATTAGTGATTTTGAAAACATTTCTCGTTTAAAAGGGTACCATATCTCGTAGTCACATTCTACTCCATTCAGCCAAAAAGCACTCCATTACGACATTTTTTTCACAAATCAAGGTCTTCCTCCGCCTGATCGAGCGCTTTCACCAGCCGGTGAACTCAGGCCTCCAATCGGTCCGAAAAGGCCTGCTGCTTGCGGTATTCCCGAGGCAGGCAGCCGGCCGTTTTTTTGAAGGCCACGGCAAATTTACTGCTGTTTTCATAGCCCACGCAGTTGGCGACTTCGAGGACGCTCTTTTCAGTCTTCACCAAGAGTTCCATGGCTTTAGCCATGCGCAGTTCTTTCTGGTACTGATACATCGTCGTCCCGTAGACATCCTTGAAGCAGCGCTTCAGCGACGTCGGCGCCATGTTGTAGCGTTCGGCCATGGCTTCTATCGTGCAGTGGCAGCTCAGATCAGCCACCAATTCCTGGTGGACCGCCTTCACGGTTTCGACTTGGCGCCGCGTCAGGTACGGGCGGTCCAGTCGCATCTTGCCTTCAAAGGTGCTGAGGAAGAGAAAAATTTCTAAAATCTTCAGGCGGAAATATCGATGGCGGATGGCCGGCGGCACGTGGTAGAGTTCATAAAACAGATGCTTCATGGCCTCGTTTTCCTGAACGATAATGCCGAAATCGGAATCGCTGCAAAAGCGGTCGCACAGGGACATCAAAGAGAAGCTCTCCTGTTCCAGCAGGCGGTCCACGACGGATTGAGCCCGTTTTTCATCGACCAGGACCGACAAGCCGTGATAGTGGGATGACGGGAAATAAGCCATGTGGCAGTAATCGCTGCAGCTGCGGCGGCCGACGGACATGTCGCCCTTGCCCATGTACAGGTATTCTCCGTTTTTAAATCGGCATTCGATGCGGCCTTCTTCGCAGTGATTGATGGCAAAGACGTCGGGCCGCAGAGGCGCATAGCAGGAAAATTCTTCCATATGGGCTTCGAGATAGCTGAGGGTAATGCCGGGGTAGACTTCCCAGTTGTTCATTTCGGCCGTCCCCGTTTCATTTTCTAAAGACAGGACCGTCAGCGGTCCGTCGTGGCGAACCATCTTGATCGTCGTCGTATAATCCATGATAACCTCCTTAAAGTATGCACCAAGTCTGGCGTAAAGGCTGCTTCCGTTTGGCAAAGCCGGACCAGACAAAGGTCATCCGCTGCGGCGTCAATTCGATGCCGTGGAGAACGACGGCCATGGCTGCCAGCCGTTTTTCGGAAATCCCCTTGGCGGCCGCCGCAGCTTGATAGGCCGGGTCATCGGGTTCTAACAGTCGTACGGAGCCTTCGATTTGAAGGCCTCCCAAGTGGTCCGTATCGGTAAAAGCATCGAAGACGGCAAAGGCCGCCCGGGGATTTCGGTAGAGATGAATGAATTTTTCTCCGCCTTCACTGAAGAAATAGAGCTTTTGCCCGACGAAAACGTACTCGATGGGCGTAGCCCGCAAGGTGCCGTTGCTTCCAGTCGTCAGAACACCCGTATTATGCTGGGCCAGAAAATCTTCCATGGCCTGCACAGCCTCTTCATCGGCAAAAGGCTCCGACCACAGGGCCTTGAGGCGCCGAGCCGTTTCCATCGTGTCTTCGAGAAAATTTTCACTAGAAACGAAAAAGGACGCCGCTAAAGACCGTCCCAGTCCCTCTTCGACAGCCGCCGGGCCTTCTCTGATTTCAGTCTTGGCCGTAAGCAAAAGAACCAAGGCTTTCCCTGAAAGGGGCTCCCGCCATTCGGGAAGGGACGAGAGCATGTCTCCCCTTTCCCCCATGACCAAGACAACCCGGCCGTAACGCTGCCACGACGGAGGCGATTCATAAAACGCGCAGGCCCCCATGCCGACCATTCGGCTGACCATAAGGGCTATTTTTCTGGTTGCCTCATCCTCATAGAGATAGAGCGTATTCATTAGAGCCTCCTTTATAAATAATATTGACTCTCATTATAATTTTAATGGATAGCCGTAAACCTTGTCAAATACAAGTAAAAACTGCCGCCCGAAGCAAGGGAGTGGCTCCGGGCAGCAGTCGCTTCGGACCGGTGAAGGGCCGGCCCATCTATAGGGGAGTTACATAGAACCCATGCGCTTCATGACAGCGCTCAGTTCTTCCGGTGAAAGATGCTGCATCGCTTCTGCCATCTTTTTCATGGCTTCCATGCCGGGCTGAACGCCCTTCTCTTTCATTTTTTTCATCGCCGCCGCCATGGCCTCGGACTTGGCTGAATCTTGAGCAGCGACGGCAGCTAAGTTCATGACCGATTCTCCTGTCAGGAGATACTGCATGCATTCCAGCGTCGTCTGGGTCAGGTTGACCTGCCAGAACTGCCCGGCTTCGGTGAGCATATAGAGGGTGCCGTTGTCGGTCACCAGTCCCCGCGCCTGCCAAAGGTCGTAAAGCCACTTCAAATCGCCTAAGCGACTGTCCTTGGCGATGAGACCGTTCAAATCGAGATAGCCCTGTTCCATTTGGACCTGGACGAAGTCGATCAGCGGCCGCAGGGGCGACTGTTTCATGAGGGCCATGAAGGGCTTCTGCCCCTGGCGGACAAACATTTGATACGGCGAAATGGCCCGGTGAAGCATCGTTTCGTAGCCGTCGACGTGACCGCCGGCGCCGCTGCCGAAGGGAAACATGGCGGCCCCCGACCGGGCCAGCACGTTATACAGGCTGCGCTCCCGGTTGGTCCGGCTCCAGTGGCAGATATTAAGGCGCCGATAAGCCCGTTGTTCCAAATAGACTTTCGCCTCGTGGAACATCTGCGCTTGGACGGACGTTTCGGCCGCCCGTTCCAATCGACCTTCGGAAATAGCTTTATTCAAGTCGCTGCCGTCGAAGACGTTGAGCTGATATAAGTCGGCCCCGTCGGCGGCACATTCCGTCAAAAGGCGCAGGTCGCGGCGCCAGACATCCATGGTCTGACCGGGCAGGCCGTACATCAAATCGATGACGATGACCGCCTGGTTATAAGCCCTTACGTCATCGAGTCGGCGGAGGACGGTCTCCTCGTCGTCGAGGCGGCCGACGGAGCGGCGGACAGCCGTATCAAAGGACTGGACGCCGAGAGACACGCGGTTAACGCCGTTTTCAAACCAAATATCCATCTTTTCCGGGACGACGTCGTGGATCCGCCCTTCCAAGGTCAGTTCGTAGTCATTGGCCAAGGGCAGGCAGCGGCGAATCGTTTTCAAAAGCAAGTCGGCATTAGCCGGCGACAGCGATGTCGGCGTGCCGCCGCCGATGAAGACGGCATGGATCAAACCGTCCCGCAGGCGGGGGCTGTCGGCAGATTGTTCCAGTTCGTCGACGAGACAGCGAACGTATTCGTCTTCGGCCTCCTGCTCGGTTCCGTTTTGAAAGAAACCGCAATACAAGCATTTTGTTTTGCAAAACGGAATGTGGATGTATGCCGTTTGGATTTCCCGCCCAGCAGGCCGACGGCTCATGACGTCCTGCCAGATCTGCTGCGACTCGGCCGGAGCGATGATCTTTCCGCTCAATCCGGCGTGGACGACGCGCTTTCTCGGGAAGGCGTGCCCTAAGGGATCGCCGCCGGAGAGGCCAAACTGCAGGGCCTGCTCTTCCGGCGACAGACTGTCGTAATAAGCCTGTAAGCTCATTGCCCGCCTCCTTCCAGCCAGTGCAGGATATCGGCAGCAAAATCAAAGGCTCGCTGCAAGTCGTCTTCATCGGGGTGCTTAGCCGCTTCGGCATGGCGAGCATCCCGTTCCGGAGAGCGTCCGTGGGGATGGCCGGCAGGAAATTTTTTATACATCATTTCAATGATTTTCGGATCCACTGCGCCCTGGCAGATGAAGGTCCCGACGACGTCCGTCCCTTCGGGCAGGAGTCGTGCACCTTCGTCGAGGCTCTTTTGCGCGTGTTCCGACCGGGGATCTGCGCCGAGGGTTGCAAAGAGGGCGACCTTCGGATGGTGCAGTCCTTCGAGGAAGGTCTTGGCTTCGGCATTGGCCGTCCCCCGGTCTACCCAGTAGCCCATAAAGACCAGATCGTAGGTTTCGATGTCGGACGGTGCTTCTGCTGCGGGCAGGCACGGCGTCCCGGCCGGCAGGGCACTGGCAATAGCCTGAGCCACTTTTTTCGTATTTCCCGTACGGGATGAGTAAAGTACGATGATTTTCATAATGCTTCTCCTCACTGTAATTCAAAAGTAACGGGGACATTGACGGTGATGTCGCCCCCGGTCGGATTGGGATAAGGGCAGGCGGCGTAGACGGCCTTCATCGCCGCTTTAGCCAGCAGTCCGTCACCGCTGGCCGAAACGCCGATGCAGTTACCGCTGCCGTCGAGGGTGACCGTCACGTAGACCGTCCCGGTCAGGCCGCGCTTCACAGCCATGGGCGGATAGGTTTTATTGGCATTGACGGCGGACCAAAAGCCGTCGGTATCAAAGGCGCCGGTACCCGTACCGTCACTGCCGCTGTCACCGCTGCCCTGACCGCTGCCGCTTCCTTCGCCGTAGCCTTCTCCGTCACCGATGCCGTCGCCGCTGCCGCTGCCGATACCGTTGCCGTATCCAGAGCCCGACCCGCTGCCTTCGCCGCTTCCCGAGCCGCTGCCGCTGCCGCTTCCTTCCCCGCCTGCCGCAGAGCTGCCTCCATCAGACGAAACCGCATTTGCCGGAGAGGGATTGGCCGCTGCGTTTTCTACCGGCGATATGGCCGATGGAGCTGCCAAGGCTGACGAAGCCTGTTCGACCTGAGCCCTTCGCTCGGCCACGGCCGCGTCGGACAACTTATCGGGAAATAGATTGGCCGCTCCGCCGCCGCCACCGCCGGCATGACCGCTCCCGGCGCCTGTCAGTTCCGACGCATCGAGGTCGATGACGTACATTTTTTCTTCTTCATGGTGAGCGACGGAGCCGGCTAAAAAGCACATGAACAGGCCAAAGACCAGGGCGTGGATGACCAGGGATCCGCCATAAGCCTTTTTCCAAGAAATACGGCTGTCCATGGACCTCACCCTTTCTGCTTGGCCGCAATGGCCAGCCGCTTGACGCCGGCAGATTTCAACATGTCCATGACGGCTACGACCTGGCCGTGAGCCGTGCCCTTATCGGCCTGGAGGACGACGGCGGCATTGGCATTATCGGCCATGTGCTTCTTCATCAAAGTCGACGCTTCGTCGATACTGACCGGCTTGTTGTCGAGGGTAATATGGCCGTCCTTGTCGACGGTGACGATCAAGGGCATCTGAGCCGGAGCCGAAGCGCTCTGGGCCTGAGGAAGCTGGACGGAAAGGGCTTTTTGGGCGACGGTCTGCAAGCTGTTCATCATAAAAAATACGAGGAGGAAGAAGATGATGTCGATCATGGGGATGATCATGAACACGGGCTTCTTCTTCATTCTGACGTGAGAAAACATGACTTTCGCCTCCTATCCTGCTTTTTGGGCCTGCATGACGTCGAGGCAGACCCGTTCCGTATCGGTGACAATCGTGTCGAGCTGATGCGAGAAATAGGTATAGACGCAGAAGGCCAGGATGGCTACACAGAGGCCCGTTGCCGTGGCGACTAAGGCCTCGCCGACACCGCCGCTGATGGCCGAGGCACCGGCACCGTTATCGAGGACGCTGAAGGTACTGATCATGCCCGTAACCGTCCCCAAGAGCCCTAACAGGGGAGCGATGGTGACGATGGCACTGAGATAGTCGAGATACCGCTGGAAGCCGATGGCTTCGACGTGCATCTGTTCATGAAAGGCCGTCTTCATCCGATTTTCGTCGCCGCCGTATTTCAGGCCGTTGGCGACGATGCGGCTCATGGCCGTCGGAAACTGCCGGCAGTAGGCATCGGCCCGGTCCCATTCCCGGCTCTCGGCCGCCTCACTGACGCCGGCGCAGAACTCCTTGGATCCTTTGCGGTTCACCCGGTAGTAGCCAAAGCGTTCGATGGCGATGGCCAGGGTAAAAATAGACAGCAGCAAGAGAGGATACATGACCAGACCGCCGCTGTGAAACAACTGTAAGGCATACTGAAAAGCTTCCATTCTTTCACACGCTCCCTTTTTATGAAATCAATTCTCATCTTTAAGCAGTGTCATTGTAACAGATTTCCCCCTCCCCTTTCTACTCCAAGGAGGTCAAAAAGGATCCGTTCAGACATTTACTTTAAAAATGGATCAAAGACTGATAAAATACCGCCTTTGTCTAGGCTTTTGAAGAAAACTGAGCCCGGTATAAGTCATAATAAGCCCCTTTTTTCGCTATCAGCGCTTCATGGGACCCTTCTTCGGCAATCCCCTCTCCGGTCAGGACCACGATGCGGTCGGCCTGGCGGATCGTCGCCAAGCGGTGAGCGATGATCAGCGTCGTCCGCTTCGCCGACAAGGCCGTCAAAGCCTGCTGGATCCGCAGTTCTGTTTCGTTATCGAGAGACGACGTGGCCTCGTCGAGGATCAGGACCGGCGGGTTCTTAAGGAACATGCGGGCAATGGCCAATCGCTGTTTTTGACCGCCCGACAAGAGGATGCCCCGTTCGCCGACGTAACTGTCATAGCCTTCGGGCAGGGCCTCGATAAAGGCGGCGGCATCGGCTTTTTTCGCCGCTTCCCGAAGGACCTCATCGGGCGCCGTCTCATCGCCAAGGGCGATATTGTCCCGAATCGAGCGGGCAAAGAGAAAGACATCCTGCTGGACGATGCCCACGGCCTGCCGCAGCGACGCCAGGGTATAGTCGCGGATATCCCGGCCGTCGAGGACGATGGAACCGGCCGAAACGTCATAAAAACGAAGGATCAGATTGGCAAGGCTGCTCTTTCCGACACCGGTAGCACCGACGATGGCTACCGTTTCCCCCGGCGCGACGGTCAAGTTAAAATCCTTCAAAATCATCGTATCGCTGCCGGGATACGAAAAGGACACGCGGCGAAATTCCAGACGCCCTTCAATTCCCTCAGCCTCGACGGCGCCGGGACGGTCGACGATCTCAGCCTGTTGGTCCATCAATTCTGCATAACGACGAAATCCGGCCATACTGCGCTGATACCGTTCCGTCAGGACGGTGAGCTGCATGATAGGCCGGATAAAGAGCATTAGATACATCAAAAAGACGACTAAATCGGCGACGGCCATGGCTCCGTGAATGATAAAATAACTGCCGGCAGCAATGATGACCAAGTTGTTTACATTGGTAAAAAAGAGGATGGTACTCATCAAATAGGCTTCCAGGAGATTGGTCCTCTTTTGGGCCTGCCGCAGCTTTTGGCTGGCCCCTTCAAAATGGCGGAAGATGCGGTTTTCACTGCCAAAGGCCTGAATGACCCGGATGGCACTGAAGCTTTCGGCACAGACCGTACTGAGGCTCCCCATTTTCTCCCGCGCGCGGAAAAAGGTCTTCTTCATCCGTCGGTTGAGCCATATCGTATCGGCCGTCTTTAGGGCCAAAACGACGAGGACCAGACCGGCCAACTGCCAATTGAGGCGGAACATGAAGAAGGCACTGCCGGCCATGGTAATCGTGCAGACGAGGGCTAAGTTAGGCAGTTGAAAGACGAGATCGCCGATCTCTGAAATATCGCTGATGACCGTCGACACGAGCCGTCCCGTATGGACGCGGTCAAAGAAGGAAAAACTCAGCCCTTCCACATGGGAAAAGAGGTCACAGCGAAGGTCATGCTCGATGCGGGCTCCCATATTCCGGCCGCAGTAATAGACGAGAAAGGTCAGGAGCAGACAGAGGACGTAGAGCCCCAAAAGGCCGAGGGCTGACCGAATCAGGGCCTCTAAATCCCCGGACGGCAGGACGACGTCGAGGATATGGCGGACCACCATGGGAAAGAGGGTCTCCAAGACGGCCGATAAGACGGAGCCGATAACGACGACGGCCAGGAGCCGGCCGTACGAGCGGTAGCAGGATAAAAAGCGCTTCATCCCCCATCGCCCGCCTCTGTGTTAGGTACGACGACGATATAGTCCCCTTCATCTTGGTACAGCCTTCCCGGCTGCACACCGCCTGTCTCGGACGACTCCGCGAAAACGGCGGTAATGACCTGTATATCGAGGTCCGGCTGCCGGCGGTGGAGCTGTTCGACAGAGCCCAAATAACCGCCGCTGTGGACGGCCCCGGTCAGATGATAGACCAGATGAGCGGGATGGTTCTTTTTATAAGCGGCCAGCCTTTCGGCCATGGCATTGTCCTTTAAAGATTGGGCCGCGAACAGCTTGGGGATCGTTTCTTCCGATACCGGCATGGCCCGCCCTTTTAAGGCCTTCATGATCTTCGTAAATTTTCGTTCATAAGCCAGAGAGCTCGGGTAAAGGGGCTCCGGCACATAGGATTTCCACGATGCCGGAATGGCGTCCAACGTCCCCGTCCGGGCATACGCCGCCGCAGCCGGCCTCGGGATCGAGGCGGCGACGACAGAAAGGTCATGTGTTTTGGCAAATTCAACGGCGGGCCGATAGGCCTCCCTATAGTTGGGCCAGGGCCGGCTCTGGGCTAAATAAGTTTCTTCAGGGACCTCTCCCTTCAGATAGGCATCCAGCACGGGCTGGCTGTCCTGTTCAGCCATTTCTAACGAAAGGGCCAGATTGCGGCCTTTTCGCTCATAGAGAGCCTCAAAGAGAGCTGCTTCCAGTTCGTGAATGGCGGTATTGTCATGAAATTCCCCAAAGAAGATGACGTCCGCCCCTTTCACCTGATCGGCTAACTCCGAGACCGACAGACTGCGGCCCGTCGCCGTTTCGACGATGTCCGGTCCTTGAGCCCCGTTCGTCAGTCCGGGTACGGCCAGGACGAGGGCCCAAGCCCACAAGGTCAATGATTTTCGTAACAAGGATTTCATCACGACGCCCCCTTACCACTTCCATTCAGCGCCGATCCGCCACATCCGGCCGTCGACATAGATGTCGTCGACTTTCTTGTCAAAAATATCATCGACGCCGCCGTAGACGGCAAAGCCGCCGCTCAGTTTCTTGCGGAAGGAGAAGTTCAGCGTATTATAGGTATAATCCTGTCCGTCAAAGCGGTAGTCGTTGCTGAACTGATCCCAGAGGACGGCACTGAAGCCCTTTTCTTTATGATCGTCGTATAAGAGTTGCAGCGTCGTCGTATGTCTGGCCCGATAATTGAGGCGTTCGCCCGTCGTACCGTTGGTCGCGTCGAGGTAGTTATGGGTCATCTTCACGGTCCAGCGGTCATTGAGGCGGCGCCCCACTTCGGCTTCGACGCCGTTGATATCGGCCTTGGCGATATTGATGTACTGATAGGTCATATAGCCGATGGGAGCTGTTTCGATTAAGTTGGTCACCTTATTATGGAAATAGGTCAATTTCCCGAAATTGCGGCCTTTATCGTATTCTAAGCCGAAGTCGAAGCTCGTCGATTTTTCCGGTTCCAAATCGGGATTGCCGTAGATATTGACCGTCGTCGCTCCCATGGCCCGGTGCATTTCCATATAGAGTTCACTGATGGACGGGGCCTTATAGCCCTGGCCGTAATTCGATTTAAAGCGCCAGTTCTGATCGATGTTATACGTCAGGCCGATTTTAGGCGTCGTCTGACTGCCGAACTGGCTGTTGTGCTCAAAGCGCAGGGACGGGATGAGCAGCAGGCGGTCGTTGACCTGCCACAAGTCTTCTACATAGCCGGCATAGGAATTGACTTCGTGCCCGGCCACAGCCTTATCAAGACCGACTGACGAACCGGAGAGACGGGTCCCTTCGTATTTCAGTTTCCGATATTCGCCGCCAAAGGTCAGGTTATGATGGTCGCCGATATACATCGTATCCTGGGCTTCGGTCACCCAAGTGCTGTAATCAGCCCGGTCCATATCGGCTCTGGGGTACATGCCGCCTAAGATCCGTTCCATCATGCCCGGAAAGAGAGGGCGGTCATTGTAGATGACAGAATTTTTCTTCAACTGATTGTAATACGTGCGGAACATGTAGTCATTGCGGCCGGTCTTCCCCGTGTATTCGACGCTGGCTGCCCGCTCCTGTTCATGGTAAAATTCCCGCTTATCCAGCGACGTCGGAAGCTTCATGGGCCCCATGGCATACCAGGCCGGAGCAAAATCGGACCGCAGGTCATCATTATGATACTCCAGGTCGACGCGCAGCTTGTTGTCGTTGCTGTTTTCAAAGTCATAGACGCCGGCCAGCTGGTACATGCGGCGCATGCCGTACATGGCCCGGTCATAGCCTTCGGTCACGGTCCGCGTGCCGCGGCCGGAGACGGTGCTGCTGTAGACGTAGCGGTTAAAGGGCCGCAGCCGGTCCCAACGGGCGTCGAAGGACGTCGACCAACGATGGTGTTTGCCAAAGTCGACATTGACGTATGACGCCGTATTTTCCGTACCGGTGACGACGCCTACAGTGCCGCCGGCCTTATCGGGGACCTTGGTGATGATATTGATGACGCCGCCCATGGCATCGGAGCCGTAGAGGGAGCTCGACGGGCCGCGGACGATTTCAATGCGCTCGATATCGCTCAAATCGAGGCGTTCCAGGGCATAGACGTTGGTCGTGACATCCGTGTCTTCACCGGCATAGCGCTTGCCGTCGACGAGGATCAGCGAGTGGTTGGTGCTCATGCCGCGAATCATGACGGCGTTCCCCGTCATGCCCGCCCGGGCCAGGTTGACGTTATTGGCCAGTTGCAGGGCCGACCGGACATTCGCCGCTCCCATGCGCTGCAGATCTTCCTGCGTCCAGACTTCGACAGCCTGAGGCACGGTCTTCACTTCTTCTTCGGTCTTGGTCGCCGTGACGATGACGTCTTTTAATTGGACCGGTTCTTCATTTCCGACGGCAGCGCCTTCAATCGTTCCATACAAGGACGTCGTCATGAGTACGGCTAAGAGTGCCGTATAGTTACGATAGTTCATTCCCTTTGCTCCTTCCAGCAGTCAGTGCGTCCCATAAGGCACACACAGGCGGTACGTTTCAGCACCTTCCTGTACTTCCGTAATAATAGCTTGTATGTCGTACAGCGGTTCAATGATGTCCCGCCGAAACACATCCTTAACCGGTCCGTCGACGACGATCCGTCCTTCTTTGACGGCAATCAGGCGATGGCTGTAGCGGGCGGCATGATTCAGGTCATGGAGGACCATGACTACCAACACGCCCGTCGTTTCATACAGTTCAGCGATGAGTTCCATTAAATCTAATTGATGGTGAATATCTAAATAAGTCGTCGGCTCGTCGAGGAGCAGGACTTCCGGCTCCTTGGCCAAAGCCAGTGCCAGCCAGGCCCGCTGCCGTTCCCCGCCGGACAGGGCCGAAAGGCGTCGGTGCTGCAGCTTGGTCATCCCCGTCCCGGCCAGCGCCTTATCGGCAGCCTTACCATCTTCTTCGCGAAGGCTGGAAAAGAGGCTCTGATAAGGAAGCCGTCCCAAGAGGACCAAGTCCCGCACGGTAAGATCGCCGGGGGCCTGCATCGACTGGGGCATAAAAGAGATCATACGGGCCAGGGCATCCGTCGAAAAGCTGTTCATGTCGCGGCCGTTCAAGGTGACGACGCCGGCCGACGGCAGGATCAGGCGGGCCATCGTCTTCAGCAGCGTCGACTTCCCCGACCCGTTGGGGCCGATGATGGAGATGATTTCTGCCTTGTCCAGTACCAGGTTCAAGTCCCGGGCAACGACCTTATTGCCGTATTGGATCTGAAGACCCTTAAGTTCAATAGGACTCATGGCGTACCCAGCCTCCGTCTCAATAAATACAGGAAAAACGGCGCCCCGATAAAGGACATGAAGATGCCGACGGGAACTTCCATGGGACTGAAGACCGTCCTGGCCGCAGCGTCTGCGCCGGCTACCAAGACGGCACCGAACACGGCCGAGCAAGGCAAAAGGGGCTCGAAGTCAGAACCGACGATGAGGCGCATCACGTGGGGCACGACCAGGCCGACGAAGCCCAAAAGGCCGGCTACGCTGACGGCAGACGCCGCCAAAAGCGCGGCCAGGGCTACTAAAAGAGCCCGCGTCCGATGGACCTGAACGCCTAACGTCTGAGCTACGTCGTCGCCGAGCTGCAGGGCATTGAGGCGCCGATAGAGGCAGATCGTCCCCACCATGCCGATCAGACTATAAGGCAGGATCATGCGCACGCTCTGCCAGCCGGCACCGGCAAATCCGCCGGCCATCCAGGACACGGTTCCCTGGACCTTATCGGAAAAGAAAACGGACAAGGCCGTCATGCCGCCGCCAAAGAAGGCCGCCACGGCCACCCCGGCCAGTACCAGGCGCAGGGGATTGACGCCCCGCTCCCAGGCCAGGAAAAAGACGATGGCCGCCGCCCCTAAGGCTCCGGCAAAGGCCGCTAAAGGCACCCAAACGGTCAGCGTCGGCGCCAGCATCATCAAGGCCATAGCCGCCAGGCCCGCTCCGGCCGAAATGCCGATAATGCCCGGATCGGCCAAGGGATTGCGAAGGACCCCTTGGAGGATGCAGCCCGACAAGGCCAGGTTGGCCCCGGCCAAGGCGGCGCAGATGCCGCGAGGCATGCGCAGGGTATAGATGATACGGTAATCTTCCGTCGTCCCCGGCGCCCGCAACGCCAGCCAAAGATCCGGTAAGGGGATCGATACGGCACCGACGACGACCGTTAAAATAAGGACACCGACCAAGAGGACCAGGCCGGCTAAGAGGACCGTCAGCCGCCGGATCTCTCTTTTCCGGGTGACCTTATCCGCCATCATAGGGTCCCTCCCCCATACAGGCGGTCGGCCATGTATTCCATGGCATCGGCAATGCGGCTTCCCGGATTGACCGTAAATAGGGCCGTCGGCAGGGCATAGACCTTCTCTTGGCGCACAGCCCGGACCTGACTCCAAGAATCGCTGTCAGCCATGGATGACCGGAATCGATCGGCCTCATCGGGACTCTGGCCCATGGAGATGATAAAGATGACCTGCGGATCTTGGCGCAGGACGTATTCCATGCTGAGGGGCACAAAGGGCTCGTGAGAACCGGCTCCCTCGGCAATATTGGTACCGTGGAGGCGTTTCAGCATATCGCCGGAAAAGCTGGCTGCCGTAGCCATATTGTTGCTGTCCGGCGAACTGAAGAGGATCAGGGCCCGCGGGCTTTCCTTCCCGCCGGCGGCTGCCATGACGGCATCGGTCCGATCTTTGATATCGGCAGCCTTCTTCGCTGCCTCCGGTTCATGGCCGGTCAATTCGCCAAAGAACTCCAGCGTCCTCAAACTGTCTTCCAAGGAATCCAAGGAATTGATGTACAGCGGGATGCCGTTTTGGGCCAGGGTTTGGCGAATCTGGTTGTGAAAAGGCACGTTGATGCCGACGACTAAATCCGGATGGAGCGATAAAATCGTCTCTAAATTAGGCCGATGAATGATGCCCACCGACGGGACGGCTGCCAAGGCCTCGGCCAGTTCCGGTGCCATAGAATCAGACGTCGGCTTGCCGACAATCGTATCCCGGCCGCCGGCAGCGTCATATAAATCAAGATTGGATACATTCAAAAAAACGACTCGCTGCGGGTGAACGGGAATCGTGACGGACTCTCCGGTTGCATCCACGACTTGACGAGTCGCTGTCGATGGTACCCCATCGGCGTCTGCCATCATGAACCAGGCCACGGCTGCCACGATGACAATGCCGCAAAAAATAAGACTGCTAATCAATACTTTACGCAAAAAAGAACCTCTCTTTCAAAGAAAACTACCAAAACAAGACATAAAACACGAATGCAGCCAAAGCCCATAAAGCTCCTAAAAAGGCGAAGCATTCGCCAGTCCCGTCGAACACGACTTCTCCCTGTATGCGATACATAGACAGGTCCTCCTTTCCCTAAAAATCCGGCGGGGATGGCGGCGTGTTCCCAAGGGGATCTCCTATATAAAAGTTTTATTATCGATATCGATTTTCAATATATTTTGTAATAAAATCATAACATATTACAATTATAACGACCACTCCAATCAGTCGGGAAATGATCCGTTCCGACATTTATTTTGTAACCGCCTGTATGAACAGCCTTTCCTGCTATTCTCATTATCATTTTATTTGACATATTGAGAATGGAGGTATATCATGTTAATACATCGAATCTTATAACCTTTTAGGAGGCGTCCCCTATGAAACATACCCTCTATCTTTTCTCGTATCTCGTCATGCTGCCCTTAGCCGCTGCCGTCTTCGTCATCGCCCTTTTCACCGGCTGCGTGACTGTTGAATCCCTACTGAAAGCCTTGCTCTGGCTGACCCACAGCACGATGACGACGGAAACCAGAAACCTGGCCGTCGTCATCGCCGCTATGCCTCTTGCCCTGTGTTCAGCGTCGTGGGTACTGGCCCGCACGGCCTGTCAACTGCGCCATTATTGGTCCTAAGGCAAGGGATTTAAAATTTATAGGTCAGCTGCAGGCGGGCATAATCGCCTAAGGTAAACTGTTCCGGCCCGTAGAGCGTATCGCGGCTGTGAATGCCCTTGGCATCGAAGGTATAGAAGGCTTCGACGAGGAAATTTTTAGCCGGTACATAGCCGGCACCGACGGTAAAGCTGCGAATGCCGTCGAGATAGCGGTCCGGCAGGCTTTCCGTACCGTTGCCGCCGAAGAAGGAGCCGTGCTGGAAGTATTTATAGTCGGCAAAGGCATTCCAGCTGCCCGGTATATCCGTATCGCTGCGGCCGACGTCGAGGCGCACCGTCCAGAAGTGAGGCGTTCCGCCCTTATCCCGGCCAAGAAGGGTAAAGTCTGCCGTGCCCCGCTGATGATCGTACCGGGACTGACCGTTCAGGAAGCGGCCGAATTCCGTACGGTTCTGGCCGTAGTCGGCAGACAGGCGCAGGTTCTGTCCGATCTGCCAGCGAGCCCCGATGCCGACGACGTCGGCAAAACGGTCAAAGATATCGACATCATTGCCGTGGTTATTTTCCGAGAACCACGGCTGTTTGTCCTGCCTGAAAGAATGGAAGTACCAAGCCTGAAGGCCGAAATCAGCGCCGAATTGTTTCTTGACCTGGACGAAAGCCGCCCGATTGAGAGGGGCAATGACGTCGCGCCGGAGGATCGTCCCTTCCGTAAGGATCGGCCGACCGATGGCTTTTTCCAAAGCCGCCCGGGGCTGCTTACTGGCCGAATCGGCACTGCGGACGAGATCTTCCAGGGCTTTCAGGTATTCCGACAGCAGTCTGGGAATCTTCAGCCCGTAATTCGGGTCGTTTCCATTGAAGTCGGCACTGCCGTAATTTTCCTTGTACAGTTCATCGATGAGATGGTCCAGCGTCGAGTCGAACCGGTACTGTGAATACCAACCCGCTCCGTCTTGACCGGAATCTTTCCAATCGAGGCTGCCGATGCCTTCGATACCGTCATAGACATAATCGCCGGCCCTATCGCTGCGGCTCACATTACGCCACATGCTGCTGCCGTCCAAGGGACGGTAGGTCGTCCCCATTTCATCGTCCTTGCCGTAATAGCCCCAAGCTTCTTTGGCCGTATGCTCGGCAATGGCTTCATAGCCCCGATGCAGTTCCGCTTCCCGGGAAGTGAGGAAGGCCCGGCCGTCACCGAGAGCCCTGTCGTCACTGAGGCTGATGGAAAAGTATTTATTCATTTCCTGTTTATAGGCCTTTTCTTCCGGCGAGTCGAAGTCGCTGATGTAGCTGTTATAGTAGACATCGGCCGCCTTATAGACGACGGCTCCCGTGTCTTTATGCTTCAAGCGGTACAATACCTTGCCGTGGATCGGCACGTTGAGGGTAATGCCGGCCTGAGCCGCTTCTTTGCCGTAGGCCGTGTTCACGATGTGCTGGAGGCGGCGGATCACGGCGCCCTGCTCCTTCGTGTCGGCCCCGTTTTTTACGGCATCCCGCAGCTGCTGGTAGAAGTAGACCTTGTCGTTTTTCCCCTTATAGGACTTATTGTAAATATCGTTGGGGCTGCCTTCGTCGTAGACCGTTCCTTCCCGGTCCGGATCGGTCGTTCCCGGCTTCAAGGGGTTGGCGCCGGCCATCTTGGCCAGATCATAAGGCCAATCGTCGCGATTGAGACCGATCAATTCCGATACCGTCGGCGGCCGATAGAAGACGGCGTGCGTCGAATGGGTATAGGCCGAATCGGAGATACCCGTACTGTGCTTAAAGGACCCGTATCCCAGGCGGACCTGGGTATCCTTTCCGGTCCAAACGGCGCGGACACCGTCGAATTCTTTCCCGAACCAATACCCGGTGACCCCCATAGGTTCCGTCAGGCGGCCGATGGAGAAGTCCCATTGCCGGACGCGGTGCGTCAAGTCCGCTTCTTCGACGCGCTGATGTTGGAGGCCTTCTGACAAGGGCACGGTCTCTGCCGTATCGACGGCTGCCGCCCCGGAAGCGCTGCCCAAGAGGCGCAGGTTGGTATCGTCTCCCAAGCGGGCATCGACGCCCAAACGCAGGCGCTGGCTAAAGCCGTGTTCTCCCCGGTCATACATGTTGCGGTCTGCCGTATCGATGTACGTATCTGCCCTAAAGGGCGGCAGCTGGCGGTCCTGTCCCTTATGGGAATCCCACCGCAGGCGGTAGTCACCGATGATGTCCCAGCCTTCTCCCTTAGACTCGTCAAAGGGGCGGGCGATGAAGTCGTTCATGCGAACCGGCGTTTTGGCAGCCCCTGCGCCTTCAGCAGCGGGAGCCTTCTTCCCTTCGAGGATGTCCCGGGCATCGCGGCCCAGTTTAAAGTTGACCCCAAAGTGGTAGACCCGCTGCTGCGTCGCCCGGTCGTCGTCGCGGTGGTTGAACAAGTTATTGATGCCGAAGTAGACCAATGAATCTTTATTGATCTTTTTCTGCACCATGAGGTTCCAAATGCCGAAGGTCTTCTTCTGGTACCGGGGCTTGCGGTACACGGCCCCTTCTCCCTGAAGGATATCGGGCCAGTAGTTCGACGAATCGGAAAGGGAATTGCTGTCCAGCATGTGGATGTAGTAATTGCCCCATAAGGACCCGCGCCAGCCGCTTGCCGGGTCGTCATAGTCAAGGCCGATATCGACCTTATGGACCGGCTTGTCAAGGAGGCGGCGCGGCATATCGGAGTCGCTCTTATTGATGGCGTGGAGCCAGGTATACCCCAGTTTAGCCGTCCAATGACGGCCCAGTTTCTGCTTCACTTCCGCTTCCAATCCCGTAATTTCAGCGCGGCCGATATTCTTAAAGCTGTAAATCAAATCGGGGGCCCGCATCCATTTGGCCGAAAAGCCCAAATCAGGGGCAAAATCCATGTAGCGGCCGGTAAAATAGACGGTCATGTAATCTTTGATGCGGTTGTGGAAGAAGCCCAATCGGGCCGACGTATTGTCATTTTCCCCTTCGATGCCGATGTCGAAGTTAACCGACGTTTCCGGCTTCAAGTCGGGATTGCCGACCCAGTACCAGCCCATGCGGGCCACGCCGATGCCGACGGGACTGCTGCCGTACATTTCCCAGTTATACCAGAGTTCACCCATGCCCGGTTCGGTATAGCCCGTGCCGATATTGGCTTTAAAGCGCCGGTGTTCGTTGCCGCCGACATTGTGGGTCAGCCCCAAATTGCCTGAAAGATGGCTGCCAAAGAGGCTGCTGTCGTCCAGCCGGAGAATAGGGGTCACGATGGTCCTGTCGTTGACCTGCCACGTATCTTGGATGAAAAAATTACGCCGATTGATCGTGCCTCGCCCCGTCGTAATCCGGTTGTTGCGGCGGCGGTACTCTTCGAGAAAATGGCGGCCGTTAAAGACCGGCGCCTTTTCCCGGGTCTTGGGATCCGTCGCCATGCCCCACTCAAAATACTTGCCGACGATGTTCGATGCGCCGGCCAACTGCGGGTTCTGGTCGCGCAGCTGCTGTTCAAATGTCCAGTAGTCCTTCCACTTGTCGTCGGTCATGGACGAGTCATTGTACCAGCGGCTCGGCTCCTTATCCTTCAGCTTATGCCGTTCGTAATCGGTATAGGTAATGAGGGGCAGCGTCGACGGATCGTTGCGGTCGGCGCCGTAGTATTCATAATTTTGGTCCCATTGAGGCAGGCTGGTGCCGTTATCATAAAAGGCATAGTCGTGGATGTGGGACCAGACGGGAACGCTCGTATCTCCATCGTTTCGCATATAGGCATCGATGCCTTCGACGAGGAGGCCCTTGTCGTAATCCCAGGGATCGATGTAGCGCGTCGACGTCCGGGGCGAGCTCTTGAGACGGCTTCCTTCGCCGGTCTCTTTGATAAAGCCGACGCCGTAGCTGAGGAGATGGCGGTCATTGATCTGCGTATTGGCCGACGCCTTGAGACTGCGCTGGCGGTGGTCGACGTCGTCGACGTATTTCAGCTCATTCTTGCCCTCGTAAGACGACCGTCCATAGTAATTGATGAGGGAAATATCGTCTTCCTTCATACGGGAATAATTCGTTTCTACACTCCAGTCGGTCCTGCCGGCCCGTCCCGTCCAGCCCAAATTATACGTATTGCGGTCAGCCCGCCGCTTAAAAATCTGTTGGGGCTCCATATCGCTGTCGGTGTGCTTGACGTGGCGAAGGAGGTCTTCCGTATAACGTTCGACGTTCCAATGGAGGCTGTTATTTTCATTGATGTCATACGTGCCGACCATACCGATCGTATCGGCCGTCCCGTGGTAGCGCAGGGAGTTTGGCTCAAAATTGGCCATATCCTTATTTTCGATGATCCACGTCCGCCGCGGCTTCTCACTGGCGTATACGGGCATGATGTCCCGCTTGCTGCCGTAGACGCCGAGGCGCAGTTTTCCGATCTGGCCGGAGTCGGCGCGGAGGAAAAGATTGGTGTAGGGCGCTAACCCCTTATCGCCTTTGGCACGCATGCTTTCGGCATTGAACTGTATCTGAGGCGTGTCCGACGCTTTCTTGGTAATGATGTTAATGACGCCGCCAATGGCATCGGAACCGTACTTGGCACTGGCTGCCCCTTGGATGACTTCGATGTGATCGACATTTTCCGTCCCCAACCGCATGACTTCATCCATGGCGCCGGAATACTTGGCCAAATCACCCATTACGGGCTGTCCGTCGATGAGGATCAGCGTATGACGCGGCTCGGCACCGCGGATCGACACGCCGGTCCGCCCCATGGCATCGACGGTCTTAGACACACCGGTCTGGTTGAAAATGACGTCTTCCACCGATTTGGCCTGTTTTTCTTCAATTTCCTTGGCCGTAATGATTTGAACCTGCTGGGACTCCCACTTGGCATTTTCCTCGGCCTGAGACGATTGGACGACGACCTGCTTCGTCGTTACGGACTGACTGCCGTCTGCTGCATCTGCCGCCATCGTCAGCGGCGCCGACAGCCATAGGATAATAGCCCACGTCAGGGCCTTCTTCTGTTTCATACAACCTTCTTTCCCGACATATGTTTCCATACCGCAGTTATTTGTTGAAAATAATTTTCATATATGACGAGATTGTAACAGTAAAAGGGCTTTATCGTCTACTCCGTTAGGTTGAAAAAAGCTCCGTTCAGACATTTATTTTTAACATAACACTAATTTATATCAAAATAAAACTATTTGATTTTTCCGATATCTCCCGCACACAGCCGGTGACTTCCACCAAAACACAGCTGCAAACAACGGCTGCCAATCCATGAAAAAAAGCCCGCTCCAGGCATGGGAGCGGGCTTTACTGTCAGAAAATAGGCTTATAAATAGGAAATGACGTCTTCTTCTTTTTTCGATTGGAAATGCCAGGCGGCGGGCTTTGCTTCCGGAGCGGGATAACCGATCTGCATGAGGGCGACGATTTCGGCGTCCTTCATTTCGGGGAACAATTTTTTCTGCTCTTCTGTGTCGAAGTCGCTTACCCAGGCGGCACCGAGACCTATGTTTTCGGCGGCCAGCCAGACCTGCATGGCGGCGATACTGGCATCGACGACGCCGTGATTCCGGCCGTCACTCTGTCGGACCCAGGCTTCGCCCGGTACATAACCGACGGCAATCGTCAGGGGCGCCTGGAAGTGGTATTTCGTGATGGCCTTGATCTGTTCGAGTTTCTCCTTCGATTCGATGACCCAGGCCCGAATGGGCTGATAGTTTACGGCACTCGGCGCCAGCATGATGGCTTCCTTCAGTTTATCAACGAGGGCCGGTTCTACTTTTTTATCCAAAAATTTGCGGACCGAATAACGATCCTTCATCAATGGTTCAAATTCCATGGTCAAGTCTCCTTTTCGCATAAGGTCTCCCCGTCATCGGGTTATCCTCATTATACTTACCGGTATAAAATTTACAAGTACGCACATTTTTAGTACCTAAAAAAATAACTTCCATGACAAAAGCCGATACCAGACATCCCAGATAGATGACGGTATCGGCTTTTCTCATGCAAGATTCAGTTTTCTGTCCCCTATGGTACAAACTCCTTTTTCCAAAAGGAGTCTAATTAAATCCGGGGATTTCGGTACCCTGACGTGGGCGTTATTAGTATTGCTAGTTAAACTTGTTTGGCCGTTTCAGTCCCCTTACGGGGATTTTGGTACTCTGACATTGCCGTAAGTTTAGGAATCGTTTTGATATTTTAATGTTTCAGTCCCCTTACGGGGATTTTGGTAATGCGACCTGATCTTCCCTGGGCCGCAGATCAGAGGCGAAAACGTTTCAGTCCCCTTACGGGGATTTTGGTAATGCGACAAGCAAGAACAGAAAAAATATGATGCCGAAAGAGCGGGTTTCAGTCCCCTTACGGGGATTTTGGTAATGCGACGCGGCTGCCGGAAATCCGTCCGGGAGTTGGTTATACTCGTTTCAGTCCCCTTACGGGGATTTTGGTACTCTGACCTTCTATCTACATAATACGATACAAACTTATTTCTGAAATGTTTCAGTCCCCTTACGGGGATTTTGGTACTCTGACTCTGCCTCCCAGTACCCGCCCCCTGACTGGGCTCACAGGCGATTTTTTCAAACCTCCGGCTTTTTTGGCCTTTTTCGGGGACCCGGGTGAAAAATAAAAATCAGGCAGTGCCGCTTATCCGCTTGGTTATGCCGTTTTTCGCAGGTTTGAAAATTTTCAAACCTACGAGGTTTTTGGCCCTGAAATCGGTTTGCCAAAGGTCAGTAGTACTTTGACTTATCTCAAGTATACGTTTTTCGACTTTTATTGTCAAACGAATTTCGGAAAAGGGCTCATCTTCGAATGTCCTCGCAAATGCCTCTCATCGGGCGCAAGAGCGCCTTCTCCCTCTTAGCCATCTAAGTCATATAGTCGACCGTAGATGGCCTTTTAACTCGCGTCTGCAGGGTTTCCGCACAAAACAAGATTTCAGTCCCCTTACGGGGAATCGGGTGATGCGACGTTATGACAGTCCAGTTGAGAGTCTACTGTTATGTACAGTTTCAGTCCCCTTACGGGGAAATTGTTAACTCAGATCTAGTCGTCACATCACTTTGGCTTTTCTTTAGTATACGTTTTTCATCTTTGTTATGAAAAAAGGACGTCCCATGACAAATCACGAGACGTCCCTTTATTCGGAGTCAAACGATGATCTTATTTGCCTTCAAAGGTCGGTTTACGTTTTTCTACGAAAGCAGCCATGCCTTCCTTCTGGTCGTTCGTGGAGAAGCAGAGACCGAAGACTTCAGCTTCGTAAGCGATGCCGGTTACGACGTCGCAGTTGATGCCGCGATTGATGGCAGCTTTGGAGAGCTGTACGGCGACAGGAGCGTTCTTGGCGATTTTGCCTGCCAATTTGAGGACAGCCGGCATTAATTCTTCCTGAGGAACGACTTTGTTTACGAGGCCGATAGCTTTTGCATCTTCAGCACCGATCATGCCGCCGGTGTAGATGAGTTCTTTAGCCTGGCCGCGGCCGACAACACGAGTCAGACGCTGGGTGCCGCCGAAGCCCGGGGTAATACCGAGGCCGACTTCAGGCTGGCCGAATTTTGCGTTTTCCGATGCATAGCGGATGTCGCAAGCGCAGGAAAGTTCGCAGCCGCCGCCGAGGCAGAAGCCGTTGATAGCAGCGATGACAGGCTGAGGCATGTTTTCGATTTCCGTGAAGACGTTCTGACCGAACTGGCCCCATTCGCGGCCTTCTGCCGGAGTCTTGGTAGCCATTTCTTTGATGTCTGCGCCGGCAACGAAGGATTTTTCACCGGCACCGGTGATGACGACGACTTTAACGGCTTTGTCGACAGCGATCTTTTCGATAGCGTCTTTTAATTCCGTAACCGTGTCGAGGTTCAAAGCGTTCAGAGCTTTCGGACGATTGATGGTAATCGTTGCGATACCATTTTCTACTGCACAAAGAATGTTCTGGTAATCCATGAGATAAACCTCCTAAAACAACTGATATAGAGAATAGTATAGAATGAGTATAGAAAACGACGGGTCTTTTCCATGATGGAATCCAACAGGCCGGACCGCCCCCGGGATGCTGGTGAGATACGCCGTTTTATGACCGTAAATCTTTAAAAATAATACGGGGTGTGATAGTCACGCCCCGTATTCAATTAGCACAATGCTAACTTATTTCGCGTAGTCGTAGAAGCCTTTGCCAGTCTTACGGCCGAGGTAACCAGCCTGGACGTATTTCTTGAGCAGCGGGCACGGACGATATTTGGGATCGCCGAAGCCTTCGTAAAGAACTTCCATAACGTGGAGAACAACGTCGTTACCGATAAGGTCGCAGAGAGCCAGAGGTCCCATGGGATGGTTGAAGCCGAGTTTGCAGACGTTATCGATGTCTTCTTTGGAAGCAACGCCTTCCATCAAAGCCTGGATAGCTTCGTTGAGCATCGGAATGACGATACGGTTGCCGGCGAAGCCCGGGAAGTCGTTAACTTTAACCGGAGTTTTGCCGAGGTCTTTCGACAACTGTTCGATCTTAGCGTAGGTTTCGTCAGAAGTTGCGATGCCGTTGATGAGTTCGAGCAACTTCATGACCGGAGCCGGGTTGAAGAAGTGCATGCCGATAACTTTGTCCGGGCGTTTCGTAGCTGCGCCGATCTGAGTGATAGCCAAGGACGACGTGTTGGAAGCGAGGATCGTGTGTTCCGGGCAGAGTTCGTCGAGTTCTTTGAAGATAGCCGATTTGATCTTCAAGTCTTCGATAGCAGCTTCGACGACAAGGTCGATGTCGCTCATATTTTCAGCCGTACGGGTAACGAAACCGGAAATGCGAGCCATGGTTGCGTCTTTGTCAGCCTGGGTCATTTTTTCTTTAGCAACTAATTTGGTCAGAGATTTGTCGATTTTGGCCTGGCCGCCGGCGATAAATTCGTCTTTAATATCGTTCAGGACAACGTCCCAGCCGTGCGTAGCGAAAACCTGTGCAATGCCGGAACCCATCGTACCAGCGCCAATAACCATTACTTTACTCATGTTTAACTCCTCCTTCGTCGCGTGATTTTTTTCACTAGATTAGTTTAAAAAAAAGTCACACGCCTCATAAATAAGATTCACTGCTTACATTGATAGTATACCACACACACCAAAAAAATCCACTAAAAAACGGCACTTTTTTCATTTTTTCACATTTATTACATGCATTTTATGCAAGTCGTTTTAAGTCAAGTTACTTATTATCATTCTTTAATATAATTATGTCATGGAAATACGTTACGTTATGAACTTATGTTATAAAAGTTACGTTATTTTTTCACAAAGTGCATGGAGTTCTATAGCCACAGGGAATTGGAAGTGCCGGAGACAGGCCCTTTCGTGGGTACCAAGTAAAAAAAAGTGCCGCAGCAGGCAAAACCTGTACGGCACGTGAGGCTCTTAGTCTCCCCCATTGAGGGCTTTTAAGAGGGCTCCCCGTTTTTCATAGGAAGCGCGATACATTTTGGTATTTTCTTCGTCGGGAACGTAGGTGGCCTTGACTTCCAACTGGCGTTCGAGGGCTTTTTTCAGATCCTTGATATCGCCGGCAGCATAAGCTGCGACGATGCAGTTGGTCGGTACGGCTCCGCCGGCGACTTTCAAGGTGACGACCGTCGTATCGAGCATGTCGGCCTTGATCTGGTTCCACAGTTCGTCCCGGCTGCCGCCTTCGGTAATGGTCAGGTGCTTCAGACCGATGCCGGCTGCCCGGTATTGGTCGGTGACTTCCATGTAGTCGTAGCCGATGCCTTCGAGGACGCAGCGCCACATGGCTCCCTGGTCGGAATCGAGGGTAAGGCCCGTAAAGGTCCCGCGGACGTTGGGATAGGCGCTGTCGCCGCCCGTAAGGTAGGGCAGGAACAGGGCCCCTTCGCAGCCCGGTTTATGGCGCTTGGCCAGTTCGTCGAGGGTACTGTAGTAGTCGTCCCCTTCTTCTCGGGCGATGCTGTCTTTGAACCAGCGAAGGGCCAAGCCCCCCGTGCGGACCATGCCCCAGTAGAAGTATGTGCCCGGCAGGGTCCCGGAGTTAAAGATGAGGTTGCTTCCGGGGACCGACAGTTCCGGCATGATGCCGTCCGTTGCGGCGCAGAACATGGCGCAGGTCCCGGCGACGTCGACGGCGTTGCCCGCTTCCAAGATGCCGCTGCCCATCATGGATTCCATCGTATCGCCGGCACCGGCGCAGATGGGAATGCCTGCGGGAAAACCCGTTTCCATGGCGTCTTCTTCACAGAGATGACCGATGATGTCCCAGGGCTTTACGATGCGCGGCATGGCCGATTCGGGAATGCCCAGGATGTCGAGTTGTTCCTTGGACCATTCTTTTTTGACGACGTCGTAACCGAGGCCCCAGCCGGACATGGTGCCCCAGTCGATGAAGGCGTCCTTGGCCGTAAGGCCTGCCAGGTGCATTAAGACGTAGGGGCAGTTGTGGACGAATTTGACGCCCTTTTCCTTCCAGGCCGGGATGTTCTTCATGAACCAGCGGGCGAACATGGCCGGGAACATCATGTTCGGTTCGGCGTTGCCCGTTTCCCGTCCCCAAATGTCGAGCTTCTTTGCTTTCAGGGCTTCGACGTCATCGCGGGTGCGGCTGTCGAGGTAGTTGACGTAGGGCGTAATGGCCTTGCCGTCTTCGTCGATGCCGGCGATGCCGCAGATGATGCCGTCGCCCATGATGGCCCGGACTTTGCTGACGTCCCAGCCTTTTTCTTCCATCTGGCGGCTGCACGAAGCCATGCACTGTTTGATGAGGCGGTAATATTCATCGACATCCATCTGGACCCAGCCGGGCTTAGGATATGCCAGATGGGTCTTGGCCGTATCCATGGCCAGGCAGTGCTGTTCATCGTCGTAAACGGCTACTTTGACGCTCTGTGTACCGGCGTCGAATCCGATATAATACTTATCACTCATTGAGACCACAATCCTTTCTTATCAGCCGTGGCAGTCCTTGACCAGGCCGCCGATGCGTCCGACCAGGCCCGTCGTCGATTGGTTGGGCTTGGGCAGGCGCTTGAGGCCGGTCAGGGCTTCGACGTAACAGAAATACTCATCCATCGCCGTTTCGATGGCGTCGAGGGTCTGTCCGTCGATGTGTTCAATGAGGGCCAAATCGTGCTGTTCATAGCGGTTGATGTAGCCGTAAAGCGAGGTAAAGGTACCGGTATGCTTGGTATACGAACAGAAGAAACAGTATTCGATGACGGCGTCGCATTTTTTCAGCGTCTGCTGATCCGCTGCGCCGGAAAATTCCGGTCGGTCCTGGATGATGGTCTTGATCCAGTTGTTGATAACGCCTTCAAAAAAAGTAAATAACGACAACAATGCCGCCCGATAGTACCGGCGGGATAAAAAGATGCCTTTCTTCGTTTCCTTTTCTTGCTGCATGACAGCCCGTTGTTTAAATGTACAGTAATCCTTCCACAGTTCTTCATAAATCGAAGCCTGCAGTATATCCATATCACCGTTCTTGAAGATGGTGACGTCAATCTTGGCCTTCATGAAATCGGCTGTCCTCCTACTTGGATAATTTTAAAAAATCTGGTTCTTTCTCGGCCATGCGGCTGAGGATCTTTTCGTACCCGCCGCTGCCATATACGAGACAGCGCTTGATACGGCTGATGGTCGCCGTGCTGGCGCCGGTCTTTTGGACGATATCTTCGTAAATGTCGCCGGCTTTGAGCATGCGGGCCACTTCGAGGCGGGCTGAAATGGCTTTCATTTCCTGAATGGTGCAGATGTCTTCGAAAAATTCATAGCATTCATCGACGCTCTTGAGTTCCAGTATGGCCCGAAACAGTTGGTCGTGCAGGTGATCCCGTAGTTTTTCATTCACTGCCACGATATATCCCTTCCTTCCCTTACAGATTTTGTCTTGCTGAGGCCGTTCCTTTAGTCGGCTAAATACAAGAATTATTATACGGCAATAACGGCAATCTGTCGAGAGAAAAAGCCCCTCCGAAGGGAGAGGCTCTGACTCCTGTATGGTCTTTTACATGGCAAAGAGGTCGATCTGTTCGTCTTCCGGAAGGTCGCCTAAGCAGCCGTCTGCACTCATGGTGTCGATGAGGGACTGGGAAACCTTGCCGCGCATCTTGAGGTCGGCTTTGGAACTGAAGGGAGCGATGGCCCGTTCGGCCACGATCTGTTCGGCGACACTTTCGCCCAGGCCGTCGATGGCCGTAAAGGGCGGCAGGATCTTGCCGTCGCAGATGGTGAATTTCGTCGCTGCCGAGCGGTTGATGTCGACGTTCAGGAAGGAGAAGCCGCGAAGGCTCATTTCCTTGGCCAATTCTAAGGCCGAATAGAGGTCTTGTTCGATCTTGGAGGCACTCTTGCCCTTGGCGGCGATTTCCTTCATGGCCCGTTCCTGCCCTTCGAGGCCGTGGATCATGGCCGACAGTTTGAAGGCCTTGGCCCGGATGGTGAAGTAAGCGCAGTAGTAAGCCAGGGGCTGGTTGATCTTATACCAGGCGATGCGGAAGGCCATCATGACGTAGGCCACGGCGTGGGCCCTCGGGAAGAGGTAGCCGATTTTCTGGCACGATTCGATGAACCACTGAGGAATGTGCCCTTCTTTTAGTTCGCCTTCGTAGTCCGTCGTCTTTTGGCCCAGTTTGTTGGGCTTATCGATGCCCTTGCCCTTACGGACGTTTTCCATGACCTTGAAACTGGTCTTGGGTTTAATGCCGTGTTCGATGAGATAGTTCATGATGTCGTCACGGGTCGAGACGGCTTCCTTCAGGGGGACCGTCCCCGACGTGATGAGGTCCTGGGCGTTGTTCAGCCAGACGTCGGTACCGTGGGAGAAACCGGAAATACGGACCAGTTCCGAGAAGGTCTTGGGCTTGGTATCGACCAGCATCTGACGGACGAAGTTGGTCCCGAATTCCGGGATCCCCAGGCTTCCGACTTTGGAACCCAGTTCTTCCGGCGTCACGCCGAGAGCCTTGGTCGAGCTGAAGAGGCTCATCGTGGCCGGGTCGTCGAAGGGAATGGTCGTGGCCTTGATATGGGTCATGTCCTCTAACATGCGGATGACCGTCGGATCATCGTGGCCGAGGATGTCGAGCTTGACCAGACGGCCTTCGATGGAATGGTAATCGAAGTGGGTCGTAATGATGCCGCTTTCTTTCTTATTGGCCGGGTACTGGACGGGGGTAAAGTGATGGACGTCCATATCGCGGGGGATAACCATGACGCCGCCCGGATGCTGGCCCGTCGTATTCTTGATGCCCGTGCAGCCTGACACGAGGCTGTTGATGTAAGCTTCATTGACGTGGATGCCCTTCTTCTCGGCCCATTTCATGACGTAGCCGTAGGCCGTCTTATCCTTGACGGCACCGATGGTACCGGCGCGGAAGACGTTGTCTTTCCCGAAGAGTTCTTCCGTATATTTATGAGCCTTGGGATGGTATTCGCCGGAGAAGTTGAGGTCGATATCGGGGACCTTGTCGCCGTCGAAACCGAGGAAAATGGCAAACGGAATGTTGTGGCCGTTCTTTAAGAGCGGTTCGCCGCATTCGGGGCAGGTCTTATCGGGCAGGTCGAAGCCGCCGCCGTATTCGCCCTTCGTGTAGAAGTGGCTCCAATGGCACTTGGGGCAGACGTAGTGCGGAGGAAGTGGGTTGACTTCCGTAATGCCGGACATGGTGGCTACGAAGGACGAGCCGACAGAGCCTCGAGAACCTACGAGGTAGCCGTCGTCGTTGGAGTGTTTTACCAGTTTATGGGCGATGTAATAGAGGACGCCGAAGCCGTGGCCCAGGATGGACGTAAATTCTTCTTCGAGCCGGTCTTCGACGATCTTCGGCAAGGGCGTGCCGTAGATTTCATGGGCCTTTTCGTAACACATGTGTTTCAAGGCTTCCGACGAGCCTGCGATCTGCGGGAAGTACAGCGTTTCCTTCGGGATCGGCCGGCAATCGTCGATCATGTCGTTGATCTTATTAGGGTTGGTAATGACCACTTCTCTGGCCCGGTCTTCGCCGAGGTAGGAAAATTCTTCCAGCATTTCGTCCGTCGTGCGCAGGTAGAGGTCTGGCTGGAATTCGGCATCTTTGAAGCCCTTGCCGGTCATGAGGATTTCCCGGTAGATCTTGTCTTCGGGATTCATAAAGTGGGCATCGCAGGTGGCGACGGTCAGTTTTCCCAGTTCGTCACCGATTTTTAAGATCGTCCGGTTGATGTCGCGCAGCCCTTCTTCATCGGCCACATAGCCTTCACGGACTAAGAAGCCGTTGTTGGTCAGAGGCTGGATTTCCAGGTAATCGTAGTAATCGGCGATCTTCTTTAATTCTTCGTAAGGAAGCCGTTTCTGGACCATGGAGCGGACCAGTTCGCCTGCTTCACAAGCCGAGCCCAGGACGAGGCCTTCGCGGTATTCGTCGAGGACGGCCCGGGGAATGCGCGGACGGCCGCGGTAGATGTATTTAAGGTGAGAAATGCTGACCAATTTGTACAGGTTGCGGATGCCCGTCTGGTTCTTGGCCAGGATGATGATGTGGTACGACTGGTCGATTTTGTCATCGAAGAGGTAGCCTTCCATGCCGTAGATGACCTTGACGCCGTTGCTCTTGTCCGTCGAGATTTCCTGCAGGAGCGGGAAGGACTGGACGACGCCGTGGTCGGTGACGGCAATGGCCGGATGATGCCATTTTTTGACGGTCTTAATGAGCTGTTTGACCGTAATCAAAGCGTCCATATCGCTCATGACCGTATGGAGATGGAGTTCGACACGGGGCGTCGGGTTATGGTCTTCCCGTTCGACGGTCCCGCCGTCGGCTTCCATCATGTCATAGGCCATGAAGACGTAGTCGTTCTGGTAGTTGTCGTATTGGATATTGCCGTGGATGCGGACGTAGGCGCCGGGCTGCAGTTTTGTCTTGAGGCAGTCGTATTCTTCCGGCGTCAGGGTATTCTTGCGGCGGAATTTGCCGCTGCCGCCCTGGTTGCTGACGTCGAGGAACTTTTTGGCCGAAATACCGTTGGTGCTGTCGGCCATCTGGAAGGTCAAGAGGATGCGCTTGGACTTCAATTCCCGGAACTCGACTTTGACGACCTTGCCCTGAAGGACGACGTCGTTCTGCTCTTCGCCGAGGACGTCGTTGATGGGGACCGGCTGGCCGCCAAAAGCCCGGCCCATCCAAACCCGGCTGTCGCCGCCGGTCTTAGTGCCGCCATTCCCCTTCTCGCCCTTGCTGACGCTGCACGACGAGACGGAAGCGCACTGGCAGGCTTTTTTATAGTCTTCATCCTGATATAATTCTTCGTCGACGTCGTAGAGGGATTCGTACGAATCTTCGTGAGGAATGCCGTAGCCCTCGAGGTCATCCGTCGAGATGTCGGCAATCTGCCGCAAGGGATCGTTTTCCGGGATGGAAAGGGGCATGTCGCCGCCGTGGAAGACAGACGTCACCTGGTGTTCGACAGACACGTTGCCGTCGAGGCCCAGTTTCCGGCAGACCCGGTCGCGGAGGAGGTCCATATCGCCCGGCGCATAGGCCGACTCGGTCTTGACCTTCCACCAATGGCTTTCCAGGTCAGCTGCAATGGAGGCGACGGCGACGGTCTGGCCGCCGTCGACGGGAATCAATATATCATTTTTAGGAACAATATGCCAAACTTTCATCGATTATCCTTTCTTTCAGGCACGATGGCAGGCTACTCTTCGTCCGAATAGTCCTCTTCATCGTAAGCGTCTTCGTCATCGCCGGCAGGAGCTGCCGTGACGTTGAATTCCATCATGTCGTGGGGCGCATTGAGGAGCGGATCCTGGGGCTCGAGATCGGCCGTGCTGACGACTTCTTCACTGTCTCCGTCAGGCGTCAAAACGATGGCGTCATTGGGATCGTAATGCGACGTGATGAGGTCGATATGACGGTCGCCGTCGCTGTAGGTCACGGTCCGGCGGATGGTGATGTCGTGGCCGTCGTAGCCAAACTGCTTCAGCGTATCGTCGGTGACGCTGTCATCGTGCTTCTTTATGATCTTGTGCGGTAAATTCTGGAGATGGGTCGTTTCAAAGGTGACCGTGCTGGTATCGGCGTGGTTGCCTAAGATATACGTCGTCACCGTGTTGGCCCCGACGACGGTATAGACGGCGACGGGGTGCTGGAAGGGGTTGGTAAAGGCAAAATCAAGGCCGTCATCGGCAACGGTAGCATCCATGCCGACCGGTACGTAGGCTGCCGGAGCGAAATGCGGTTCCCGGCTGGCGATGAAGAGGCCCGCCCGAAGGGCTGCGTTGAACAAGGTCGTGCTGACCTGGCAGACGCCGCCGCCGACGGATTGTTCCAGTCTGTTTTCAAAATAGGACGGGGCCTGTTTGTAGCCCTTATCTGCCGTTCGCGTGCCGACGTATTTATTGAATGAAAAGTCCTGTTGGCTGGCGACGAAGGCATGATTCAGCCGTTCCTGGGCCAATTTGATATTCGTATTGCGATCCGGATTGCTGTTGTCGAAATGGGTCGTGTAATAAGACAGGACCGTATCGATGTCCTTCAAGTCATCGCTCTTGATATCGGCCTGCTGCCGACTGTCAACGGGGACGTCGATATCGCCGGTCTGGCCCTTATGCAGGCTGTCGGCAATGGAATCCTTGAGGCCTGCCGTATTGATGACGATGCGGTCTTTTTCCGGTTCGACGGCGACGGTCTTATTGTCTTCCTTGACATAGGCAAAGGCATTTTCCGGATCCTTGTCGTGTTTGTCGTGGAGATCGCTCAGGGCCTTGTCGAGTTTTTCTTCATCGACGGCAATGGCCAAGGGGATGTCCTTGCCATGCATCAAGGTCGTCGCCACGTCAGCTACGCGCTCCCAAGGCATGCCCTGCCGTCCGATGAGATGGAGTTCATCGTCGATGTACTGGCGGTCGAGCTTGGCCCCGAGGTCATCGAGGTTCAGCGTCGTATCGACGCCGTCCGCTGCCAGATGGAGCTTGCGCCCTTCGATATCTTTGGCATGGATGTCGAGGTAATTGGCAATATCTTCATCGGTCATGCCCTGGACTGAATGACCGTCGAGGGTCACCATCTGTTCGGCCCTCGTCTGGGCGGCAAAGAATCCGCCGAAGCCCAAGATGCACAGGGCTGCGACGACACCGCCTATTTTTTTCCATGACCGAGACTTCGGAGCCGGCAGCCCATGCTTTTCACGATACCGGCGGCGGTATTCCTTCATTCTCTCTTTTCGTTCCTTTTCTGCTTCCGTCACGCTCTAACCTACCTTTTCAGACTACAATAAAGACAAATAAGGGCTCCCATATCGGCCGGCGACGCCTTCCCGCTGCGGATATGGAGCTGTAAGGTAAAAATATTGCAAATACAACGTTCTAACTCTTCTATTGTCCAATAAGATGCGACTTTTTGCAAGTGATATATGACATATTTCGCACTTCGCCCCTTATTGATCGCCGTCAGGACCTGTTCGCGCTGGGTCTTTCCGGCATGGGCCTTCAACAGTTCTTTATACGACAAGAGGAGCCGCAGTCGCGACAGCATGTATCCCGTGTTCTTCAAAAAGGCATCTTGCTTGCTGAACAGCCCTTCGACAAAGGGCAGTGTCTTTTCCCCATTGCGGCGGAGGAAGGCATCCATAAAGGTGAAGAGGTTCTTTTCCATGGTGCCGGCAAAGAGATCGGCCAAGTCATCCGGTCCGATGCTCTGTTTCCCAGCGGGCAAGGTGATGCACAATTTATCGAGTTCGGAAAAGACGTAGAGCAGGGAGATGCTGCCCCAGGTCTGGAACAGGTCCTGCAAAAAGACGACGCCGTCGCGGCTGAGGCTCTTGCCCTGTTTCTTCAGGTACGCCGTCACGTAAGGCATGACATTTTTTTCGCTCACGGCTTCGGCAGCGACGACCCGGGCCATGGGCTTCAAGGCCTTAAAGAAAGCGCTTCCCGTATCGACGTTGCCCTTGCTGTAAAACAAGAGGCTGTTGCCGTCGTCGAGGCGTCCCGCTTCGTCGAGGAACCACTGTTCTTCTTTGCTCACTTTGCTCCGCGACCGGCCGCCCCGCTTCAAGGGCAGAAAGGGACAGTCGTACCAGACGGTGATCGTGCCGCTGCTAAAGAGGCTCGTCCCCTGAAAGGATTCGACGACCGTTGCCGCCGCCGCATCTTTTTGAAAGGTCTGCACTTCAGCGTCGCCGCCGGACCGTTTCCGGGCCGCTTCAAAAAACTGTCTCCGCCCCTCTTCCATGAGGTAGGCTTCGGACCCGTAGATGATCATTATATTTTTAGCATTATTCATAGATGTTCCTCAACAAATGTAGACAGGTGCCACCTTCCACGCCGACGGGCCAGGCGCAGTTGTCCGTCCCGAGACGGAAGGTAGGCAGGAACGCCGAAACTGTCGGCCGCCTCGCTCCACTCGGAAAAGGCTCCGTCCCCGCGGCGTCCTTCATAGACGACGGTGGCCATGGCCGAGGCCGGAAAGGCCCTTCCGTCCCAACCGTCAAGAGATCGGAACTCCCAAAGGAGGGCCTCGTCGGAAAAGGACTTGGGCACGGCTCGTGCACCGCCATAGGGAATATCCCCTGTCCCCGGTCCCTTCAGGAAGGTGAATTCTTTTTGAAACAAGGCTTCTGTGTAAGCCCTTTCCTCCCCTTCGACGACGCACCGGCGAAGGGTGAAGATGCCGTTGGCCCGAAGGGCCGGGATGACGACGACAGCCGCCTGGTCGGGATGGGAGAATCTCGATTTATTATACCATAAATCGGCCGATCTATCTTCATAAATAATGGCCGTCGCCTGATCGCGGCCGGCATCAAAAATCAGCACGCCCGGCCCGGACGGCCGCACCATGAAGCTTATGGCCAACGAAATAATGAGGGGCAGGAACAACGTCTTTCGAAGGGGCCGAAAAAAGACGACGGCCACCAAAAGATACCAGGTCAGCCAGGCCCAAAGCGACGGCTGGCCGGCCCACAGGCGGCTCCCCGGAAGGGCGGCGATAAAGGCATTGCCCTTGAGTGCCAGGGCCAGAAAGGGCTTCAATCCCCAGAGGATCAAGTCGGCCCCGGCTCCATACACTAAGGACAAGACGGAAGCGCCAAGACCGAGGACCATGACCCCATCGAGGACCGGTGCCACGACGGCGTTGGCCAAGAGCGAATAGACGGGAAAGGAAAAGAAGGCCGAAAAGAGGATGGGCACGACCAGGACTTGGGCGGCCAGGGACACGGACAGGCAGTTTCGCAAAAATTCCGGTAAAAACGAAAGGCCGGTCGCGATCCGTTTATAGAACAGCACGATGCCCGCCGACGCACTGCACGACAGGCGAAAACTCAAATCGAAGAAGAGGTAGGGACTGTACAGCAGCATGGCCGCAACGGCCAGAGCCAGGGCGTGGCCTGCCGTATAATCCCGGCGTGCCGTCAGGCTGAAGGCACTGAGGGAGCCCATGATGGACGCCCGGACGACAGGCGACGTAAAATCAGCCAAGGCGCTGTAAAGGAGGAGAAAGGCTGCCGACAAGATAAAGAGCGGTGTCCCCCGAAGGCCGAAAGCCCGGCCGATAATCTGCAGGACGGCTAAGAGCAGGGCTACGTGCGAGCCGGATACGGAGAGGATATGAATGAGACCTGTCGTGCTGAAGGACTCGATAAGGCCCGGCGGCAGTTCATCGTAGTGGCCGCCAAAGAGGAGGCTCGACAAGACCGGCCCATAATCCGCCCCGAGGACAGCATCATATCGCCGGGTTAAGGCCTTTCGCAAGTCCTGCAAAAAAGCCCTGAAGCCCGTCGGTTCTGCCAGGCGTCGGACGTCCCTTCCCTCCTTGGCAAAGAGGCGCAGCCACACGCTTTTTTCCCGATCGCGGCGGCGGGCGTCGTACATGCCGTCGTTTTTATAATACGTCAGTGGCCGGCTCTGACCGGTGATCTGAAGGGTTTCTCCGACAGCCGGCCCGTCGGGGACGGTCACGTAGGCCTTGCCGGCACCGGGGTACACCCGATTCTCATCGCCGTAGGCATAGGAGGCAACATCCAGGACGTAGCGCCCCATCGGTCCCGCTTCGCTCGTAAAGGTGCCTCTTTTTTCAGATACCGTCCCTATGGCGACGAGATCAGCTCCGGCGGCCTGATGGGGCAAAGCGTCGTAGCTGTCGGAAGCCAGTTGAAGCCGGCCGGCACCGAGGCAAAAAAAGACGGGAATCAGGAAGAAGAAAAAGGCCTTTCGCCCATACCGGGCGCCCAGTCCCATCCCCAAGAGGGCTAAAAGAAAAAAGGCCCCCCACCAAGGAAGGGGCAGTGAAAGGCGGTCGGCAGCAGCAATGCCGGCACTCAGGGCCAGCACCAAAGAGAGGCTGAGCCAAATCAGCCGCAGGGCCGGAAGGGTCATAAGCCGACCTGATCCTTTAATTTTTGGAATTTAGCCGGTCCGATTCCCTTGACCTTCTGCAATTCGTCGATGCTGGTAAAGGCGCCGTGCTCCCGACGGTAGGCGATGATATTGTCGGCCATGGAAGGTCCGATACCGGGCAGGGTCATGAGCTTTTCGGCATCGGCCTGATTTAAAGACACCTTGCCCTCGTCGATCGGTGCCGGCGGTACGCCGTTCCAGTCATAAGGGATGTGGACATGCATGCCGTCCGCCGCCCTTGCAGCCAGGTTCACAGATGCCGTATCGGCATAGGCCGCCATCCCCCCTGCCGTCTCTACAGCTTCGCCGACGGTCTGTTCCCCATCGAGGGCATAAAGTCCCGGCCTATGTACGGCGCCCGTCACGTAGATAAAGGCCTTGTCGGGCAAGACCTCTTCGACGACCGGCACCGGTTCGGCCACGACCGGAAAGAGGTGCTCACTGAATTGACTCACAGCCAAAAAAGCGGCTAAGGCGCCAAAAATGACGATTTTCTTCATGGTTCGTCCCTCCTCGATGGTAAGCTATACCTACAGTTTGCCTTATGAGGACGAGACGGAGGGAAAGTTTAATCGCATTTTAACCGGAAATCCCCTGTTTCACGAAAGATTTATATTACCAGCTGCCCTTCGACTTCCAGAAGTTCTTCTGGAGCATGACCAGGAGGGTGAACATTTCAAGTCTCCCTAAGAGCATGGACAGGCAGAGGATGGACTTTGAAAAGAGGGACAGTTCGGCATAGGTCGACGTCGCCCCGGTGATGCCGAAGGCCGGGCCGATGCAGCCCATGGTCGAGACGCTGATGCCGATGGCGTCGAAGACGTCGATGCCGTCAAAGGTCAGGAGCAGGGCCCAGAGGGCGATGAACATGACGTAGAGGAAGCAGAACTGAGCCACGCGGACGACCGTATCGTCGCCGATGCGGTGGCCGTTGATGGTCATGCCCAGGACCTGATTGGGATGGAGCTTCGTTTTCGCCGCATGCAAAATGTACTGGGCCATGATGACGACGCGCGACACCTTAAGGCCGGCCGCCGTCGAGCCGGCACAGCCGCCGGAAATCATGAGCATCAGCAAAATTCCCTTAGAAAAAGTCGGCCAGCGGTCGAAATCGGCCGAGACGAAGCCCGTCGTAGCGATGGATGCTGCCTGGAAGGACGAGTAGCGAAGGGCCGTCGAAGGGCCGATGCCGAAGGCACTCATGAGATTGAGGCCGATGAGAATCGTCGCCGCTGCTACGATCAAGAGATAGACCCGAAATTCCATATTGTCCCAAAGGACGCTCCAGCCCTTTTGCCAGGCCCGGTAATACAAGGCGTAGTTGCCGCCGGTGAGGATCATGAAAAAGGTCATCCAGCCTTCGACGGCCGGGCTTTCAAAATGGGCCGCACTGGCATTATACGTCGAAAAGCCGCCGGCCGAGACCGTCGACAAGGCGTGGTTGACGGCACCGAGAAAGTCCATGCCGCAGAGGAAGAAGATGACGAAGGCCGTCGCCGTAAAGGCCATGTAGATGCGAAAGAGGACCTTGGTCATGTCGTGCAGCCTGGGCAGGACGCGCTCTCTCGTAGGACCCGTCGATTCGGCATTATACATGTAAAAGACCGCCGACTGACCGGCTTCGGGCAAGAGGGCGATGAAGATGACGATGATACCGAGGCCGCCGAGCCAGTGGGTCATGCTGCGCCACAGAAGCAGGCTCTGGGGCAGGATTTCAAGGTCCGTAATGACCGTCGCCCCGGTCCCGGTAAAGCCGGACACGCTTTCAAAGAGGCCGTCGAAATACGACAGGTAGCCGCCGAGGCAGTACGGAAGCATGCCCAAAAACGTAGCCAGCATCCAGCCGATTCCCGTAATGGCAATGCCTTCGCGCATGGTCAGTTTCTGCGTCCGCACGTGGCCGTAGTTCAGGCAGGCCCAGCCGACGAGTCCGCAGAGAATGATGCTGCCCACAAAAGGCAGCCAGCTCGATTCCCCCATGATGATCGCCATGGCCAGGGGCAAAAACAGGACGCCGCCCTGGGCCAAGGCTATTTTTCCTAAAAATCGAGAAATGACGCGTAAATCCATAAGATCCCCTTCATGAAAATTAATTTTTCTCTATTATACCATGAGGGCTTGAGAAAACAAAAAGCCGGCCGCCGCTGTGATTTTATGATGCCCAAGCGCTCCCTGCCGGAAGCGCAAGTGGCCGACCTATGATATAATAACAGGATCACAAAATTTATCCCCAAGAAAGGATGATCGTCATGTCCCATGACTCTATCGATACCTTACTCACCTTCATCGCCCAAAGCCCGTCGCCGTACCACACGGCCGCCGCTTCGCGGGACCTTCTCGACAAGGCCGGTTTTACGGCCCTTATGCCGGACGCCGCCCCCTGGCAGCTCGAAGCCGACGGCGCCTACTACGTTCCCGTCTACGGATCGGGCCTCATCGCCTTCCGGACCGGCCGCAACATCCGCCGCCACCTGCGCCTCAGTGCGGCCCACACTGATTTTCCCTGCCTGCGCATCAAGCAGCGTCCGGAAATCCGCGAAAAGGGCTATCTTAAAGTCAACGCCGAAACGTACGGCGGTCTCCTGCGCGAATCGTGGCTCGACCGCCCCCTGTCCCTGGCCGGTGCTGTCGCCATCGAAACGGAAGACCCCTTCCGGCCCAACCTGCGCCTCATCGACCTCAAAAGGCCGGTCCTCACCATTCCCCGCCTGGCCATCCACATGAACCGCAAGGCCAATCAGGGCATCGAGCTCAATCCCCAAAAGGACCTCCTGCCGGTCATGGGCCTCGACGAAAAAGAGGTAACGCAGCACTTCTTCCTCGACTTCTTGTCAGAAACGTGCCGCTGCCTGCCCGAAGCGATCCTGTCGTACGAACTGACGGTCTATCCGACAGAACCGGGCTGCCGCCTCGGTTGGCACGATGAATTCGTCTCGTCGCCCCGCCTGGACAACCTGACGTCGGTCCTGGCCTCCCTATCGGCCCTGGTAAACGCCGCCGACGCCGACGGCTTGAACATCGTCGCCCTCTTTGACAACGAAGAAGTGGGCAGCCATACGAAACAAGGCGCCGATTCCGTCATCCTCTCCCGGATCCTCTCCCGCATCTATCACGCCTTCGCGCTCACCGACGACGACCTGTCGGCCGACCTTTCAAAAGGCTTCATGCTGTCCGTCGACGTCGCCCATGCCATCCATCCCAACGTACCGGAAAAATGCGATATCACCAACCAGCCCCAAATGGGCCGCGGCGTAGCCCTCAAGATTGCCGCCAGCCAGTCCTATGCCGGAGACGCCGAAGCCGTCGCCGTCCTGAAAGGCTTGTGCCGCCGGGCCGACATCCCCTATCAGATCTTCATGAACCGCTCCGACCTTCCCGGCGGCTCGACCTTGGGCTCCCTCTTATCGGCCAACCTCCCCATCCGGACCATGGACATCGGCATTCCCATTACGGCCATGCATTCGTGCCGTGAATTGATGGGCGCCGCCGACCAACAGGCCCTGACCGACCTCATTACGACCTTCTTCAGCCATTCCTAATATCCCGATTTTTTTTATTCTGTATCGCAGATGCCGCCATTGACACATTTTGTTTTACATCTTATAATAAAAAGTGTATATTACAGCATACTGTATAGTATACAGAAAGAGTGGATATGAATGACTCTAGGACAAGAAATTAAGTACTATCGCAAGAAAAACGGCTTAACCCAGATGGCTTTCGGCGACCTCTTCGGTATGTCAAAGCAAGCCGTCTACTCTTGGGAAACAGGTCTTTATTCACCAGATATTTCAGTATTGCTGAAAATGGCTGATTTTTTCCAAATTCCCATCTGTGTCCTTGTCGGCCGACCCGGCATGTACTGCCAAAAGAGCGATGACACCCGCAGCAACTGCGACTACTGTGCGCCCATTACGGACGAAGACTGTCTCGTCATCCGGGCCCTTCACGCCTTGCCACCGGAAAAACAGCAAGCCGTCAAGACACTCCTCAATATCAAACCGAAAAAGAACGGAAACTCCGAATCAGGGGACAACTGACAATGCGGTATTGATATATAAAAAATCGGACCCGATCCATGGAGGGTCCGATTTTTTATGCCCTTTTCTTGCCAGGGCCCGGTAAATAGGCTATGATGAGAAAAAACGAAAAGGAACGATATGCTATGGAATCTCTTCTCCGCTCGGTCTATGGCCGGGCCGAAGCCGAATATGTCATCAAAAAATCCCGCTTCATCGCCACCGTCTGTGAAGTGAAAACGGAAGATGAGGCGGCAGCCTTCATCGAAAGCGTGCGCAAGCACTATTGGGACGCCCGTCACAACTGCTCGGCCTTCCAAATCGGAGCCGGCGGACAGATCCAGCGCTCCAGCGACGACGGTGAACCGTCGGGAACGGCAGGCCGGCCCATCTTAGAAGTCTTAAAGAAACGGGACCTGACCAATACGGCCGTCGTCGTCACCCGCTATTTCGGCGGCATCAAACTCGGCGCCAGCGGCCTCATCCGGGCTTACAGCCACGCCGCGACCCTGGCCCTCGACGAAGCGTCCGTCGTCGTCTACACGCCCTTCACCCTCCTTACGGCGACCGTCGCCTACCCCTTGGTCAGCACCCTCGAGCGCTTTGCCGAAAGTCACGACGTCCTCATCGCCGACCGGGCCTTTGCCGCCGACGTGACCTTCACCTATGAAGTCCCCGAAGGCGACAGCGACGCCTTCATAGCCGACCTGACCAATGCCACTAACGGCCGCGTCAGCTGCAAAAAAACGGGTACCGTCGTAAAACCGGTACCCGTCACAGAGACGTAACAGCTTCTATCAGGCCTTATAGCCCGTTGCCATATCGACCATATTTTCAAGTTTTTCGCCGGCGAGGAACCGCTTCAGGTTATCGACGGCAATGCGGGCGATGTAGTCGTGCGTCGCCTGCAGGTGGTAGCCGCCTGAAATATGGGGCGTAATGTAGATGCCCTTCGTCTGCCACAAGGGATCGTCCTTGGGCAGCGGTTCCGGATCGGTAACGTCCAAAGCAGCCCCTGCCAAATGACCGGAAAGGACGGCTTCCCGCAGGGCTTCCTGATCGACGTTGTTGCCGCGGCCGACGTTGACGAAGTAGGCCCCCTTCTTCATGGCCATGAAGCGGTCCTTATTATAGATCCGATACGTTTCCGGCGTATCAGGCAGGCAGGACGCGACGATGTCCGCCCGAGAGAGATAGTCTTCGAAATGAGCCATATCCCCCATTTCATCGGCTTCCGGCGGAACCTCGCCCTTACGGCGGCGCAGGCCGATGACATAAGCGCCCAAAGCCTTTACGCGGCGGCCGAAGTTGCGGCCGATATCGCCAAAACCGACGACGACGACCGTGGCCCCATAAAAGGACGTGACCGGGCCTTCATCGCGCCACAAGGATTGCTGCTGATTGTCATGGTAGAGATACAGCTTCTTCATCATAGCCAGGCTCTGGGCCAGCATGTGCTCGGACAACGCCAGGCCATAGGCACCGGTCGCATTGGTGAGCGCCACGCCGTCGGGCAGGATACCGGGCTTACAGTAACTGCCGGCACCGGCACTGTTGAGCTGGAGCCATTTCAAATGCTTAGCCTTGCTGACCAGCTGCGGGTCGATGTTGCCGATAATGACGTCGGCGTCTTCAAGGGCCGCACCGGCATCTTTTCCATCACCGGGACAGAAGGTCACCTTGGCCCCTTTCGCAGCCGTTTCAAACCACTGTCGCTGTTTTGCATCCGTATCCATGACAACGAGAATATTCAACAGAATCACTCCTTATTATATTTTGTGTTGGCGGCAATTTCTTTTACCGTTTCTAATGGGCATTTCGCGATATGGGCAATGAATTCATAGGTTACATCTTCCTGCAAGAGCGCCGTAACCAGACGAACCACGCTGCCCTCTTCGCCGTCCACGTTGACGAATTGTCCCATGTCCGCCTCCTCTGCACTATCTGCACAACCAAAAGGCCCCATTTTCACAGGTGAAACAAGACCTTTTTCGTAAAAATAAACGCTGTATTTACGTTTTAATTATAGCTTGTATGTACTGAAAAAGATAGGCGGCAGCGGTACTTGTGACAAAACTGTTCATCCGTAGTCTAAATATATCAACTATCTGTTAATGATAGTCCTAAAAAAATAATTATTGTCACTAAAAAGACAAGGTTGATTGTATAATGAATTCGGACATATAAAAAAAGACATAAA
>UMHP01017097.1_pt1 | contig 112767 bp, 93 predicted proteins | sample 1965571 | NCBI WGS metagenome assembly UMHP01 (sample SAMEA4836103, study PRJEB28245) | human gut metagenome | biome: gut microbiome; material: fecal sample | place: Denmark | collected 2008
CACATCTTGAGATACCCAACAATATCTTTAACTAAGGGAAACGGGAATGGGCATCTCTTCATCATGCCTATAATATGCGTATTATAGCATTGGCACAGCCTTATTATAAATCCGAAACGAAGAAGCGTACATTTACGCTTTTTACTGAAGATAATGAAATGCCTTTTCGTTATCCGCATGTCCATGTTTGCGTTGCTGTAAAAAATAAGAAGTATTTAGGAGTTCCTCTTCGGTCTCCTTATTGGGCAGAGAAATATAAATCTATTTTCAGCATCCGCATAAAAAATCCTAAAGTTACAGAAAAAGAACTCTACACGGCAGATAATTTAATAATTGAAGATGAAGTAGAGCCGGACTGTTTTAAGAATATGCCCGAGCAAGAAAAAAGCGAACTGCTCGACCTGCTTAATTGTGAAAAAATTAATTTTTGGAGAGGTTACCTCTGTAACATTAAAAACGATGAGGCTTATATGGAATATTGGCAAGAAAAGGCTGTTATTTTGAAACCATAACGCCATAGAACTATAATTATTGCTTCTTGCCTCCCAAACAGGTATAAATATGGTGTTGAGGAGTTTAAAATATGTTTTTATCAAAATCTGATTATATGACGCTTATAACTGCGTAAAAGCTTTATGGCTAAAGAAGAATCGCAAAGACTTAATACCTATCATTAATGAGGCTCAACAGACCTCGTTCGATATTGGTAATGAAGTTCAGGAACTTGCTCGGCAATATTTTGATAACGGCATTATGGTAAATGCAGAACCATGGAATGTGATTAACGGTGCAATTCTTACAAAAAAATTGGCGGAAAATCATACTATTTTATATAAAGCCTTTGCTCTTTTACCGTGGGGTGCATTTTGCAGAATAGACATTTTGAAGAAAAACGGAAACGGTTGGGACTTGGTTGAAATAAAAAGCTCCAATACCTTAAAAGATGAGCATATTATCGACTTAGCTTTTCAGTCCTATGTTTTTACCAATGCCGGATATAATATAAAAGACTGCTTTGTATTACACCTTAATAAAGAATATAAACGAGGCAAGACAATCGATATCAAGCAGCTCTTTAAACTCGAAAAGGTAACCAGCGAAGTTATCGGCAGATATAATGAAGTTGAAGAACTTGCCCCTCGCTTTTATGACATACAACAAACCTCAACAGAGCCGCAAATCGATTTGTGCAAAAATTGTGTTGATTGTCCGTTTTTTCATTACTGCGGAAAAGATATTCCCGAATACTCTATATTTGATGTTTTGAAAAATCCGACTGCCGATATGGTTTATAAGCACCGAGGCTCTGCCGAAATCAAGGAAGATATTATAGAATATTGCAATGACAAAAATATTATTGATGTTCAATGCTATCTCCAAAATACGACACATATTGATAAAAAGGAAATTACAGCCTTTCTCAATTCGCTGGAATATCCTTTATATTATTTAGACTACGAAAGCATTATGCCGGCTATTCCTCTTTTTGAAAATTCGGGCACTTATAATCAAATTCCATTTCAGTTTTCACTCCATATTCAGGAAAACAAAGGGGGCAAGCTCAAGCATATCAGTTTTTTGCACAAGGAAAGAACGGATCCGCGGCGTTTTTTGGCAGAAGCATTGGTCGAAACCTGTGGGAAAAAAGGGTCTATAATTGTTTATAATGACAATTTTGAAAAAACGCGCAATCGAGAGCTTGCTGAACTATTCACAGACTTATCCGAAAGTCTGCTGGAAATCAACAGCCGTATTATTGATTTATTAATTCCGTTCAGACAGAGAGCTTTATACAGCCCAAAGCAACATAGTTCCGCATCAATTAAATATGTTCTTCCTGCCTTTTGTGATTTGAGCTATACCGGAATGGAAATCGCTAACGGTAATCAGGCAATGGACAGATACCTTGCTTTTTTGACCGGAACATTATCTGACGAAGAAGAAAAAATCCTATTTAAAGGTTTGGAAGACTATTGTTACCAAGATACATATGCTATGGTTAAATTGATTGATGTTTTATACGAAAAGGTCAAGTAACATTTTCTAAAAAAGAAAAACAAAATTTATATTGTTTCCGGTTTTATAACCTTAACCTCATCGCCCCAAGTATAAAGGAACCAATCCATTTCCAATTTTCCGCCGGCTCGGAATTTAACTGTCAGACTGCCATCAGGATTTTCGATTAAAGTTTGGTTGGGGTGAAAGATAAAGGTTTTGGCTTCTTCTGCCACTTTCGGACTAAAGAGCCACTCCACATCAAAAGGCTTTTCATGCCAAGCCCCAAAAGATTCTTGGGCATACGCCTCCAAATTAAAATCATCGTTAGTAAAAGTTTCCGGCAAAATGTCGGCTTCTAAAATATGCGATAAAGAAAAATTGTGTGCTTTCCCGGAATCCCAGCCATCGCTATGCTTCGCAACTAAATAATGTGCCCTCTGTCCATATAAAAAACCGTACGGAATCAGGTTATAGTCAAAAATTCTGCCGTCCATTTTGCTTTTATATTTTAACCTAACCTGATGACAACTTAAAATTGCTTGCCGAATGGTATCTATAATTTGGGCATCTATTTTTATTTTTGGACCGGGACGCAAAACCAGCCCTTCCGCTTTTATTAATTCCTCTGCATCAACCTCGACCTTACGTTTTTGTTCTGGCTTCATCAAGTTTTTCAGTTTAAGCTCAACCTTTGCCAATAAAGCGGCTTTATTGTCCAAACTATTTTGCTTAAGGTAACTTATTGCCGTTTGCAGGGCTGAAATTTCTTCCGGAGAAAACGCAATTAAGGAATTTAAAGTCCGTTGAGGAATTCGCCAGCGTTTTCTTTTTTCTCCAGTATAGACTTCTTCCATTTGTGGAAAATAGCGAAGCAAAGCGTCTCGCATTCTTTCTGCGGTACGTTGCGAAACATCAAAATCGTGACAAATATCGGCAAGAGAAATCCCGTCTGAACTTTCCTGCATTTTCATTGCCAAGTCAAACAGGTCTAACACCTTGCCGTAATTCATAACCGTATTCCTACCTTTCCGCGGGTTTTACTTTTATCATTAAAAGTTTAAAATCATCTAAATAATTGCACCAATGACATTCATATTCGTTTGTTGATACTTCTTTCTTATATTTATTATTTTTTGGTGAAAAAACTTTTGGCCCTGCCTCAATATTTTTTGCAAGGTAAAATTTTTCATCAATAGTTTCTTTCTTTTCTCCCTTTTCTTTTTCCCAATAAACCTTGTCATTAGTCAGAAGAAGACAATAATTGTTCATCTTTTTTGATGTTGTGTTACGGATTCCCTCTAATCTTTCTATATCCTGAACAAACAATAATCTTCCAAAATCTTGGGCGGAGTGATTTTTTAATGTCAAATTAATACCGTACCGAGTAATTTCTTTTGCTGTAGTCTTATATTTTAATTCGATAAACGAGATTTCATCAGGCGTATCAACATAAATATCTATATATTTTATACGAGTACCCTCTTTCTCGCGATAAGGATATTCCAAAATGATTTTTGCCGTTTCTCCTAAAATTTCTTTTAGTTTCCACGCCAAGCTAAACTGAAAATCAGCCTCAAGCGTAAATATTGCATTTTCCGCTTTTAATCTTTTAATTGCTTCACTTATTGCAGTTGAAATGACATCCGCCATAATTACCTCCTTTATTTTTTTGCAGAACATAATCAAAATACCTTACATATCCGACAGAATTTGACGCTAATGGTATAAAAAAACAGTCGCCTTGGTCTTGGCGACTGGGAGTTTGCAACTGCATAAAGACAGCATGATGCTTTTAGCAAAATGCCTGAACATAACATCATCTCCCAGTCATTAGACTAGGAGAAGTGTTTTTTGATTTCGGTCTGTCTTCTCTAATTCAGACCGCTTTATGAGGGATTGCAACGTCCCAGCTCACTTTTGAGCCGACTTCATATTAACAACGTGTAATAAAATGTCAAATATTATGAGGTGGCAGAATCATTTTTATAATTAAATAAATTACGGGGCGGAAACAGCGCCCCATAATTTATTTAATTTTCAAACTAACTCCACCACCCTTTTGTGTGCAAATAAATTGAATACAATGAGTCGTTACATTGACTTATTATCTAATATAAATTTTATAATAAGTCCTTGTTTATCCAACGTTCCAGGCTGACAGCCTTTTAAGAAAATAAAAAACTTATTATAATTTCAATAAATCTGATGTTTTTATAATGAGAAAGGAACATTTTTATGGGAATCGGAAAACAAGCAAAAATTCTTACCAATAAACAGCAGGAACTGCTTTTAACCTATCTTGAAAAATCCAGATATCCATTAAGAAATAAGGTAATGCTCCTGTTCAGCTTCAAAGCTGGATTACGAGCAAAAGAAATTGCAGCTGTTACTTGGTCTATGGTTTGTAATGCTGACGGAAAAATCGGAACAGAAATAAATTTGACAAACAATGCTTCGAAAGGGAACTACTCTGGAAGAATAATCCCGTTAAATAAACAACTGAAAAATCTTTTGGAAAGATTGTTGTTGCAAAAGCAGGAAAAGCTCGGCTTCTGTCTGGAAAATCATATCATCGATAGTGAACGAGGACGTAAAACCAGCCCACAAGCTATTGTTAATTGGTTTTCAAAATTATATAAAACCGTAGGAATAGATGGTTGCTCATCTCATAGCGGGAGAAGAACATTCATAACTAATGCCGCAAAAAACATTTGCCTTGTTGGCGGCAGCCTTAATGATGTCCGCCTACTTGCCGGGCATGCTTCTTTAGCAACTACCCAACGATATATTGAATATAATACAGAAGCACACAAAAGGGTGGTGGAGTTAGTTTGAGAACGACATAGTGATATAGTGGAACAAAGGCCTACAGGAGTAGGTTTAAATAATAAATTATAATATTTATAATAGAATATAGGCGGTAACCTGTATAACGTTTTCAAGCCTATCCCCCCCCTTTTTTGAACCTCTATATCACTATCTATCTGATTTTAATTATTTTTATGCCTTTTCAAGTTGAAGCCCTTTCAAGATATAGAGCTTCAACTTAGTAAAAGGCTGTGTAAAATCAATTGGATAGCGTTATGGCGTTTTGTTCTCCTCTAAGGGTGGTAAATAACGATTAAAACAATCGGTAAAATCAGCGACTAAATAGCAATTATTATTCTTACCATTTATGTTCTTTTGATGTGTTCTAATGCCAAAGTCTTTTAGCATATTTGCTAATTTATTAACCGTGATTTTGTTACCCCGACTTAATTCTGCCCATGGCCGTTCTTCTAAACTAGCCAAATAATCACATAATGATGCAGAATACATCCACTCGACTTCTTGCTCGGCAAAAATTTGCCGGATGTCTTGAAGCAGCATTGTTTTTTGCGAGGCCGTATCATCGCCTTGACTTCTCTTGGTCATTTTAATTGCCAACCGCCTAACTTCTTCATTAGTTTTGCCATGTATTGCGTCTGCAGTTATAAATAGGCATTCCCAATTATCGAAAGCTCTATTTAATAAATGTTCGACAGGATCAAGACATATTGTTTTTAATTTTTCCTCACAGTCATTCATGAGCCTTTGGCATTTTCGCTGAAGGAGTTTAAAATCCTCTGCAACTATTCTGTGACGAAAATGCTCTACATGCTCGTTAGCGGCTAATCGCCTCATATTGATAATAATACCTCTGTCCATAATGGTATCAGGGACTTTGCCGATAGAGGCTATGGCACATGGTGCAAAAGCTGAAAAAGACCTAGCTTCTAAATCCTTTCCGACACATCTAATAACGCTGCCCAAGCAATGATGTCCGGCATTCATAATACCTCGCAGTTCTTCATTGTTTTTTATAAAAGTGTCTGCTTCATCAACAAGTAATGTTGGTGAACTAGCTTCTATTAACCTGAACATACTAGCAGCTGTAATACTCGAAGCACTGATCGGTTTTTTAACCAAATGGCTTAAAACTGTTAGCAAGGTGGTTTTTCCACACCGCTTTTCAGGCGAAACTATAACTAACCGCGGTGTTATGTCAAAGCATTGATACTTATAAGTATGTAGTATCCAATAGACAATTGCCAATTCCGCCCCATCCTGTAGTTTGACATATCTTGTTACCGTATTTTTCAATTCTTCTATAAGAGCAACACCATCGACAGGCTTACCATAGGGGATAATTTCAGGAAAAAGGCATGACTTTCCTTGGAGACTCTCTAATGAAGATGTTGTTTTAGCATCTTGTTTCTGCTTTTTTTCATCAGTGGGAAAAGATATTTTTGACTCCGGGGTTTTGGTTAGGAGTTCGGATAGTTTATCCACATTCCAGCCATCAGGAAAACTATCCGCGACATCCCAGCTTTTGGGGAAATCCGCTTCTGGAATATCCGCAATATGGATTTTACATTCCTGTTCCTGCAAACGTAATGCCATTTTTTGCATAGCCTTTCGCCCCGGTTCGTCATTATCCGGTAATAGGTATATGGAGCGACCTTTTAAACTTTCTATTTTAACTTTGTTTACTTGGCCGCAGCCGCCCGGCCACGTTGTAACCCAATAATCTGGAAACAGCCGTTTGGCGGCCTCCGCTGTTTTTTCTCCCTCGACAATAAGGACGGGTTTATCAATGCTCTCTTTGTAGTTTTCTAAATTATATAATGGTGTCTCTTCAAACAGATTTGCAGGAAGCCATAACTTCTGTCCAGTTTCTTTATTTTGAGCATAACAACGAGGTTTTACTTCTTTTGAACCATCAGCTTTATCAGACCGTTCTATAAAGAGTGCTGCTTTTCCTGCCTTGTCCTTATAAGCCCACCAAAGGCTGACGCCGTTTCGGGGTTTATATTCGCCAACGAAAGATATGGCAGTATATTTAGTCTTATCAAGCATAACTACCTCCTTTTTTCTGCGAGACAACCCCTAATTCATGAGCCAGCATTTCTGCGGCTTTATAGTAGCTTACCTTATTTATGTAGGCATACAGGGCTATTGCTCCTCTGCCGCCTTCCCCTGTTGCAAAATCATAAAAACAACCGGTATCAATATTGATTAAAAACGAACCGGGGTGGCGGTCATTTCTGGTTGGATTTCGCGGCATCCACTCCCGCCCCTGTAAAGAGCCATCCGGCAACCATGTTCTTACCAAAGAAGCAAATAAAGCCATTGCCTCTGCGTTAATTTTATCAAAATCCAGTTTACCGGGCTTCATGGTCTTGCCCTCTCCATGTTGTTAGCAAACTTAAAGCTTGCAAAAGTTCAAAAAAGGATTTAGTATAATTTTGTCTTTTTAATAAGGGGCTTCCTAATTTGACGCGGCAACGTCTGGAAGCTCTTTTTTTATTCAATTTCATCGTTATTCTCCACAGTGTTTATTGTTTTGAATTTGTCAGCCATATATTCTATCACGGCATCTACTTTGTAGGCGACATTTCGCCCGACACGGAAACCGCCCTTTATACCTACGCCCTTTGAGTCTGCGTTGCGGATTGATTTCGGATTGCGAATTAGTCCGGCAGAGAACTTGGGTAGGTCATTCCTAGTGACAATCGGCCAAGGCCATCTGTCTTTGAGTTCCTGCAACTCAGGTGGGAAAATTTTATCAATATTCATTTTTTTTCCTTTCTTTTATTTTGCTTCAGAACTATTCCGAAGACAGGGTTATTAATTACGATATATCTGTATAATTCAATACATTTTTTATGTTCAGAGGCTTGTTTCCGGTAAAGAAAAAAGGGAGAATATTTTTTACTCTCCCTGTTTTTCTAACGTCTATGTTTACCTAAAAAATCTAACAATCGATATCTGTAGGGTTTGGACATGACCTCCTCATAATTCTTTTTTACTGTTGTTTTTATCTTAGATTCCTTATTAGAATCGCCGTAGATGACACTGGCAATTGCTGCCTGAGTGAGCGAATCGTCAGAAAAAACTTTTTTATAAAACATAACATCAATATAGCCTAATATGTTGTGTTGTTGCAGGGTTAAGATATTGTTTGTGTTCAACTTATCCCGTTTTGAAACAACAGTATGCTCTTTCCTTATAATTGCTTCGACATCTGCTAAAATTTGATTCAATGGTGCATTTTTATTAACGCCGAGTAATATGTAATCATCAAGAGTTTCTGGTACATCCACAGTATTGTCTTGGCAGACGGGAATTTTTTGTACTGCTTTAAAATTTGTGTACCAATTGCGATAAGCGATAATGTTTCGGACAATTCCCTCTTCTTCGAATCGACACTGATTTTTGAAATTTATATCACGCATTCTATCTGTAACAAAATTTAAAATTTTATCATTATCAAAAATAAGTAAGGGATTTTCAGATAAAAACCAGCAGAGCAATTCTGCCGTAATCTGCCTATTTTCCTGACCAAACAACATACAGGTCGGATTATTAATAAAATAAAAAAAGCCATGTCGGGCCAAAAGGTGTTGGGCATATTGGATTGCCGATAGCTTTCTTTGATAATTTTCTTTCTTTAATTTATTAAAAACCATAATTTCAGAAACAAAATGCATTATTTTATCTCCTCTCAGCTTCCAAAGTTTTAACAGATTCTTTGAGCTTTTCCGGGGCGAGGTGAGCATAACGCTCTGTCATACTGATATTTGAATGCCCCATAAGCTTTTGCACATCATATAAGCTAACACCGGATTTTACGAGCCAGCTGGCAAATGTATGGCGTAACGTATGAAAAACAACTTTCTGCCGTGGATCTTGGATATTATGGTTAAAACCGAGTTCATCAACTGTAAGAGCAAAAACGTTTGAAACTTCCTTTATTTTATCGCCTGTCCTGCTCTTAAAGATTAAATCGTCCTTAGCTCCGACAGACATACTGGAAAACATTTCTTTTATTTTATTTGTCATGTATGCAACGCGGTTTCTTTTGTTTTTAGTATCATGCAAATAAATCAACTCATTAGGAATATCAACATCGCTCCAATATAGTCCGAAAATCTCTCCGGCACGCAAACCGCAGTATAAACTGAGCATTGCGATTTGATATAACTGTACCGACTTGCTTTTCAGAGCATCCAAAAGTTGTTCGGCTTCTGCTTCCGTCAGAAAACGTTCTCGCTTATTATCGTATTTAATTGGAGGAAGTTTATCGGTCGGACAGTCAAAAAATACAAAATTCAACATTTTGGCATATTGAAAAATTTTTCGGTATATCAGCATGGCATATTCAATACTCCGTAAAGACCGCCCGGCTTCAGACATTTTTTCTTTAACATCTTCAAGTTCTTTAATGCCAACATCTTTAATTGCCATGTTGCCAATTCTGCTTTCCAGCCATTTCTTATATAACTTATCTTCCGAATCGAACGTATGAGGTTTTAAGGAAGATTGAGCATGTTTTTTATAATGGTATTCATAAAAATCTTTAACGGTTGTCTTTTCTTTTTCTTCTCTTTCTCGCTCTTCTTTTTTTATTCTGCGTTTTTCCAAGGCTTCCTCTCTCGCTTCTTTCAGCGTAACCGCGCCTTTTCCTGTTCGATGAGCTTCTTTCAGTTCTGCCAGTCTTGCTGCTGCTTTTTCTACTGTCCATCCTTGTGTTGACCACCCTAGGGCTTCCTCTTTGCCCTTACCATCTAATTTATACCGGATGGTAAAATAGCGGTCTTTCATAATACCATTGTTGCATTTTCTTGTTTCATGTTCTCTATACCGCACACCAGGATATTTTGTTTTAATCCATTTTGTCGTCATTTTTTATCCCACTATTGTCCCACTTTTTTAGCTGTTTTTAGATGAAATTATGTTTTTTTCAATGACAGGATAATAAGGCTCAAATACTGAGAAATCAAGGCTTTTATTATGATAAATTATTTTTTATTATTGGACAAAAATCTGACTACGGATCAGAAGGTTGTGAGTTCGAACCCCGCCGAGTGCGCCATAAAAAATCCCTCCCTTGCGGAGGGTTTTTTTATGGCTTGCATTAGGCCGGTGAGAACTCACAACTTAATAAAAGAGTTGAGTTCGAGACTGAGGCGGCTGCGCAGGAAGCCGCCGAAGGACGGCAAGAGAGCGAAGCGAACGCGCCAACCCCGCCATTATAAAAGGAAAATCCCTCCCTTGCGGAGGGCTGGAGGAAAGAAAATAATCTGCCGGATTATTTTCTGACGACAGGTGCAGATTTGTTATTTTGTGAGCAAGGAAGCGCTGCGAAACAAAATTTACAAATCAAATGACCGCAGCGAGTTAGCGAATAAAATGAGCTTATGAGCCAGAAGTTTATGGCTTGCATTAGGCGGCTGCGCAGAAAGCCAAAATCAGCGGCAGGGAAGATTAAGCACAGTTTTATATTTTTTTCTGCCGCCGCCTTTACAATAAAAACAAATATGCTAAAGATAATAACAGAAAAAGTATTATTCTGGATGTTATTGGATTTGCATCACTTCAGCATTGGCTGTCAGGATAATACGACAGTGTTAATTAATTTAGTTTTTTACATTTAAACTTTTTGCCTTATGAAAAGAAATGTAGTGTTAGGAATTATCGGCGGAACAGTTTTGGTTGCCGGTGCAGTTGTGGCTTACATTAAGCGAGACGCAATCAGAGAAGCGAAAAACGATATTATCGCTGATGTGAAAAGACTTTTAAAAAAGGAAAAACCGGAAATTGCTGAATAAGCAAACGGCTTCTTCAAACAAAGAACTCCCTTGAAACGTAACGGTTTCTCGGGAGTTTTTGTTTCAAAAGCATCACAACAGCCTTTGCCGGTAACTTTGCGTGTGGCAAAATACGGCAGAGCAGTATTTCCTCCCGGCCTGTGCCCTTCCGGGGTTAATTGGGGCATAAAAAAACCGTCCTCAAAGACGACTTTTTTATGGTGGAGCTGAAGGGGATCGAACCCTCGACCTATTGATTGCGAACCAATCGCTCTCCCAACTGAGCTACAGCCCCATATCTCTCTGCACAATGGATTAACCAATTTGAAACAAAAAGTCAACAGCTTAATTAAACAACCTGGGCTAAATTTCTGACTTTACCCGCGTCGTAAAACAGGATGGTTTACTGGTCATGCCCCGGCAGCCCCTGAGGCGGATAAAGCTTGAACTTATCAAAATCTGTCAGATAAACGCAGCTTCCCGAGGCAATAAAAGGCTGCAAAGTCCGATTGGTAATTTCGGAATCTCCGCTGTTCCAATCCAGATTGTCGTCAAATTTCACCATACTCTTTTCCAGACTGTCAACATAACGCGTGACTTCTTCTTTGGTAAATAAACAGTCTATCGTCGTGACGCTGCCTTCCTGGGGAAGATTTTTCAGGCTTTCGGGAACTCCCTCGGGATAAATCTTGTTCAAGGCGACCGGTTTGTTTTTAATCATATAAACATAATGGCACCTGTCGCCGTCGGGACCCTCAACTTTCATAATGTTGTCCATATTGGAGAAATTCAGTGTTTTTTCATAAGGCGTGCAGGTTTTCAGATTATTTCGCAGTTCCTGAGTGTAATCAACATTAATGACTTTCATCTGGCAGGCCTCGGAAATGATTTTATTGGCCGCTGCCAGGCTTTCATTTTTGTTTTCGCTTTCATCGGGAGAAGATTTTTCTTTTTTCAAAAAGTCCTGCAAGGCGTCAACATAGGCCTTAAGTTTTTCCTGGTCGAAAGTGCAGCGGTTTACAAAATGTCCGACTTGTGAAGATGAAATAAATTCGCATTGGCATTTATCGCCGGACCAGCCCTGAATTTGATATTCATAATCGAATTTCATCCCTGTTTCGTCACAGCTGCTCTGTTCCGTAAACGGTGTGCAGTCTTGCAAATTCTTGATAAATCGGTCGGAAAAATGAAACATGTCAACCTGGCCGGCCAGGTCAAGATTAATGGTGTCGGCTTGTGCCGGAGAAATACAAGCAACAGCCAGAAGAACGGGTAAATATTTTTTCATAGGCCTTCTCCTTTGTTGCAGTATATTTTAACATTATGAATAAAAAGTTTCAATTCTTATTCGTCAGACGTTGTGGAGGAGACTGAAGGTAAAAAGCTTATTGCTTGATTTTAAAGTATTATTTGCCAAATCTATTCTAATTTAAAATTACCGAAATTGCCGCTGACTTTGCAAACGCCTTTTTCGGTAAATTCCTGCAGTTTCCGGGCGGCCGCCTCGGCGTCTCCGCTGTTCCAGTCCAGATTGTTGTCAAACGTTATGACTGATTGCTCCAAACTTTTAATATAATCTGCTCTGTCTGTCTCGGACAACCGGCAATCAAAAACCATGGTGCTGCCGGTCTGCGGCAGATCTTTCATAAATTCGGGTACGCCGTCCGGATAGATTTTGCTTAAGTCAACCGGTTTGTTTTTCACCGTATAGGCGTAGTGGCAGTTTCCGTTTTCCGGTCCGTAGATTTTCATAATATTGTCTGAATTGGAAAAATTCAGAGTCTTTTCATACGGCGTACAGCTTTGCAGATTTTTTCTCAAATCCGCGGTATAGTCGGTTTGGCTGCTCATTTGGCAGACGTTCGGATCAAAAATAATGCCCATTGCCGTCAGATAATCCATATCGGCCATATCTTCAATCGTATGCTTGTCTTTTTGATTGTAGCGAATAAGCGCGTCAGTATAGTCTTTCAGATTTTGCGGGCTGAAAGCACATTCGTTTACAAAATTTCCGATTTGTGAAGAAGAGGAAAAAGTACAGCGGCATTTGCCGTCAACCGGACCTTGGATTTTATATTCATAGTTAAAGGAATGCCCTTCGGCGCCGGCATTTTTATGCTCAATAAACGGTGTGCAGCTCTGCATCTTGCTGATAAATTCGTCCGACAGGCGAATCATGTCGATTTGCCCGGTCAGATCTTGGTTAAAATCCATGGCATTGACTTTTCCGGCTGCAAGCAAACCGCAAATGGCATAAAAAAATTTTTTCATTCGTTTTCCTTCTCTTCAATATAAAATACGGAGAAAGTTTTCTTTCTCCGTATCAAAATGATGAGTATTGCCTAAAACAGCGATAATCCTCTTTCAATTTTAACACGCTGCTGCTCGAGCAGAGTACCCATGTTCAGTTTTCCGCTGCGCAGCATTCCGCGAACCTGACAGGCTGCATTTGTATCCGGATTGGCGAACAGATAAGTGACTTTCGCTTTTTTCGGCGCCCCTTCCAAAATCTGGTGAATACAGCCGAGAAAACCGTTAGCCACCAATTCATAAGCCATGTCTTCGCTGATGCCGCTGGAGGCCGCATATTTAACCAGAGCGTTAATGGCATCGGATACGTTGTTGGCGTGAATGGTTGACAAAACCAAGTGGCCGGAAGTTGCCGCGCGCAAAGCTTCACTTGCTACGTCAGGTGAACGAATCTCGCCCAGATAAATATAACGCGGTTTCGAGCGCAGAGCTGATTTAATACCTTCTTCCCATTTGCCGTCCGGCGGAGTTGTCTGTTTGCAGAGGCCTAATTCCGCTTCCGGGGTGATATATACGCCGTCCAGCGGCATTTCAATCGGGTCTTCAATCGTAAAGGCATAGCCGCCTTTTTTCTGTAAATATTCTTTTAACAGAGCGGAAACCGTTGTACTTTTACCGGAACCGGTTGCACCGGCCAGCAGAATCAAGCCGCTGCCGCCGGCAATGGAGAGCAAATGTTCGTAAACGCGGTAAGGCAGCCCCAAATCTTTCAGATTCGGAACCGTAGTCGGCATTTTGCGGGCACAATAGTTAACGCCTTCCAGTGTAATGGTTCGTTCAACACGATAGTTGCGTCCCTTGTAGTTCAGCAGATAACTGCGGTTTTCACCGTCATAAGCACCTTCAAGCTGAACAAAAAACTCGTCAAAATCATCAAAAGTAACAATTTTTAAGCCGCAGTTGGTGCGACCGCTCCAAATATAACATCTTTTGTCGGGAGTGACATAAACGTCTGAAAACTTGACCTCATTAATCAGTCCGGAACTGACTTTGCAGGACAAATCGACATCCGGATTGATCTTTGCCCCGTGAGACGCCTGAATAACGGTCGGGCCGGCAGCTTGCGGTTTGTTCTGTGCCGGAGCGGCGGAGGCAGGAGCTTCCTGACCGGGGGCCGCCGGCGAAGCGGCTGCCGGGGCATGCATCTGCACCGGAGCTTTGATGGATAATTTTTTCAATAACTCTTCACTCGAATGCTCCCGGATTCGCGGAGATACATTCGGGGTTTCTGCTGCGGGGCGCTCAGCTCCTCCTGGCGCGTTTGGTGTGCTTTTGTCAAACAGGTTCATAATCAAGCCTCCTAAATCTCTCAACAACACTTTATTATACGATATTTTTCTTGAAGATTTATTAATTTTTTTTGACAATTCCTGTTCAAACAACAGGGAAAAAGCATAAAGCCCGGATTTATACGAAGTAAAAATACCTTGAAATTCGGCCGCGGCATTCGTATTATCCGAAACAGGACAATAATTTTTTTCAGGGGATAGAGAATGAGACCGTTTTACCCGATTATTTTGCTTGTCTTTTCGAACATTTTTATGACTTTTGCCTGGTATGGACATCTCAAGTATAAGTCAACGGCTCTGTGGATTGTTATTCTGGTCAGTTGGGGAATTGCCTTTTTTGAATATTGCCTGCAAGTTCCCGCCAACCGTATCGGTCACGACTATTACAGTGCTCCCCAGTTGAAAATTATGCAGGAAATTATCACTCTTGTCGTTTTCGCGTTTTTTTCGGCTTTTTACCTTAAAGAAGGGCTGAAATGGAATGAAATTGTCGGCTTTTTGTTTATTTTGTTAGCGGCCTTTTTTGTTTTTAAAAAATGGGATTGACCCGGTTTCCTTCTGTAAAATTTTGCATCCGCCGCAGATACGACAAAACCCCGCGCTGGGCAGGGTTTTGTATAAATGGCGGTGTAGTAAACTTAAACGGTATTGAGCATACGAAAGAGCAAAATTTCGCTAATATTTTACACCGATAGCCACAAATCTTTTCTATCCCCGAATCACAAATGCATCATTACCCATTTTCTAATAACAGGGAATCTACAGGGAAATTTGGGTGGATTTTACATGCAAAATTCTCACAAATATACAGATTTACTCGGATTGTGCCTAACTAGATGCAAATTTATCAGGGAATTTTTATCAAAGAACAGGAATTATTGTGTAAAACAATTTGATTTTGAAGTAATTAAAGTCCTATACTATAAAAAAATACTTTGGACTTAACATGTCAACTGTGATAGATGAAACATATATAAATAGTCACTTAATAGACAACCGTTCTCTGTTTAACTATATTTACATAGTTGAACAGCAGTTTGATATTATTCCAAACAAAAAAAATCATTACGGTGTGTGCATAGATTATCAAGACATAAAAGAACTTCGCAAAGAATTTTTAGAGCAACTTTATGATTCAATAGTTGATTGGGTATATAGTACTGAAAAATATAATAAATTGAAAAATATAGCAATAAATAATGGAAAGACTGATGCTGCATCAGCAAATGAGGTTTTTAGACGGGCTGTAGAAACTTTTAGGGCTAATAGAGACAGTAAAAAATTACTTATACAGGGGCAATTGGGAGAATTATTATTATTTCATTTTATTCAAAGATTACAAAAAGCAATTCCTCTTTTAAGAAAAATGAAGATCACCACATCTAGTAAACATGAACGTTTCGGGGCAGACGCCATTCATTTTAAGTATAACAAAAACAAACCTATTATCATATTAGGTGAAGCCAAGACATATACAAGCAAATATAAATTTAACGAGGCTTTTGAGGATGCAATAACAAGTATATTGTATACATACGAAAATCATAGAAATGAAATTAACTCCTATGTACACGAAGATTTTCTAGACAGCGAAATGAATGGTATCGCAGAACAATATATCAACAATCAACTAAAAGATGTTGAGGTAAATTTAGTAAGTATTGTTGTGTATAATGAGACATCACCAATAAATGGAGATAATAGGGATAATATAAGAAAAAATATAGCCGACATCTTTGCCAAAAGATATTCAGACTTTGATAAAGAAAAAATTGATATACAAAACAATGCTATTTTAAAACGAATAACCTATATAATTTTTCCTATATGGAAATTAGACGAACTTGCTTGTGATTTTCAGAAAAAATTATAAGAGATAAATAATGGAAATATTGAAAAAAACAGTTTTAGATAAATTACTAGAAATAGATTGTTACAGCATTGCTGTTAAATTAGGTTTTATTTCAGAAAACAACAAGAAAATGACAAAAGCTCTTCTATCTGAAGCTGTACGATGCTTAGATTATGAAACAACAATACCTGTAAATCCTAATATAAATTATATTATTACGATTTTTGCATTGTTATGGGAACATGCGGATCACACAAAATATAATTTACAAAAAATTGCTGTCAAATTTTTATCACGCATCGGATATTCAACCTCAGCAATAATAACTGATAATCACTTCGACAAGGAAAATTGCTTGTTTTCCTCTCTGGGGAGTCCTTTAGATGAGATTCTTACAACATTAAATCAAAAAAAGTATAACATTACTATAGGCAACAATAAATTCATTTTAACTAAATTTCAAATGGATATTTGGAATAGTATGGATAGCGATAAATTAATTGGCATCTCCGCTCCAACTTCAGCAGGAAAATCTTTTGTTATTTTGTTAAAACTCCTAGATCAATTAAAAAGAAAACGTTTTGATGTTATATATATCATTCCCACTCTTAGTTTATTGAACCAAGTTGTTGAAGACTTTAACAAATACATAAAAAAATTCAAAATAAAAAATTGTACAATAAGCAGCACATATGAAGAAAATAACGGAAACGATAATAACAGTATATTTGTTTTAACACAAGAAAAAGCGATAAGTATATTTTCTGATAAAAACAATAAATTTTCAAATGATACAGTTTTAGTTGTTGATGAAATCCAAAATATTGAACGAATCACAAGTGATACGGATGAACGTTCAAAAATTTTATATGATACGCTTAATGAATTAAGGTATAAGAAAAATATCAAACAAATTATTTTATCAGGCCCTAGAATTAACAATATAGATAAAACTGCTTCGGCTATTTTTGGACAACAGGCCAGAAACATTTCATCCGATGATAGTCCTGTTTTAAATTTAACATATAGTATTTTTAAATCAGATAAAAACCACTATAAACTAAAACAGTATTGTAGTTTACGTAACAAACCAATTATTATTGATATTACAAATTCAGATACTATCCATGGTTATGGGCAAAAACAATATACAGATAAATTTTTAACCTATCTCAATTCTATACTTAAATGTTTATCAAACAATCAAAATATAATTTTTGTTCCAACTGCCCCAACGGCAAGAAAAGTTGCCTGTTCAATAAATGTATCAAATAAAATAAATAAAAAAATAATGGAGTTAATAGATTATTATAAAGACACAGTTAATGATAATTACTCATTATGTAAAGTCTTAGAAAAAGGAATTACCTATCATCATGGAAAACTGCCACATCACGTCAGAAGAACCATAGAAAAGGCAATGCAAAAAAACTGGATAACAGACATCGTTTGCACAACTACTCTATTACAAGGTATTAATTTACCGGCTCAGAACATCATAATAAGAAATCCCAATCTGTACATAAAAAAAGAAAAAAATAAAACGGTTGAGCTAACTAATTATGAAATGGCAAACCTTAGGGGTAGAGCTGGAAGATTATTAAAGGATTTTATTGGTCGAACTTTCGTATTAGATGAATCTTCCTTTATTGTAACAGAAGGTTACGATGAGAACAATTTATTTAATAATCCAACAAAAGATTTGCCAAATGATTATGGCGAGAGATATGAAAAATACAAAAATGACTTGGTAAATTCTTTATTAAATGAAGATACAGAAAACGAAGAAAAGAAAAATGAAGACCATTACAAAGACCTAAAAATATATATTCGCCAAAATATATTGAAAAACGGTGAAAAAGCAAAACAAAAAATGGAAAAAGTTGGAATAAATCTTACAAAGGAACAGATTGCCGCAATAAAATTAAAATTAGATAAGCTAACAATTCCCAAAGAATTATGTTATAAAAACAGATATTGGGATCCTTTTGTGCTTGAATTTATATATAAGAACTACAAAGAGAATGTCCCCGCATATCCATTAGAAAAAGGAGCTATAACAAAATTTGATAATATGCTTAAATTTTTGAGAGACAATACAAAAACCAGGTCAATGTACAATAAATATATTCCAAAAAAATATAGAGAAGGAAGAACTAGAGGCATTCTGAAAGATTTATGCATTAATTGGGCTCGAGAAACTCCTCTATCCGATATCTTAGGCAAAGCAATCAAAAATAAAATTAACCCTGAAGACATAATTGAGGATACCATAGATTTATTACAGAATACAATATCATACAGTATCCCTCTATTACTAAAACCAATTTTTGATATAAAAAATCCAAATAGTACATTTATAACATGTATGCAATCTGGAGCCTATAATGATATTTCTAAAACGCTTATAGAAATGGGCGTGCCGAGGGAATGTGCAATATATTTATCAAAAACACTATTCAATAACATTAAACTAGAAAAGGATAATTTTAAAGAAAATATCAGAAATATATTAAAAAATAAAATTGCTTCTTTACCTTATTGGATACAAGTCCAATTAGACTTTTTAAGCTAATTGTTATACTTGTAAGAATTAGTTACCTATAATACAAAAAATATTTATTAGTTTTCTTCACCTCATCTCATATACCCCCAACACGATGAGGAAACGTCAATATTATTTAGAATAGTGCTTTTGTTGATTATCTGATTGCCCCATTGGTCAACATCTTTGACAACGATGACATCCGCGCTGTTTTTTCCTTTTTTCAGAAAAGTATATTCAATATCGCCGACAGTCAAAACAAGCGTGTCTGCGCCTTTTTTCATAAATTGATAGTTGTCCGTAAAGGCAAAATCAGAATTAAACATTGCCGCATTTTCCTTAAGAAACTGCACAAAGAAGATAATCGGACATTTATTAACCTTTACCCGCATAAAATCAGGAGCTGCCTGCTGCATTTTTCTCATAATCGGATTGTCCCCGGATAAAAGCGCCGCAATCTTTTTATTCATCTGATTTTGAGAGGAAATTTCGCTTTTTAATTCCTTAAATTTTTCTATCTTCGGCGTATTTTTTTCTTTTTGCCACGCCACAGTTTGATAATCCGCAACAATACGGCTTCCGTCATTCTTATCAAAATATTCTCCGTTTTCACAAATCTGATAGGCTTGGGTAAAATAAGCGAGTATTTTATCACGCTCCCAGTATGCAATAGCGCTGTCATTAGATGGTTTAGCAAAATCGGCAACGGTTAACCTCTTAGATATTTTACAGGCATCAAACTTTTCAGAACTTGCCAATACGTCATCAAGAAGTTTCTCTTTCTTAATTAAATCATTCGTCTGCTCAATCTGTTCGGACAGTTTTTGCATTTGCTTGGCATTCTCTTCCAGACATTTTTGATTTTCCGCCGCATAGAAAATATCATAACTTTCTTCCTTGAGCTGACGGCACGAGCGAATGAATACCTGTTCATCCAAAAAGCGGAATTCTGAAGAATCATTTAAGGAAACAAGATTACTCTGTTCTACTATCAGAGTACATCCGCCTATCAACAAAATCGCCAGCCAACTGATTTTCCGCATATCTGTTTCCTCTCATTATTTAAGCGTTGTTCTGTTATATTTTTCTTCCTTCTCATCTTCAAAAATCTTAACAAGATGTCCGCAATGCTTACATTTTCGCCAAATTTCATAATGATGAAACAATACAGGAACCTCTACTTCCTCTACCCGCAGCACATTTCCGTTATTGTCTTTTATTTCTTCTTTTCTGGATTCGGTCACAACATCCGTATTCAACAGTTCTTTCTTTTCCTGCCGCATTACCCACCATTTTTTGCATTTCGGACAGCGATAATGCCAGATAACCCCCACCGCCTTAAAAAATAAATAAATCGCAACACCGATAATAAAGAGCTCATAATTATTCCGTTCGCTAACACTGTTTGCATTTTCCTGTGCCTGAACAGGAAAACACACAATAAAGCTTAAAAATAAGTATTTCCAAAACATTACATTACCTTTTTTCATATCTCAAATTCCGCAATTATCGGGTAATGATCAGACAAATCCTCAATCTCCGCTGCATAGTCAATATGCGGATTTTGAACAGTAAACGTCTGGCTGGCAAACATCCAGTCTATTTGTCGATTGCCGTTATGTTTAAATGTCGTTTCATAACCGCCGTCAGGAAAATGCCCCAAACAATCCTTAAGATCAAAGGTTGCCAACCGCTCAAAAAAGTTAAAATTCTTGCGCGACTTCCCCTTATCCCATTGCGGCCCGGCATTCCAATCGCCGGCAATAATAAATCTTTTGGCAGAAGAAAAACCGTCCAGCAGCGGCGCGGTATCGGATAAACAGCGATGCAGATTGGCCAGATACGAAAAAGCCGTTACTTTTGCATAATCGCAGACATTTTTGCCATACATGGAAATAACGGCAATATCCGTTCCTGCAATCTGTGCAACAGTCATGCTTCCCGGATAGGCCGTGCTATATTTTAACTCAATTTTGTTCAAATTGACATTCTCGGCAGCCAATATCGCCGTTCCCCATTTAGGACAGCTATTGTTATTGCGCGTATCGATCGAAAAATTCATCGCGCCCCATAATCCTTGCCCCTGCGGATTATAAACGGGAACGTCAGAATAAAGCTGGTTAGGATAAAGGCACCGCAACTCGCTTGGATCAAAAATTTCCTGCGCCAAAACAATATCCACATTATTTTTCTGCAGATATTCAAGGGCTTTTTGAACTTTCGTCTTGTTGTTTTTGCTGGGTGAACCAACAGAACCGTAGCCAAAGTTCCAAGTTGCCGCGCGCAATATCCTAACCATAACCTAAATCCTTTATTTTGACAGTTCTCTCAGCTTAAACATAGCTCTAACGCCTCTGTTGCCGATATAGGCAAAAAACGCTCCCACAAAAAATGACAACATTCCGGCTTCATCAGGATTCATCCTAAAACCCATAATAAGAAATACCTTAAGGTACCCCATAGTCATAATAAAAATGAGAACCGCATAAATAAACGCAGCCAACGGCGGCAAGCCTGGCAATTTTGTTTTTGGGGTTTCTTTTTTAACTTCTTCTGTCATTTTTTATCTCCTTTAATATGTGTATTTTCCCAATCGCGTAATCAAACGGTGGCTCTTTTGCCAACCGGCTAGGTGTTCTTGCGTAACCCGGAAGACTTTAAGATCTGCCTGATACTCATGTTCAACCCAATATATTTTAACCGTCGCTTTATAGTCCTTATCTTCAAAAAACCATTTTGACTCCGTATTGGCCTTGTAATCTCGATCAACCTCGAAAAAACATAAATCAGCCTGATACTTCTCATTAACGGCAAATACTTTTATATCTGCCTGATATTCAATGTCCGTAACGTAAACTAACGCCATTTTCTTTCTCCTTATGTTGATTTAATTATTTTGTTTAGTCAATAAAATTATATTGTTTTATCGCAATACTTTTATCAAAAAAGTTATTGTATCATCCCAACATATTTTTAAGGGGTGAAGCATGCTTAATGAAAAAGAGTTTTTAAGGCTTATCAGCGATTCTATTCGAAAAAGACGATTAGCCGGCAAAATTTCCAGTGAAAAATTGTCCGAGCTGAGCGGTATGGATTATTCGTCTATTAACTTGATTGAGAATCAAAAGCAAAATCCGCGCTCCTACTCGCTGTACAAACTGCTTTTCGCTTTGGACATTGATATTACCAAAGATTTGAAAGAAGATATATCGCAGCAGGACGTGAAAGACAAAATCATCCGCAAACTCAACCTTATGACTGATTCTCAAAAGGAATCCTTGCTAAAGCTGATTGACAATTTTGAAATAACCGCCAAGTAAAACGTCTTAAGATTTACCATTCCACCAAGCATAGCCCCCATTAGATTTATATGGCATATTATTCATGCTATAGAGTTCCTCTATGCCGGTATTATAACCGCCCATACCACACATCATATCCGCGCGGACGGCTAACGGCATATTTTGCGAAACCTGATTATAATTTTCCAAACCATAATTCAGGGCTTGGCTCAATGCGTCACATTGATCCTTGAATAAAGAATTCGGAAAAGTTAAGAACTCATCTTCAAAATTTTTGAACCAGGATTCATATTTGCCCGGAAACAACAAGTCCCCTTGCTCGGTTTTTAACGTGACAATATTAAAGCGCTGCTCCTTAGAACCTTTGCAAAAAACAGACTTCAGGCTTGCGATTCTACCTTTCAACGTTTGATATAAAGAAATTCCGGATGAGGCGTCTTCAATCAAAGTTATAGTCCGCCCCTGCGCAATTCTTTCATATTTATCAGACATTTCTTGAACTTTTTTTGTTAATTCAGGAAAATTAAGTCTGCCGCGAAACACCTCTATCAGATAATATTTCTGACCATTTTCATTTCCGATTCCAACAACCGCGCAGGCAGAATAAGCGTTATTTTCCATAGCCTTAGCCGCTGTATCCCACGATAAAATAATTTTATCTAATCTTGACGGCAGTGCTTGATAATACTTCATCCACTCCTGTTTGATCATTCCGCTGCCGATAGGCATTGGATTCTGCTGATACTGCGCAGAAAATACAAAAGGACTCATCGAATTGCGATAACTGTTTACAACTTTTTCGCCTTCGCGTTCCGGATGCAGCAATTCTCCTTTTTTCCGCTCATATGTCGTTATCGTTTTGGTAATACGATTTTTTATTTGCCATTTTTCATCTTTTTCAGCAATTAGCGGCAAAACGATAGACTTAAAATCAGGATCGTTTTCAAACAGGAAACCGGATAAATCATGCGCATGCAAACGCTGCATGACCACGAGTATTCTCCCGGTATTTTTATCATTCAGTCTGGAACTGACAGTATTTCCATAGAGTTCATTAATTTTTTCCCTAACCACATCTGAAAGGGCATCGGCCGGTTTTAGCGGGTCATCTATAATAATCCAGTCTGCGCCGCGTCCTGTGACTGCTCCTGAAATTGTCGTCGCAAACCGTCCGCCGTGTTTTGTCGTTTCAAAATCCATAACAGATTTTTTATCTGTCCGGATTTTCGTCTCAGGAAAAAGCGCTTTATACCAATCCGCCTCCATAACGCTCTTACAATCAGCCGCTAATTTGGAAGCCAACTCCTCGCCATAGCTGATGCACATAATTTTAGTTGACGGATTATGCCCCAAAATAAACGCGGGCAAAGCTATAGAACATATAACCGATTTTAAATATCTTGGAGGAAGATTGATTATCAATTTCTGATTTTTTTCCTCTATCATATTTTGGATTTGATCGCATAATAAGTCTATATACGCGCCTTTTATAAATGTCTCCGAAGGATTTAATTCATAAAAACACTTCTGTACAAAGCTTGAAAAACTTTTGCGTAATATCGCATTTTTAACCTGATTTATATCAGTCATTTTTACTCTCCTGTTTATTTTCTTCTAAAAATTGTTGTAAAATTTCCTCATCTTTTAGAGACAATTTGTTTGTTTCCAAGGATTGCTCTTCTTTCATGTCCAGCTGCATCATGTATGGAAAAAGCGCCGCAATGGCCTTAATCTCACCTTTTACCGCAGCATTGACCAATTGCATCAGCATCGCCTGCTTTTTGGTAATGCTGATGGTTTTGCCCTCTTGCTGGATTTTAATTTTCTGTTCCAAAACAGCATCCAGAAGTTTGAGCGTGTTCTTGCTTCCTTTCGGCCTCCCTGCAGGATTACCCGAACACCCTTTCTGAAATCTCGAATGTTTGGGCGGATTTTTATAACCGCTTTCACTCATTGATTTTCTCCAATTTTTCTTGCAATAATTGCTCATATGATTTTTGCGAACTTAGATGAATTGCCCAATTTCCAGTTAATTCGTGATACCGACGGATAATCGTATCGATATACAAGGGCTCATACTCGATTCCATAACAAACACGTCCGGCCTTTTCTGCCGCAATCAGTGTTGTTCCGCTGCCGAGAAACGCATCCAACACAATATCACCGCGTTTAGAGGCATCCAAAATCGCATCGCGGACTAATTCTACCGGTTTGACTGTCGGATGCATTTTAAGATTTTTCTGTTCGGAACCAAAGCTGTTAACACCGGCATAATACCAAACATTTGTCCGATAACGGCCGTGTTTGCCTAATTCGACATTATTGATATGAGAACCTTTGCCGTTCTGAAAAACAAAAATCAGCTCATGCTGAGATCGGTAAAAACTACCCATGCCACCGTTTTTCTTGCACCAAACCACCATATTCAGCATTTTGGGATAGATATCCCTCGCCGCTGAAATAAGTTCGTATATGTGCCGCCAATCCATGCAAACATAATGAATGGAATTTTCAGCAGAATATTTAGCTATATTCGCCATTGATGTTTTCAAAAACGAAATAAATTCAGCCTCATTCATCTCGCCGGAACCAAAGGCAAACTCTTTATGCTTCGTTTGACCTGCGCCGCAAACATGTCCTTGAATTTTAACATTGTACGGCGGATCAATAAAAACCATATTGGCTTTAACCTCTTCAAACAAACGCTGATATGTTTCCTCTTGCAGTGAATCCCCACAAATAACTTTATGCTTTCCCAACAACCAGACATCGCCGTGTTGACTGACTATTTCATTTTCCGGCACATACGGAACGGAATTAAGTTTTTCATCCGCTTTTTTATTAGGTCTGTCTTCCGCCAGAAGAACATCTATCTCCTTAAAATCAAATCCGGTAATATCCAGGTTCAATTCGTCTTCAAGATTTAGAGCCAGTTTCTCAATTTCTGAAAATTCCAGTTTTAACAAATCCGTATCCCATCGACCATTCTCCGATAATTTATTGTCTGCTATGCGATAAGCCCGTTTTTCCGCTTCAGAAAGATGTATGAGATGAACTATCGGAACTGCTTCCAGTTTCAACAGTCTTGCGGCCAATAAACGACCATGACCGGCAATTACCTCTGATCTTTCATCAACCAAAATAGGATTATTAAAACCAAATCTTTCAATCGATTTAGCAATTTGCTGAATTTGTTTCTCGTCATGAACCTTAGGATTTCCTTTATAAGGGTTAAGATTTTCCAAGGCTGTATATTCAATTTTTATATACACATCAGACATACTTTTTCTCCTTTATTTCAATTTAAACAGATTCCTCCTCAAACGGAGGATTGTATATAATATACAAAAATCAAACTCGAGATTTATCATTGAAAATCAAAGGCTTGAGGAAACCAAGCCTTCAGGCTTGACTTTATTAAAACAGTAAGCGTTGCTTTACTTGGAAAATATATAAAAAACAAGGAGTTGACCGATGAGGAAGAAAATTTATCTACCGAGAAACACTGAAGAATTAAAAAAACTAAGTCACCAGAGACAAGCTGAACTATGGGCGCGGTATCATAACAGTCCTTATGAACGGCAGTTTCGCGCGCTGTGGTATTATATCGCCTGCGAAAACGCCAATCTTAAAATTGAACGCAAATACCTGACCAAGCTGGATAAATACGCCGAAAACCCCGATGAGTGTATGGTTAAGGTTTATAAGACTAAATATAACCTGCATCCCGGCACCGAAATCATCAAAACCTATCACGGCCGACAATATGAGGTTACTATCGCCGAAACGGATGATTTTATCTACAATGGGCAGCATTATAAAACACTGTCTGCCATTGCCAAAGAAATCTGTGGCATAAAGGTTTCCGGTTATGACTTCTTCGGATTAAATAATAAACGAGCATTAAAGGAGGCAGCTTATGACTAAAGTAAACTGCGCCGTTTATGTCCGTAAATCCACCGAAAAAGGTTTGGAACTTGAGTTTAATTCCCTGCATAATCAGGAAGACGCCTGCCGGAGTTACATTATGTCTCAAGCCTTTAACAACTGGGAATATTTCAAAACCTATACCGATGGCGGCATCTCCGGTGGCACCATGGAGCGTCCGGCTCTAAAACAGATGCTTGAGGACATTCGCCGGAGCTTAATTCAAACGGTAGTGGTTTACAAGGTTGACCGTTTGTCACGTTCAATAATGGACTTCCACAATATGATGAAAGAATTTGATAAATATGGCTGCAGCTTTGTTTCGATTACCCAAGCCTTTGATACATCAACCTCCATGGGTAAGCTGACCTTAAATATGCTGCTGTCCTTTGCCCAATTCGAGCGAGAGGTATCCTCGGAACGTGTCCGAGATAAAATCCGTGCCAGTAAAGCCAAAGGCTTATGGACGGGCGGTGTTCCTAAACTTGGTTATGATATTAAAGACAAAAAACTGGTCATTAACCAAGTCGAGGCCGAACAGATACGTAGCATTTTTGAAAGCTATTTACAATGCGGCTCTCTGGCCGAACTTGAGAAATTTGCTGAAATAAAAGGTTTCAAACATAAAGACTGGATAACCAACAAGGGGGAACAGAGAGGCGGCAAACCTTTCAAAATATCCGCACTCCACCGCTTGCTGCATGAAAAATTATACCTCGGCATGATTGAGAACAAACGCACCGGACAAGCATTTAAAGGACAGCATGAGGCCATCATATCAAAAGAATTATGGGAAAAGGTACAAGCCAAACTCAAAGATAATGACAACAGCTCTAATCATACAAGGAACAGAAACAATAATCTGCTGACAGGCAAGTTATTTGATGCAAATGGCACCATTTTTACCAATCAAGCCAACAGCAAAAAGAAAGCTACCAAACGACATTACTATTCTATTAAGGGCTTGTTCCTACCCACGGAGCAAATTGATAAGCTCGCCAAAGATGCCATTATTGAGATTCTTAACGGCAATCTCAATGGCTTAAACAAAGACAGCGCAATGGCTTTAAAACTGATAAGCTTCAACGATATGGACTATTTCGCGCAACGCAATTTTATCCGCAACTTCATCAATAAAATCATCTATCAAAAAGATCACTTAACCTTCTTTTTTAATACTGATCCAACAATCCTCTCGGCTTACACCGGCGCTTCGCTGAATGAAAACAATAACCTGCTGGAGTTTATTGCTGATAATGCCAACAACCAAATCATCTATGAAAAACAGGTGGTCATCAACCGAGGGTTGTCAAGCAATGTCTATAACGCCGGAAAGGTCGGACTGATGAGTGTTAATGACAACAACCGCCTAATCGTCAGAACCTTTGCCTATGCTTGGAAATTTAAGAAACTATATGAAAAAGGCATCCGGATGGAAGACATCATGAAACAGGAGAAAATGACCAAGCGTACAATTTACAAATATCTCAACATTGCTTATCTCTCGCCAAGAATAGTCAATCAACTTCTCTCCGGAACACTAACCATCAACCTGCAAACTCTTTTCGATATCGCCTCTAAAAACCTAAGCTTTGAAGAGCAGGAAAAGATGTTAAACGTTATTTCTAGAAATTAAATCATAAGATAAGCTAGCCAAAGATAAATAATGAAGAGCCAAATTTTTATCTAAATCATGAGCTAGCATATGGGCTTTTTCATTTCGTAGGAATTGAACTGCCAAATGCAAATAACCAACACCACGAAAAAAATCATATTTAGGACTGCCGACAGCTGCATTTTCACCAAATAATTTTTCATGATACTTGGTATTTTCTGCATTTGGATTAAAAACATCTGAGGCTTTTTCTTTTGCTGTAATTTCTTTTAATTTATGTCTAACGACTTTATAAGCCTCTTCTATGGCATGAAAATAATCTTCATTATCCAAATAACGTTTTATATGACTGTAAATTTCTTCTCTGATCCTGATATTAAGTTCATTACAATATTGAAAAGTATTTATCTGAGGTTTTGTTTGAGATACAACTTTATTATCTACCAGTTTTGATCCAATCTTTTCTACTTGCTCAATTAATATTCGCTGTTGTTCGAAAAAGTTTTTAGCACCTGCCGTCATCCATGCAGCTTTAACACCTGTTGTTTGAGACAAATTTTCTGCCATCATCATATTAGCTAATTCTATGATTACTTTCCCTACAACAAAATTATCTTCTATATTCCAAAAAGCCCTAAGACGATTAGCTTTAGATGTTCCCTTTACTAAGTATTTTTCAGCATCAATATCTATCCCCAGTGTAGCAAAAAAATCTGTAAAAGTACGATCTGTAAAATTTAACACATATCCATTATGCATATTCAAAGCATTTTCTAAAATTGTTTTATCTGAAAAAGATAATTCACTCATTGTTTCCTCTCGCTGAAGTGACTTTGCAAAAATCTGCATTGTATGTAACTGCCGAAAATTTTGCATCTTCCAACATAAAACGAGCTTACCATAGTCAATTCAGCGAAGTCAACTGCCCGCAAAGCCCGTGTTTCCGCCGGATACGAAAAAAGACGCTGCAAACGAGCGTCTTTTTAATCAAAATGGCGGATAGACAGGGATTCGAACCCTGGATACCCTTTAGGGGTATACACGATTTCCAATCGTGCGCCTTCGACCACTCGGCCATCTATCCGTCGGCGTTACTATTCATAATAATAAATCTTATATTTGACAAGTCTTTTTTTCGCTTAAAGTCAAAATATTTAAGCGAACCGGCAAAAACGGCGGATTTGTTTATTCTTTCGGCCAGCCGACAGCCTGAGAAACAACAATCCACTGATTTTCGTTCAGCTTCAGCTCTTTTTCGAGATCCGCTTTTTCAAAATAGCCGCGGACGACATTGTTCAGACCTTTGTCTGCGCAATACAGGCCCACGTTTTGATAAGCCGAACCGGCATGCATGGCGCCGTTGGTTGCCACATCGCTGGTTGAAACATAAACCAGGTCAAGTGCAGCGTCCTTGGCATAATCCTGCGTACCCAGAAGCGGGCGTAAATCTTTGTCGGAGACTTGAATCAGCTTATGTCCCCGGGCATCATATTGCCAAACGCCGTCGAATTTGAGCACATAAACCGTCAAATCCTGGCTGTTGAGGGCGGTCGGGATGGTTCGTTTGCCGTCCTGGCGATTGACACCAACCGCTGCCCACAGCATATCAGCCAAAGTTTGGTCATTAACGGCCCGTCGGCCGAATTCGCGTACCGACTTTCGCTCCTGCAGGCTTTGCATAAGCGTTTTGCCGCCAACCATATCCGGTTTCGGCAGAGACTGAGTGACAAGTTCAGCTCTGGCGCCCGAAACTGCTAGAACGGACACGACTGCGGCAGCCATTAATGTTTTTATATACATGTATATCTCCTTTGTTTTGTGGGGTTTTAATAATCTTTTGCGTAATATCTTAATCATAAAAATCTAAAAATAAACATTGGTAATACGGGGATGGGGAGACAATAATATCTTATTTAATATCAGGCTGCGTCATTCTGTCGCTGCCGTTTATGTTTCCGATTTGCTTCTGCGCCTCAGAAAACATAGTTAAGCCCTGCGGTAACCGCCAAATCCTGATAATCGCTGCCCGCCGTTGCGCGAACGGTCGAATACATGCTGAAGAATTTACTGAGATCAGCACTTCCACCAATTTCCAGCCGTGCATAAGCGCCGTCGTCAATTTCGGGAGATTTGTCAAGGAAGTTGGTTATGGTGACTTCATCGCCGGAGACCGAATTAAACAGAAGGCTCGGTCTGATATAGGCCTTGGCATAGCCGCTATCCAGATTCCAGGTGTTTTCGAATTTAACGCCTAAATCCGCCTCCAGAAGAGTCAGGGTATCAAATTCCGCCGTTTTGCCGTAAATGTCTTTCGCATCGTCATAGCTGAGCGAACGGAAGCTGATAACGGCACTGGGCTCAATGTTGAAACTGTAATTCATGTTATAAACGTAACCTGCGGCAATACTGGCGCCGAATTCGGTTGCGTCGCTGTCGGAGCTGACATTGTCTTTGGTTTTGATGTCTGCTTCCTGTATGCCGCCGTAAACCATGGCCAGCGCCCAGGCATCCTGCCAGTTATGGCGGTAATAAACGCCGCCGCTGTAGCTGTCAATGTCAATTTCGCTGCCGTAGCGGGCAAAGAATTTATCTGCCTTGCCGTCAAATTTATAATTACCCTGACGGTAGGAGACAAAAACGCCTGCTTTATTGTTGTTATTGTTATAAAGGTCAATTCCGGCTTCCCCGCCTACAATGTCGGCTTCATAGTTGACGCCGCTGTCATTGGTAATGGTGTGATAAATCGGCATGGCCCAGAAATTGTAGTTATTGTAGTAGTTTTCAATACCTTTGCTGTAATAGCGGTATTGCGGCGAATGCATCAGCCGGTTGTCCACCAGATTGTTGTTGCGGAGATTAATTTTGTTGATAACGTTATAAACCATGCTTCGCGTCTGTTCCAAACCGGCACTTTGCAGCCCCATATAGGCCAGTGTTTCGGAATAAACGCCGATTTTGCCGCCGACATTTACCATGTCCATATACCAGTTATGCCCTTCATTGGACGTATCCCACAAATACGGGCTGGTATTGACGCGCCAGATTGTGAAATGAGCGCCTGTGGCCGAATTGTCGTTCGGAGCTTCGAGGAAAAGGATTTTTTCCGTCGGTTTGGCTGCCGAGGTAATGTTGACATTCAGCTCGCTGGTGCCGGAAACATCGCCGTTGACAACCAGTTTGTCGGTTGTTCCGTTTAACGTATCGACTTTCAGCGTAATGCTGGAATTCGCCTGTCCGGTGTAATTGCCGGAAATGGTTGTCGTATTGTCTTTGTCGTCAGCCAGGTTTCCGGCGCTGACCAAATTCAAGTCGCCGGCATTGACGAGAGAACCGGTGATGGCAATATTTTCAACTTCGGAGGTATCCAGAGTTGACCCGTTGCCGATTTGAATGGTTTTATCGTCGCTGCCCAAATTCAGGTCGCCGGCCAGGCTGACGTCTGCCGTCCCGTCTTTGCCGCCGATATTAACGATTTCCCAGCCTTTGACCGCGGTAGAACCGTTGTCGCCGTTAGATGAAATATGATAAGAGCCGTCGGCAAAGGTCAGGCTCTTGCCCGCCGTGGTGGCATTAAGAGAATTGCCGAATTTGGCGTTGACACCTTCGGTCACGGTCAGTGAATTGATAGCTGCGTCACTGAATATTTTGCCGTAATCATAGCTGCCGCCCAAAGTTGCGCTGCCTGAAACCGTTACGGCGCCGGAGAGTGAAGCTCCGTTGTCAATGGCCGTTTCGGCTTTGCCTTTGATTTCCAAATTCTCAAGCTTGGCCCCGTTTTCCGCCGTAAGTACACCGCCGTTCATAACGGTATCGTTTGCCGTTGATCCGTTTTTAAGCAGAACCGTACCGCTGCCGTTGATGCTGGTATTGCTGACGCTGGCTCCGTTATTAACCTCTAAACCTTTTGCCGCGGTTGAACCGGAGGAATTAACAATCGTATCGGCGGCCGTTCCGCTGACGGTCATTGAGCTGGTGCCGTTCAACGTTGTTCCGACAGCCGAAGCCCCGGCGGCAATGGTAATATTGGAAGAATCATTGGCAACCGTATTATTGATGGAGCCGCCGTTCTGAACATTGACCGTACCTTTGTGTTGCAAAACCGTATCTGCCAGTTTTCCGCCGCTCATAACATCCAGCTGGCTGCTGCCGCCTACGATAATGCCGGTGCCCGCACCGTTACTGAATAAGGTGTCATAATGTTTACCGTATAAGTCGGCATTTTGAACATTGTTGTTGGTGGTTAAGTGATAAGAACCGGTATCGGTTACCGTCAGACCGGTAATGGCCTCTTGGGCCTGGGAAGCCTCCAGCATGCCGTTTCCGCTGACGGTTGTATTCAGGGCTGTTGCATTGTCTTTGACTTCAAGCGTTCCGTCCAGAACCGCGGTTTCGGAGACCATAGATGTTCCCGAAGCGATAATTTTTCCGCCCTTGGTAATCGTTGAAGACGCGGCGCTGCCGGAATCTTTGACATTCATCGTACCGCCGTCAACCGTAGTCGAATAAGCGTTGCCTCCGTCGTTAATGTTGGCTGTGCCGCCGGTGTTAACGGTGCTGGAGTTCGCTTCGCCGCCTTTGTTAACGTTCATAATGCCGCCTTCGTTGACTTCGGTCATGTTAGCGATACCGCCGGTTTCCACATTAAGGGTGCCGCCGTTGTTAATCACCGTGTTATTGACGGTTGAAGATGTCGGAGTGGTTTCACTGCCGCCGGAATCTCCGGTATCTCCGCTGCCGTCTCCGCCGGTGTTCCCTTCGCCGCTGTCACTGCCGTCGTCGCCGCTGACGCTTCCGTCTCCGGTTATCCCGGCGTCAGGGTCACTGCCGCCGTCTGTCGTCGTGCCGTCATCGGGATTTTCTTCTTCCGGCTGGTCAAATCGAACCTCAACCGTACCGCCCTCAATCACGGTTCCGTTGGCCGTACCGCCGTCTCTGATCAGCATATAACCTCCGGTATTGACGGTTGCATCGTCCGAAACGCCGTTTCCGTAAACTTCAAAACCTTTATATGAATTGGAATCAATTGTTGCACCGCCGGAGTTGACAACCGCTTCTGAGACATAACCGCCGGACAGCAGGGCGCCGGAATCAATGGTAACCCCCTCGGCCGTACCGGTTTCGGCTACATTCATCAATCCGCCGTTAATGGTTGTTTCAATGGCCGAACCGCCTTCGTTTATCTGAACGGAGCCGCCGGAGTTAACGGTAGTTTTTTGGGCAATGCCGCCGTCGTTAACTGTCATTTTTCCGGTGTCGCCGATTGTGTTTTCTTTGGCAACGCCTTCGGCATTGACTGTCATTTCGCCATTGTTGTCAATCGTCTGATTGTCACAGCTGCCGCCGGGACAGGTAATGTTGACCGGATCCGTATCGGGATCGGCTGCCCGTGCTTCCGTCATCGGCAAAGCGGCTGCTGCCAGATAGAAAAAGGATGAGATGAAAAGAAATTTTTTGGTCATGACTTTTCCGGCCTTTGTAATCATTTTTGCCTTCCTTCTGGAAAGCAGCGTTCATGATAAATCGATTTGTCCCGATTCTATCTTTTGAATTATTAACAAAATATTATGACGATTCGCTGGAGAGATTCTTCGATTCGCGCAAACCGTTGCTGGGATTCGGATTGAGTCAGGCAAAAAATATTTTTTCGATTCGCCGGAATAAAAGGTTAATTTTTTTCCGAATCGCACAGACTTCGTCCGAATCGCATTTTCGGCATAAAAAAAGGACCCTTGCAAAAGGATCCTTTTTTGAGATTATTTAATCTCGGCTTAAAAACGGCATAACCGTATTAAGCGTTTTTCTTCAGAGCTTCGCCCAAAGCATCACCGAGGGTTGAACCGGTAGATGTGTTGGAGTATTCTTCCAAAGCTTTCTTTTCTTCTTCAATTTCCAAAGCTTTAACCGACAAGCCGAGCTTGTTGTTTTTCTTGTCAACTGAAGTTACTTTAGCTTCCAGAACATCGCCTTCTTTGAAGTTGTCGGGGTTCTGATTGGCTTTTTCTTTGGACAGGTCGGCTTTTTTGATCATCGCGGCAACGCCGTTGACTTCAACGTTAACGCCTTTGTCTTCGGTGCTGACGACGGTTGCTTTAACAACATCGCCTTTTTTGATGCCGTCCAGAGCGGTAGCCAGCGTATTTTCAGACAACTGTTTGATACCCAGGCTGATGCGTTCTTTTTCAACATCAACGTCGATGATTTTGGCCTGAATGTCCTGACCTTTGACATAGTCTTTAACGGCTTCTTCACCGGATTTGTCCCAAGAAATGTCGGACAGGTGAATCATACCGTCGATTTCGTCAGACAAACCAACGAACAGACCGAATTCGGTAATGTTCTTGATTTTGCCTTCGATAACCGAGCCGACCGGATGTTCTTCAACATAGGCAGCCCAAGGATTAGGCATGCACTGTTTGATACCGAGGCTGATACGTCTCTTCTCCGGATCAACTTCCAGAACTTTGACTTCAACTTCCTGAGAAGTGGAGACAATTTTGCCCGGGTGAACGTTCTTGCGGGTCCAACTCATTTCGGAAACGTGAACCAGTCCTTCAATACCGTCTTCGAGTTCGACGAATGCGCCGTAATCGGTGATGTTGGTAACTTTACCCTTGTAGGTTTCACCGACTTTGAACTTGTCGGCAACAGCCTGCCACGGGTCATTCTCGAGCTGTTTCATGCCCAGAGAAATACGCTGGTTGTCTTCATTGAACTTAATAACCTGAACTTTAACGGTCTGACCGACGGACAGAACTTCGCTCGGGTGATTAATGCGTTTCCAAGAAATGTCGGTAACGTGCAGCAAGCCGTCAACACCGCCCAAATCAATGAATGCGCCGTAATCGGTGATGTTTTTGACAACACCCTCGAGGATTGAACCTTCTTTCAGGGTGTCAATCAGTTCGGCACGGGCTTCGGCGCGGGTTTCTTCCAGAACAACGCGGCGGGAAACAACAATGTTGCCTCTGACCTTGTCCATTTTCAAAATCTGGAACGGCTGAGAAATGCCCATCAGCGGAGTAATGTCGCGGATCGGACGAATATCGATCTGAGAACCCGGCAGGAAAGCAATCGCACCGTTGAGGTCAACGGTGAAACCGCCTTTAACGCGGCCGAAGATAACGCCGTTGACTCTTTCGCCGGCATTGAGGGATTTCTCCAGATCCTGCCAGACTTCTTCACGGCGTGCTTTTTCGCGGGACAGAACAATCTGTCCGTCTTTGTCTTCGTAACGGTCAACATAAACTTCAACTTTGTCGCCGGCTTTGAGTTCGGCGTTTTGGCCGAATTCGCGCAATGGGATGCGGCCTTCGGATTTGAGTCCGACATCAACGATGGCAAAATCGGGAGTTACGCGGACAATCGTACCTTTAACCACGGAACCGGTGATGCCGTTGTCGCCGAACTGTTCGTTCAGCAGGGCTTCAAAGTTTTCGTTGGTTTCAGGAATTTGGAATTCTGTATTTGTCATAAATTTAAGTTATTTCAAAAAAATGCCTGATTTCCAAGAGGAAACGGACTTGTGCGGGGTTGAATATTCCGATAGACGCAGCGCACCCTGCCGTCTAAAGCTAGGTCCTTTATACAGTTAAATATTAAATTTTCAAGTATTTTCTTGCGCTTAAAGCGTTTTTTTCAGCTTGGCTTCGATAATTTCTTCGGCTTTAACGGCCACTTCTGCAATATTGAGAGCCGAGGTATCGAAAATCACCGCATCATCGGCAGGTTTCATCGGTGCGGCAGCTCGGTTGGCATCGCGGGTGTCGCGGGCTTCCATATCTTCCAGAACTTTGGCAAAAGAAATGTCGCTGCCTTTGGCCTTTAATTCATCAAACCGCCGTTTGGCGCGGATTTCCGTTGATGCGGTAATAAAAAATTTGATGTCGGCCTGCGGACAGACTACTGTTCCGGTGTCTCTGCCGTCATAAACGGCGCCGTTCGCCGGGGTTCCGTCGGCAAATACCGGGGTCAGGGCAAAATCCTGCTGCATCTTAAGCAGAGCGGCCCGGACTTTGGGATGTGCAGAGACGACGGAAGCGGCAACCCCGCCTTCGGAACTGCGGAATTCGGGGTCTTTGGAGAGTTCAATCATTTTAGGAAAAGTCAGTTCGCGGGCGATTGCTTCCGCAGCGTTTTCATCATGGCGGTCAAGTCCTTTCCGGCGCATCTCCAGCCCGACGGCGCGATAAACCATTCCGGTGTCAAAATAAGCCAAATGGTATTTGTCTGCCAGAATGGCGGCAAGTGTTCCCTTTCCGGCGGCGGCCGGCCCGTCTATCGTAATAATCATCATCCCTGTCCGAATAAACTATTTGCAAAATTTTATCTATTCATTAACATATCTATTATAAATTGATAAGAGGTAAATGAGATTATACAGAATTTTTAATTTTACGTAATATTTAGGAGGCTGCCATGCAAAACAAACAACTTTGGGCTCTTATAGTGGGAATGGGGCTTGTCTCCGGCGGAGCATTGGCACAGCAGCCGCCCCGCCAGGAATCTCCCGAGGTGACGGCCGCAGAGATGGAAGCGATGAAAGAGGCTGCGGCAGCCGGCGGAACCGGCTCGGTTGACGGTTTTGGCGAAACCTACGGCGAACAGGTTGAACGCGAACAGGATGCAATAGAAGCAGCCGCCGCAGCGGCCAAAGCCGAAAGCAACACCATTCTGGCACCGATGCCTCAGGACAGCACGGTTGACTACGGCAGCATTGCCGACGCCATTTTCTCTTCCGGCGGCACCCGGGCTGATCAAAAAGGCAAAGCCGGCGTCAAAGAAGCCCCGAAAGTCTATGAAGACATCATTATGACGCTGGTTGAGCCGACTTCCAAAACCGTGCTCGGCATGGGGCATACCATTGACATCAAACTGCGCGCCGGTTCCAATTTAAAATGGAATTTTGATAAAGAATATAAGTCTTTGGAATTTATTTCCGAACGTACGGAGGACGGTTTCGTTCACGCGGTGTTCAAAGCCAAAGAACCCGGCCGCGAAACGGTTTATTTTGATTGTCTTGATGTCGGTGATCCCTTGAATGTCAAGGTTTTGGAAACCAAATTAATTTCAGTAAAGGTAGAATAATAGTTGGCGGCGCGGGTACGTTTATATATTGAAACGCCGCTGTACGGCGGACGGGAACTGGATTTGGACGAGAGCCGGAGCCATTACCTTTCCAATGTCATGAAATTGGCTGCGGGAGATGCTTTTCTCGGTTTTGACGGCCGGTCCGGCGAATTTGAAATGCAGATTGCCGCCGTTTCCAAAAAACATTGCCGGGTTATCGTCGGCGAGCGGCTCAGAGAATTTCAACCCGTGCCGGATATATGGCTGTTGTTTGCCCCGGTAAAAAAAGACCAGACGGACTTTATTATCCAGAAAGCGGTGGAATTGGGGGTCCGGCGGCTTCAGCCGGTCATTACCCGACGCACCATCACAGACAAAGTCAGGCGCGAGCGTTTCCGGGCTCAGGGCATTGAAGCGGCCGAACAGTGCCGCCGATTGGATGTTCCTGAAATCAACGAGGCGCAAAGTCTGGAAAAAGTTCTGCAAAACTGGGATAAAAGCCGCCGTTTGTTTTTTATGGATGAAACCGGACACGGCCTGCCGGTGCGCCGCGCTTTTGCCGCCGCTGCGGCGCCGGCCGCAATTTTGGTCGGACCCGAAGGCGGTTTCAGCGCAGAGGAATTGCAACGGCTGCGCGGACTTGAGTTTGCTCAAGGCGTAACCCTCGGACCGCGGATTTTGCGGGCGGAAACGGCCGTCGCCGCGGCACTGAGCTGTTGGCAGTCCCTGAGCGGCGACTGGGCAGATTATTCGGAGGACAGATAATGCGGATTTTGGTAGCGGATGATCATGAACTGTTTCTGAAAGGGCTGGAGTTTATTCTGCGGGATAATTTCCCCGGCGTTGAACTGGTCTTTGCCCATAACTATCCCGAGATTTTCAAAATTATTGAAAAAGAAACGGATTTTAATCTGATTATGACTGATTTGGCTATGCCCGGCGGCCGTTGGTCTGAAGCTTTTGAAAAAATCCATGCCTTGTTGCCGGAAACGCCGATAGCCGTGCTTTCCGCTGTTTTTGACAAGGAAATCGTGCAAAAAACCATTGATATCGGTGTCTCCGGCTATATTCCGAAAACTTCGGCCAATGCGGTGATTATCAGTGCTGTAAACCTGATTATGTCGGGCGGCGTTTATATTCCGCCGGAATTGCTGGACAATCGGCTGAAGCCGGAATTTGCCTCCCTGCTGGAAGATGAGCCTGCTCCAAATCATATTTTGACGCCGCGTCAGATTGAAGTTATTCAGGCCGTGGCCGAGGGCAAGTCCAATAAACAGATTGCTTATGAATTGGGTTTAAGCGAAGGAACCGTTAAATTGCATGTAACCGCAATTTTAAAACTGCTGAACGTTAACAACCGCACCGGTGCCGTCAGGGAAGCCGAACGTCTGGGAGTCATCCGCCATGAAAAATACTGAAACGGCAGATGTTTTTGCCGGCATACCAAAGTCTCGGGTTTTGAAAATGTGGCGGCTTTATCGGCGGGAGACGGAAGCGCTTCTGCGCCAAAGCGTACCGAATTGGATTTTGCAGGAAAACCGGGATTTGCTGCGCAATTTTTTCCATTCCCGCCAGGACGGAGGAACCGGTTTCCGAATGGCGGCATGGACGTCAGCCTGCCGAAAGCTGGAAGAACACCTGCTGGCTGGCGGTCAGATAGCCTTGCTGACCTCACGCCTGCTGGAATTGCAGAATTTGTTTGAAGAAGAAGCGTCGTCTGTTGACCGCCGCTTAGCGGAGAAAAGAAATGATTAAACTGATCAGCGATATTGATGAAGTCGGAGAAGAAGATGTCATTGCACAGGAGCCGGCGTTTCAGCCGCCGCGGGAAGTGCTGACGCCGCTTTATCAGCGCCTTTTTTACGGCAAACTCTACAACAGCCTGAAATGGAGCGCCCTGCTTGACCGGAACTGGCTGCTGAATCTGCTGACTTTCGGAACCCATAACCGGCTGATTGAAGCCTGTGTGAATGAGGTTGACACCCACAGCAAGGTTTTGCAGCTGGGCGGAACTTTCGGCAATCAATTGCCGGAACTGGCAGACAAGGTCGGTTTTTACGGCCGTTTGGATGTGATAGACATCAATCGCACCCAAATCAGCCGCCTGGAGGGAAAATATGAAACCCTTTACCCGCAAATGCATTTCATTCAGCAGAATGCCGAAAATCCGATTGGTGCCGAATATGATACGGTTGTCTGCTACATGCTGCTGCATGAACTGCCGATAGCCAGCAAAATTAAAGTGGTGGAAAATGCCCTGCACAGCATTAACGAAAACGGCAAAGTCATATTCATTGACTATTCGCAGCCGGATTACTGGCATCCGCTGCGCTGGTTTGTCAAACTCTTTAACCGGCTTTACCAGCCGTTTGCCGAAAAATTGTGGGATCGCACCATCGATACTTTTGCCCGTGACAACATTGATTACATCTGGCACCGCACGCGTTATTTCGGCGGTATGTATCAGAAGGTGGTGGCGGTCAAGCGCCCGAAAATGTATGAAGAAGAGGAGCCGGCAGGCTACACCGGTTTTTAAATAAACTCAATCTGGGTCAAAACGCCTTCAAAAGCTTCCCGCTGCGGCGAGCAGATATAAGCGCCGACCTTGACTTCCGGCTGATCGTTCAGCAGGTGCAGCATTCTCAGCTGTTTGAAGTTTATGCCGTCCAGTGAATAATAGAGAATGTAATCTCCTTTGAAACGTTTGATTTTGTAGGAAACTTCCGTTATTCCCGCCGGAATTTCTATCGGTGCCAAATCGGAATAGCCGCAGTTGGTCACGCAGGAAGCCAGACGCGGCTGTGCTTCGTTGTCAGACATAACCGACGCTTTAAACCAGTTCTTTTCATCAACCCGCAGCATAATGCCGCATTGGTCAAACTGCCCGCTGTTTTCAAACCGCCAGGTTACCCCGAAAGTAAAATCGCCTTCACGCCGGGCATAGAAAAAATGCCCGTTGTCTTTGCCGAAACGGTGGTGCACCGACTGCCAGAAGTCTGTTTTATTATGCGTCAGCACCCGCATGCCGGCTTCTTCAAAATTGACGTCCAGCGGTTCGTTAAGCCATTCAAAGTCGCGCAGTGCATCCAACAGCATTAAAAAGTCCTGACATTTTCGTCCGGCAGACCGGCCAAAGCTTTTTCCAATTCGGCATTTTTGATTTTCGGAGCCACTATTTTCAGCGTAACGATTTCATCACCCTGACCAGATTTGCTTTTGATTCCTTTGCCTTTTAAGCGCAGTTTTTCACCGCTGGTAGAGTAGGGCGGCACGTTAACCGCTACTTTGCCGGAAATGGTCGGAATGGTGACTTTGGCGCCTAAAACGGCTTCTTTCATTGTTATCGGCAGTTCCAGCAGAATATTCAGTCCGTCGGCAGAAAAATACGGATGTCCGCCCACATTCATCGTAATCAGGACGTCGCCGGCTTCCCCGCCTGAAAGAGAGGGCTGCCCCAAACCTTTCAAACGCAGTGTCTGTCCGTTTTGTGTTCCTGCCGGAATTTTAACGTTAATGCTTTTTCCGTTCAGGCTGACGGTTTTTTCGGCTCCCTGGGCTGCTGTCAGAAAATCAATCTGCATGGTGTAATTGATGTCTTCGCCTTTGCGCGGGCGTCTGCCCCGTCCGGAAAAGCCGCCTTGTGCAGCTCCGCCGAACTGAGAAAAAATATCATCGCCGAAAATGGAGGAAAAGTCAAACCCTCCCGCGCTGCCGCCGAACCCGCCGGCGCCGAAAGGATTGCCGCCGCCGTAGCTGTAACTTTGATAATTGCCGCCGGCTCCGCCGAATCCGGCACCGTAGCCGGTTGGCTTGCCGTCGCAGTCGATTTCGCCGTTGTCATATTTTTTGCGTTTTTCTTTATCGCCCAAAATATCGTAAGCGCAGGAAACTTCCTTAAATTTCTCGGCTGCGGATTTATCGTCTTTATTTAAATCAGGGTGATATTTGCGGGCCAGTTTCCGATAGGCCGATTTGATTTCGGCTTCGCTCGCATCCTTGGATATCCCTAAAACGTGATATAAGTTTTTATTCATAATCTGTTATTCTCCGCACAACTCTCTTTTAAATTTTATATAGGAAGAGCCGGCTAGTTTTGCAACTCCAAACAGTCAAAAGTTGCCCGCCGCGTAAAATTGCGGTAGAGCACCGTATCGTGGAGATAAGCGGTCTTTCCGCCCTGTTCCTGACAGTAGCGCGAGGCGAGAAAAGCAATCTCGTCTATCCGCACGTCTTTGTATTCATAAGTTACGTAATGCGGGGTTTTTTCTTTGACGATCACATTCTGAAAAAAACGCTCATAATCTGATTCGTAAGCGTTCTTCGCTGCCTGCGGACGGTCGGAAACGCAGCCGGACAAAAGAAAGACTGCCAGAGTGGCAATAGAAAATCCGTTTTTCATGAGTTTACTTTTTCGTTGTTTTTAATTAAAGGGTGAACGTCTTTTTCTTCCGGCACGGGAACGTTTTCCGAAATTTTTTCAACCGGGGAAAAGCCTTCCAGAGCATGCAGTTTCTGCCGCAAATTCATAATCTTGTTGCGAAAATAAGCGTTGTCAAAGGTTAATGTCTCTTCCATGGCGTTCACCCGCGGTATGTTTTTCCAGTTAAACCGAGTTTAGCACTTTTGTCTTAAAGCTTTGTTAATCCAGCAGGCGGTAGATGTCCTGTCCGGCTTTTTCGAGAATTTGCTGCACTCGACGGTTAGTGGTGTTTTTGGTACGGGTGTTCTGCAATTTGTTGAGCATCCGCTGCAGCTTCTGGTTAAAGGCCTGATTTTGGCGCAGGCTTTCAATGTCTTTCAGGTTTTCTTCGTCGTTGATTTTGTAATTGACGACGGCTTTGAGCGTGGCAATATACTGCGCGTCTTTTTGGGCGCTGAACTGTGCCGATGCCTCCTGAACGCCGGCAAGCAGACCCAAGGCCAGAACGGGAACAAATAAACGCATAACAACCTCCTGAAGTTTGTTGATTTTATTTTCATTTATACTAACATAATATTTAATCTTTTGACTATTGCATTTTAAGAGTTATTACACATGAAAAAACGGGTATGGGCATTATTGGACAACCGCATGGGCAGCGTGGGGCAAATTCGCGGCGTGGCCGCGGCATTGAACCCGGCGCACTACGAAATTGAAGAAAAGCAGATTGCCTATAACCGCCTGGCCGCTCTGCCGAATATTTTGAAAGGGCGCACGCTTGTCGGCGTAACCCCGGACAGCCGGAAACAAATCAGCCGTGATTTTCCCGACTTGGTCATTTCTGCCAGCCGCCGGACGGCCACCGTTGCCCTCTGGATAAAAAAGCAGTCGCCGGCCGTCAAAATCGTCCAGTTGCTTCATCCTGACGTCAGCCCTGCCAATATGCGCCGATTTGACCGGATTTTTATGCCCGAACACGACCGCCATAAAAATGCCGCCGGCAATTGTTTCTATACCATCGGCTCGCCGCACCGTGTCAGTGCCGCCGCTTTGGCCGCCGCCGAAAAAAAATGGCAGAAAGCTTTTGCTTCCCTGCCGCGGCCTTTGACCGCGGTTATCGTCGGCGGTTCCATCAAAGGCAAAGCTTTCGCTTTGGACAACGCACGCGAGTTGGGCAGACAAATCCGCGCTCTGAAAGAGCGGATAGGCGGTTCGGTGCTGATAACCGATTCCAAACGCACCGGCAGCCGGGCGGAAGCGCTGATTATGGAAGAGTTAAAGGGAATTCCCGCCCATACTTATCTCTGGGGCAGCCAGGATGAAAATCCGATTATGGGCTATTGGGCTCTGGCTGACAATATTGTTGTCACCGGCGATTCCGTTTCCATGGCCTGTGAATCCTGCGGTGCCGGCAAGCCTGTCTTCGTCTTTTGCGGGCATGACTGGCTCACGCCGAAACACTGCCGTTTTGTTCAGTCTCTCTATGATAATGGCTACGCCGTGCCTTTGCAGCCAGGCTGCGAAGAATTTAAACAGGGAAAAGTTCTGTTCCCCGTCTTTGAAATAGCGGCGGAAATTGACCGGCTTTTCATCGAATAATCCGTTTTAGGCAAAAAAATTAAAACCCTCTGTCTTGTTAACAGAGGGTTTGCGGAATATTTATTTGATTTCTTCTTTGGGATAAACGCCATAGAAATTGCTGCGCGGCACCCAGCCTTCCACCGTACCGAAATTAATCAGACAGAATTGGCTGTTGGCCGGACACTTTTTGACGGAACCGATAACTTCGTCCTCCGCTTTGGCGATAACCGGAGAAGTAAAGTCCGGCTTGTCATAGATATTGCTCTCGCCCGGTGTGCTCATCTTGATTGAACGGCGGCCGGAGAGCATGGACTTGTGAACCCATGATTCCGAACCCTGCCAGTCTTTGATTTTGCGCCAGAGCTCAAATTCGGCAACAATTTCAACCGGAGCGCCTTTCTGCATGTAAACCCATTCAATCGGATAGCGTGCACCGGGGCCGGAGCGGGCATTAATCAGATTGGAACGCAGCGAAACCATTCGCGGCAGAGCCAAGCCGCTTTCGCTTTCGTCAGGGGTTTCCTGGGCCAGAACCGGATGAGCCAGCATCATCGCCGTCAGCAGACTGAAAAAGAGCGCTTTCATTGATATTCCTTCTTTTTTAATTATTTTTTATGACTTTTGGAATAATCATAATTAAATAAAGTGAATAAAACGTAAAATTTCATTTCCCGAAAGGATAAAAACATGGATTTGATAAACATCATCACCGACTTGGTCAAGTTCCGCACCGAAACCGGCAATACCGCCGAAATTATGCAGTGCTTTGAATATTGCAAAATTCTTTTTGCCCAAACCGATGCCAAAGTCGAAATCTTTGAGAAAGAGGGCGTTGCGCCGGTTTTGTTTATCCGTAACACCGACAGCGAAGACTTTGACGTTCTCTGCCTTGGGCATTTGGACGTTGTTCCCGCACCGGATAATATGTTTACGCCGGAAATTCACGACGGCAGAATGTATGGCCGCGGAACGCTGGATATGAAGTCTTTTGCGGCGGTGGCGTTTAATTCGATGTTCCACGTTTTGGAAAACAGACTGCCGCTGAAGTTCGGCATTATCCTCTCCAGCGATGAAGAAAAGGGCAGCAAGGGTACCGAAGCTTTTATGGAAGCCCATAAAGAAATGAAGGCGGCAATCGTGCTTGATAATGATGTCGGGGGCAATATCCTGAGCATTGTCAACAAATGCAAAAATCCCGTCTTTGTTAAAATTATTGCCGAAGGCAAAGAAGCTCACGGCTCAACCCCGTGGGACGGTATTGATGCCAATGAAAAACTGATGCAGACCTGGTGCAACATCCGCAAAATTTATCCTTATTTTTCCAAAGAAAAGAAAATGCCGAAAGACACCTGGATTGACACGGTGCATTTTGCTAAAATCGAGGGCGGACAGGTCTCCAACGTTATTTCCAACTATGCCGAAGCGCTGCTTGATTTCCGCCTGACCGAAAATTCGACGGTTGAACATTTGGAAGAAAATCTGAACAAATGTATGGAAAGCGGCGTTACTTATAAGATTGTTTCGTCTTCAACGCCGGTCGTAATGGATCCTGACAACAAATATATTCAGGCCTATAAAAAACTGGCCGAGGAAGTTCTGGGTGAAAAAATGTTCTTTGAGCAAATCGGCGGTGCAACCGATTCCCGGGCTTTTGCCGTCCGCGGCTCAACGGTTATCATGAATTCCGGTACCGGCGAAGGTATGCATGCCAACGGAGAATATGTTGAAATTGATTCGGTTAAAAAACTGGCACAAATTCAAACCAAATTCCTTGATAAATTAGCTCTTGAAAAATAACCTTCACCGGGCTATAAACAAGGCAACGTCCCCGTAGCTCATCAGGATAGAGCAACAGTTTCCTAAACTGTGGGCAGGAGGTTCGAGTCCTCTCGGGGACGCCATTTACTCAAACAGCCCCCTCTGTGGGGCTGTTTGAGTAAATATGTAGTCCGAGGGACACGAACCGGGAGGCTGGAGGCAAAAATCGCTCAAAGTAATGAGCGATTTTAACGACAGGTGAGAGTTTGTTAGGCTGCGGCTTTGCGAAGGCAAATAAAGCAGGCGTTACAAACGGAACTCAGCGAAATCCTCTCGGGGACGCCATTTACTCAAACAGCCCCCTCTGCGGGGCTGTTTGAGTGAATACCTGCGAGAAGTGATGTGGACACCTGAATATAAATATGATAAAAAGACTCAAGAAAAGGTTCAGGAGTATTTTAAAAGAAGATATCCTGGGCACCGGAAGTATGATGAAACCGGTAAACCGATAAGAGATTAAAATGAAAAAAATGTAATAAGCAGATTAAAAAAATAGCCGTATTTGTTCTGCTTTGGGCTTTTTTTCCTTATTTGTTTTCCTTGCTGGTTATTCAAATGGCTTCCTTGGATTTTCGAGTATTGCTTAATAATGCCCGTTTTGTGTTCATTGTGGCTTGCTTACTTTATTACGTTTTGAAAAAGTATTTCTTGCCTGCATCTATCATTTTAAAAGTTATAGTGTTTATTTTGATTTATATTTTTTCTTTTGCTGTATGGTGTATTATCTTGTCTGTATCGGCAACAGGACAATAGAGAGTTTAGAAATCAGACAAGGAGAAAAATATGACATTCAAATTTGCGCATTTTAATTTTAATATTACCGACTTGGCCCGCAGCCTGAAGTTTTATAAAGAGGCTCTCGGGCTTAAAGAAAAGCGCCGCCTGCAGGCCGAAGACGGCAGCTATACGATAGTCTATTTGAGCGACGGAAGCGATTCGTTTGAACTGGAACTGACCTGTCTGCCCTCTCATCCCCAAAAATATGATTTGGGCGAATGTGAGTTTCACCTGGCAATGGTAACCGAAGATTTTGCCGCCGCCAAAGCCAAACATGAGGCAATGGGATGCATTTGCTGCGTTAATGAAGAAATGGGCATTTATTTTATTGAAGACCCTGACGGCTATTGGATAGAAATCATTCCGCCGCGCCTGTCCGGCAGATAAACATAAAAAACCCCGCCGCAGCGGGGTTTTTTTTATTCGCCTGATTTAATTTTTTCAATCAGTTCCCGAACTGTGGGCACGCCGTTGCGATAAAGCGGATCGGTGGCAAAACGGTAAACCTGATGTCCTGCAAACAGCAGATTATCTTTGATGCTGCCGTTATGGCCGACTTCATACAAGGTTTTATGAATGCAGTAAGAGCGCGGATCCGGCAGTTTTCCGGTCGTACCGTTGGCTTTTGACCAGGTTGAGAACTGGCACTGTGACAGGCAGCCGACGCATTCGGCACGGTCTTTCTGCATTTGTTTCCATTCTTCCGGTTTCAGGAACACGACAGTGCTGTCAGGCGTTTCCTTGATTTCGGTGAAACCGGCACTGATTTGCTGCTCGGCTTTGCTGACATCTTCCGGTTTAATGTAAATTGTTCTGGTCTCCGTCATTTCCAGAGGATGCGAAAATTCGCCGTCTGCTTCGCCCTTAAAGGCAACCTCGCCTTGTTTGCGCTCAATCAGGCGCTCCAGAAACGTGTTTTTGATCGCCGAAGAGAAGAATCCGGTCGGGCTGAATTTCTGTAAAATGACATCGCCTTTCTTAACCTGCATCATCAGCTTTTTCCAGGCGTCACTGATCGGGCTTTCTTTGGTAATCATCGGGCGGGTGCCGAATTGGAAAGCAATTTTGCCGATGTCCGGATTGTCGATATAGTCTTCCCATTCTTTCAGTGACCAAATACCGCCGGCCAGAATGATCGGGGTCTCTTCCAGCCCCAGATTGCGCAGGGTTTTGCGCAATTCGACCAAACGTTCGTACGGTTTTTGCGGTTTCAGGGGATCTTCGGCATTCGACAGGCCGTTATGTCCGCCGGCCAGCCAGGGATCTTCATAAACCACGCCGCCCAAAAATTCCCTGAAATTGGAATAAGCGCGTTTCCAAAGCACCTGAAACGCCCGTGCCGACGAAACAATCGGATAATAGTAAACGCCGAATTTGGAAGCCAGCTCTCCCAGATGATAAGGAAGTCCGGCTCCGCAGGTTACGCCGTGAATCAGGCCTTTTGCCCGTTCCAGAACACCGGTCAGAATTCTTTCGGAATCTGCCAGTTCCCACAGCATATTCATGTGGATTCGTCCGTTTCCGCCGGAAACCTCATGCGCTACCTGAGCCTGGGCGACGCCGCCCTTAATTGCGTATTCAACCATTTCTTCATGGCGGTCGGCGCGCTTTTTCTTATAGAAATGTTCAATAATGACGTTTCCGTTTTCATCATAAAAATCCGGGCTCACGCCGGAAAAAGTACCGACGCAGTTTTCATGTGCCCAGGCACCGCTGCTGCGTCCGTCACTGGCGTTAATTCCTTTTCCGCCTTCAATCAAAGGCAGAACTTCTTTGCCGGAAATCATAATGGGATTTAACTTAATCAACCTTTTATTCCTTAATAAATTATATTTCAACTCTGCTTATAACATAAAAAATTTAGTTTGTGGAGCAAAATCTGATAATTGTTACATTTTTGTTACAGGCGGGCCTATAACGTTAAATCAAATAATCCGCCGGGAAGATGGTTCAAGGAGACCAGCACGATAATAATGCAGATAAAGGCATAAACCTGCAGCATTTGGGTGATGGCCTTGTTTTGCAGCAGCGGAAATTTCGGCAGCAGCAAATGCAGCCCGCTGTTTATGCCGAGCATGACAAACGTGGTCATAATCGCCTGCAGCCCGAGCCCCGCCTGACGAATATCTGCCGCCAAAGGCCGCAGCATCGGATAAAGAAAGGCGAAAAACAGCAGATAGGCTGCAATTCCTGCCGCGGCAATTCGGTTCAGACGGTGGTTTTGGTGCTGTTTCTCCGCTTTGTCTTTTTCCAGATGTTCCACCGACAGGGTGGAGATTTCCATTCCCCGCACCATCTGCGGTGTTTCCGCCTGTTTTTTGATGTCTTTCAGCGTGCCGCGAAAACGTTCTTCCGCCGCACACAGGCCACAGCCTTTGGAAGTGAAATAAACATGGTTGGGGTTTTTCTTGCATGGTTTCAGGTTGTGCATCAGCGTCCACAAATGTTCCTGCCATTCTTTGGCGCTCGGACGCTCCAGTCCTTTGACAAATGCCCGCTCAAACAGTTCCAGCGTCTTCTTGTCAAAATATTCGTGAATGCTGTAAGGATGCGGCGCCTGATAACTGTCCGGCCAAAGCCCGTATGCATAGTGATATTCTTCGATTCGGTTTTGAATGGTCAGCATTTCGACGTCATTTTTGCGCGGAACGCCCGAAAACGGATGAATGCCGTTGTTCAGCAGTTTGAAAATCATCACCGCCAGCGCAAATTTGTCCTGTTCTTCGCCCATTTCGTCACAGCCGAGGTCCATGCCTTCCGGATAAATATATTCTTCACTGACGAATTCTGCCGGATAACGGTTATCGTTTTCACCTTTAATCGAAAAGCCGTCGCAGTCAACCATTGCCACCATCATCGTATCTTTATAAACGGAAACGTTTGACGGCTTCAAATCAACGATATAATGGCCGCATTTATGCATGGCTGCCACCATTGAAGTCACATTATAGGCGGCAAAAACGCGATAGGCGTATTTTTCCGGCAGGCCGAGCTTGGTACGGATGGCTTTCTGCATCAGGTGGTCAAGCGAAACGGCCTCGTCCATGTTAATCATCGGCATCAGATAGCCGACGCAAAAACCGTTTTCATCTTCCAGAATGGCGTCCGGCCAGGCAATTTGCACGCATTCGACCCCGTCTTTGACCGTTTTGGGAAAATTCGGGCGGTTAAGCAGCATGGCTTCCAGCTTTTTGCGGTTGGTTGCGCTTTTGCCGCGATTGTGAAAAATCTTTGCCACACTGTTGGGGTGAGAGGCGTCCAGATAAATTTTGCCCGCAGCGCCGCCTTTGTTGATCAGACTGCCGAGACGAACCTGCTCAAAATGCCCGTCACCGTAAATGGCGTTGTAAAGAGGGGAAACGTCAATATTTTCTGTCATAGCTTAACCCATAATAAAGTTTTGTCATCGGAGTTAAGCTTGCGTGCCTTGGCGGTGTTAAGCGTATTTTCCAACGCCCGCCGGGCTTTGCGCCGGTTTGTCGCCTGACTGAGAAAATTGTCAATCGGAACCAGAAAGTTTTTCTCAATCTGTCGGAAATCGGAAGAAAAAGTGAAATTAGTCAGCCCGTCGCTCATCAGAAAAATGGTGTGTGCTTTGTCAAAGCTGGTAAAGCGCAGGCTGTCGCGCCAGTCGTCCATGGTGTAAAAATAAGTCTCACAGGAGAAAGCGCCGTTCTCCGGGCGCGAGGCGGTAAAATGCTCAAAATTCTCCTGATGAAAAGCCAGCGCCGCCCCGTCGCCGATATGAAAAAACAGCCCCTTGTTCCGGTGATAGATAACGCCGACCACCGTTGCCGCAAAATCGACCAGGCTTTCTTCGTTTTTGGTTTTGTTCAGACGGTGGCGCATCAGTTTGTTGCGGGCAATCATAATCGCTTTGACTACGGCTTCCCGCGCATTGCGAAAATCGGCATTCGGCAGCAAATCAGTCAGAGTGTTGCAGACAACCCGGGCGCCGATTTTGCCGTATTTGGAAGATCCGGCTCCGTCAGACACCACGGCCACAAAATTCTTGCCCTCGGTGCTGAATTTGCAGTAATCCTGGCACGGCAGATTTTTGGAATTGTGCAAAGGCCCGGCCAGACTGGCGGCCAACACTTTAATATTGTTTGTTTTCATCCCAGTCCCCGGTATCCTCTAACAAATCGGGAATGTTCGGCGCTGCTTTGGAGATACAGGAGACACTGCGGCTCAGCCAGAGGAAAAATTCGGTAAATTTCAAACCGGTCAGCCGTTTCGGCGCCATCAGCGAAAATTTTGCCAGCTTTTCCAAATTGGCTCCCTGCGTTCCCACGGCATGAACCACCACTTTTTTGTTCTTCTGTGCATAACGGCACTTTTCGGCAATGATTTCCCAGTCATAATCCGTCGGTTCACCGTCGCTGATAAGAAAAATCCAAGGCCGTTTGGAGGTAATGCCGCAGCTGTCATACAAACATTTCTGCTCTTCAATCTTCTGCAGCGCCAGTTCCATGGCTTTGCCCAGCGGCGTCAAACCGCCGGCTTCCATTGTCGGCGCGGTAAAGTTCATCGCGTCAATCCAGTCAGACGAAATAACCGCTTCGTCTTTGCCGAAAGCCTTAATAATCAGCAGCTGTACCCGCGAACTGGCGTCAATATCTTCTTTCAGCTCTTTCTCCAGGGCTTTCAGGCCTGCATTAAGCTGTTTAATCGGTTCGCCGCGCATGGAGCCGGAACAGTCCAGAACCAAAACGCAGGGCGTGCGCTCATTGGCATTATCGGCAAATTCCACATAGGGAATCATTTCATCAACAAATTTATCGTCGCCGGACATCACTCACTCCTTTAATAGCGCGGATATTTATGCGGATAGCCGCTTCCCTCAATCGGTTCCGGATTGGACACTTTGCCGCAGCCGCTGACTTCCAGCACCATCAGGGAAATTAAGACAAGAGACACTAATTTAAAAAAGTTTTTCATTTCTTAACCTTTTTGTTGTCTGATAAGCAATTATATAAATATATACTCTCAAAGCAACCGAAATACAAAAACTAAAAGTCAGTTATTAATAGGCAGATGATAAAAAAATATCTAAACATAGCATTGGCGGTTTTTGTCCTTGGCGGCTGGGGCGGCCTTTTCAAGCCGGATCCGGTCAATATTTATGCCGAACCCCGGGCGTTGCCCCGGCGGGAGATGTTTCGTTTTGCCGAAAACGGAGAGGCTTATAAACTGAATGATTTCAAGGATCAGTTTGTCATTGCCAATTTTTGGTCGCGTTATTGTTCGCCCTGCCTGCGGGAGCTTGATAATCTGAATAACTTCAGCAAAAAGGTTGCCGATAACGGCATTAAGGTTGTTATTATTTCTCCTGCAAGTGAATGGCACAGTCTTGAAGAACAGCAGAAGTTTTTGCAGAAATACGGTGCGCCGGATTTGGATTTTTACGTTGACAAGAAAGGTGACCTTTCCGCCGACCTGGGAATTTTTACCTCGCCGAACACGGTTCTGATAAACCGCCACGGTAAGGAAATCGGCCGTATCCGCGGCTCCGTCGAATGGGACGATGACGAGGTTATTGAATATATTTATAAAATAAAAGCGCAAAACAACCAGTAAAAGGACCGACTATGCCTGAAAAACTATATATCAGCTGGGATGAATTCCACCGGCACACTCGTGAATTAGCCCAAAAGCTTAAAGCCAATAATTACAGCAAAATCGTTGCCGTCAGCCGCGGCGGACTGCTCCCGGCCGGAATTCTCGCCTATGAGCTGAACATTCGCAATGTCGAAGTTATCAATATGAGCAGTTATGACGGTGAAACCCAACGTCAGGATAAGGATATTACCGTCAAGGCAGATATCGGCACGGTGGATGAGCAAACCCTGATTGTCGATGATATTTCCGATACCGGCAAAACCTTTAATCTTCTGCGTCCCAGATTTCCCCGGGCCGCTTTTGTCAGCGTCTATGCAAAACGGCAGGGAACCGCCGCGGTGGATGTCTATGTCAGGGATATTCCCGACGTTTGGCTGGTTTTCCCTTGGGATTAAACAAGCTCTACTATACGTTATGCTTGCGGATGTTTGCGTAGAACACAGGTATGAGGTATCTCTTTACCGTCATTCGGCTTTTTTTACAATTATCTTGGTTTTCTTTTTATGCCACTTATGCCACTGCCCGGCTTTTCTTGTTTATGTCATTGTCCGGTTTTTCTTATTTATGTCATTTCCCGACGCTCTTCTCTTTCAGTCATTGCCCGCACCCCTTAACGTCATTGCCCGACTTCTTTTTTATTTATGTCATTGCCCGACTTGATCGGGCAATCTGTCTGCGGCTGCGGTTGTCTCGTTTTAGGATACTCCGGTCAAGCCGGAGTATGACAACAACAAAGGCCATTACTTTCTTGTTTGTGTCATTGCCCGACGCTCTTCTCTTTCAGTCATTGCCCGACTTGATCGGGCAATCCAACAGTTTATCTTCTGGCATCTGCGGCTTCTCTCCCTGTCATCTGCGGCTTTTCTCTCTGTCATTATCCGGCTTGACCGGATAATCCATGCCGCAGAATATCATTTTCTCGGTCCTCTGTTGTCTCACCCGCCGGGAGAGGCATGACCGGAGCATCAGCCATAAAAAATCCCCGGAATGTCCGGGGATTTTTGTTCAAAACAACAGTTCTATATTTCCGGAAAAATATTTTTGCCGCGGCTCATACGGGTCATCTGGGTTTCGATAGAAGTTGCCAGATTCAGTTTGCCGCCTTTAATAATGCCGCGAACCTGATCGCCCCGGGTTGAATCCGGATTGGTAAACAAATAGCTGACCAGCGGCGTTTTGTTTTTTACGCCGTGCAGGGTTTGGTGAAGCACGCCCAGCATACCGCGGGAAAACAGGTCATAAGCCAGTTCTTCGCTCATCGCTGTGGAGGAGGCGTATTTAACCACCGAGTTAATCGCATCGGTAATGTTGTTGGCGTGAATGGTTGACAAAACCAGGTGTCCCGAAGTGGCGGCGCGCAAAACTTCACTTGCCGTATCCGGGGTACGGATTTCGCCGACCATAATAAAGCGCGGTTTGGAGCGCAAAGCCGATTTTAAGCCCTCGCCCCAGTTGCCGTTCGGCGGCAGCGTTTGCTTGCACAGGCCCAGACCTCCCGCAACCGAATGATAAACGCCGTCCAGCGGCATTTCGGTCGGGTCTTCGATTGTGTAGGCAAAGCCGCCTTCCATCGTCAGATATTCTTTCATCAGGCTGGAAATAGTGGTTGTTTTACCGGCACCGGTCGGACCGGCGCAGAGAATCAGCCCCGAAGCATTGCTGAGGGAAAGCAGGTATTGTGAAAGTTCAACCGGATATCCCAGACTGTTGAACGGCGGCACTTGTTTTGGCATTTTACGGGCGCAGTATTGAATGCCGTAAATGGAAACCGTTCGTTCCACGCGATAAAAAATCTCGTCAAACATAACCGAATAACTGGGGTTGTTGCCGTCCCATGACTGTTCTATCAAGTCAAAAAAATCGTCAAAATCTTCGGCTTCCAAAACCTCCAGTCCGTTAGGCGTAACGTTGTCGGGGATGTAGGCAATTTTGTCCGGCGTAATGTAGATATCCGAGAACAAAACTTCATTTAGTTTAACCATGTTTTCCTCTTTAGTTTTTTATAATTTAAGGCAAAGGAGCATTTTCTGCGGCGTTTTGTTGAATCTCTGCGGAAATTTATCCTTTGTCAGACTCTGTCACAAATAATTATCGCCCTCAACCAAACATGGGGTCAGTTTAACATTAAAAAGAATAATATTTATTTAATCTTTTATGACATTTTTAAGCTCAAACCGCAAATTAAACGCTCTTTTTTCTGTTGCGGGATATAAAAAACCCCGGCATAACCGGGGCTTTCTTAAGCACTGGTGACAACTACATATAGAACCAGGTAATTGCACATTGGTCATTAGCACACTGACATGCCTGAGCGGCAGTCGCCGGTGTAACAGGCATATTGTTATTACCCCAGCTACCAGTTCCGTCACCTACCTTATCAGCATTAACAGCTACAGCCGCTAGCCCGTCAACACCATCCGTACCGGCTCGAACATCAAGACCGATAAAACCTGAAGAAGCGCCGGAACCCCAGTCAGACGTAATAATCTGAACACAAGCTTCACGCCCCATATTACCGTAAGAAACGGCAAATGCAGAATCAGCCTTAGCGTTATATTCAACGGCATATACTTCAACGCCGCCTTGGAAAGCGTTAATTAACTCGCCCTCGGCCGGTCCTTCCATTTCTGCCGGAACCACACCCATATCCATTGCAATATCGGTAGCCAGGCCGTTATAGTTACGCTGGCCGGAATATAAGGTACGAATGTTGGCCACCATCATGGAAACCTGGTCAAAGGTCTTGGTGATTTTAAATTTTGTCATTGCTTTTGAATAACCTGCGATACCGCCGACAGACAGAACGCCGATAATTGCGAGCACGCCGAGCATTTCCACCATGGAACGGCCGGTCTGTTCATTTTTTTCAAGTAAGTTAACCATTTTCTTTCTCCTTAGTTCAACTGCATTCTATCATAATTATAACAGGTTAAAATTTTGTTACAATTCTGGCTTTAGCTATATCTTTTGCTCTTTTTTATAACTTTAGTCATAAAAAATAAAACTTTATTCAAACCGCCAGGAAACAATATTGCTTTTGCCGCAATATTTGGCTGCGTCTTGTTTGGTAATCGGCAGCGGATTGCTTCCGCCCCAGTTAAATTCATAGCGCTGTTCGCCGTTGCTGATAATCATCTGCAACAGGCTCAGGCTCTCCCTTTCGTTCAGCCGAAAAGCGGCCATAACCGTACATTCGCTTTTGTTGAGTTCGGGAAACGTAACCGTAAAATGACGCGTTCCCGGCATGATAATGCTGCCTTGTTCATCTTCGCCGATAATAACCGGTTTGCCGAAAGCGTTTTGCAGTTTGCCGTCAATCAGCATGCCGCCGGCTTCCAAATTGTTTTTGATGACCGTTTCGGTGTTGAGCCCCCAATATCCCGGTTTGGTCTGATAAAACAGCCGGATGTTGTTGGCTGTTTGTGCCAGTTGGGTTGCCGCGATTTCAATTTTGGGATTCGGCCGGATAATCCAGGCCAAAACAATAATAATCGCCGCCGTCATAACCGTAATGGCAATAATAATTTTCTGATCCAGCTTAACCGCACGACGGTAAGCGTAAAAACGCTGTTTCAGAAAAAGCAGATAATCTTTTATTTTTTTCATTGTCTTATCCCATTCCGCTGGTGATTTGGTCTTGCATGTCGAAAACGCCCATAACCGCCCAGGCAATAACGCCGCCGACGGACAGCAGGGCAACCATGTTCAGAACGCTGGCTTTTTGCTCAATAACATAGACCGATTCTTCCAGCCAGTCGTTGGCCAGCTTGTCCATTGCCTCTTCAAAATTGTCCAGTTCGGAATAAATCTTCAGGTCGGCAATAATCTCCCTGTCCGGGAAATCCAGCCCGGTTTTTTCCAGAGCCTGGCCGAGGTTGTCACCGTTATTGACGAAGACGAGCGTTTTATCGATTCTTTCCCGCAGATAAGGGTTTGCATCACGCCGCAGTGCCTGTAATGCGGTTGAAACCGGCGTACCGCTTTTGACCAGAGCAGACATCGCCAGCAGCCAGCTGATGCCTGAAAAGACTTTATACAACGACCATGGCGGCAAACTGTCGAAAAATGAACGGATTAAACCATGCCAGATGCCGATAGTCAGATAAATAATCGCCATCACTGTCGGCAGAGCCGCAAAAGCAACCGTCCAGTAGGTTCTGATCCAGTCGGAAACGTCAACCAGTGTTTTTGCCGATCCGCGCCAGCGCACATTCGGGGCAGCTTCCTGCATCGGCGGCACCATGTAGGCGCCGATACCGTACAAAATCAATACCGACATAAACATCAGGAATGCCGGATAAACGATAGCCCCCACAATCGGGCGCACCATTTTGGTTGTTCCTTCCGTTACTTTAATCAGGTTTAATAACGCGCTTTCAAGGTTAGAGACGTCACCGGTAGAAAGCATCAGTCTTTCACGCGCCGGCGCCCAGCCTTTCAGGGCATCGGCAAACGTCAAACCATTTTGCAAAGACTTGGACCACGCTGCAATGGCAATTGCAATCGGCTCGCTTGGGCTTTTGCCGCCGTTGCTGGCGCCGTCATACAGCAAATCAAGCGCATCCATCAGCGAAAAGCGGTTAGCCATTAATGAGGCGATTTTCCGATACATCTTCAGTCTTGTCTTGTTAGACATTTTTGTAATAAGCTTGGCATACTGTATTTCAACCGCGCCGACGCTTTTCATTGCGCGGGTCAATGTCTCGGAACGTTTTTTATCGTCTTGTGCCATAAAATCCTCCTAGTAAGCCGGACGTTGGTCAAGCAGGCCGCACCAGCGCTCAACCTCGTCCAAATCAATATAGCCCTTGAGCATACGTTCGATTGCGGCGTCTTTCAACGGCCGCCCGTTCAAATCGCTGGTCCAGTAATCAATTGCTTTGCGGGTTTCGCCGGCAATCATCAGCTCCAGAAAAACCGCATCCGGCAAAATAATTTCCGGCACGCTCATACGCCCTTTAATTCCCTTGTTGTCGCAAAATTTGCACCCCGGTCCGCGCACATAGGTATTTTCAATACCGAAATCACCCAGGGCAATCTTCAGCCGCTTGACCGCCGGGTCGTTAAGCCTCTCTTTGACCGAGACCCGGCAATGCGGACATAATTTGCGGAACAAACGTTGTGAAATCAACCCTTTAACCAATTCGGGATCCGCCAGCATATATGGCTGAATCCCCATGTCTCGCAGTCGGGTGATAATCGCCGGGGCGCTGTTGGCATGCAGGGTCGTCCATACGCCGTGTCCGGATAATGCCCCCTTAAAAGTTAATTCTGCCGTAGCCAAAGCACGGGTTTCGCCCACCATCATAACGTCCGGGTCTGAACGCAGTGCCGCCGACAATGCCTTGGTAAACATTTCGGCTTTTTCTTCTTCGGTATTGGCATTGGTAACCGGCATCTGCCGGGCGCCGGGAATAGGATATTCCGGCGGGTCTTCCACCGTAATCAGGTTAATTTCGTAATTTTTTTCCTGCAACAGTTTAATCATGTTGCGTTGCAGGGTTGTTGATTTTCCCGAACCGGTCGGCCCGGCAATAACGCTCAATCCGGTCGGAACCGCCCGCAGCCGGTAAAACAGGTTTTCTTCATATTCGCCGAAACCCAGAGCCTGCAAATCGCCGCTGCCATCGGGATTTTCATCGGCATACAGCAGACGCATGACCAAATATTGCGAACCGAATGCAATCGGGTTAAACTGCAAACGGATAGCCAGAACGTTATGCGGCAACATCAATTTGCCTTTGGAGCCGCGCAGCGGTGTTGATCCCAGTTTCTGAGCGCCCTGAAACTCGTTTTGCGCATAGTTTGAGTCGGAAATGTCTGCCGAAGCGAAAGCGGCGCGGACAAAAGATTCGCCCCAGTCTTTGTTATACTCCATCACCGTTTGCATCATACCGTTGACGCGAAACATAATCTGCGTGCTGTCGGCCACCACAACGTGAACGTCTGACACCTTTACCGCGGCCGCCCGGGCAATTACGTTAACGAAGTCTTTCTGCATTTGCAGTTGGTCAAGGTCTTCATCGCCCTCAATGTCCGACATCGGCTGTGCGCGTTCGCCGTAAGCGTAAACGGCATTGATTTCGTTTTGGCTGACATAGGTCGGTTTGCTGATGTTCAGATGTTTTTTGCGGGCCAGAACTTCGAAACTTAAAACGCGCCCGTCAAATTTATGAGATTCGACAACCAGAAAACGCCCATCGGCAAACAAAGCCAGCAAACGCCGGGTATCGTCATTGATAACCAGCGAAGAACCCGGAAGCGTCAGAAGCTTGTTCCCGCCGCTGAAAAGGTCATCAATCAGATTATATTTCTTTCCTCCGCCTGCTTCTGAGGCGCCGATAACCTGACCTGAAGTCTTTCCGGCGTCGGAAGCAGCTTCTTGAATTTCTGATTCGTCGGCCATTTTTTTACTTACCTGATAAACATCCCTTCACGAAGGCTGGGCAATCCCTGACTTGAATTCAAGCTTGGCAGGGGTTCCAAATCATTGTCGCCGTTTCCGCCTCTTTGCGGCAGCGGGGTAATTCCGGCTCTGGCGGCGGAAGATCTGACTGGTTCACGGTCAAGTACGCCGCCGGCGGCAAAATATAAATAATCTTTGGTGCCGTTTTTGTCAGCCCGCAGATAAGTCTGCGAAATCTCGTCAACCGTATGACCGCTCTGCAGAACCGTTCCTTTCTGAACCATAAAGGAAGAACCGCTCTTATTGATTAATTTGGCCGCCAGTTCGTTGCCTTTTCCGCTGATTTCCATAATCGCGTATTCGTCAGACAATTTCTGATTCTTTTTCTCTTCGGCATTTTCTTCCGAGGCCGAGGCAAAAGGATTGGTCTTGTCTTTGTTCTTTGCCGTATTTTCTTCTTCTCTGGCCAGCTTTTCCGCCTCCAGTCGTGATTTCAGGATGGAAATCTGCGTTTGCAGATTGGCCAATTCGCGGCTGTAGTTCTTTTTTGCCGTTTCTGCGGCGTCGGCTGCCTTGGAAGCTAACTGAGCCAAGTGGTTAAGCTTCATTTTAAAGTTCTTGACCAGTTTTTCTCTGTCTTCCTCGGTCTTAACGATTTCTCCGTACAGACGGGCATTGTTTTCAATCCATTTCTGGTTGGTATCCAGCATTTGCTCTTTATATGCGTTGACAATATTTTCCTGTCTCAGCTTTTCATAGGCAATGTTAAGCTCTCTCAGCTTCTGCTCTTCTACCAGCAGTTTGCGTTCCTGCTCTTTTTCCCATTCGATCCGTTTGCGCTCTTTTTCCGCTTTTTTCTCGTTGAGATCATCAACGGCCTTTTGCCGGGCGGCTTTAATTGCTGCAATCTCGTTTTTAACTTTTTCCCGGCGCAGTTCCAAAGTCAGCAAGCTGGTTTGTTTTTCCAAATCAGACATCTGGTTAAATAATTCATTGTCAACCTGCGATAGAATTCCTTCGCCGAAGTTGCTGCTTTCCGGTGTTGTCGGCTGCGGTCTGGACAGCGGGGATAAGGTCGGATTAGCCGGCTGCACTTGCGGCGCGGCGGCAGGCAACCCTGCTGACGGGGCCTGATTGGCTGCAGTCATAGGCTGTATCGGGGCCGTATTGTTGGGCGCATTGTTATCCGGCGGCAATAAACCGCTGTCACCGTTCAAATTCGGCAGATTTAAGTCATTTGATGCATTCTGATTCGGCCCGGTCAGAGGAATAATCGCTTCATCGTCAGACTGCGGCGCCGGAAGTTCTGTCGGAGCATCATCATTTAACGAAGGCGGAACCAGCAAGCCGCTGTCGTCGTCGGTATCGTTCAGCGTTATTTCGCTCGGAAGGGCATTGGCTGCACCTGAATTCGGAAGTTGGGCATAAGCCGGCTGCCCGGCTGCGGCTGCAATAATCAGCGCCAGAGCTGTAATGCCTAAACTGTTTCTGATATTATAATACATAGATTGCTCCCTCATAATGCCACTTCTTACTGGTAATGTCATATTTTATATTATTAATCTCAAGTCCTGAAAATTTTGTTAATAAATCATTCCAGACCGACGGATTTTGCATCGAGTCAAAACTGAATTTGACCGACCGGTAAATGTTTTTGCGCGGCGAAGTATAAGAAAAACTCGTCAGGGAGATTTTCTGCCCGATAGCCTGAAACATATTGTTCAGTACGTTTTTCAAATCCACGTCCATATATTGCGGCGGTGATGAGATAATGTTAACCTTGTTTAAAGGAACAGAAACCATCATCGTATTTCCGTCATCGGAAACCGATTTGCCCGAAAAATTAATGCCGGATACGTTTAAAGCCTTATCAATCCAGCTGATGCGGCCGACTTCTCGAGTCCAGAACGTGGTTACACCGCTGGGTCCGCAGGATAAACCGCCGATTTTCCAGCCCGGAGGCATAATTCGAATTAATGCATTGATGCCGTCACGACATTGCAACATAATATCTGTCGGGTTATTTAAACGCTCCCACGGCTTTATCTCGGGCGGTTCCTCCACCGGTTTAACGATTTTGGGCTGAACCGGCGCGATAATCGGCCGTTTCGGCGGACTGAAAAACAAACTGCTGATAATGCTGGACAGCAGCCAGAAACCGATAATGCCGGAAACGGCAATAACCGCAATCAGCTTGGTTCCCCGCAACGCTTTAATCTTTTGCAGTTTGCCTTTGGCACCGCGTTGTAAAAGTTTTCCTAATTCCGGATATTCGGTCTCTTCAATTTCCCATTCCGGCGGAGCAATTTTGCGGCCCCAGTCCGGCACGGCCAGCATCGACAGAAACTGGTTTTTGGCGTCTTCCTCGTTAAGAAAGAGCATATCGCCGTCAGACAGGATAATATCGTTACGGACGCAGGTGTACCACCAGCCGTTTTTGACTTTGAATACGCCGACGAAAGAAGAACGGTCGCTTAATGCTGTAGCCAGAGAAACCGCCGCAGCCGGTGTTCCCGACTTATATCCTTCATGCGAGACGCAAATACCGAACTGCGGCGCTTTGCCCGGTTTGATACAGAAAAGGTCAGCCCCTTCCAAAACGCCTGCGGAAGCTTCTTCCACTTCCGCATACGGATCGTCTTTGTTCTGCAAGGGCTGCCAGAACAAACTGGTGGCGTAAGACGTTCCTTCGATGTTAATCTCCGTCCCCCAGGAACGGTTAACATTCGAATCAAAGTCTTGATCTTGAAACTTAGCGTCTTCCAGCACCATTTGTTTTTTTCCTATATTAATCTTTCATTCTTGATTCCGGAGATAACGGAGAATCCAGAACCACCGGCGTCAGGATAATGACCAGAATGCTTCTGGTTTTGCTGGCTGTGGCCGTACCGCCGAGCAGTGAGTTGTTGGCCGAACCGACACCGGATTTTTCACTGGTATTTTCAACCCGTTCATAACCGGTCAGTACCAAAGACTGCCCTGATTTCATCGCAACTTCCTGCGTAAACCCGCGGGATTCGATAATCGGGTTCTGAATATATTGTCCGCCGCCTTCGCTGGTTTCGCCGTCGGTACGGTCATCCAGACTGACTTTTTCCAACGAAATCAAATCCGAAAGGGTTAGGTTAAACATCAGCATTAACCGTCCGTGTTCCAGAATACGCGGCAAAACGTCCATGGTAAAACCGGTTTCGATTTCTTCGGTCTCTGTCGAAACGTCATAGTAGCTGGCATCGCCGCCGCTGTTGGTTTTGGTAATTTCCGAAATATAGTTCTGCTTTTTAACAACCTGAATCGGGGCAGGTTTATTGTTTAGCGTGGTAACCGTACCGCTGGTAATCAGGTTGGTCGTTCCCTGAGTTGACAAAGCCTGCAGTGCACCGTTAACGGTAACGTTTCCGGGCAGCAGGGTCATTGTCAGGTTCTTGGTGACGTCTTGCCCCAAACCGCCGGCAATACTGGAAACGCCGATGCTTTCGCCCTGCGGACTTTTCCAAACGGCAGACAAGTCCAAACCATATTGATCGCTGTCATCAATGCTGACCTGCAGAACTTTAACGCTGATGGCCACCTGACGTGACAAGCGGGTATTTTGCTCGTTAATGTATTTAGCCACCTTTTTAATGTCGTTCGGTGTTGCGCTGACGGTAATCGTACCGTTGGACGGATCCATCGTGTACTTTGAATCTTTGTCCAGCATGTTCTTTATGGCTGTTTCAATGTTCTTCCAGAAATCCATCTTGGTACTGCTTTGCAGTGAGATGGAAGACGAACCGCCGCTGCCCTGTGAAGAACCGCCGACATTAACCGAAAGGGACGGCGTGCTCGGCAGCGTATATAAAACGAAAGTCCGGGTAACGAATTTGTAAAAATAAATTTCTTTACGGTCATATTTCCACCAAATGCCGAAACGGGAACCGATTTCGTTCAACAGCCCGCTCAGCGGCCCCTGATAGGAAACCAGCATCTTGCTGGGATCGGTCCAGTCCGCGTTGATAGCTTGTGCCGTCGGCTTGTTTTTGGCGCCGTTGCTTAAAACTTCTTTTTCCAAATGTGTTGCGTAACTGACGCGCATTCCGGTAATTTTGTTAATCATATCGCCGATTTCATACAGCGTAATCGGACGGTTGCTGATTAAGGTAATGCCGTCTTTCCCTTCCAGATATGACGGAATAGGCTGGCCTTCATATTCTATTTGGCTTGAATCGCCGAGCCAGATGTCGTTTTTGACGCGAACCACGTCGTCGTTAAGAGCTTTGTCCGGAATTTTGGCCGTCTCTTTCAGCTGCGTCGTTGCTTCAACCTCGCGGTCAATGGTCGCATCCATTTTGGTTGAAAGCGAACAGGAACCCGCAATTGCGACCATTAAAGCGCCCAGGCTGTACTTGGTAATCTTATTCATAAGCATTTTCATCCTCCATGGTCTCAACAACTAAGACGCGGTTTCCTTTGTAAAAAGTGGCAATCGGCGCCGGCCGGGCTCTGGCAAAAGCTCTGATTAACGCGGAGCTGACATCGGCAAAACGGCCGCGGAACATCGCACCGGCCGTGAGCGTGTAATTGCGGTTGGAATTCCAGATTAATCTCCAGCCGGCTCTTTCGCTCCATTCGGTCAGCAGGTCTTTCAGGGTCTGCCCTTCTTCGGCCAGCCAGTCTTCTACCGGGTCTTCGGCGTTATATTCGCCGCTGCCGTTAGACATTCCGGTATCGTTTTCCTTGATTTCTTCTTCATAATCGACAACTTCGCTCTCGATAGACGGGGGAATAGCCGCAGACATGTTGCTTCCGGCACCGCCGTCAACAATATTCTGGTCGCGCGGCGTTCTTTCGCCGTATTCGCGGTAATCCGCCGCAACTTTCGTATAGTTGACAAATTCGCTGTCCTGCATGCCGCCGGCCGGTTGAGCCGCAGCATTGGTTTGGGTGCAGACTTTGTTGCCGTTTTCGTCACATTCGACTTCTTCCGGCGGAATTTCGACCGGGTGGCTCAAAGTTCCCATGCAGGCGGTAAGGACAAATACCCCCAGTAATCCGGCAGCTAACCGAAAATTTATGCTCATATCTGTGTTTCCTAAGCTATATTTTGTCATATTTTTACCTATAATACATATTGAAAAATAAATAATCAAGCGTAAGCCATAACTTATTACCAAGGCTTTACCAGGCCTTATAGTAGTCTTGCCACTCGTTATTTTCCTTTATGCCTCCGTTAGAATTGTTGAGTCTTACTGTCCGAATAATAAATGAATTGGGCTCCCTGGTGGTGAAAACCGTATTGATTTTGCGGTAATCGACCCCGCTTGACGCCAAAATGTTGTTGAGCAGATTGAGCCGCTTTTGCTGGAGCTCATATGAGCTGCTGCCGTCAATCCTGATTTCCAGTCCGACGTTCTTTTCTTCTATCGTCTTGTTGGCAAAAGCCTGCAGCCATTTCAGAGTAACCCCGGAAATTTCGGCTCGGTTCGGTTGGAAAGCAAGGCGTATTTCGGTCGGTAATATTTTTCCGGTCGTCGCCTTTTGGCGCGATTTTCCGGTAAATTGGTCAAAAAAGCTGGGGCCGCCGCCGTTTTCGTCTTTGGCGCTGCCGTCTGCGGTCTGGTTTTTGCTGAAAATTGACGTAATGCTTTTAAACAGACCGCCGCTTTCCTTTCCTGAAGACGAAGTTTGTGTCTGCTTCGCGGGGGCCGGCTGTTCGGCTGCTTCCTGCTCGCTGACTTGCTGCTCGATGTCTTTGTCTTTTTCAGAGGAAACCAGCTGCGGCGTCAGATTGGGGTCGTTCAAAATATCCTCGGGAATGGGTATCAGCAGGTTGTTGACGACCTCCGAGGCGACTTTAACTTCGCCGCTGCCGCCTTTTTTTAGTTTTTTGTCTGCTTCGATTGCCTGTTTGACGGCGACATTGTCGGCATTTTTAAAATATGCTTCTTTGGTTATTTGGCGGTTTCTCTGATGCCCGGTGCCTTTGGCCGCAACCCAGACGCTGTCTTCATTGTTCTTTTCCGCCATAGTTGTCCAGCCGGAAGTTGTGTCGTCTTTCTCTTTCTTTTCTGCCGGCGCCTGATTTTCCGTCATACTGCGGATTGTTGCTTTCCCTGTCAGCATGGCCAGCTTATCGGCATTCGGAGTGTCGATAATTTTGGCTTCTGCGGTCTCGATTTTGGCGCTCTGGTCTTTCTCCAGCGGAATAAGCAGGTTCTCCGGCTCCCCTGCGGAAACTTTTATTTGCTCTTTGGACGGAAAATCAGGCGCCGTATCCGGGTTCGGTGCGGCTTTGGCGACTTTGAAAGTCGGCGGCAGCGGTTTGTCGGAGACAAGGTTGTCTTCGTTGTTTCCTTCGTTGTCGTCTTCATCGGGAACGCGGGCGATAATAAAGCTTTCCTCTTCCTCCGCAATCTCGGGGGCGAGAATGTTCTCTGGTTTGGGAGCCGGCTCGGCTTTTTCTTCCCGCGTAATCGGAATATCCGCTTGCGCCAAAACCGTTTCCGGCTCTTGGGAAACGGTGGTCATTTTCTTCTTCCGGGCCCGTTCTTCGTTGGGGCGGATAATCTGAACTTTGGCCTGAACGATTTTATTGCTGAACGGAACCGGGTCTTCAATCGGCTGCTGTAATTCGTTTTCGTCAACCGGCGGAGCACTGCCGATAATTTCCTGATAATTTGCCGCAATTTTGTCTTCCATGGTCTGCGGCTTTTCAGCCGGAGGAGCCGCCGGTTCCGCCTTGGAAACCGTCTGTTGCGGAGCCGGCTGAAGCGCGGAAACGGCCTCTGCGGCCTTGACAGAAGCTTCTGCGGTTTTTTCGTTCAGATCAAATTCAATGTCGTTGCCGGCAAAAGTCAGAGGGATGGGGTCTTCTGCCGAAACTTCGGACAGTTTTTCCGTTGAGGGAGAAACGGGCACCGACAAGGCAATTTTTTTAACCGGAATGGTTTTGGCTGCTTTGGCGGGAGAGGGCAGGCTCTTGAAAAACAGGGAAATATTTTTGTTGGGAATTTTAATTTCAGTGTCAGAGGGTTTGGGAACACTGAAAAACTCCTTGTTTACGCTCAAAATCGTGAACAAAGAGAAAACAAAGCTGCAAACAAAAGTTTTTAAACTCGTTTTTCCCATAAAATAAAATCCCTCTAAAGCCTTGATAATTCAATATGCGACTCTTGGCAAGCAGATATAATTTTATGCACAAAGCTTTGAAAAAATTTTTTCCGTTTGTCGGAATATAGGGGCTTTGCTTTCCCGGAAAGTGATTTTCTGATTTCGGCTTTATTAGAGAAAAATTTACTTTTTAGGGGTAGAAATAAGGTGTTTAGGTTTATTTAACTTCTGTGAATTTTTTGTTACAGGAAAAATTATTACATTAAAACAACGAGTTATCTCTTTTTGTCCAAGTCTTTTTAGGCTGGTAAAAATGCTAAAAATTAGCTATCCTAAAAGAGTATAAGAAGTTTTGCTAAATTAATTGAAGGAGAAAGATTATGCAATTTTTAAAGAGAAATATTTTAACTCTTTGCTGCCTGACCTTGTTGGTTGCAATGGGTTTGTGCGGGGATGCCTGGGCTGACGGTGCCAGCTTGATGAGCACGGCGCAGACAAAAACCCGTAACGTATTCGATAACGTAAAAACCATTACCTTTATTCTGGGTGGTTTCGGTTTGGTCGGTATTGCCTTCCAGGCCATTATCGGTAAGGTAAAATGGACTTGGTTTGCCGGCTTGGCCGTTGGTCTGGGTATTCTGGCTGCTGCCGGTTCAATCGTTGAATATGCAACCGGTTCTACCGATGCCGGCTTGGCAACGACTTTCGGTAATATTTAATCAGCGCTTAGCTGCTTAATGATAACTAAAGGGAGGGAACTATGGAAAACTTAACGAGACATGCGCCATATACCCTCCCTTTTGCTTATCTGCTGGCTAAGCTCAGAAATTATTTACGGGAAAAGGGTGAGAAGATGTTGTGCGTAAAATTAAAGAAATTCCTGGTCTTTTCAGTAATGGTGTTTGCTGTTTCTTCAATTTTATTTGCAACAAACTCCTTTGCTGAAGACAAGGCCCTGTTCAGTGATTTAACCAATCACGGAGCTAAAATTTTCGGCGGAATGCGGGAGATTATTTATGCCGTGTCCGGTTTCGGTATTGTCGCGATTGCTATCGGCGGCTTTTTCGGAACCCTGAACTGGAAATGGCTGGTTGCGATCATCATAGGTTTGGTCGTTATTGCGCTGACCGCCGGTATCATCAACTATATGGTTGACAGCGATGTCATCACCGACGAAATGATAACGGACAGTTTGATTAGTGCGAATGACAATCAGAAATGACGGATGATTTAATCACACGGAGCTGAAGGCTTTTATATTATATCGGCTGAAAAAAATTATTAAAGAGACGGAACTAAACAAGGAGGCTGCTATGAGAAACTTACTTAAATTGATAAAAAATTTATCATTTCTGCTTTGTTTTGGTTTCGGCCTGAATTATATGGTTGTGCCGGTTATGGCGCAATCAATCGTACCTCCGGTTATAGAGGAAGAAGCTCCCGATGAAGAAGAAATCGGCGGTTGGAGCACACTGGATAAAAAAACACAGGAAACAATTGCCAAAAATCAGGCACGTAATGCCGCCGCCGGACAAAGTGACGAAGCTCGGGCAATTTATGATGCACAGCAGCAGCGATATGACCAGCGTGACGCCTCCAAAGAAAAATATGCCGACACCTTGAATGCCGGGGATGAACGTATCAGAAATATGGAAGCACTGACCGAGCAGGCCCAGCAGGGTGTTGCGGCGGCTCAGGAACGCTTGAAAAACGCCAGCACGCCGGAAGAAATGAAGGCGGCCAATGAAGCGTTGAAGCAGGCTCAGCAAGATTTAAAAACAGCTGAAAAAAATCAGAAAGAAGTCGAGAAAGACGTTAAGAAAGACAATAAAGCCGCCAAAAAAGAAGCTAAGAAAGAAGAAAAAGCCATAGCCAAAGCCGAAAAAGAGCAGCGCAAGGCTATTGAAAAAGAACAGAAATCGGCGGAAAAAGACCTGAAAAAGGCCAATAAAAAGATTGAAAAACTTGAAGAAAAATGCGCCAAAGGCAAATGCGACGATGAAGATCTGGCCGATTTGGCTGCTGCCCGAGCCAGTGCGGAATCTGCTCAAACGGCTTTAGATGCGGCCAACCAGAAAGCCAATGCTTTTTATGCTCAGGATGAAGATGAAGCGGCTGCCGAATATATGGCGGAACGAGATGCGCAGGAAGCCTCTATTGCCGCTGCGGAGGATGCCGACGGTATCATTGAGCAGGCCAAGGAAGATTTGGCCGAAGCTCAGTCCAATGCGCCGAAAATGTGCAGCGCGGATGAAATCGGCGGTAACGTCTTTCTGTTGATTGCCTGCAAAGCCACCACCACCTTGGCCGATTTGCGGGTCATCGCTTACATTATTTCCGGTTTCGGTATGGTTGCGCTTGCTTATGCCGCTATTTTCGGAAAAATGAACTGGAAACACCTGGCCAACATCGGTATCGGTTTGTTCCTCTTATCGATGATGACGCCGTTTATCGAGTATTTTACCACCGGCAAAGATAATACCCTGCGTTTTGGTAAATATCTGCCGGCCGGTTTCTCTGATATTCAGGGCAGTGACGGTCAGGTAACCGACTGCGATGAGGATTTGGATAAAAACAGCACTTTCTGTAATCAGATTTTGCCGGAAGTCACGGTTACCGGGAAAAAGCAGAAGTGGTCACTAAAAGATTTGAAAGGCTCGATTACGGCCGGTTTAAATGCGGTCCGCAATGCCAGCGATATGTATAAAGCGGCCAAATCGACGGTCAGCAACGTTAAATCTGCGGTTTCCAATATGACCGCTCAGATTAAGAGCGGTGGCGGCGGACTGGACGGTATTATTAATGCGGCCGGCGCTGTGGCCAATGCAACCGGTACGATTGTCAACTCCGGGCAAGTTCTGGCCAATAATATTGCGACCAATGCCGGTAATCTGTCTAACAATATTCGTGACGCCGGTTCAACCAATGCGGCGCGCGAGGCCCGGGCCGAAGCTCAGGAAACACTTGATAAGTTAACGAAAAAATGTAATGCCGGTAACTGCAGTGAGCAGGAAAAGAAATATATGGAACAAATGGAAGAAACGGTGAACAATAATAAAACCGGCGTTAATAAATGGCTTGAAAATGACGGAGCCGGCGGTGGTTCGACCATTCTCTCCGGAATTAACAAAGTCGGCAACATTGCCAACAATGCCTCGAACTCGGTTAAAAACGTAGCCAATGCGGCCAATGAAGGCCAGTCTATCGGCGGTGACGGGGCTTTGGGTAAAATTCTCGGTGTCGGCTTCGGTGTCGGAACGGCGGTAACCGAAGGTATGGATACCGCGGAACAAAGTAAACAAAACGGAATGTTTGACTTCCGCAGTGATGCAACCAAACGGGAAGAACAGGCTAAAGCCGAAGAAGAGGCCTTTAAAAAGACTTCCGGCTATGTTAAAAACACGCAGACAACCGCTGACGGCAAAAAGGTCGAAACTCTTGGCGACGGTTCGGTTCGCACCACCTCCAAAGACGGTAAGACTGTAACCACAGTCAATAAGGACGGCACCACCACAACCACCAAAGACGGTACAACGGTTGTTAAAAGCCCGGACGGTTCCAGAACCGTTACTGACAGCGCGGGTAATAAAGTGACCTATGATGCCAAAGGCAACAAGGTTAAAACCGAGCTGGTCAACGAATATAACCGCGCAACGGCTGAAAGTGTCAAAGAAGCCCTGAACGGTAAGAAGGAAGAAGAAAAGAAAGAGGAGAAAAAGGAAGAAAAGCCTGCGGCAACAACGCAAACAACAGGATCGGATTTGTCGAAAATTAAAAGTGCATTAGCTGAACAATGTAAGAGCGGAGATAGCATTTGCAAAACATGTGCTAATTCTGTAAAGTCAACAGATCCGAACAAAGCGGCTGCCGAAGCTCAAGCATGTGTTGAAAAGCTTAATGCAAAACAAGATGAGCTTCAGAAGGAATACGATCAAGAAATGGAAAAATGGTGTAAACAAAAAGGAGTGAAAGAAGAATGCTTTATGGCACCGGAAGGTGCAGATGCTAATCTTACTGCCGCTTGTAAAAAATGTGGTTTCAAGATGGCGTCTCCTTCAAAATGATTTTGATGCACAAACCTGATAGCTAAAAAAAAGGATGTCTTTGGACATCCTTTTTTTTATGTGGTGCCATGCTGCCCGCATTTTCCTTTCCTGTCTTGTTTGTCCCCGTGTTAAGGGATTTTTCATAAAAAAAGGATATACTGAACAATAAGGGAAACCCTTTCCCGGCGGTTGAGATTCGTTTTTGAAACACAGGCTCAACGACGGGCAGGGTGTTGTTAAGTATAGCTTTTTGTTGCAACTAAATGAGATTGCGCTAGAATCAAACCAAACGTCAGGATTTGTCGCGATGAGAGAAATGATATTAAAAGCCGTAGCCAATCCTCCCAAGATCTTGTGGGGGCCGTTCCTGCCGACGCTTTTAAATCTGGGTATTCAGTTTCCGCTGATGTTTATGTGCATGGGCGTGTTTAAAATGAACCCGCTGATTTTCATTGTAACGATTGTTGCCGCGCACGGCGTTATTGTGCTCTGGGGCGGCAAAGAACCGCACATTTCCTCCATGATTCAGGCTTTCGGCCAATGCCGCCGGATTAGTAACAACCTTTATAAAGAAAAGGGGAATAAATTTGCGCCCTGATTTTGACTTTTTTACGATTTTTGTTCAAGGCTTGTCCAGTATTGAGGTTGCGGTCGCCGTCATCGGCTTTGTTTCCGCGGCCGCTTTTGCCGGATTATGGGCCACCAAATTAGGCCGGATTATTCTGCCTCAGCCGCAGGAATCCCGGGTGGCTGACTTTTTGCCCTTTAACAAGCTGATGGCCGACGGCATAACCATCCGCTGCTATAACGGCTCTTTTGCCCGCGTGTTCAAGGTTGAAGGGGTCGATTTGTCGTTTGTGACGGATGAAAAAAGCCTGTCCATGATGGAGGCGCGCAAATCATGGATTGATTCAATGTCCGACCTGCAGGTGGTCTGCCGGGTGATTACCCTGCGCGAAAGAATTTCCATGGAAGCCGACAGCGGCGATTTCGGCAACCAGCTGCTGGAGCAGATTTCCATGACCTGGCGCAACAATTTGGACCGCGTTTACAGCAACGGCCACTATATCGTCCTTTCCGTGGCTGACCGCCCTGAGGCGCTGAAAGACCTCAACTACGCTTCTCAGGCACTGCTCGCCACTTTGAACGATTACGGTGTTAAACCGATGTTTGAAACTGAAGACAGTGCCGCCGCCGACAGCCCGCTGGCAATTTTTTCCAAGATTTGCAGCCCGCTCTCCAAGCCGATGCCCAAAGTGCGCGGAGCCGAGGGATATCAGCTCAATGAACTGCTGACTGCCGACCATATCCATTTTACCGATGAAAAAGGGCTGATTAAATTCTTCTCCGGCGACAAGGAAATGTTTGCCATTGTTATGGGCATTCGCAGTTCAGGTGATTATATGGACGAGGGAATGATTGCCTCGCTGCTCTCGATTGACTGCGAACTGACCATGCTTCATAACGTTAAGCCTATTTTCAAACCGCACGCCCGCGCTTTGCTGATGCAGCAGCAGCGCATGGCCGCAGTGACCAGTTTTTCGCCGGATGTCATCAATCAATACAGTGAAGCCCTGTCTGCCATTGAAGACAGCGACGCCGACTATCAGGCGCTGACCGAATATGCCATGGACATTATTATCAAAGGCGAAACCATGGAGGAAATCGAATTCGGCGAAAGCGAAGTGCAGCGTATCTGCCGTCTCTTCAGCGTTACTCCGGTTCGGGAGGGCTGGGTGGCTCAGGCGGCTTTCTTTAACCAGTTTCCGACTTATGACGCTTATCCGCGCACTTATCGTTATTTGTCGCGGGTTGTTGCCATGGCCATTTCTTTTGACAAACCGTCTGAAGGCCTGCCGAAGAGTGACTGGGGTCCGGGAGCCATTTCCATTTTCCGCACCACTTCCGGTTCGGCTTACCGTTTCCAATTCCATGTTTCAACCGAAGATTCCGCTGTGGCCCACTGTTGCATTATCGGACCGACCGGACAAGGTAAAACCACTTTGCTGACCTTCCTTGCCGGACAGGCGATGCGCCACCATGACCTGAAAGTTTTCTTCTTTGACCGTCACCGCGGTGCGGAAATCTTTACCCGTGCGGTTCAAGGGGCTTATGTCGGTTTTGACGGCGATGAAAAAAACGTCTCTCTTAACCCGTTTGACTGCCGCAACACGCCGAACAACCGCGCCTTTCTCCGCCGCTGGCTGAAGGCGATTACCATGGTTGACGATGCCCTGTCCGAAAAGGAAATCGGCCGCGCGGTGACCACGGCGTTTGACTATCTGAAACCCGAGGAACGGATTTTGAAAAACCTTTACAAAAGCTGTTTTTCGCCGACCGGCAATATGCGCCGCGAGCTCTTCCGCTGGATTAATCCTGACCAGTACGGCAATATTTTCAATGCCGAAAACGACAGCCTGGACTTGGCCAGCAAACGCTTTATGGCTTTTGACTTTACCCATATTTTTGAAGACGAAACGCTGGCTCCGGCCGTCATCAGCTACATCATGCACCGTATTATGGCTGAAACCGGCGATACCGGCGTACCCTCGCTGATTATGATTGATGAAACCGCGCCGATGTTAAAACACCCGATGTTCCGCGATTACTTTATCATCGGTCTGCAGGAAGGACGTAAAAAACGTCAGGCTTACCTCTGCGCCTTCCAACAGCCGAACATCATTGACAAACTCGGTGTCGGCGAGGTTATTCGCGGTCAGTGTCAAACCGTCATCTTTTTCCGTAACCCGCAGGCCATGCCGGAAGACTATGCCAACTGGAACCTGACCCAGCGCGAAATCGACTTTATTTTCGGCAAAAGCTACCGCGATTTTCCTTATGCGATTTTGCTTTCCCGCCCGGCAACCGGTGAATCCGTTATTCTGGACGTCGATTTAAGTGGTCTCGGGCCATATCTGAAACTGTACAATTCCGGCCGTAAGAACGTTCTGCTGGTTGAAGAACTGATTAAGGAATACGGCGAAGCGAACTTTGTTACAAAATATTTAAATATTGGCTGATATGCATATTAGGCGTTTATAAATGGCGCAAATTTTGGTATTATTAAAATATACGGTTACTTGGCGTATGGAGGTTGCAATGAGTATTTTAAAACATCAAAAACTGATAACCCTGTTCGGGTTGTCATTGCTCATGTCTCTGTCCTCTCCGGCACAGGCGCAATGGCCTACGCTGGATTTGACTGCAATTAAAGAGGGAATTTCCTCCAAAATCGAACTGGTCAAACAGTCCAAAATCGTAACCGAAGCCACCAAACTGGGCGGCAAAATGAACAGTGCCATCGGCGATGCCAAATCCTCCGTAACCAAATTTGCCGGTGACAACCTCGAAAAAGCCAAGAAAAAAGCCGAAAAACTCCAGAAAGAAAAAGAACGCCTGGAAGAAAAGAAGAAAAAATTAGAAGAGAAAAAAGAAAAACTCGAAAAACAGAAAAAGAAAATTGAAAAAGCCAAAAAGGCCATGGAAGAAGCCAAAAAACTGAAAGAAGATGCCGAAAAGAAAATTCAGGAAGGCAAAGACATGGTCAACGACGTCAAATCTCAGGTTGACGAGGCCAAACAAATGGCTGCCGACGCTCAGGCTGCGGTAAACGATGCCAAAGCAACCGCACAGGGAGCAATTGCCGATGCCAAGTCAACGGTCGGTGAAGTAAAATCAACCGTCAACGACGCCAAATCGACAGTCGGCGATGCCGTCGGAACCGTTCGTGAAGAAAAGAACGAACTCCAGTCGGCCATTGGCGGACAATCCGGCAGTGCCGCCGCCGACAGCAGTTTTGTCGATGACTATGTTGCTCAATATGAAGCCGGAATCAATTCTGACGCAAAGATTTATGAACAGATGCCGGCTGCAGATTCTGAAGCCGTGTCTGAAACGCTTCCTGCCGCCGGCGATGTTGCCGCTGAACCGGCAGATGAAGCCGAAACAGCTCTTGCGCCTGCAGCCGGAGACATGTCGGCTGTGGTTGCCCCGGAAGATATGTCGGCGCAGCAGCCTGTTGCCGCGGTTACCGGCGCAGCTCAGACGGTCACCGGCGGAAAACAACTTAATCGCCGTCCGTTCGGCCGCAAAGATATGACAGCCGGAACTGCCGCTGTCCAATCGTCGGCCGTTTCAACCGTAACCGGTACCCTTCAGACAGCTCCGGCTGCGGTTTCCTCAGCAGCAACCGGTCAAGCCGCAACTCCAGCAACATCGGCAGCAACGCCGTCAGCTGCTGTTGAAACCGCTCCTGCCGCGGTTAAAACCCAGGCCGTCGGCCGCAGCATTCGCACCCGCGCTTCAGCGGCAGCAACGCCGTCAGCCGCTGTTGAAACCGCTCCTGCCGCGGTTAAAACCCAACCGGCCAGACGCAGTTTCCGCCAGCGCGCAACGATAAAAAAAGACAATCAGGCTTCGCTCTTTGAGCTGAAACAATCCGTCAATCTGGCTGCCGGCAGCTATTCCGAAACCCTGATGTTCGGTGCGGAAGACAGCGGGGAAAGCATTCCCGACGGTGTAATTCATAACGGCGAATATGAAGAGACGATTATTCCAGACACGATTGTTGACTATTGCAACATCGGGGTTGATCAGCTGCAGGATACTTCGGTTATGCAGAACTGCCTGAAACAGTTGATTACCCACCAGTCTGACAGTGACAATCAGGTTGCGGAGGAAGGCAAAGCGCTATTCACCAAAGCTACGGCGGAAATTGCCATAGCAACGGTAGCCGAAAGCATGCAGCAAAAGGTTATTGCCGCCAAATATCAGGAACAGGTACAGGACAAACGGGAAGAAACATTGGCCAGCGCTTCGACGTCGCGTGATGACTCCGGCGGCTTGGCCATGACCAACAGCGGCGAGCAAACGCTGCTTAACGCCTTAAGCGCAATGGCTGCGGCTCAGTTAAGCATTGACGCGTTCAATCAGGTCGGCGGTTTCACCAAGGAAGACCTCGGTGAAACAGAGGGAGAAGATGAATGATAAAGCGTTTCGTCACATATTGGGCTTTGCCGCTGGCGATATTGGGCTTTTCCTCCGTCGCCCGTGCGGACATCGAGGCTCCGCAGACAGTAATAGGTACGGTTAAAACCGGTATTAAGGAGGCCGAAAGCATTCAGCACGACCTGAATGAAATTCAGGCGGATCTGCGTTCTGCGGCTGAAGGCGTTGCCGGGCCGATAAAAGATGCCGCCAAAACGGTAAATGACGTTAAAAACGAAGCTCAAAGCAATATTCAGGCCGTTAAGGACAAAGCAGATGCCGCCAAAAATATTGCCAGCGACCCCGAAGGCGCTTTAAATACGATGGGCGGCAAGCTGCCCGGTTTTATGACCACGGTTGATACCAATGATTCCGGAGAACTTCGGGATGCGGTCAAAACCAACTATTTTACCCAGCGGCCGAAGAGTTCGGTTTCTGCCGACGGACAGGCCGAAGCGGTCAATTCCGTTGAAGTGACCAAGGAACAGGATGAAAAAATGGCGGCCGTTCAGCGTGAAAACTTTGCCAACCTTTATGCGCAGGCTTTTACAATCCGCACCAATCTTGCCAAAGAAAAGTCGGAAGACAAAGAGCATAAGGACAGTCGGGAAATTCTCCAAAACACTAAGGAAATCGCGCTCAGAATGGAAGAACGTTGGCGCCGGATCATGATTATTAACGCTGCCCTGTTTGAGTTCAAAACCACGCAAAGCAGCCGCCAGTTCTCTTTTGTGCCGGAGGAGGATGAAGATGAATAAGCTCGGACACATACTGCCTTTGGCTTTGTTTTTTGCCGTTGCGGGAGGGGAGGCTTCTGCCACCATTAAATTTGACGTCAGCCACACCGCCAATAAAGCGCAGGAAACCGTCAGTGAATGGGCCAAGCAGGCACAAACGGCATTTGAAGAATCTACCACCATTCAGACCATGATCGCCTATGGCAAAGGCGTGGCCGAAATGGCCAAATGGGTTAAAGAACAAAAGGCACTGGTTGACCAGACTATCAGCGACACTGTCGGAGCCGTCAATTCCGTTAAAGATACGGCAACTTCAACCGTCTCTGACATTCAGGGCGAAGTAACCGGAACCGTCGGCGATGTAACGGGAGCCGCTGGCGAAAGCGTTGCCGGTGTGGCCGGAGGTGCTGCCGGGGCGGTCTCTGCGGCGGCATCCAAAACCCAGTCGGCGCAAGAGCTTTTGCAGCTGAAAAATGAGCGTTCGTCGCTTGAATCCGAATATGAAGCCGCCGCCGCGGCCCGCAAAACCGAATTTGAGGGGCAGATAAAATCTTATCAGGACAACAATGCGGCCTATCAGCAGATGATTGCCGAGGATCCTTCCCGTAAAGAAGAACTGGAAACCAAAATTATCTCTAATAATGAGACTATTCGCTTTCTGCAGGAACAGTTTGATAAACGCGAAGCGGAAGAAAAGGCCAAAAGCGATGCTTTGATTGCCGAAGTTGACGCCAAAATCCAAAATCTCCGCGATGTTGCCGCGGCTGACAGCATGGGGCTGGCAACCGAAGCGGCCGGAGCTTTCAAATCTTTGTTCGGCAACAAGCAGTCTGCCGCCGAACTGAATAAAACGATTGCCAATAACTTTATTCCCGAAAACGAGGACATTACTTCCGCCAGTATCAAAAAGGTAAGAAAATACCGTAACAAAACCGCGGCAAACGATGTGCTGACCGCCTATGCAACGGCGTTGCAGGTCAGAATTAACCGTTATGAAAAAAATGAAGATGCGCAGGAGACGGCAGACAGCGCAACCATGATGGACGGCGCCACGGCCGCAATTGCCATGGACACCCAGCTTAAAGTCAAAAATATGGAAACTTTGCTGGTCTATACCCAGATGCTGATTGCAGATATGAAAATGCGCAGCGCGATGGATTTGGCTAAACTGACGGTTTATAAACTGCGAGACCCGAGCAAAGACGTTACCCAGTTTAATCTGGACGATTATAAATATAAAAAGCCGAGCAAAATAAATAAAGAAAACATTCTGAATTTGGCCAAAGAAGCCGGTTCAGCCGCTAAGGATCTTAACAGCAGCGGTGTGACGGGGCTGTTAAAGTAGGAGGAAACAATGATTAAATTGACTAAAATTGCGGCGCTTTCTTCCTCTCTGGTTATATTTTCCGGCTTGACGGCTCATGCATTCCTGCTCCCGCCGGGACCGGTAACGCCGACGGTCGATGCTCCGACGGACGTTACTTTCAGTCTTGAAAATGTCGGAGCGACGGCTCAGATGTATGCCGCTCAGGCTCAGACTTATGCCAATAATATGACCAAAGCCGCCAAGTCGGCCAAAAAGAAATATATGGACAAGTTTACCGGCTTTATGGGCGGACTGTTCAAGAAAAAGGAAAAGCAGGCTATTCCCGGCTCCAAGACGATTCAGGAATCCAAAATCGCCGATATTTATGATGCTGAATCGGTGAAAAAGGCTTTATATACGCTGTTCCTGGCTTATCCGGTCGATTGCGAAAAAGATGCCGACAGCTTTGCCGCCTGTGTGGCTTATAAGGAAAAAGCCGAAGAATTTTATCAGGATACTGTTATTGAAATTTATACTTCGGTGCGTCTGCTTGAGCAGGAAATGCCTAATTTGGCGGTTCAGGTTGAATCGCTGAGCGCTACGTTCAGCGGTGGCGGCGGTGACGGTGCCGAAAGCGGCGATGACGAGAACGGCGCCCGCAAAAACGCCTTTAATGCTTACGAAACCATGGACAGCATTCTTAAAATTACGCAGGAAGTAACGGCGATGAAAGCCCAGTACGAAGCGGCGCTGATGCTTCGTGAACAGGTAAAACCTGCGCCCTATGTCTCCAAAAAGGAGCGTAAAGCTAAAGAAAAAGCAGCCAAAGAGGCCGCTAAAACCTCGTCTTTGTGGCGTGATGAACCGATAAAAACGGCTTCTCTCGGCGTAGTCTCAACCAGTGAAACGCTGGCTTTCGGCCAATTGGGAATGATAACGCAGGCTGATTTCAAATTAAAAACCGAAAATGAAGCGGCGGCAGCCGATGTTGAAGAGGAGGATGATGACGAAGAATATGTTTATGATCCTTCCTTATACGGCACTGTCAGTTTTGAAGATGCTTCCGAACCGCTGATTGCCTCGCCTTTTGCCGGGAATGAGGAAAAAGTTCTTGAACTTGATAAAATTGCCCCGCTTTACGAAAAAGCGCAGGATGCACTGGACGTTCATAATCTGCTTCAGGCACTCGACAGCTATCGCGGAATATTTGAAAACTATGAGCAATATAAACAGCTGCATCAGAAGGCTCTGGATGCCGTTGCCGCTGCCGACCAATGTTCAATTCAATACCTGAAACGCTATTATCCCGACCCTGAACAGGTTTGGAAAGGCAGCATTGCCGATGCGGCGATAAATGACTATGATGCCCGCCGGGGAATTTCCGGCTGGGCCGTTAAGGCTTTTGAAGTTGCCAAGTCGGAGGAATCGCTGCCGATTGACACCGACGAACTGGGAACAATTGATATTAACTCCGATATTGATATTGACGACGTCAACAGCATGGAAACCATTAAAGCCGATCTGGAAAAGCAGGATATGGCCAGTTTGGCAAATCCGGAACAGACGGCTGCCGCTGAAAAGGCTACCCGTGAATCGCAGATGATTTCCTTTAACATCGGTGCCGAAGCGGCGCAGCTTTTGGCGCAGGATCAATATGAAGCATCGCCGCAATGGGGAATGCCGAGCACGAAGTTTCCCGTCTGGAATGACCAGATTAATTTTTATACTCAGTATCTTGACGGCAAGTATGAGAATGTCAAAGATTATCTGCATCAGCTTGACGTCAGCAGCGTTATCGTCGATATTGCCTATCCTTTAAACGATTTGCTGGTTGACGATGAAGAAGAGCGTGCCAATAACCGCGCCGGACTTGATAAACTGGCCGGAATGTTAAAGAGTGAAGAACAAAGTTCGGATCCGGCTTCGGTAATGAAAGATCTGGAAAGCAGCCGCGATAAATTGCTGCAACAGGCGCAGCAAAGCAAAGCCGCTAAGATGCAGCCGCTGGAAAGCCGCCGGAAAACGCTGGAAACGCAAATGGAACGGGCCTCGACGTTGCTGTCCGACTACAGTGAACAGCTGAACAGCGCCCGACAGAATAAACTGACCGCCGATACCGGTGTCGAAGTCAAGGAAAGTTTGATTGTCGATTTGGAAGAACGCCGCGGCGATGATGAAGACAATATGCTGCGCAAAACAGATATTGACTATAATGAAGAAACTTACGAGGTTTCGCCGGAAAAAACGGAAAAGGTCTATTCCGTTAAAAGAAATGCGACAACGGAGAAAAAAGCCCTGTTTGATGCCGATAAAGCCGTTGCCGACTATCAAGACGAAATAAAACAACTGAAATATCGGGCGGAACAGCAAAGCGCCGCCGAAGCGGAAGCCGCTTCCCGCCAGAAGCTGATGCCGGTTGAAACCAACAGCAATAACGACGGCTCAGTCAGCCTCTATCCTGAAAACGGCGCCGCCGCACTGCCGACGGTAGGCACCGGCAGCGGACAGAAAAAAACGCTTTTCCGTCGTCCGTTCAGTGATAATTCGGCTTACCAGCCCGTCAAATACAGTTTATCGCAGACGCTGTATTTTGGTGCCCAGTATCCTAATTCGGGGCGCCGTCAGGCCTTCACCGTTAACGCAAACGCTTCTGAGCCGATAGATTTTCAGGCTGAAAAAGCCAAGCTTGACCGCAAATTGGATGAACAAATCTCGCAAATGACCGAAACAACGACCTATGAAGAAGAAACCGTTGTTGAAGAAAAGACAACCGAAGCTGAAACCGGAACCTATACCACGGGAGAAATATCGGAAACCATGGAGGTTAATGCGGAAGATACCGAAGATATGGCTCTGGCAAAGGTACAGCGTGCTGAAAATGAAGAAAAAGCCGCCGCCAGCGAAAAAACCGCAGCTTCGCTTAAAACCCAGGTTGAGCAGAAGCAAAAAGAAATTGAGCGGTTAAATCAGCAGTTGGAAACGGTAAAATCCGAGATGGATGCGGTTGAAAACAGTTATATTGCACAAGTTCAGCAGATTGAGCAGGCCTACAATCAGAAAGTGACGGAAGCCAAAAAGTATGTTGAAAGCAAGCGCAATGCACGTAAAACCTTGGATTTGATCAGTTATTACAAGGAAAAAATCGGCTTGCCGGTAGCCGGAGTCAACGGATTAATTCCGCCGTTCAGTCTGTTGAATATTTTACGAACCGCAACCGGCCTGACCGATGATACCAAAAATTATGCCGACCAGTTGATTGACGATGCCAAAAAGTCAATGCTTAATCTCGGCGATGCTGTTTATGTCGGCCGTGCCGGCGATAAGATTGCCGAAATTCATAACGGCCTGATGGATAAGCTGCAGGCGCTTCCGGTGGACGGCCTGAGCGAGTTCTCTTCTGCCGTCGGCGCTTATGCCAAAACGGATGCCGTTATCAAACCGTTGACTTCCATGTTCCAGAAAGTGTTGGTTGAGCAGGCGTGTGCCAATGACAACTGCCGCAAAGTTGATGAAGAATATTTTGTCGGTTCTTATGCCAAAGACCGTGACTTTATGATTCCCAAAAACGCGCCGCAGGAATATCTGCCGCCGCTGCGGGAAATGGTTCATTTCGATGATGTCGATTATGAAAATGTCAGCAAAACGGCTGACGGCGGCATTACCCGTGAAGGTTTCCTCAACAGTGGGGCCAAAATGCCCGAAATCTGGAAACGCATCTTGAACGGCAAAGCCTTTGTCGATAAAGATGTTGATTTGAAGGTTTTGCTTTCCGAAGGCGGTGAGGCCGCAACCTTTATGCGCGGCGGCCGTTATCCCTGCAAATTGGATGACCAGATTGTCGATATCGATAACGCCGACGGACAGTTTAAAATTTATACCAGCAAGGCTCTGCCGAGTAAGGCAACGGCCGAACAGAAGGCTTACCGCCCGTCCGCCATGTCGTTGATGCCGGTTTGCAATGAAATTACCCTGAAAGGGACGCCGGGTTTGTTGGGCAAGTTTTATGTAACGGTAGAAGACAAAGTTGAAGAAGTAACCGCGCAGGGCAAAGTCGCAACATTTCAGGATTTTGCCGGCGGAGCGGCGCACAGTGAGTTGGGAACGCTGTTAAAGGCGGCTGACAACGGCGTTTTCTTTAACGATGCGCCTGCCGCCGTCTTTAACCGTTTGAGCAAAATGGCGGAAGAAGCCAGCCAGGATAATTCGTCCTATACCAAAAATATGCAGGACGAAGTCTATAAAAAAGCCATGCTTGATCATAACCAGTTTGGCAATTTCCTGACTTTTGCCGAGCAGGAAATCAGTTATCGCCAGGCCTTGGAAGAATTGAAACTGAGTGTGGACGAAGCCAAAGAAACGTTGTTCGAACAATTTGAAAAAATCGGCTTTACACCGTCGGCCGACTATAATCTGGCCCGCCAGGCCGATTATGATTTGACCAAAGATACGCTGAACCGGCGCAAAAATACGCTGGTCAACGAGGGTGTAGAAGAAATGGAGGCCGTTAATGTCTCTGATAACGAGATTGTTGAAGAACGCCTGGATAAAATTAAGAATATCTTTACCGCTTTACGCAAAGATAAAGAAGCCTACATCTCTTTGAGCGATGTAACGGACAGCGGCGCCGAACTGGATGAACGGATTAAAACAGAAGAAGCCAATCATAAGGTGACCGCCGAATATAAGAAACGGGCCGATGAAGAATTTGAAAAACAGCTTAAATCTTATCCGATACCGTTCTGTGCGGCGTATTGAGATTAAGTGACGGGGAAACTGATGAGCGATTTGAACAATATGTTGGAAGGGACCAAAATTCTGTCTTTGACGGATGCAAATGGTCGGGCGCATGAGTTCATCAGTGAAACCGAACAGGAAAAAGCGGGATTTAAGCTCAAATATTACATGTGGCTGTCGCGCCTGTTTATTCTTTTCGCCATTGTTTCGCTGCTGGTTTTTATGAGTACGTCGCTGGCAATTTTCAAACTGGCGCCGCAGGTGACGGTCGAACCGTTTCTGATTATCAATCAGGATACTTCTGACGGAATTGTCCGCGCTGAAGCGATAACCAACCGTATGGCCTCCAAAAACCAGTTGATGGAAACATTTGTTCAGCAGTATGTCATCCTGCGTAACACCATCATTAATGATGAACGTGAAATGCAGACCCGCTGGTATCCCGGCGGAATGTTAAGCTTTCTTTCATCTCCCCGGGTGTATAATGAATTTACTCAGTATCGGGAATCAATCTGGGGGCAGATTCGCCACGACGGCGTGGTCAGGGAGGTGGAAATTATTTCCATCGGAAAGCTTGGCGGGGAGCGCAGCCCGGTTTGGAAGGTTGACTTTAAAACTTATGAGCTGTCTCAAAATGCCGTGGACCAAAAGACCAAAGCGCGAATTTTGAGCGTGCGCTACTGGACCGCATCGGTTACCGCTTTCTTTATCCCCGGCCGTGAATTTGTCGGCTTGCGCTTAATCAATCCGATCGGTTTTACCGTCGTCCGTTATTCGCAGGCTGAAGTCGAAATTCTCTAGACTGTTGATAAGTTGGGGATTTCCTCAAGACGATATTAGACTTTTAATTTAAAAGAGTATAATTTCGTAATATCTATACGAGTACTCACGAAACATAGATTAAAAGGATAAGACATGTCTAAGAAAATTATCGTGCTCTTCCTGCTGTTGCTGCTCTCGGCCTGCGGTGTTTTCGGCTCTTACTATGAAGCCGAGCCGGTCGGCGTCGGCAAAGGCGTGGACGAGCTTAAGCTTTCTCCTTGCGCCTGCATGCAGATTGAATTGCCCAAAACGCTTCCCGACTGGTTTGTTGAAACAATTTAGGGACTGATGAAATGGACAATCGTTTAGGCGGAAACAATACTCAGCAGCGTTTAATCGGCGGCCAAACCGCTCCCCAGTCCGCACCGCGGCGTGAGAGCGGTGACGTTTTTGTTGCCAATGTCGGTGAAAAACGTTATCTGTGGACGGCTCGTGCTTTTGCGATTATTACCGCAATCAGCTTGTGCTGCAATGTCGTTTTGCTGCTGGCGATTGCCCAGGTTATGCCGCTTTTCCGTATTGAGCCGTTTCTCCTTACGTTTCAGTCTAAGTCCGAACAGGTTTACAACATTATGCCTGTGCGCGGCAATCTGACCGACGAAAAGGCGATTACCGAAGTTTTTGTGCGCGAATATGTGCTCCAGCGCAGTTCCTTTGATCGTGATATTCCGGAAATGGAAGCCCGCTGGATGCCCGGCGGCCCTATTCAGGAGATGTCGTCTCCCGCGGTTTATCAGGAATTTCTGAATAAAACCGCCAAGCGGGCGATTGATTTAATTCGGAGCCGGAGCCTGCAGCGAAATGTCCGTATTCTCACGGTTAACGAGTTGGGGCAGGGACTTTGGCAGGTGGAATATGAAACTCAGGATATGTATCCTGATTCCACGGCGCCGGAAATCAATTACTGGACGGCTTCGCTCCGTGTCAGCTATCGTCGCAAAAGCGTTAAATACGGCGAGCGTCTGAATAATCCCGTCGGTTTCACGGTTGACCGCTATTCGTTGACGTTTAATAAAGTTAAGTAGGTTTATAAGGTATATAAAAATGATTTTGAGAGTTGGCAAATTATTCTTTATCGGCGCTTTGGCGGTTCTGTTCAGCCGCGCGGCTTATTCTCAGGCGACAATGGGCAGCCTTGACCAGAATGCCGACCAGAGCCAGGGGCAGTATATGCCGATGAACCTGGGCTATGCCGGTTTTAACTCTCTGGGAATGACGCAGGCCGCCTGGCTTGATCCTCTGCAAAATCTGGGCGAAGGTCAAAGCAAGCCGGCTTATTCCAAATATTACTGGTCACCCGATCTGATTTTGCCGATACGTCTCCGCGAAGGGATGATTACCCTGCTTAATTTTCCGCAGTGGGAACTGATTGAAGATATGTATATCGGTGACAACGCTACTTTTGACGGGCAGATTTCCGGCCCGAACACCATTTTGCTCTATCCGCGCAAAGGGGCTAACGTTGGCGTCGATACCAACATTATTATCTTTGGCCGCTCCGGCAACAAATATGTCTTTTATGTCAGAAGCGAAGGTGTTAATACCGAGCGCCTGACCAACTCGATTATTGATATTGATGTCATCGACGGTCCGGCCGGCTCCCGCGGCGCCGGAATGGTCGGCGGCAGCGTCGGCGGCGGTTCGGGAATGAACGCGTCTTCTTATAAGGCCGGTAACAGCCATTCGGCGGATTCCCTTTTTACTAAGCGGTTTCAACGGAGTGACTGGATTAAGGAAATTCCGCTTGACCCGACCAAGTTCCGCTTTGATATAGAGGTCTATGTTCCCAATCCTGACGATGTGGTCATTGCTCCGGAACGTGTCTGGCGCGATGATATCTTTACTTATATCGATTTGGGCGAAAAAGCTTTGAATATGACCCAGCGTCCGATAGTAACCCTGATTGTCGAACGCATTGAAGTTCCGGTCGGCTTCCGCACCAAAGGACCGAACAACCGTCTGATTATCGTTGAAGGCATCGGCGATATGGTTCTGCGCAACGGCAAGCGGATTGTTTGCCTGAAAATGCGCCGCTCGGACGATGCCGGTCTGGAAAATGCAACTTATGCGACCGATTTTGACGATTCTGCCTGGGACGTTCCTCCCGCAATGCCGGGGCAGCAAGCTCGGAACGGACAGGTCTCCGGCGGCAGCGGCAGTGACAGCGAGTTTAACGGCGGCGGGGCTGCCGGCGGCGGAATGCCCGGCCAGTATGATATTCAGGTCGGACAAAGTGAAATTGTCGTGCCTCATTACGGCAATGGCGGTGGCGGTAATGTAAATGTCAATTACCAAGGCCCGCGGCCCGATGACGGATTTGATTATTCGAAAATGCAGCATATTCGCAACAATAATAAATATGCCGGCAGCGGAGCTGGAGCGCCCGGCGGCAATTTTGGTTTCGGTGCGGGGTTTGCCGATACGGACAGCTCCAATATTTCCATCGAACTCGGAACCGACGCCAATGTCGGCAATCTGGAAACGCTTTGGAGCCAGCTGTCGAAAAAATATCCTGATGTCCTCAGCCGCTATGAACCTTTCTTCTCGGTTGACGCGCCGGCAGATGGGCAGGGAAAAGAACTGTTCCACCTCCGGGTCGGTCCGGTCAAAAGTTTGGAAGCGGGCGACAATGTATGCAGCCGCCTTGGACGTAACGGTGTATTTTGTAGTGTAGTCAGAACGCAATGAGCAAAGAAGTTTTAACCCATTCCGAAAGTTATGTGAAGAAAACCAACCGCATTATTCTTGTGGTTGGTCTTACTTCGTTTGTAATTTTCGTAATCGGGGTGATGCTTCTGATGCAAAGCGGCCCGGTTCAGGAGGATTATACCGAGCCGGTGTTTACGGACAACGATGATGCGTTGAACATTTCCAATGATACCGGTCCGACGGATAATATTGAGTTCGGGGTGGTTGATGACGGCGAACCGCCGATAACCACAACGCCGAACCCGGTTCAAATGGGGCAGGTCGTGCTCGGAACCGATGCCAAAAATGTTTTGACTCTTGGTACCAACGCCAAAGCTGCCGTCAGCATTATTTCCGTTCAGCTGGCCGAACCGCCGTTTGACGGTTTTACCTTTGAAGACGACTGTTCGGGAAAAACTTTGCGCGGGCATGAAACCTGCGATATTACCATGGGCTGGTCGCCGGTTGTCCCCGGAAACGTTCAAAACAACTTTATCATTGCCTGGCATGAGGCCAATTTAACCAATGCAAACGCCAAATCGGCAAAAGTTCCGGTTGAAGGCAATGCCATCCGCAAAGAAGATTGTAATTTCTGTGAGCAGACTCTGCCCGGAAAAACAGATGCGCCGGCAGCTCAGGGCACTTTGAAAACGCGTAATGCCATCGGCCCTAACGGCGAAGTTATAGGTACCATTGACGAAGACGGTTATGTCCGTGATGCCAACGGCAATGTCATCGGCCGCGTCAATTCTGCCGGAATGGTGGTTGATGAAAACGGCAATGTTATCGGTGTCGCCGAAAACCGTCGCCTGGTTTATGATGAAAACGGCAATGTCATCGGTTATGTCAATCCTGACGGAACGGTGGTTGACAAAGACGGCAATATCATCGGCCGCATGCTTCCCGACGGAACGGTGGTGGATCTGAACGGTAATGTTATCGGCCGGGCGGTCGATGCCGGTTTCGTTTACGACAAAAACGGCAATATTATCGGCCGTGTCCAGCCTGACGGTTCCGTTGTCGATATGAACGGCAATGTTATTGGCCGGTTAAATGAAAAAGGCGAAGTTGTGGATACGGACGGCAACGTCATCGGCCGCGTCAGCAAACAGGGACGGGTTGCCGTTGATGAAAACGGCAATGTTATCGGCGTGGTTATGCCAGACGGCTCTGTCGTTGATAAAAACGGCAATATCGTCGGCTTTGTCGATGAAAACGGCCGGGTTGTCGGCAAAAACATCCTCGGCAATGCCGGCGGACAGGTCAAGCTTGCTTACGACAAAAACGGCAAAGTTATTGGTTATGTTGATGAAAACGGCAATGTTGTAGATGCTCACGGCAATGTCATCGGCCATGTTGACGGTGCGGGAAATGTTGTTGACGAAAACGGCAACGTCATCGGCAAAGCCGTTTCTCTGCCCCAGCGCCGTCTCGCGTATGACAAAAACGGCAATATTATGGGCTATATCGACAAAGACGGCAATGTTATTGACCCCGGCGGCAACATTATCGGCAAAGTCCAACCGGACGGTTCCATTGTTGACGCCAACGGCAACGTTATCGGTCAGGCCGCCACTATTCCCGGCCGCCGTCTGGTCTATGACAAAGACGGCAATGTTATCGGCTATGTTGATGAAGACGGCAATGTCCGCGATGCCAACGGTAATATTATCGGCCGTGTTCTGCCCGACGGAACGGTGGTTGACAAAGACGGCAATGTCATCGGCAAAGTAGCGGATATGAATATCGGAGCCCAGCGCCGCCTGGCTTATGACAAAGACGGCAATGTCATCGGCTACATCGATGAAAACGGCAATGTGGTCGATTTTAACGGCAACGTTATCGGCAAGATGCTGGAAGACGGCACATTGGTTGACTTGGACGGCAATGTTATCGGCAAAGCCGGTGAATTGGTGAATCTGGTGCTGGATAAAGACGGTAAAGTTATCGGCTATTTGACCGAGGACGGCAAGGTTTATGATTTAAACGGCAATCAAATCGGTTATGTTGATGAAAACGGCAATATCGTCAGCACTCAGGATAAAACGCTGGGTGCTTTGGTCCAAACCCGGATGATTCCGATTACGCCGAAAGGAACGGTTTTGGGACGCCTGAACAGCGACGGAACCGTCGTTCAGGATATGAAAACGGTCGGGCGTGTCCTTTCCAACGGTCTGGTGCGCGATCCCTCGGGATCGGAAGTTATCGCCCGTTTGGTGCGCGGCGGACTGGTCGTCGGCTATGGCTGTAAAAATATCGGTTATCTGGAAGCCGACGGAAAAATCCGCAAAGGAAATCAGGAAACAAAATTAAAGCCGATGCCGGACGGTGTCATTCTTGATGCCGAAAACAATTATGTCGGTGAAGTGGTTAAAACCGGACGGGTCTTTGACAATACCTGCACTTATCTCGGCGATGTCGGAACCGACGGAATTGTCCGCACGCCGGAAGGCGTTTACGTCGGCTGCGTTAATCCGGACGGAACCGTGCTGAACGAGCAGGGCGAAATTATCGGCGGCGTGGTTCGCAGCGGCGTGGCGGTCTCTTATGACGGCGAATATTTGGGACAGGTTTCTCCTGACGGTCTGGTTATCGCTTTGTCTCAGCAGCCGGTCGGCTGTGTCGGCACTTACGGTGATGTCTTCAGCAAAAACGGCAGCTATATCGGCCGCGTTTTGGATAAAACTTATGCCTATGATTTGCACGGCAATTTTATGAATGTTGTCGGGCCGAACGGCAAGGTCGCAATCAGCGGCCAGCCTGATGCCCGCCTCTATGCCAATAATCTGGTCGCCAATAACCGCAATGAAATTATCGGCGTTTTGATGGATGAAAAGACGACGCTTCTGACGCCGGAAGGAAAGTTCCTCGGCCGCCTGTTTCCTGACGGGCAGGTTTATAATGAAAAGGGTGTTGCCGTCGGCAAAATCAACGGCGATTTGGCCAGCTTCTACGGTCGTCAGCTCGGTGCCGTCGTCAAAAAAGGGGTGGTTGCCGATTTTAAGGGCAATCCGATTGGTTTGGTAAACCATGACGGGCAGGTTATCAATCGTTTTGGCGAGGTCTTGGGGCATATTGACGCCAAAGGAAGCTTTATTGACGCCAAAGGAGACTATCGCGGCGGTGTTGTGTCCAAGGGCAGCGCTATCGGCTATGACGGTTCTTTCCTCGGTTACGCCGTAACCGACGGTGCGGTTATCAGCATGGAAGGAGCCAAAGTCGGACAGGTAACCTCGGATAACAAGGTGGTTGACTTGAAAAATAAAGTCATCGGCGAAGTCATTCCTGAAAATATCGTGGTTGACATCTGGGGCAATTATAAAGGGCGCGTCAACTCCTTGGGCGATGTTATCGACCTGAAAGATGAAGTTATTTCCGCTGTTTTGCCCGGAGGCTCGACCGATAAGAACCTGAGCCTGCTGCACCGCGGTGCGGTAATTGACTTTGGCGGCAACCTGACCGGGGCCGTTATGCCGGACGGAACCGTCATTGATCGTGAAAACGTTGCCGTCGGCCGAGTTCTCTCCGACGGAAACGTCATCAGCCGGGCCGGCAAACTGATAGGTGAGGTGGTCAACGGCGATATTGTTATTGATAACTCTGATAAAGTTGTGGGCTATGTTAATTTTGATGGTAAAATCAGAGACCGGGACGGCAGTCTGATCGGGCGTATGCTGTCCGGTGATTTAGCCATTGACAACAATGACAATATTATGGGAAAGGTTTACAAAATCGGAGCGACGGTTTTGGGTAATGACGGCAATTACGTCGGCCGTCTGACGGCGGAAGGAACCGTTGTCGATGCCGAAGGAAAATCCATCGGTTACCTGAAGAACAACGGCTCTTATATTGATTTGGATAAGAAGGTGGCGGGCTATGCGCTTCAGGAAGTCGCAAAGAACCGGAGGAACTGAATTGAGTTTGCGGATGAACGGATATAACTTTTTGCTGGCCAGATTAATCCGTGGGGCCTGTATTGTCGCGGGCATGCTCTTGCTGAACCTGTCTGCCGCGGCCGCTCAGGAGATTACCGCTGTTGACTTTAACGGCGATTTAATCGGTAAAGTTATTCCCGACGGTAAGGTCGTCAGTTTTGACAACCAGCTGATTGGCAACGTAACTGCCGACAGCTTGATTACCGATTTTGACGGAAACATCATCGGCGGCGTTATTCCGCAGGGTATTGCCATCGGCAACGACAATAAACCGCTCGGTAAAGTAAATAACGACGGCTCCGTTCGTCTGGCTTCGGGAAAGATTATTGCAAAAGTGCTGCCTAACGGCCTGGTTGTTGATGACTTTTTCAACATAACCGGTGCCGTGCTGTTCCCCGGTCTGGTCTATTCTGATGACGGGCGTACTGTCGGCCGCCTGACCGGTGACGGTCTCTATACCAATCTGCAGGGGCAGGAAATCGGTTTCATTTCTCCTGACGGTTATGCTTATCGCCGGGTCGGACAGGAATATGTTCTGGACGGCCGCCTGATTTCCTCCAAAATGGTGGTTTCGCAGTCGGGCGAATTTATCGGCAGTGTGGCTCCCGGCGGCAATGTAACGAATTTTGATGCAGTTACCATCGGTTTTATCAAAGCCAACGGATTTGCCTATAATGAAAATAATCAGATTATCGGAAGTATCGTCCGCTCGGGCTATGCGCTTGACAACAACGGAAAATATCTCGGCTTTGTGACTTATAACGGCGAAGTCGTCAATAAAAATAACGTGGTCGGCCATTTGCAGGCAGACGGTCTGATTGCCGGAGACAACGGGGAATTAATCGGTTATGTGGTTGATTTTGCCGCGACGGCTACCGATTTGAACGGTAAATATCTGGGGCGTATTATGCCGGAAGGCAAACTTGCCCGCAGCCGGGATATAATCGGCTCGGTCGGAGCCCGCGGAATAACTTATGCTGCCGACGGTACCGTAAACGGTAAATTGATACAGGCCGGTCCTGTTTTTGACTATCGCGGCGGTCTCCGCGGTCACGCGCTGAAAAATGCTTCGGTCATTTTGCTGGAAGGAACCCCTGCCGGCTATATTATGGACAACATTGCTTATGAAAATGCCGGTCGGGCTATCGGTGCCACCATGGGAAATCTGCTGGCAATCAATACCGGCAACCAAACTTTGGGCATGGTTGGCATCAGCGGTATGGTCATGGACGGCGAAGAACGCAAATTTATGTCTCCGTTCGGCTATCTCTTTTCGGCTGACGGCAAAACCGGCGGCCGCGGCTTGGCTTTGTCTTCGATTTATAATCTGACCGGAGCGCCGGTTGCCCAGATGACTCCGGCCGGTGGTCTGATTAACAAAAATGCGGCGGCTATCGGCAAATTGACTCAGTCGGGCTTCAATATTGACGAACGTAATCTGGTTATCGGCAAGAATTTGGAGGCCGGCTATGTCGTCGGTCCGGACGGACAGAGCCTCGGCAATTTGTCCGAGAGCAATCTGGTTTTGAACAATAATCTGGAACCGGTTGCCAAACTTCTGCCGGATAACACGGTTGTTTCCGCAGACAGCAATACATCGGTGAATATGATGCCGGTTGTCGGCCGCGGTTCGGTTAATAATATGGTTCTGGCCTTCAGCGGCAGTCTGATCGGCTACGCCGGCCCTTCCGGGATTGTCCGTGATTTCAACGGGGCGCGTTTGGGCAAAGTGGCGGCTGAAGATATGGTGCTTGATAATATGGGCTCCAGCCTTGGCGGCACTGTCGGCTATGCGCCGGTCATCGATAACAAATGTTCTCTTTTAGGCGTGATAACGCCCCGCGGCGACATTCGCAATTACCGTGAAACGGTCATGGGGCGCCCGCTGCTGAACGGACAGGCTATTTCCGAGAACGGAAGCTATATGGGCTATGCGGTTAAACCCACGGCGGTCATTGACTATAACGGCAATATTATCGGTACCGTGTCGGCCACCGGACAGGTAATGAACTATAACAATGATGTTCTGGGCTGTGTCGATAAAAGAGGTTTCCTGAAATCTGACGAAGGAATGTCTCTGGCTCATACGATTGAATATGCCCCTGTTATGAACTTTAACGGAATAATTATCGGCCGCAATATCCTGGACGGACAGATTGTCAATGACCAGAACCAGTTCATCGGCTACACTCAGGCCAACGGAAACGTTAATTCCAAAACCGGTATGCCGATCGGCCACCTGTTTAAATATCGTCATGCTTTCAGCCTGGCCAACAAATATATCGGCCGCATTAATGAAAAAGCTGAAGTGATTGACGGCAGCGGCGCCGTCGTCGGAACCATCGATTTTGAAGGCAATGTCTCCCGGGAGAACCATAAAATCGGCTATGCTCTGTATGATATGTATGTTTATGACAATGATTTTGAGGCAATCGGCTATATTCTGAAAGACGGTACCGTGCTCTCCTTTATTAACCAAAATCTGGGAACGTTGAGCAAAGGCTTTCTGATTAATAAAAACGGCGAAGTTACCGGCCGCGGCAACAGAGATTTTTACATTCGCGACGACAGCAACTTGATTCTCGGCGAATTATACCTGAACGGCGAATTGCGCGATAACAGCGGCAATGTTCTCGGCACGGTCACCAAAAACGGCAGCATCATAGACAAGGACGGGCGCGTCGTGGCCATGGCCAAACCGCTGCAGTATTATGGAGAAATGGTTGCCCGTGAAAAAGTTTATGACCAAAACGGCAACTTAATCGGCTATGTTAACGCCGATGGTTCGGTAACCGACGAAAACGGAAATATTATCGGCTACGTCCAGAACGGCAAAGTCGTAGATAAATCCGGCAAGCTGTTGGGTGAGCTGGCCAGTGAGAAAGTGGCTTACGACAAAGACGGCAATATCATCGGTAAAGTTCTGCCGGACGGAACGGTAGTGGATGCCAACGGCAAAGTGATTGGCAAAGTCGGAGCCAACGGTGAAATTACCGATGCAAACGGTAATTTGATCGGTTCCATTAAAGGGCCGGGCAGCGGCGATAATCTTGCCTATGATGCAAACGGCAATGTCCTCGGGCGGATTTTGCCCGACGGTTCGGTTATCGACGGCAACGGTAACGTTATCGGGCATGTTAATGCCAAAGGAGAAATCGTTGACAACAGCGGAAAGGTGATAGGCGTTTCCGGAAAAGAAATGCTGGCTTATGATGCTGACGGAAATGTTATCGGCCGCTTGTTGCCGGATGGTTCTGTTGTTGATTTGAACGGTAATGTTGTCGGCCATGTCAATGAAAATGGCGAGGTTGTAGATGCCGACGGTAATGTCATCGGCAGCGCCAGCACGGCCAATCTGGCTTTTGATGAAAACGGAAAAGTTATCGGACAGGTGTTGGCCGACGGAACCGTCGTTGACGCCAACGGCAAGGTAATCGGCAGGGTTAATGCTAAAGGTGAAGTTGTTGACAATTCCGGAAATGTCGTCGGCAAAGCAAATATTGACAGCTTGGCGTTTGACAAGGACGGACGCGTCATTGGCCGCGTTAATGCCAACGGCGATGTGGTTGACAAAGACGGCAAGGTGATAGGCCGCGTTAATGAAAATGGTGAAGTCGTCAGTGCTGACGGCAAAGTCATCGGCTATGCCAAAAAGCCGTCCTGGTACAAACGTCCCGGAGCATTGCCTGAAATCGGCCTTTCGCCGGAAGAACGCGAAATAACCGAAAAATATCGCAAGTCTTTAGGCATTGCCCTGACGCCGGACGGTGAATATCTTGGTGAAATTATGGAAGACGGTCGCGTCGTTAACAAGGCCGGAGAAGTTGTCGGCCACCGTATGCCTGACGGTTTGATTATTGATGACGAAGGCGCCCTGGTCGGTATTGAGGAGAGTGAAAAGCCGGCCGCAGGTGAAATGTTTATTCCCGCTGGAACCTTCGGCAAAGGCGGTGCTTATGGCACCGGAACCGGACCGGGTGCAAATCTTGGTCCCGGCGGCGGCTTTGGCCCCGGTGAACGGTATGATCCCCAGCGAGCCGCTGCGCTTGATGCCGCGCAGCAGGAACGCCGCAGCAATATGCAGGTCGGCAAAATCAGCAGCAACATCAGTCCGGATGCTTTCGACGGTATGCAGAAAAACTGGGATGAGCAGGGCATTAAAAAGGCCATTTCCTCCTGGAGGGTTGACTTAAGTGAAATGATTTTCGCCGATAAGCCGATTCCCGCGGTTATTGCCCGTTCGATTGACAGTAACAATCCGACCCCGGTAACAGCCTATGTTGAACGTAATATTTACGCCGAGGAAGGACGTAAAATCATTATTCCTGCCGGCAGCCGTATTATGGGAACTCTCGGCGGCCTGACCGGAACCTCGGAAACCACGTCACAGTCGGCGAAAGTTCAAATTTCTTGGGAACGCCTGATTCGTCCGGACGGTTCGCTGTTTGTCTTCAGCGGTGTCACCGGCGATGCGCAGGGCCGCGGCGGTGCTTTGGGCTATCTTGACCAGCAGCTGTTTAAGAAATATACGTTGCCGATTATGACCACGGCTTTGACCAGCTATACTTCCTATATGATGGCCGATGACGAGAATACCGACAGCGGCAGCGTTAACGAAACGCCGAAACAGCAGGCTGCCAATGATGCCCGCCAGAACTTCCTGAATCAGATGAACCAGGTCTTTGAGCAGATTTTGTCGGATAAAACCAATATTCGCCCGCTGACTTATGTTCCCGCCGGCACCCGCATCATTGTTTATCCGAACGTGGACCTCTGGATGCGCACCCGTGAACGCAATCCGCAGGAATTGGGCGGTCAGGGCAAGAAAGACGTCTTTATTGATGACCCGCAGACCACCGGTAAGCGTGAGCTTGAAAAGAACCGCCGCAGCCTCGGCAAGACCGAGACTGCTCCGACCGGTGCCGGCAGCGTTGTTTATGAATCTCAGGATATAGACGTTGAAGCCGCCGGCGGAACGCCTACATTGATTGATGACAGCAAGCCGTCTAATTCCGGCAAGAAAACCAATAATCCGCCGCCGCTGATTTCCAGCCCGGCCGCCGGGGCAACCCCGCCGCCTCCGCCGTCTTTCGCCACATCCCCCACTCCGGGAGCGGCAACCGCGGGCAGCAACACCGGCAGCAGCAATAATACCAATAACAGCGTTCCGCAGCTGTTCTAAGGAGTTTAAACAATGAGTTTTAAGGTTCTGGAATCTGTTCTTCGTCCCTTGGCTTACTGGTATAACCAGGAAAACATCGAGGAAGTTGCCGTCAACCGCTCCGGGCAGGTTTGGCTGCGCCTGCGCGGCAAACGCGCTTATCCCTGGGTGATGTATAAAGATGAAAAACTTACTAAAGAATATCTGACGGATTTGCTTTATATTATTGCCAATACCTATGAACTTCCCTTTGACCCGGTACAGGGAACGCCGGTGGTTTATGCCACCATCCCCGGCGACCACCGTTTTTCTGCCGTCAGCGGACGTAACGTTATGTATGACCAGGATGACCTGACCGGCGGTGTCGCTCTGACAATCCGTGTCCACAGCGACGATGTTGCTTTCGGGTTGCAGGACTATGGCCTGAAACAAGGCGAAAGCCTGCATAAGGTTAATCCTCTGAAAGATATTCAGGACCCCGAAGATCCCTATGAGCGTCTGCTGTTGAGCATTAAACGCGGGGACCATATTCTCGTTTCCGGCGCTACGGCAACCGGTAAAACCACGTTCTTAAACAACCTGCTTAAGATTTTGGATATCCATAAGCGGATTATCACAATTGAAGATACGCGCGAATTGCTGGTGCCGCATCCGAACCGTGTTCATATTGTTATGTCCCGTACCGAGCAGACTAACGAGTTCGACTATTCGAAAATTATCGACCTGGTGGTTCGTTTTACGCCCGATGCCATCATCGGCGGCGAGATTTCCACCAATAACGCCGGCGCATTGTGGGAGCTGATGGGATCCGGTCACGATAACTGCCTGGCCACCATCCACGCCGAAAGTTCGGAAGCAGCCTATGAAGCTTTTGTTGACCGTATTCTGCACAGCTATCCGACAATTGACCGTGAAAAAACCATTAAGGAAATGCACCGCAAACTCCGTGTTGTCCAAATCAACCGCGACGGCAACCTGCGTGCGGTAACCGAAGTAACATAAATAAAAAAGCCCCTTTGAAAGGGGCTTTTTTTTATTGCAGCGGCGGAATGTTCAGCTGGGCAATGTCTCCGGGACGGATTTTTACATTTGAATAGCGCATGTTTCCTGTCTCAATAACAAATCGCTGACGGCTGGTCAGCTGGGACGCCAAATCATAGAAATCACGTCCGCTGAGCTCCTGCCGTTGAGGATTCATAATATATAAAACACAACCCTGCGTCCGTTCGGCCACGCCGCAACGGGCACGTCCCCGCGGCACTTCCGGGTTAATCACGACGCCTTGCAAACCGTCGCGGACAATCGTTTGCTGCGTAAAGAACAGTTTGGCAAACATAAAGCCGACGACAAAAACCATTGCCGCAATAATCGACATGCCTTTCATGGTGAACATATTGTTTTGCATCAGTTGTTCTTTAAACGGCAGTTTTTGCGGGGTAATGTCGCTTTCGTCAATAAACTGCGGCTGATAGCCTTCCTGCTGATTGTAAACGTTGCTTTCCTGATTGAGCGCCGGCAGATTGGCATTGCCGTCCAGAATATCGTCAATATTATAATCGCTGCGTCCCTGATTGCTTAAAAAGCCTCCCTGCGGCTCGCTACCGTGCATCTGCATGCCCGGAGCCTGCGGAGCCGACGGATTCGGTTGTCCGATATATCTTTTGATCGGGCGCTTGACTTTTTTAAGCCTGCGTGTCGGGTCAAAATTCTGCGGTTGGTTCGGAGTATTGGGATTCATGTCTGTCATGGGAAATCCTTACCTGTTATTTTGTAATGTTTTGTTTGTTTTCAAGGTTCTGATAATACGCGGAACCATAAAGACGACAGTCTCTGATTTCGGCGATTTTTTATCAAATATTTGATTGGGAATGCCGATAATCATAAAGTTTTCACCAATGCGGCTGCGAACGTTGAATTGTGTTATCTGACCGTTGGTCGCCTCCAGAGTAATGTCTGAAAAAATCCGGTTGTTATGTTCTAACGAAGCCTTGGCCAAAACCGACAATCCGGTCTCCAGAGAATCTCTGGCGCTGCATTTGCCGATATCAAAGCGGGCAAACCACAAATTCGGAACCACGAATTTTCCTTCTGCAACCGGGATAACCATTGCCTGTTGCCCCAAAAAACTGCGCAGGGTTGAAATGTTCAGGTCGTTTGACGTGGTCAGCGCGCGTCCGATAACGCCGGTCTTAGTGGTTTTAATAGTGCCGAAATCAAAGGTTTTCAACAAGTCTTGCCACTCAATGTCATCATCGGCACTGTAAGGGTAAATACGGAAAACGTTAACGTCAAAGGCAATCAGTGTCGGATTGTCTTCAAAATAGGCCACCAGTTTGTTAATCTTATTGCGCAGTTCGAAATCGGCTTCAAATGTCACCGAGTAATCGGCCCAGTCCGTCGTCACGTCGGTAATGCCCGATCCGCGTAAAACGTCCAGCAAAGCCAGCAGGATAGGGCGTGATTTCGGTACATACAGGCTGAAATTAGCTTTACGGCTGATGGTCAGTGTTTTGGTTTCGGCGTTATAGGCATAATAAATTTCGGCGGCATCGGCAATCATTCCGATAACTTCCGACAGTTCGCCGCGCAGATTTTCCGCCGAAATGCTGGCATAGGGCGCATCTTTTGCCACCAGTTTGATGCCTGCTTCCTTGGTCAGCTTATACATGGCTTTTTCCGCCGGCATGGTTGCAAAGGTAAAGCCCGTCACCTCAAATCGGGGCAGCATGTCATTTTTGCCGTTGCGAACCATATTGAACGCCTTGACGTTATAGGGAATGGTCGTAATCATTTCCTGTGTGTTCCAGTTGACGTAACAGCGCAGCGGAGACTCCAAATCCAATGAACTGGCGCCTTTCGGAGTGCGTATCATGTTCGGATCTTGCGGCAGAATGGTTTCCGAGACAATCTTTTCATCCAGTGTCAGTTCGCGCGGCTTCTCTTTGGGAGCGCAGGCCGCGATAATTCCGACTGCCATTAATAACCAACCTAAACGGCTTTTTTCAAACCAGTTCTTCATTATTCTTCCGTACCTTCGTTTTTGGGCGGAACTGCCTGGCCGCCCTCCGGATTAACCGGTTTCTTTATTTTAATTACTTTTTTCAGTTCTTTGTTGGCCTGGTCCTGAGCCATAAGTTTGTCCATCAGCTGATCCATGTTCATTCCCGCGCCGAGAGTCGGGTCGTCAGCCACGGTGGTTACTGCACCCAAAGCCTCTTTCATCTTTTCAATTTCCGAAGCGTCTTCTTTAATCATCTCCGGGGATGAATTGTTGCGCAGTTCTTCCTGATATTCGCTCAGCGTCTTTTTCAATTCGTTCAGGCCGCCGGCAATTTTCTTTTCCACATAAGGATATAGTTCCTTATGTTGCAGAATATAATCGCCGGTATCGCTGATTTCCTCCAAAACATCCAAAATATATCCGTAAAAAGGATATTCTTCCATGGCAATATTGCCCATTCGCACGCAACGCGCCGCAATCCGGGAAATTGTCCGGTCATAATAGTCTTTGAGCAGAATATAATTGTCCAGATACCAGAGGCTTTCCTTGCTGGCTCCGCCCTGAGCCTGTGGCTGGGACATGCCGGGATGAGGCTGTTGTACCGTTTGAGGCCGGGCAGCCGCCGGTTGCGGAGCCGCATTCGGCATCGCCGCGGCCGGATTGGCCTGCGGTTTCGGTTGCGCCGGCTGCTGTTGAGCCGGAGCCTGCGGATTAACCGGATTTTGTTCCGTCAAATTATTTGGTTCCATATCAGCTCCTTAACTGTCTTTTCAATTTAATTTAGCCGCCGGGGTTTGTAAATTGTTTTCTCACAGCTTTACCCAATTATATGGTTCCCTGCGGCTTATAAGGTTCATTTGGGGCTTCTCCGGTCTCTAAATCGGCCAAACCGGGCCCGTCGCCGATGTCTTTGGGAATTTTAAATGTTTCTTCCTCCTTGGCGGTTTCAAGATTGTCATAAACATTATCCTGAAAATAAACTTCCCCGCTGTACATCGAGCTTAGTGAGGTCGTTTCGGTTTCCGCCAGTGTTTGCAAAGCTGTTTCGGGGCGATAGGGATCGTCTGTCGGAGTTGTTTCCGCACTTTCTGTTTGCTGCGGGAATTCGGCTGTGCTGCCGTCATCTTCGGGAACTTCTTCATATTCCCATTCCCAGTCGCTTCCTTCGCCGCTTTCGGCCTGATATGTTTCTTCACCCTCGGGAATTTCAACATATTCCCACTCACCGTCGCCGTTTCCTGCCTCGGCTTCTTCTTCCGGAACCTCGACATACTCCCAGTCTTCGTCGGCGCCGGCCTCGTCTTCGGGAATTTCGACATATTCCCAGCCTTCATCCTCACTTTGGGTTTGAATGGCAGAACCGGCATCTGCGGCAGAAGTTCCTTCGTCTTCGGAAACTTCTTCATAGTCCCATTCCCAATCCTGAGCCTCATTGCTTTCAGTGTCCGGGCCTGTCGGAACTGCTGCGGAGCTGTTCGCCGGTTGTGCCGTTTCGGCTGTGTTGCCGTCATCTTCGGAAACTTCTTCATACTCCCATTCCCAGTCGCCTTCCGCCGTATTTCCATCAGCATTTTCGGCAACGCTTTCTTCTTCGGGAACGGCAACATATTCCCAACCCTCGTCGGTATTTTCTGCCGAAGCTTCGGTGGTTACAGCGGTATCCGGCTCAGCAACGCTTTCTTCATCGGGAACCGTAGCATATTCCCAGCCTTCGTCGGCAATTTCTGCCGGAGCTTCGGTGGTTACAGCGGTATCCGGCTCGGCAATGTTTTCTTCATCGGGAACCGCAGCATATTCCCAGCCTTCGTCGGCATTTTCTGCCGGAGCTTCGTCGGTTGCGGCGGTATCCGGCTCGGCCGTGGTTTCTTCTTCGGGAACCGCAGCATATTCCCAGCCTTCGTCGGCAATTTCTGCCGGAGCTTCGGTGGTTACGGCGGTATCCGGCTCGGCCGCGGTTTCCTCAGGAGAAACTGTGTCTTCGCTAAGCGGAGAATTTTGTATCGGCTTGCTAATATCTTCCGTTTCCGCCGAAGAGGTATCGGCCTCAATGCCCCAGTCGGTGGCAATTTCCTCACTCGGTAAATCTACCGGTTCGGCAGGAATATTTTCTGCCGGAAATTCTTCCGTTGTCGTATGATATCCCCAGTCGTCATTGTCCGCAAGAACCGCGGAAGACTGTTCCTCAGAGGCCGGTTCTTCCGTTTGAGCGGTTTGCTCCGGCTGAAGTTGGGACAAAATTTCTTCTGCCGGAACTTCGACATACTCCCATTGGTCTTCATCGGCGGCAGTATCTTCGGAAGCCGGAGAGAGTTCTGCGGTTTTTTCCGGTTCGGCCGCGGCAGACGGTACATCATTGTCAAACAGTGAGAAATCCAGACCGCCGTTTGATGCCTCTTGCTTCTCGGGGAAAGAAAAATCATTTGCTGCTTTTTCTGCGGGATCTTCTTCTTTTTGATTCTTTTTACCGCTCAGATTACTGACTTTGTCTGTCAGTGTGCTGACCTTATCAAACAGGGAAGAGGCCAGACTGTCCAGAGACAAACCTTCACTGTTTTTCTTTTTTTTCTTCTTCTTTTTTTTCTTTTTTTGTACGGCAATTTCTTCACCGCCGGCAATAATTTCAGTATCATCGTTGTCTTCGGTATCGTCGCCGAAAATTTCTCTGCTGATATCGGTGGTCTGAATAACCGGAGCAGCCGGCGCTGCGTTTATTTCTTCATCAGGCAAGGGCCGCAGCGGCTCAGCCCGGGGAACCGGCGAAACATGGTAATCTTCTGGCACAGCCTGCGCCGCCGGAGCCGTATAGACAACGGGATGAGCCTGCAGAAATTTCAGGTTTTCTTTCTGCATTTCTTTGATGGCTGTAATAATCGACTGTGTCGAAAGCTGCTGGCTTTCTTTCAGAGCCAGCGTAATGATAGATGACAACTCGCTGGTTTGGGTTTTAGCCATTTCTCTGAACAGTTCCGACTGAATTTTGACAATGCCGTTCAGCATCTCATCCACCGGCGGAAAGGTTGCTGCGGTGTTTATCTGAATATTGTTGGCATTGTTGTTTGAACTTGAAGCATTGGCAGCCGTGTTGTTCTGAACCAGCATTTGCGCCAGCCGGTTTTGAGCCTCGATATTGGCCTTGTTGTTCTGAGCCATGATCTCTGCCAGTTTGTTTTGCGACGAAACAATAGCCTGTGTAACCGCTTCGGAATCTTTTTTACGAATATCGTCGTTGGCGGCAATAGCTTCTTTGAGCGCCGAGGCGATTTCTTTGGCAAAGGACGCATCAGCCGTAAACGTCGAACTTATCGGCTGGAAAACGGTTTTGGCCGGAGAGGCCTGTCCGGTTTGCTGTGCCTGTTGTTGGGCTTGTAGTTGCGCCTGTGCCTGAGCCAAAGCCTGTGCCTGTGCTTGTATCTGTGCCTGAGCGGCGGCAGCCGCTTCTTTCGCTGCCTGTGCAGCCTGAACGGCTATCTTGGCCTGAGCTTCCGCCGCAGCCCGGGCCGCGGCTTCTGCGGCTGCCTGAGCCGCAATCTGTGCCGTTTCTGCCTGAGTATCCGCAGAGGGGGTGTGATGCTGGTTGTTTGCTTCAGCCAAAGCCGTTGCCAGAATTTTGGCCCGGGTCTCTTCTTCATAATCAGCCTGCGGTGCTGCATCGGGCGTGCTGCGAACCAAACCGTTTTTTTCTTCCAGCTCGTCAACATACTGCTGCAAAACGGCTCCGCCCGGCAACGAACTGAACATGCCGCGGATTTCTGCCGGCTGTTCCAATATCATTTGGTTGAAGGCTTGTTTTCTTTCGTCGGTAAAAATATGCAGCTGCCGGAAGATGTTTAAAAAGCGTTGCGCAATAATAACCGGGTCATCCTCTGTCCCGATTTTATTGTAGTTCTTTTTTGTTTTTCCGGCCGTTTCTACCAATTTTTTACCCGAATCTGTCTGTCATCAGTTTAAAATCTATCCATATTACCGATTTTACTTCTGATGTTGTAAATTTCAGGTTAATAAAACGGGGCGGAAACGGCAGAAATCAAAAAAAACTCCGCCGCAGCGGAGTTTTTTCTTAAAGGTAGATTGCAACCACTTTATGAAGGCTGTTCAAATCGTCGTTGCTGATTTCAATCCGTTCGTCCGGATTCCATCTCAAGCCGTAAAGCTGTCCGTTTTCATCTTCGCGGATACTGACGATTTTGGCTTCTTTTTCATTGCTGTAATAAACGGCAATGTCTCCGACGCTGACAACATCCTGCGGATCGACAAACAAAATTGAACGTGTCGGCAACAGGCTTCCGAGGCGGCGGGTGCAAAGATTAACGGCATAAGCGTCTTTTTTGTTGTATAACTGCGGCGGACGCTGAACTTTTTTGGTCTCCTGACTGAATTCAATGATAACGTCGCCGTCTTTTCCGGCCACGCCGTAAACTGAAATTTTAACGCCGTCCTGATTGGAATTTCCGAAAGCGGAAATTGCTCCGCGCGGGGTGGACAACAGTTTGTATTTGGCATCGTTGCGCTGAATAATCTCTTCCAGCATGCCTTTGTCTTCCAGAGCTTTAATCTGCTCTTTCAACTCTTCCGGAGCCATATTGATGGCCTTGGCAATATTTTTAAATTCTTTGTCGGAAACTTCACGCTGGCCCATTTCAATACGGTGGTAAACTGAAAGGGTCATATCGGCGCTTTCGGCAACTTCAATCAGCGTCAGGTTCTTTTCGTTGCGGATCTGACGCAAACCGGCACCCAAAGTTTTCAAACCGCTTTTTTCGTTGATTTTGTTTCTTCTCTCCTGTTCGCGCCTCCAGGATTGGACGACTTCCTGCTGGGAATTCTGTTCATTAACAAATAAATCCTGCAGCGGGCAGTCCAGAAATTCGGCAACACGAACCAGCTGCTCCTGGTCCACGCGGCGGTAACCCTTTTCAATTTTAGAGATTGCAGAAAGACTGACGGACAAATGATCGGCAAGTTCCTGCATCGAGCGTCCGCGAAGTCTTCTGTACATTCTGATTTGGTTCGGGAAAATAATTTCTTCCATTTGAGTCCACCTTTTATTGTAATAAACACAACTTCATAATTTGTTTGTATCATAAATATAAGCGTTATATTAATCAAGAAAATAGTACAAAAAAAGACAATTTGTGTACAAATATAACTGTAAAGCCGGGAATTTCTTCCCGGCTTTAATCAAGACGGCTGCCGCCTTATTTTCCGAATTCGGCCATCGGCTGGTCTTTTCCGTAAGTGGCGACTTGTTCTCTGAAAAGCTGCATATCCGCTTCGCTCATCATAATTTCGTCTGCCGGAACAGACCGGTTGAATTTGCCGTTGCTGTCCATTGAGCGGGTGTGTGCCGAATTATAGTTTTTGGCAAAGGCATAGTTGTTTTTAACGCTCTTGGCATCAACCGTGCCATCCTTGTTCAGACGGTAATTTGATTTTTTGTTGATGATGCCGTCGGACGCATAGCTTTCGGCTTTGCCGTTTTTGCCGATGTGGGTGTAAGTCAGCATATCACGCTTGTCACCCTTGGTCATCTCAAAGATGCTGGTCGAGCCGTCGGCATTGGTCTGCTTAACCCTGAAGACTTCGCGTCCCTGGTCATCCAGCGTACGGCTGACTTCGCGGTCTTTGAATTCGCGGTTCATATCTGCCCCGGGAACACCGCCCATACGTTCCTGCATCATCTGGTTCATAATCGCCTTATCGACATCGTCATTGGACATGCCGCTGCCGCTGCGGATTGCATGAATGGCCACTTCGTTGCGGGTGCCGTCACGGTTCAGCAATGTCTTCCCGGCAGCGGTATTCATTCTTGTTTCCTCGCGAATAAGGTTTCCGTCTTTGTCATAAGTTTTCTTGTTCTGAATGAACTTGTCATTGTTAACGGAGGTTGCCTTATTGCCGCGCAGGCTCTGTTTTGCCCGTGTAACCGTTCTGGTGCCGTCCGGAGCAACTTGCAGCGTATCGGTAACCTTGCGGCCGTACCAGGTACGGTGTTGCAAAGTTTTGTTGCCGTCGGCATCGGTTACCGTTCGGTCATCGTTTTCAATTTTTTTAGCTCGGCGGTTTACTTTATATGAGTTATAAGCTTCCCGCCCGCGGTCAAGAGCCATGCCGCCGACTTTACGGGTTGCTTTGCCCGCTGTTTTGAGCCCTCCGATTGCCGCGGTGTTTGCCGTGGATGCGGCCAAACCGCCGACTTTCGAACCGATGTCTTTGACGCCGATGCTCTTGGCGAAACTTCCGGCAAAGGAATTGGCTTCACCCAGAACCGCCCAGCCGAGAATCATATAGAAAACGAGTTTCAGGAATGTGGTTCCCCACCATGCCAGATTGCTCAGAATAACCTTGTAACCGCTTCGGGTTCCGACATCAGACATCGCTCCGCCGCTCTCAACCCCTGCTTTTGATAAAACATCCATCAGACCGTTGGTCAGAATAAAGATAATCAGCGACAGGAAAATAAAGTTAAACATACAGTTAAGGAACGTATCCCACACTTTGCCCACATATTTTTGCGTTGATTTGAAAGCGTAAGCCCCGATTGCCGCCGGCAGCAGCGCCGTCGCCACCGTCAGCTGCAAAACCGAGTCAATCAGCAGGAACGGATAGATAATCAGCAGCAGAATTGCGGCAATCCACAACACAAGACCGACAATCAGATAGCCCAGATGCGGGAAGAGGGCAAGGCCGTGCCATGATTCGACATACAAAGCGACGCAAATGGATGTCGAGCCCAAAGCCATAACATCAAGAATTTTATCCTGAATGGTCTTAATTGTGCACAAAATGCTGACACCCATACTGGCCGGAAGGCCTGCACCTTTTTCTTCGGTTAAAATATCAAACGTGGATCCGTCGCAGGTTTCGCCGTTCGCACCTTCAGTCGCAATTTGCGCCAGTTTAAACCCGGTATTGAATATCGGTTCCATCGCCAGCCGGAAAAAGTCTGCCGAATTGAGACGCAGCAGCGTGACGACAATCAGCACCAGAAACGCTTTGTTCAAAATTGTTTTAACCAGAATACTCGGATTCTTTTGCTCCATGGAGGAAATAAACTGCATAACCGTAATGCCGAGCCAGAGAGCAAAGCCGACGCAAACCAGCATGATAACGCCGTCTGCCAGTGCATTGTATGATTTTTTCGCAACCGAGCTGGCGGTATTAAACAAAACACCGAAAATATCACAGAAAATACATGTCTTGAAACTGCTGCGATAACTTTCGACATTACATTCGCGATCGCCTTTATCTGCGGATTCGGTAGATACCGCGCCGGTATATTCATTTAAATAAGCCGGGCGGGACGCTTGCCCGAGCCGGACGGAAGCCGACGGATATTCGTCTTCTTCACAGGCGCGTTTGCCGGTAACTTTTTGTGAGGCTTCTTCCAAAGATGAGCCGTTTTCCATTTCTTTTCGAATAGCTAACGATTCGAGCGCTAATTTTTCATCTTTGGCCGCGCGTTTGGCATAAGGGGTTTTATCTGCATATCCCGAATACATGACCTCGGCATAGCTTGCATAATAAGCGGAAATAATCGTTTCGTCGGAAGCCGTTTCAAAGGTTTCGGGAGCAATTGCTCTTTGAACCGCCTGAAAATTGTTTCTCATCGGGCCTGCACCGGCAACCGCACCGGCTAAAATAATCATATCCATTTCGGGAGAGCGGTTAAGCAAACTTCCCATGCCGGCATTTTTCAAAACACTTTTGCCGTAGCTTAAATAGTGATTTTCAATATATTCTCTTTGTGAAGTTCCGAAAGAACTGTCTTGGGAGGCTAAGGCCTGCCATTTCTGCGAAAATTGCGTAGCCGGCGGATTGCAGGCGGCGTTAATGGTGCTTTGCAATGAGCCGCCTATTTCCAGTGCCTTATATTTACTGGGATCATTCTTCTGCAAATGTTGCAAATAACTGGCCATTGTTGAATTATTCCATTTTGAGGAATCCCGGTAGCAGACCATTTGCGAAACGCCATAAGAACAGCCGCCTTTATCATCTGCCCAGCATTTGTTGAAAGCGCCGGCATCGCCTCCGGATTCACCCTGTTGGTGAAAAGCGGACAGATTATCTGCCGGAAGCAGTTTGCCGCATTTGCCTAAACTGGCTTCCGCCGTCACCATTTGCGGATCCGGATCGTTTTCGATAACCGGTGCTTCCGGAACCGGAACGTTGCCGTCGCACAAAGCATCTGCCGAAGCGCAGGCGGGAGACAAAATCTTACCTTTTCCCGTGCCGCCGTCACGCAGTTCAATATGCAGGTGAGCGCCATATGCGCCGTGTTTGGTCGTGCCGTCCGAACAACCGGTGGTTCCGACGTAGCCGATGGTCGTTCCTTTGGCGATTTTTTCTTTGGTTCCTGCAATTTTTTTTGTTTTGTCGGCAAATTTTTGCAGATGCATATATGTTGTTGTATATTGTCCGCCGCCGGCTTTTTCATGCTGCATAATAACAGTATTGCCGCCGCCGCCGTAACAGGAGCTGATTGATAAAATAACTCCGTCGGCCGCTGCGGTAACCGGAGTCCCTTCCGGTACGGCGACATCCATCCCCTGATGTTCACGATAACATTTGCCGTCGGGATATTTTACTTTTGTGCTGTATGAACTGTTGCAACTGGTAGAACGGTGGCAGGCTTCTTCGGAAATTCGTCCGACGGAGTTGAGAGAACCTTTGGTTTCAACCGGAACAGTATTCAGACAGCCTTTTTGCATTTCTTCAATTCGGCTGTTGGGATAAAGCTTCCTTGAAGCTGCGGCACCGTCAATTTTACAGGGATGAAATTGAACGGCGCAGGTATTAGACACGTCTGCGGCCCGAGCGGAGGAGATGCCGGCCGTATTCAAGCCCAGCCATAAAACGGCGGCAAATGCCAATCCGGCTTGTCTGGTCAATTTAGATATGTTAGTCATCATCTCCATAATAACACCTGCTTAATTCGGCTTATTGTTGTCTTTCGGGCTGTCGCCTTCTTTCTTGCCCTCATTGTCTTTTTTGTCTGCGTCTTTATTGTCTTTGTTGGCATCTTTGCCGCCGTTTACCCGGTTTTTGACAAAGTTGACGGCCCCGCCGGCAACGGCTCCGGCAGCTCGTGTCGCCTGATGAGTGACAACGCCGCCGGCAAAAGACGCGGCCTGAGTGACCTTGTTTTTTACAAAGGCGGTCATCTGGGTTGCTTTCATGTGCATCGGAGAGGCATCACCGAATGTGCTGTCGTTAAAGAATTTTCCGACATAACCGGTAACCGTGGCGCCGATCATTTTAATGCTGTAAACATAAGCAAACATAATCAGAATAAAGTTTGCGCCTGAAATGGAAAAGGTGTTGGAAACCCATTCCGCATCGCCGGCCTTGATTTTGGCATAGAAAGTCGTCAAATCGCCTAATGACACGCTTATCAGCGATAATGCATAAGAAGTGGTCAAAGCCAGGAAAGTAAACAAAGCTGCCGAACGGAAAATAATGCTCATGCACGATGTAAACTTGCCTGATGTCGGCCCGAACGGCCAGAGACCGATAACAATCGGCAGTGCCATAATGCAGAATCCGATTTTGAAACAAACGTCAAGCAGATAGTAACCGATACCTAAAGTCAGCATAAAACCGCAGAACCAGATAGCGGCACCGCACAGCCAAATCCAGAGGTCAGGAATACGGATAGTGACGTTAACACCGAATAATCCGCCAGTATATTCCAACATGCCTGCATTAAAAGAGTGGCAGGTGAGGGCATGTCCGATAACCAGATTGGTGGAAACCGTCTTGTCGATTCCCTCGGTTAAAGCCATAATTTTGTTAATAACTACCGGAGAAATAATTTCTGTACCGTTATAGGTAAAGTTTGAGGTCAAAGCAACTTTGATTATTCCCTGATTTGCCGCCTGTAACAATCCCAGCCCGTAGTCGGCACCGGCCAGCAGCAAAGGATTGACGAACAGGTCAACAATGGCGCCGATACCCACATTAATTACGATATAGGCGGAGGCAACCTTGAACATGAAGATCAGCAGTGTGTTGAGAATGCTCATCGGTTCTTGGTTGGTAAAAGCCGAGACAAGCTTCAGGGCAAATGCGGCCAGCCACAACATTGATCCGATAACCAACACCTTGCTTCCGGCTTCTCTGGTTAAATCATAAACTTTACCGCAGGCATTCATAAACGTCGTAATCAGCGTCATGATAATTTTGCAGGAATAACAGGTGGACTGATACATCTTCTGCATGTCGGGAATACTGCAAGCCGAATTGTCCCCGCGTTTTACCGTTATGCCGTCCTCTTCGGTTGTGTTTTTCCCTGTTTCATCAGTCTTAACCGTATAAGAAGAAAATCCGGCTGTTGTTGTAACAACGGTACTGGTATCCGTACCCTTTTCTACAGGTTTCTGTTTTTCTCCAAATAAAGGTTTTTTCACATCTTCAGACTTTTTACATGTATAAGATAATGTTGATGAAGAATATGAACCTCCCGTCCCTTGAACTGACACACTGTAGCTGGAGTAGCATTCCATACCTTCCGGACATCCTCGCGGATATTCGCTGCCGCAAGGTTGATATTCTCCGGCTGCAACGGCACGCTTATGCTCAGCTAATTCTTCGGCACGTGCAAACTCTAATTCCGTGTTTAATTTTTCATATTCCGCTTTTAAGCTGTCGTATTCATTTTTAAAACTGGGGTTTTGAGCAATAATTTTATCAAATCTTTGGTTATATTCGTCAACAGTTTCCTGTTTCCATCCCCAGTCAAAAGATTGAGTTGGAAATACATTTGTATCTACTTTTTCACCATTATCTTCTCTTTGTTCTAAGTGTTTTGCTAATTTTTCGCAAAAATTTTTTAATTTTGTTGTGGCTGCATTAACTTCATTAACCTTTTGCTGCGTTTTTTGAGTGTCCAAAGGCTCAAAAGCTTTTTCTCCTTTGGAACGGCCTTGATAAGCAGAGCCGCATGTTTCTTCAGTAAAATTTATCGTCCAAGCATTAACCGGGCGGATAACGCTAAGGGAAAGAAATCCTGCCAGAAAGAAGTTAAAAATATGTTTGAGGAGTTTATCAGTCATTTTTACCTCCCCCGCAAACTGTTCATTTTGTTTTTGAACGAAGCGACTTTGGCTTTTCCGTTCTGAACTTTTTCAATAATTTTGCGTCCGGCGGCGACCTTGCTGACGGCGGCAACTGCACCGGCGGTAAAGATACTGCCCAGAACTTTGGCTGCACCGATAATAACTGCTTTGGCTTTGGCGTTAAAGCTGCCTTTTGAGCTGCCGCCGACCAGAGAATCGGTTACCTGCTGCGCCAGCTGAACGGAAGAAGCAATCAGAAAACCGATCATCAGCAGGCACATAAACGGAATGCTGAATTCTTTGAAATCTTTATCCGTGCCGTTTTCAAAAATGTCGGCATTGTCGATGATAATTTGCTCCAAAGCCAGCATGGCAATTGCAATCATAATTGCCATAAACATCATAAATGCGGCAGAATTCAAAATGGTGACAAAGCCTTGCGACAGCCATTTTTTAGTTGGTCCGAAAGGATATCCCATAATCAAAATCGGCAGCATAACCACCATAATCGTAAATCTGAAAATAGTGTCAACCAGATAAAAGACAAATCCGAGTTTGACGAAAGTAAAGCAGGCGATAATCATCAGACCGATAATCGTGGCCATAAAGCCCGGAGCTTTCAAGACCTTATAAGCCATTGCCAGTCCCAGATTCATCCGGTCATTCATGGCACAGACCATGCATTTCATCATCTCTTTCGGCGATTCGGGGAAACCGCTCAAATCGGCATTGGCAACAGCGTCGGACAATTTGCAGATAATAGATTTGCCTGCGGTAAAACTAAATCCGAAAACTTTTATGGAATTGGCCTTGCTGTCGCTGAGCGAGGCATGAGCCAGCAATTCGCTTGAAAATTCCAGAAACGCATTATAAACCGGAAAAATAATGTCATTCATGAAGAACAGCAGCTGCTGTGGGGATGATGCCACATAACCGCAGGCAAAACAAAGGAAGAATTTTCGGGCAATTTCGGTCCAGGTCTCTCCGATGTTTTCTTCGGTAAACGAACTGACATGTTTCAGCAGGCGGATAGAAAGCCAAACCGCAAAGGCAACCATCATGAAAGTCAGGGCGCCGGAAGTAATCTTGTTATAGGTTCCCATTGCCACTTTGCCCATGTTGTCATAAAGCAGTTCAATGATAGAGTCCTGCCAGCATGTTGCCTGATCTTGCGCGATGCTCTGTTCATCAACGTCCCCTTTTACGGCTGCCCGCGATGTATCCGGGTTTTTATCGTCATTGGCACAGGCGGTAAGCATGAACATAGAGACTGCAACCACCAGCAGCAGTTTCAAAACTCGTCCTATGTCAATACTTTTCCACATTGTCGTTACTCTGTTATAAAATAATTATTTTTTCGGGTTGCGTTTTTTCATTTCGTCTTGAACATATTGGTTCTTGTAACGCTCATTCTCCTGTTTTATGGCATCCAGCTCGCTTTGAGCCTTTTGAGTGTCGGCTTTAGCCTTGTTATAGGCGGCTTCGGCTTTGACGGCCTCTTCAAACTGAGCGTTTGCCAGGTTTTCAAAGTTCTTTTTCTGAGCCGGGTCAGAGGCGGACTGAGCCTTTTTCAGGTAGTCATCGGCTCTGCGGTTATGATAATTCATTTTACCCTGAGCTTCGTTTTCCGCTTTTTTGTTGCGGGCAACTTCTGCCGTCTGGTTTTGAATCATCTGCCGGCCGGCTCTGCCGTTGGCGGTGTTGTTGTAATCACTTTCCAGCTGCTGTCTCATTTGCTCGGGTGTCTGTTGCGGCGTCTGAGTCTGCTGCGCATCCGCCTGATTTCCGTGCGGTGTTCCGCCTTGAGCGGCACCGCCTTGCGGGGTTGACGGATTCGTCGGTGTTTGCGGCGAAGGTGTTGCCGGTTGCTGCGACCGCGGTCCGGCCTGCTGCATCTTCTTGATTTGATTCTCACCGCCATCACCCAAGGCACTATGAGAGAGAGGATTACTTTTTATTTCATTTTGTGCTGTTTGATTCTGAGCATTGGAAAGAGTTGGATTCGATTTATTTTGTAAAGCACCTCCATCACCTAAAGCAGAATGAGCTAAAGGATTCGTTTTTGCTCGAAGTGCAGCTTTATTTCCGGCAGCGCCGCTGCGGCGTCCTAAGCCGACAGCACCCCAAACTTTATCTTTCGCCCAATCTCTGCCTTTGTTGACAACATTGGTAAGCCCGGTTTTGTCACTGACGGCTTTAGCCGCGCCGAGACCTGTCTTAAGGGTTCCCTGAACGCCTTTTGTCGCAGCACCATAAGCCAGACCGCCGATGTTGGCACCGATTTTCGGTCCGCCGCCGCCGGCCATGGTTCCGGCCAAATCAGAAGCTTGTCCGGTCAGTTTAAAGGCAAACAGACAGCAGGCAACCAAGACCAGGAAGCCGGCAAAGCCGATATCCAGTAATTCTTTGAGTTCTTGAACGTTATTACCGTTCAAGGCTTTCATAATGGCATCAAACCCGCCTTTGGAACCGGTTAATCCCTGTCCCAGCAATTCAACGTTGATACTGACGACCAATCCCATGAAAACATAAACGAAGAATGTGTTCATAAAGATACCCCAGCCTTTGCTCGTATAGTTGCGGGTTGCCTTAAACGGCCAGCAGGCGATCAGGAACGGCATCAAAGCGCCGATAATGCCCAGCTGAATTGTCGCATCAATCAGATAGAAAGCAAAAGCCAAAGAGATAATCCAGCCCATGACCCAAATGGCAAATCCTTGGAACATCATGCCGAAATCCCACAAAACATTGCGGACCGGTCCGATACTCTCTTTACCGGCATTACGGGCAACGCACATTAAAGATGAACCGACGCTCTGCGGAACGGCCACTTCGGCTTGTACGGCTCTGATAAAGCAATCCAGATTGGTGTAAAGATATGCCGGCATAACCCCGTTTGACACGTTCTGAAGCGTTTTTGAAACGTCACAGGCTGCCAGATAGCTGTCGTTTTTAGCAAACAGCAGACTTGAACCGAATTCAAAGCCGGCTTTAAGTACGGGGCCCACAATGTAGCCGTAAACAATATTGGCGTTTTTTAACATATAATAAGCTACCAGAACCTTAAACATATTGACCAGCAGCTCGGTTACGAATTTGGGTGCATCCTGCTTGGTAAACGAACTGACGTTTTTCAAAACCATAAAAGCAATCACAATGGCAAAACCAATCAGCATCACATTGGCTAACGGCCCGGCCAGTTTGTCATAAGCTTTGGTGGACATGCTTTGTGCCGCATTGAAAATCGTTTTAAATAACGGGCAGTAAATACAGCTTCTGGATTCTGCCAGCTTGGCCGGCAACGGCACACAACCGCGGGTAACGCCGGTAATGGACTGGAATTTGTCGCCCTCCATTATGAAATAATATTCAGCAAGGATAATGGGGTTGCCATCTTTGTCTTTACCCATGACAGTATATTTATAAAGAGATTGCCCGGCCTTAATGGTTGTCTGCATGCTGTTAAGTTCTTCGACTTTCTGATCAAGTTGCTGTGCTGTAGAAAGTGCAGATTTGCCAAGTTCATGAAGTTTTTGAGCTACGGCATTGTATTCTTGGACGACACTGAGGGCCTTTTGCAGGGCTTGTTTCTGTTTCTCATCTTTGGCTTCCACATTAGTAATACTGGAAGCATCAATAGTTTTCGTATTGGAAATCAGTTGCTGTGTGGACCATGTATAGCTGCCGTTAATCAAGCGTCTCAGCGAATCCGGATCTTCGGCATAGTTTTTTGCCGCCATGGATCCTACTGCCAGAACTATACCGCCGATAACCAATCCCACACCCCCGGTGCCGATTGCCAGACCGACAGCACCGATAATGGCAAGGGCACCGCCGATAATTGCCGTCTTTTCAAAACCATCCAGCTCTTTTTGCACTTCTCCAACTTTTTTTTGCAATTCTTCAATCTGTTTCTGATAGCCTTCAATCCCTTCCATATTTTTTTTGTATTTATCCTGGAGACCTTTAATCTCAGAAAGCAGGTTACCGCGGATTTTGGCTAATTCTTCATTTTTTAATTTTTCTGCATGGGTGCCGTTGTCGTCGGGTGTCATCAGGCGATTGATTGTTTCATTAACCTCTTTGCTGACAGCTTCGTTTTCAGCAAAAGCATTGCCCGGAGCAGACAGCATCCAGGTTCCGAGCACTAACAGGGAGGTATATTTTATAAACTTATTTATCGTCATCGTCGTCTCCTCCGGCAAAAGGATTGCCCAGAACTTTTATTGCAATAATAAATACAACCGCCACCAGAGCTAATGCGCCCCAAAAGGCATAACGAGAGGTAAACCAGCCGAAGAAGTCAATATAATAGGCTCCGATAATGGCCATAAAGATGATTATGTTTACCAGTATTGCTCTCATCATATCCTCGGTTTTTTAAAGCTTCTGCTTCATGCTATCTCTATTCTAGCATATAAAAGTAAAAAAATTTGTTACAGTTTTTTGATTTTTTCGCCATGTTTCAGAACTTGCCCTGATTCAAAAATTTGACGCACCTGCGAACAACTTCTTCATTTTTAAAAGGATTAAAAAACGTATTTTTTATCGTAATTGTTTGTTTGACGCCTTTTAGTTCGGCATCTTCGCCGCTTCCCAGCATTTGCCGCCATTTTTCGGGCAGCAGGAACAGGATTCGTTTCCACACCGGCACGCAATTGATAATGCCGACTTGCTGAGGATTCTCAAACGGCGGAAGGCGTTTGGCCGCTTCCGGCGTAACATCTTTCAGAATCGGTCCCAGAACCCGTTGAAAAAGCCGGTATTTGTCCAACAGCTTAAACAGAGTGCTTCCCTGATTCGGAGGGCTGACCTCTACAATCCGGTTGAGCTTTATTTTGTGCCGCCACGGCGAATCAAACGAAAGCAATTTCCTTAAAATGACGCCGCCGATACCGTTTGTTACAAAAGAAACTTCCTGTACGTCTTCCAGATGATTCATAAAAAAGTCAAGCTGGCGAATGTGTCCGTCGATTCTCTTGCGGGTGGAAGGATAGTTGATTGCCGCGGCCATATAGCCGTTTTTCAGTGCCTCTCGCCATAAAGGCTTGAAGATGTTTTTGCTTTCGCCGAGTCCGTGCAGCATAATAACCATATGTCCCTTCTGCCGCGAAAGCTGGAAGACTTCAATATATTTAAGAAAAGCACGCCGGCAGTTCTCAAAACGGCCTTCCGCGCGCCGAATGTCCCAGTTATCCAGGAGCCGGTATTGTTTCGTCTTATAATTTCTCTGGATTCGCCACTTTTGATAAAAAAAGACGTCTTCCCAGAATTGGCTGCCGCCCAGAGTAAAAAAGTCGAATCGCATCGGTTAAGACTCCTGAATCAGTTCTTTTGTGTAACGCCGGTGTCATTCGGAATTGCCGTGATTGTCACCAGCGATTCGTCGCTGCCCAGCCGCTCAATCAGAATTTGAATTGCCCTGCGGTCGCGCAAGTAAGTCATATGGCTGATTTTTGCGCGCACAACCGCCACTTCCGACCAACGCAGCTTCGGCATTTCGGAAACGTAGAAATCATAAATGCTGTTGGCTGAAAAAGGAGTCGAAAAAATCAAACTGCCGCTCCAGTTCTGTCCGCTGCCCAGAGTTCTGGTCTCACCCATATCTATATAAGAGGGTTCCGGAAACGGAACATCGGGAAAACTTGCAAACGCCGGCGGAACTTCGGAACCGTCGACTCCTTTTAATATCGGCTTCTCCTGATTCCCGCAAGCCGAAAGGATTACAACTAAAGTTAGAGCTAAGATACTGTTTTTTAACATAAATGCTACCTTGTTATCTTTTTCTGTTATGCTATATTGAACCTATAGTAAGGCGATAAGGTTAAAAAAAAGGAAACAAACCCTCGTTTTCCTTTCAAAAAACATGCACAAAAAATTATCCTCTAATCAATGAGTTAGAAAAAATGTGAAAAAAAATCAAATTTTTTTGCTTTTTTGTGTTGACATCTTGCTTGGGTTGTCCTATAAACCACTTCGCCGACACGGTAACGGTGCTTCACTTAAAACACCAACCGAATGGCAGTTATAGAACAGAGTGAATAGGAAGAAAAAAGAGGATACGCAGA
>UMHP01045725.1_pt1 | contig 112392 bp, 93 predicted proteins | sample 1965571 | NCBI WGS metagenome assembly UMHP01 (sample SAMEA4836103, study PRJEB28245) | human gut metagenome | biome: gut microbiome; material: fecal sample | place: Denmark | collected 2008
AAAATCATCATAAGCAAAACGTCGGTGGTTTCCTGGAGTGCGACTCGTTTCTTTGAGCTTTCCTTCTCTGCACCACCGCCTAATCGTTCCAACGCAAACACCGACTCGAAGAGCTAATTTACCAATGAAGATTTGGGAGGATTCAGATACTTTCATACATCTCTCCTAAGGCAGAAAATACCTCCCATTCACCCTATAATGTACAGGTTTGAACAAATTTTTGATAGCTAGCTATTAACCCTCTAGCTTTCTTCTCGCTGCGCCTTCTGAATGAGGCGAATGGCACGCGTTAATTGCGCCACACCTTTGACGCCTAATTTGCTCGAAGCGTCTCCTCGGTGCACTTGCACCGTTTTCGCGGAAATGCCTAAACGCTCTGCAATCTCACGGTTAAGTAGTCCCTCTGCCACCAAGCTCGCAATATCTTGTTCGCGAGGCGTGAGCGTCATCCAGCGCTTCACATATTCCTCGGCATCCTCTCCACTTCCAGGATTGCGCTCTAGTGCGCGATAAATCGCAGAGAGCACTTTTTCTCGATCAGCGGATTTTTCAACAAACGCGACAGCGCCTTTTTGCATCGTTTCCACTGCCATTTCAATCGTGCCATAGGCTGAAAGGAACACAATAGGAAGCGTAATCGCGCGCTTTCGCATTTCTTCTTGAAGTTCGAGTCCACTCATCCCGTCCATACGCACATCAAGAAGCAGACAGCCTGAGCGAGAAGGCATATCGTTCACGAGAAAGTCGTGCGCAGACGGGTAGACTGCTACGGAAAAGCCTTCTTTTCGGAGCATGAAAGCCAGTGACTCTCTCACATCGGCCTCATCATCGACGACGCGAATGAGCATATCGGTGGTGTTTTCGGCAATCTCCTCACGGGTCATGGTGTGTCTCTTTCAATCGTTAATTGGTTCCATTGTCTGTTGGAGGTGTTACTTCGGGCAGTGGCCAAGTCACTCGAGCACAGAGCCCTCCATCAGCATTGCGTGAAAAGTCGACTCGTCCGAGAGTCAAACTCGCTAAGTGGCGAATAATGGTAAGTCCAAGGCCCAGTCCATCGGGCTTAGTGCTCTCCAGAACACTCGCTTCCATTCGGCGAAGATCCGCCTCGGTCACCGCACCTCCATTGTCACTCACCGTCAAGGTGAAGCTCGTCGCTAACGCCTTATTCTCTTGCTCATAGTTGGGGGTGAGCGAGACGGTGATGCGAGGCTTTTCTTTTTCGCGTGTCGCATCGGCTGCGTTACTCAAAAGGTTCAGAATGATCAATTCAAAGTCAAGGAGTTCCATCGCAAAGCGAATCGGAGCGAGTTCTCCTAGCTCAATCTCTATGCCTTGTGACTTCGCGGTGAGTTTGAAACTCTCCACCGCGTCGCGCACTTCTTTATCTAGAGAAAGCATCTCGCGCTTGGCGCTACCTAGTTTTTCACGACGTCCTTTGGTATAGGCTCGCACACGCTCCACAATCGCCGAGGCTTTTTGCGTTTGCGCTTCAATTTGCGCGAGCGCCTCCATTAGTTCTTCTGTTTGTGCCACATCGTCTTCTAGTGTGCGCTCTGCACCTCGCGTGAGGTTGCGAATACTGGTGAGCGGTTGCAGAAGTTCATGCGTGAGTACATTGCTCATTTGGTTCACCGCCCCAATGCGTTGCAAAGCTTCTAATTGACGGGTTGTCTCAAGCGCCGCCGCTTTCATTTCGCGCTCACGCTCATAGAGGTGCTGAAGCTCTCGGGTGCAACGATTCACAAGCCGTCGTAAGAGGAATCCGTGCGCTACCAAGGCCGCAATCACGAGGAGCACTACGGCAATCTCTTTTCGATAGCGATAAATGACGCCTTCTGCGCTCGTCATCGTGAGATAACTATATGGGCCCAGCTGCAAGGTTTTGTAGAGCGCTGCCGCTTTGCCGTAGTCGGTACTCATGTCCCAAAAAGCGGAGTTTGCGGGAATCGCGTCTGATAGAAACACTTCCGCCATTTCCTTAGCCACCTTAGCAGAGAGCGTCGGCGCAAAGCTCACGACCCAGCCAGGATACGCTTGTGTGGAATGGATGCACTCAAGCCCATCTTGCGCGACAGGCGAGAGGATTTTGAGGCCTTCAAGAGGTTTCTCGCCTTCTCGCAAAATAAGATTTTCGAGAAAACACGAGCGTAAAATGCCTGATTGGTAGCGCCCTGCTTGCACGTCAGCGACGACCTGGCGCTGCTCGCCATAGCCATGCGTCCCGTGCACTTCTCCCGTGAAATTTGTTTTCCGCGCGATTTCGGCGCGCACTGGCAAATAACCACTCATGGGTTCTTCCGCAAGCGTCGCAATCGGTCCACTCAGAATGTCTTCGAGTTTTTTAAAGTTCGAGTCTTCTCGCACAATCACCACACCGGCGTAGGCACTGTTAGGATCCTGCGCCACCAGTGGAACCAGCGCTGCCAAGGCAGAGAGTCCCGTCGCAACGCCTTCCAGATAAAAGCCCGTCTCCGTGATAAACACGTCCATTGTGCGGTTTCGCATCGCTTCTTCGAGCTTTTCGCGCTCCACCACTTTCACATCAAAGGTGTACTGAGGAAGCGAAGCCTCTAGTAGCAGCATTGTCTGGCGAATAATGGCGAGCTCTTCCGAGGGCTCCGAGACCCACTCAACGCCAATACGAATCGTAGGCGTTTCTTCGCCCTTGGCTATGCGGTTGTTTTCAACGTTAGAAGACGGAAAGCGGATATAAGGTGGCACGGGCAAGTCCACTGGCTCCGCATAGAGCGGCTCACGAGGTTCGGATTGGATTTCAATCCCCATCGACTGGGTTGGGGCGTGAGGAGTGATCGAAGGCGAAGCATTTTCTGGCGCAAAAGACCATGCCGTCGCGGGAATCTCAGGCGGCTCTTCGCGACTCGCCTCTTCGGGAAGTGGTTCTGTGGCCAACAACGCACTACTTGCGCCCAGCGTGAAAAGAGAAAAGAGCGAGAGCGCAATCGGCTTTTGCCAAGTTTGGCTTCGCTTTTTAAGGCGCTTTGCTCGCATCGCATCTCTCCTTCGAGGTTGATCATGTCGTGGTTTGGTCTTAGGCTTTTTCTGGTCACAATCGAAAAAGCGCTCTTCTCGTCTTCTCGAGAATTAATAGTTAAAATATTAGCGCATTCTAGAAGTCGGCATCGTGCCCGCTTCGCTCACCACTAGAGAAACCTCAAAAGGACGCTTCAATGGTCTTAACGTTTGACATCCTTATTCTTGCACTTTTTGCCATCGTCGGCACAATGGCCGCTTTCTTCGGGCTTTCGCGCGTTCTGCGCGCAATTTCGCTCTCTAGAAACGGAACACCCGCTAAAGCGAAGTGTATACGTATAAATACGCAGGAAAAAATGATGCGCCAAAACGAGGGTCCAATGACGGAACTCCGCTACCAGTCTGTGGTTGCGTTCCATTTGCCCAATGGCGAGCCCATTGAAGCCCCTTTGCTCTCTAAGAAAAGTCGTGAAAAATGTCTTTCTATCGGTCAAACCGTTAACATTCTTTACAACCCAGACCGCCCTACCGAGGTGATCGTCGCGGGAGACAAATCCCCAATTATTATCGGACTTCTTATGACGCTCGGTGGCACAGTCTTTTTTGCGATCTCACTTTCTCTTCTAAGAACGCAAATTTGACAATACGTGTCTACACTTAAGTCAAGATGCCTAATACTTTCGGCATGATGACATTCCCAAGTCCGAGTGCTACACTCCAGAAAACAAAATAAATTCTATCGAGTTTCAAAACTTAATAGTTTTTATTGATTGATGATTCTTTGGGTGTTTTCCAAGGCCCTACTAAGGCGCAATCTTTGCTAACCTTGTAGGGCTTTTCCATGAGTTGCAAACACTATGGAACTCACCTAGTCGTTCTTCAAGGAGTGAAAGATGAACCTCGACAAAAAATATGGTCTTTTCATTAACGGTGAATGGGTTGACGCTGAAGGCGGTAAGACCTTTGAAACGTTTAACCCTGCCACGGGTGAAAAGCTCGCTGACTGCGCTGACGCCTCGGCTGCTGATATTGAACGCGCTGTGCAAGCTGCTCGCGCTGCTTTCCCGGGCTGGAGCCAGACCTCCGTTCAGGACCGCTCCAACTTGCTCTTAAAGATCGCTGATGTGATCGAAGCCAACCTTGACCACTTGGCTCGCGTGGAAACGATGGACAACGGTAAGCCGATCCGCGAAACCACGTTAGTTGACCTTCCCTTGACGGTTGACCACTTCCGCTACTTCGCTGGCGCTATCCGCGCTGAAGAAGGTACCGCCACGATGATTGATAAGGACACGATGAGCATCGTCCTTCATGAACCGATCGGTGTCGTGGGTCAGATTATTCCTTGGAACTTCCCGATTTTGATGGCTGCCTGGAAGTTGGCTCCGGCCTTGGCTGCAGGTAACACCGTCGTGATCAAGTCCTCCTCCGCTACTCCGCTCTCTTTGAATGAAATGATTAAGCTCATTTCGCCCTTGCTCCCAAAGGGTGTCGTGAACGTAATCACGGGTCGCGGTTCGGTCTCTGGTCAGGCCATGTTGGATAATCCTGGCTTTGACAAGTTGGCCTTCACGGGTTCTACGGATGTGGGCTACAGTGTGGCTGAAGCCGCTGCCAAGCGCTTGATTCCGGCTACACTCGAGCTGGGTGGTAAGTCCGCCAATATCGTCTTTAATGACGCTCAGATCGACAAGGCCATCGAAGGTGCTCAGATCGGTATTCTCTTTAACCAGGGTCAGGTCTGCTGCGCGGGTTCCCGTATCTTCGTGCAGGAAGGCATCTATGACGAATTCGTGAAGAAGCTCTCCGAAGCCTTTGAAAAGGTGAAAGTGGGCGATCCTCTCGATATGTCCACCCAGGTGGGTAGCCAGGTGAACGTTCGTCAGTTGAACAAGATCATGAGCTACGTGGAAGTCGCTCAGAAGGAAGGCGCTAAGGTGATCGCTGGCGGTAAGCCCGCCTCTGACAAGGGCGCTTTCATGCGTCCGACCTTGATCGCTGACGTGGACAACAAGATGCGCGTTGCTCAGGAAGAAATCTTCGGGCCAGTCGCTGTGTTGATCAAGTTTAAGACCGAAGACGACGTGGTCAAGATGGCTAACGAATCCGACTTCGGTTTGGGTGGCGCTGTGTGGACGCGCGATATTAACCGCGCTTTGCGTGTGGCTGGCGCTGTGCGCACGGGTCGTATGTGGGTCAACACCTACAACGAACTCCCGGCTCACGCTCCGTTCGGTGGCTACAAGAAGTCCGGTATCGGTCGTGAAACCCACAAGATGATGTTGGCCCACTACTCTCAGGCCAAGAACATCTTCATCTCGCTTTCTGAACAGAAACGCGGCTTCTTCTAATCTTCGACAACTAAGGCTCGGAGACGTCTGAGCCTTAAAAAGACGATTAAAGAATCAAAAGGCTTCTCAACTGAGAAGCCTTTTTTGTGGCCCAAAAAAATTTCATCTTTTGGAGGTCTAGGTAATTTTACTTAGTACTTTCCCGAATTCCTCTAGACTTTCCTCACTTTGAAGCCTACTATGAGAGGCGCAGATCTCAGTGAGCATTTCGCCTATTCACCTGTGCGAGAGAGGATTTCTTGAGTCGCCCTTCTGTTGAGACAGCAGAAAAGGACTCAAAAAACTAGCAACTGAGTGGATGCTTTTCGAGCCTCACCAGCTCGAGAATTTGTGGCCCTTTTAAGCTGCGCCTTTTCTTCTCCAATTGAAAAGACCACCTCCACCCGACTCATCTCACGCGCTCTGCAGAGCCACTCGTGGCTCATCAACCACCACCTTCCGCTTTGAGGAACTTCAAAATGAAAAAACTCTCCTTAGCCGCCGTTGCCTTGAGTCTTTGTGCGGCCTTTGGCACGTCGCTCGCTTGCACCACCATTATTGCGGATAAAGGTGCCACCGCTGACGGCTCCTTTTTAGTCGCACGCTCCGCAGATAGCAGTGCCTTAAAAGCACAGCACGTGGTGATTCATCCTGCCACTAAAGGTCAAAAAGGCATGTATCGCACAGCGGATCACCATGGTGCGAACAACTTTGAATATCCACTTCCCGAAAACGGTATGCGCTACACCACAGTGCCCAATTGGAAAACGCAGCTCCATGGCGCAACTGGCTTTAATGAAGCGGGCGTAGGTTTCTCTGGCACAGAATCCATTTTTGCGCGGGATGATGCCCTAAAGATCGATCCTTATGTGGAAGATACGGGGATCACCGAGGACGATATTCCTGATGTGATTTTGCCTCGCGCTAAGACCGCGCGTGAAAGCGTTGCGCTCTTAGGCAAGATCGTGGAAGAAAAAGGTGCTGGTGAAGGCTTTGGCGTCGTTTTTGTCGACAAGGATGAGCTCTGGTACTTTGAAACGGGCACGGGTCACCAGTGGTTAGCACGCCAAGTCCCGAAGGATCAGTATTTTGCGAGTGGCAACCAAGGACGCTTGCAAAAGTACGAAGCGAAAAATCCCGCTTTTATGGCCTCACCTACGTTGGTCGAGTTTGCGCAAAAGCATGGCTTCTACGACCCGAAAAAAGACGGCGAATTTAATTTCTCTAAGGCCTATTGTCGAAACGACAGTCGCGATCGTGACTACAACGACCCGCGTGTTTGGGAAATTCAGCGTCTTTTGAGCCCGTCGGTGAAGCAATTTATGACCGAAGGGCGCTCCTTCCCAGTTTTTGCTGCGCCAGAGAAGAAACTCACGGTTAACGATATGAAGGCGCTTCTTCGCAATCACTATGAAGACCACTGGTTTGACCCGTATAGTCTGGGACTCAAAACCGATACGCCACGCCCGATTAGCGTTTTCCGCACGTACGAGTCGCACGTAATGCAAGTGCGTCCTGAATTGCCCGTTGAAATTGGTGAAGTGACCTATCTCGCCATGGGGATGTCGGCGCTTTCTTGCTATGTGCCGTTCTATCATGGGCTCTCGAAGATTCCCGCAGAATATGGTCAAGGTACTGACAAGGCAGACGATACCTCAGCCTACTGGAAGTATCGAAAGCTCCAAACGCTTGTGATGACGGACTTCCCGAACTTAGCGCCCATTGTCACAAAGGCCTATCGCGCTTGGGAAGAGGAGGCTGCAAAGAAGATGACTGACTTTGAAAAGCAGTACCTGGAGCTTGTGAAAAAGGATCCCAAGGCCGCGCAAGCGAAATTGGATGAATTCAATACCGCACTCATTCGTGATGCGGAAAGTTTGACCGAGCGCCTCACAAACGAAGTCTTCACGGAACGCACCGCTTCGGTGCAAAAGAAGAATTTCTTCGCCAACCGTGAAAAGAAAGACTAAAAACTAAGCCTTAAATACGAAAAAGCACGCCTTCCTTATCGCAGGCGTGCTTTTTTGTCGTACCAATTGGCTTTTAAGAATCGTTTTCTTCTGAAAGCGCACTCTTCTCTTCTTCCTTTTCTTCTTTTTTCACACCTTTCTTGAGCATCGCTTCAGCGAGGAGACTTTCCATCGTGAGGGTATTGTCACTCACATCCACCCACTGCGCATAGCGCCCCTTGGTGCGAAGGAAAAGGCTTGCTGCCAAAATGGCCGAAGCAAAAGCAAGTGGACGGCGTGCCATCCACGCTTCTTTATAACCCTCTTCTTCTCGCCAACATTTGAGCACCATCGCTTCTTCCGCCACCAGAAAACGCGCCACTTGACGCGAAACCCAACCAAAGTCAGCGGTGGGATCCTTTGTGGCTGCCGTGCTCCCCTCTTTCACGACCCAGCGTTTTCCTTCGAAGGTAAGCGTTGTGGCAGCTCCACGCGCATCGAGCGTCCAAGTTTTTTGTGTGGAGGCAGCTTCTGGTAAAGAAGCCCCACCTCTCAATTGAAGTGCGAGCGCGCTGATCGCCGCCACATACTGCTGCGCTTCCTTTTGGCTCGCCGCCTCTGGGTAGCGAAGGTTGAGAACGCGTAGCACATCGCTCCCATCGGGAAGCGCTTCAAAAGAGGTCGCATCAGCTCGGTACCACGTAGCACGATCCTCTCCCTCTTTGGCTTCACACTCTGCTTGCACCACCCGGAGTCTCTCGCCCTCAAAGACGCATTCTCGCCATGCAAAACCAGGGCTAGCCCACACAGCACGCGCCGCTTCTTCATCTTCTCGGGCAAAAAGCACGCCAAAGAGCGCCCCGCTTCCCGCATCAATGTGCCAGAAAAAGCGCGAGCGCGAATGGGGCGCAAAGAGCCCTCCTTCTAGAGAAGAGAAAGGCACCTCACCCAAAAAAGTGGAGAGTCTCTGAGATAGTGTCTCCTCAGTAGTATTTGGCGCAATCACAATGGGAAATCTTCCTAATTAAAAAAACGAAGAGAAAAAAGCTTTCTCTTTTTTTCCTTTGCCAAGCTTAACAGATTCAAATTCTTTTCAAAAGAAAATGAACGATCTAAGAAAACATCTTCAAAGAGGCAAAAAGACGCGGTTTTCTTAAGGAGGTGTAAGAAACTATTGATTCTTTAGAAACGATAGAATATTACAATTTGATAAATTTAACCTTTTTTTGACAACATTTCTGAAAACCCTAATCTCTTCTTTTCAATTGATATATAGGCAATCTTCTTAAATACCCCCTACTTTAATCGGACTTAATGATCCCCTCAAAACCGCGCCAAATCTGAGTAAATCACTCAAGTATTAGATCAAATAATTGGCATTTTCTTGACTTTCGCTTATTGAATATGCAAACAATTCTCATTATGATTGATCTCGTTAAGTAGTGAAAAAGGACTGGGAGGTGACTTCCTTTCGTTCTCCTTTTGCATTACTTCCAACGTCTTTTTATGCATACGAAAGAAGAATTATCATGGCAGTAGAAATGAAAGGCATGCGTCGCCTCACAGATCTTGAGATTGGCCAATCGGCAACGGTTGCCAAGATTAAGGTTGACGCGAAAGAAGAGGCTCGTTTAAACGAACTCGGTCTTCACCGTGGTTCGGATGTCCGTATTTTGCACGGTGCAGAAAACGAAGCCATTTTATTAGCAGTGGGCGATGGCCGAATTGGCGTGAACTATGACGTGGCGCGTCAGATTTACGTCTTCTAATTAAGCCAGGACTTATCCTTCCCTATCCTTTAAACCTTAGGAATTCAACATGTTTCTAAAAGATCTCAATCCGGGAGATAAGGGCAAGATCCTCTCCTACGGAAAAGAACATCCCGAATACCGTCGTCGTTTGCTGATGCTTGGTGCGACCCCTGGTGCTCAGTTCGAGGTTGTTCGTATTGCCCCTCTTGGGGACCCCGTTGAAATTCGCGTTCGCGGCAGTTTCATCAGCGTGCGTAAAGACGAAGCGAAGCTCTTGGAAGTCGAAAAGCTCTAATAGAATAATCTCTCCTTCGCTTCAGTTAGAGCGAAGTTGGGTTCTGGGTAGGTTCTCTCTCCCGCGAGAGAGAAGCATGAGGCCCGAGGAAAAGTTCTTTTTTGAGGTAACAACAAAACGCTTCCCCATCTCCTAATCGACCTAGGGATTTTTTTGTTGCTCTGCCCTAAAAACTAACTGATTCTCACTCCGATTACTGTTAATCCCTGTCACCCTCACGTCCCCCACCACAGAGTTTTCCCCCATTCCACTTCACTATGGGAAGCTGACCGTGAAGATGAAACTTCGGTTTTATTTTCCCCTCAGGACTCACACACGAAAAAACATAGAGACTTACTACTATGGCAAAAAAATATACTGTTTGCGTAGTCGGTAACCCGAACTGCGGTAAAACAACACTCTTTAATGCCCTTACGGGCTCTCGTCAGGACGTCGGTAACTGGCCTGGCGTGACTGTCGAAAAGAAGGTGGGCTACTACACCCACCAAGGTGAAGAAATTGAAATCGTCGACTTGCCGGGTATTTACTCGGTCACGCCTTCGTCCACCTCTGGTGAAGACGAACGCGTGGCTCGCGACTACATTCTCACGAATGAATCCTCTTTGGTGATCAACATCGTTGACGCCTCCAATATCGAGCGTAACCTCTACTTGACGAGTCAGTTGATTGAAATGCGCGTTCCGATGATCGTCGTCGTGAACATGCTTGACATCGCTAAGGCTCACCGCTTGGAAGTGCGTTTGAACGAACTCGAAAAAGCGCTCGGCTGCCCGGTGATCGGTATCGTCGCTAGCAAGAAGACCGGTGTGAAGGAATTGAAGGACGCCATCATGGCCTCCCTCGCCAACCCGGTTACGCCTCCGATGGCCATTGGCTACGACGCTCGCGTCACGGCTTGCGCTGAAAAGGTTGAAGCTGCCTTGGCTCAGATGGGCGTTGAACGTCCGAAGTGGTTCGCTCTCCAATTGATGGAAGGCGCTCCCGGCATCGCCGACAAGCTCCCTGATGGCGCTGAAGAAAAAGTCCAGCCGATTATCGCGCCGGTCAATGCCGAATTCGACGGCGACCTCGATATCGCGATTGCTGACGCTCGCTACGCGTTCGTGGGCGGCATCGTTGAAAAGGCTGTGAACCGCGTGGGTGAGGTGAGCTCCACCATGACCGACAAGATCGATAAGATCGTTTTGAACCGCTGGCTCGGTTTGCCGATCTTCTTGTTCATCATGTATGTGATGTTCCTCTTCACGCAGAATTTCGGTGCTGCCTTCAACGACTTCTTCGACATCTTTGTGGGTGGCGTGATGGTCGATGGTTTGGGCGAATTGCTCGAATCGATTGGTACGCCTGATTGGCTCCGCGTGTTCTTGGCTAACGGTATCGGGGGCGGTATTCAGACTGTCTCCACCTTTATTCCGGTGATCTTCTTCCTCTACCTCTTCTTGTCGGTGTTGGAAGACTCTGGCTACATGGCTCGTGCTGCGTTCGTGATAGACCGTATTATGCGCGCCTTGGGCTTGCCGGGTAAGGCTTTCGTGCCGTTGATCGTTGGTTTCGGTTGTAACGTTCCTGCGATTATGGCTAGCCGTACGATGGACCGTGCCTCTGACCGTATCATCACGATCATGATGGCCCCGTTCATGAGCTGCGGTGCTCGTTTGCCGGTTTACGTTTTGTTCGCTACCGCCTTCTTCCCGACCAATGGTCAGAACTTGGTGTTCGCGCTCTACATCATCGGTATCGTGGCTGCTATCATCACGGGCTTCCTCTTGAAGAAGATCGCCCTTCCTGGTGAAGCTTCCGCCTTCGTGATGGAAATCCCGCCCTACCACATCCCGACCATCTCTGGTGTGTTCACCCGCACCTGGGACCGTTTGAAGGGCTTCGTGGTTCGCGCTGGTCGCGTGATCGTGGTGATCGTGGCTGTCTTGGGCTTCTTGAACTCCATGGGTACGGACGGCTCCTTCGGTAACGAAGATAGCGACAACTCTGTTCTTTCCTCCATTGGTAAGACCGTTGCTCCTGCTCTCACCCCGATGGGCGTGACGCAAGAAAACTGGCCAGCCGCCGTGGGTATCTTCACTGGTATTTTCGCTAAGGAAGCTGTGGTCGGTACGATGAACTCGCTCTACGACTCCATGGCTCGTGCTGAAAACGAAGCCAAGGCTGCTGAAGCTGCTAAGGAAGGTGGTGAAGAAGCCGCTCCTGCTGAAGAAAAGGAAGAAGAAGGCTTTAACCTTGCTGCTACCTTTGAAGAAGCTGTCGGTACGGTGGTTGATAACCTGAAGGACTTGGGCGGTGCGTTCTTGGATCCGATGGGTATCGCTGTTGACGACCTCTCTGATACGGCCGCTGCTGCTGAAGAACAGGAAGTGGAAGTTGATACGGTGACGATGATGCGGAAGCTCTTCGGTAGCCACCTCGCTGCTTTCGCTTACCTCTTGATGGTGCTCCTCTACATGCCCTGCGTGGCTGCGGTTTCTGCCGTTTACCACGAAGCTGGCGCTCGTTGGACCATCTTCTTGGCTGCTTGGACGACGGCTTTGGGCTACTGCTCTGCCACGATCGTCTATCGCCTCGGTACGTTCGCTGAAAATCCAACCTACGCTACGGTGTCGATCTTGATCAGCGTTGCCATCCTCGGTGGCATGCTCCTCTGGATGCGCTCCTTCGCTCATAAGAACCGCGGTAAGGGTCCCAAGACCATCCCGATCGCTGCTAAGCACTAATCGGTGATAAAATAGTGGAGAAGCCCACTAACCCTCATGTGAGCTTTCTCCATTCTCCCCAACCTTTGGCAGAAGAGACTTTCTTTTAATTTTTCTGGAGGTTAACTACTATGGTTAGTTCACTTGAACTTAAGGCCTATTTGACCGAACACGGAACAATGACGGAAGAAGAACTCGCCCGCCATTTTGACACAACGTCTGCGATGATCGCCATGATGGCTGAACGCCTCGAAGCGAAAGGCACCTTGAAGCACTTTATGGTCGGTAAATCGTCCTGCTGCTCGGGTGGTTGCAGTTGCAGCGCATCGGAAAAAACGAAGCGCGCCTGGCAGGTTGTCCAGCAGTAATGTGTTTGGGAGAGGGCCTCACATTGTGAAGCACTCAACAAAATAGCAGAGGTCCTTCAAAGTTTGCTTTGGAGGACTTTTTTTGCACCTACTGAGGCGCGCTTTCCTTCTTTTTTCTCTCGCGATTTTGTGAAATTTGGTATGCGGTTGGCACGAAATATTAGGAATAACCCTCAAAAAACCGTCCAAAATCCCCAAAACGCCCCTATTTTCTGACTTTTCTATCACTTTTTAGCGGGTTAAGTAGAAGAACGTATATTTTCTCGCTCATTTTCTGCTACAATAGGTTCAACAGGAAAAGAAAATCTTTCCGTTTCTTCGCCAAGGTTAGGTCGCTGTGGGGAAGCCCAACGGTCGTCTAAGATCTCTTAGATACCGAGCCGAAACTGAGAGCGAAGGAGCGCGGTTTTCCTCCTCTCCACTTTGTGGTGATATGCTCTCGTAAGTCAAGTCTTGCTGTTTCCTCCTTTCACACAAGGCTTGTCGCAAAGAGACTGGTAGCATCGCTCCTCTTTGTTGCTCCTTTCTGGGCGCGGTGCGTGAACGCAATGAAGCTTGAGTCGTGTTCGGTGTTGTTGATCGAACTCTCGCTTCGGGTTCCTGGTTTCTTTGCCTTGTCCTTTCTTTGAGTTGTTTGGTTGTTTCCTCAAAGAAAGTTGTAGAGTGTAGCTCCACCCCCGAAGGGCAGTGTCAGTGAAGCACTGCCCTTCTCCTTTTTCTACTCTCCTTCTTTCTCTTTTCTCTCATGGTTTTCCTGCTCGTTAGCCTATTTTTGACGCATGCGGAGTAGAATTAACGTTAACGAAGTGCGCGACCTCATTAAGTCAAAATGCCACGCCAAACTCAACAACTTATCTCAAACACGAAGGATGCCTACATGACTTTTCAAACCTCTTTTATCGATCACACTCCAGTTCGTTTGATTTTTGGCCCAGGCAAACTCTCAGCCTTAGAAACGGAAGCGCTTCCTGGCACCAAAGCCCTGCTCTTAACGAGTAATGGGACAGCGATGGAACGCGCCGGGATTTTGCCACGCGTGAAAACGCTTCTTGAAGGTCGTGGCATGCCTTTTGTGCATTTAGGTGTAGTAGAACCGAATCCCCTGGCGAGCACTGTGCAGACAGTCGCTGAAAAGATGGCAGAGGAAGGGTGCGACTTCCTCATCGCCTTGGGTGGTGGCTCTGTGATGGACTGCGCTAAGGCTGCGGCCATTGTGCATGCTAACGGTGGCCATATTTGGGACTATGTGCAGCAGGGTCGTGGCGGTCGTCGACCGATTGAAAAGCTCCCTACCCCAATTGTTGCCATTACGACAACGGCTGGCACGGGTAGTGAAGTCGATGCGGGTGGCGTCATTACGAACCCAGAAACCACCGAAAAAGTGGGTGTGGGGCATCCGGGGTGCATCCCGCGTATTGCGATTGTGGACCCTGAATTAATGCTTTCTGTGCCACCGCACTTGACCGCTCTCCAAGGGTTTGATGCGCTTTTCCATGCCTGTGAAGGCTATGTCACCAAGCGCCCCAACTTGATGAGCGATATGTTTGCGCTCGAAAGTGTGCGTCATTTAGCCGCGGGGCTCGCGCGTGCCGTGAAAAATGGCGACGATTTGGACGCTCGCACGCATGTGGCCTTCGCGAATACGCTCTCAGGCTTTGTGATGACCTTAACGCGCTTAACGAGCCAACACTCGATGGAGCACGCCATGAGTGCCTTCCATCAAGAGCTCCCACACGGTGCGGGCTTGATTATGCTGTCGGTTGCCTACTTCAGCCATATGATTGCCACGGGCGTTTATCCTGAGCGCTTTGTCGCCTTAGCGCGCGCTCTGGGGGACAGCGAAGCGGTGCACCCGCAGGACTTCATTAAAGCGCTCGTGGCGCTCCAGCGTGCCTGTGGCGTGGCTGAATTGAAGATGAGTGACTATGGTATTACCGAAGACGAACTCCCACAGCTCGCGCACAAAGCGCGTGGAGCGGGTGCTGCGGCCTTCGAGCAGGATGCGGTAGCGCTTACCTTTGAAGATACGGTGGCGATTTATCGCGCAGCCTTCCGTTAATTCACTGCTCAAGCCTTCGTTTTCTTAGAAGAACCGATCGGTTTCCTTAATCGATCGGCTCTTTACCTTTTCTCCTCTCTCTTTCGGAAATGCTCTCTCCTAGAGCGAGAATAAAAACTTCACACTTTTTCACGAAAGAGCACTGCACGCTTTTCGCAAAATCCGTATCATTCACCTTCGCGCTTCTACCTGAATAGTGACAGTTAAAGACCACTCTCATCCCCAACCGCTATCCAGGTCGGAGCGCCTTTTTGTATGACAAATCTCTTCAAAGACATCTTTCTCTTTCTATTTTTGACGAATTTTTCACGCTGCATTTCCGTCTGTAATAGTGGTTGACAGCAAAGAGCGTATCTGTACACTTTCTTTTAAAGAATACTTTTCACGCCTTCTCAGAAGCGCCCCATTCCCGCCACCTTGGCGCTTCGGAGAAGTCTTTCTCTGCGGAAAACCTCACCACGCTCCTTGACTGGAACTGTGTACTGCGCCGTATTCCGCAAGAGCTCCTCACACCGAATCGAGAGGCCTTCTTTGCAGCAGTGGAAAAAGCAAGAAAAGAGAATACGCTCGCCCCTCTTGCCCCCCTATCGTCTGCGTGAAGCATTGGAAGAAGTCCATAGCGCCGAGAAGATTTATCGTCGGTACTATCAGGCGCTCCTTGGCAAAGCACTTTAAAGCGCTTAAAACGGAAGAACTTGCGCTATGATTAACAGATAGTCTTTCTTCTTTTCTTTTTCGCGCTATGCCTAAAGTTTCCGTCCTCGTGCCACTTTTTCACACTGAACCAGAGCACTTTCGTGCCATGGTGGATTCTGTGCTGGCGCAAACTTTTACGGACTTTGAGCTCCTCCTTTTAAACGATTCGCCAGAAGATGCCTCGCTTCGCGAGATGGTCGCACTCTACGATGACCCGCGCATTCGCTTTGAAGAAAACGAAAAGAATCTGGGAATCTCTGCAGCGCGCAATCGCCTAATCGATATGGCTCGTGGCGAATATCTCGCCATCCTTGACCATGACGATATCGCCTTTCCTGACCGACTGGAAAAAGAAGTCGCCTACCTTGACGAGCACCCAGAAGTAGGTGTTGTCTCAGGCGCCACCGTAGTGCTTCCTGGTGAAAAGGTCGATCACTATCCAGAAGAGAACTTAGCGATTAAGCGCGCCATGATGACGGGCTGTCCACTCGTGCACTCCGCCGCTATGATTCGACGCTCAGCACTCGAGGCTAGTGGCATTCGCTACGAAGCGCTCTACTCGCCCGCAGAAGACTATGTGCTTTGGATTCGGCTGATGGGCGTGACCATGTTTCATAATTTCGCCGAACCCCTTATCTACTATCGCAATCACACGCACAACACCACGCATCTTCAAGCAGAAGCAATGGAAGATGCCACTTTACGAGCACGCTCCCTCTTAGCGCGCGAATTCCCGCTTTTTGTGCCAGGCAATGCACAGCGCCAGTGGATTTATCTCTTTGATGCGATTCCGCTCATCAAAGTGAAGATGCGAGGCAAGAAAAAACTCTACCTTCTCTTTGGCGTGATTCCGCTCTGGAGCGTGAAGGCTTGATGCCAAAAGATCTTCTCAGAGGGCCTTCTTTCGAGGCTATTTCCTTATTTAAATGAAGGGTTTTTTATTTAGAAAGAAACCCTTCACGAAGCCCACTTTATTTAGGTGGTTAGGCGTCCTTTGAAAAGACGTTTATTTAGCACTTTAAATATTTTCTATAACCGCTTTAGCCTTCAAGTTAAATCTCGCTATTTAAAATGAGCGACGCCGCTAAAATCCAGAGCAATACCGCCACAATCGCATCAAATATGCGCCAGACGCTCGCGCGTCGGAATATTGGTGTCAAAAGTTGCGCACCAAAGCCAAGCGCAAAGAACCACACTACGCTCTCCAGCATCGCGCCCAGACTAAACCACCAGCGCTCGTCACCATACTGCGTGGAGAGACTGCCTAGTAGCACTACTGTATCGAGATAGACATGTGGATTTAAGAAAGTGAAGGCAAGCGCGGTGAGGAAAACACTCATCGCGGGCGTTTTTTCGCCCGTCGTTTCCACAAGCAGTCGATCCCGCGCACGAATCGCGCGCCAGGCAGCTAGCCCGCCGTAGTAAAGCAGGAAAAGCGCTCCACCCCAAGTGGCAATCGCGAGAAAACTCGGATGACTCACAATGAAGTCACCAACACCTGCGACACCCGCGCTAATGCAAATGATGTCGCCCATCAGGCACGTGAGCACCACGAGGAGCACATGCTCCCGACGAAGCCCTTGGCGAAGCACAAAGGCGTTTTGTGCGCCAATAGCGAGAATAAGCCCAGCGCCCAACATTGCGCCTGCTGTGACCCCTTCCCAAGGTGTGCCTAAAAACATGGTCGAATCCTTTGAATCATTGAAGTTGGAAAAGGCAATCAGTTTAAAGAACGCTACGCCGCTTTGCAAACGAAAGCGATAAGCACAAAAAAATCCTGCTCACAGAGAAATGTCTGCAGGCAGGATCAGGAGAAGTTGAGCAAACTTCAATTATTTTTTGGAGGCGTTAATTTTGGCTTTCACCTCATCGCTCGTAAGAGGCTTGGTTTCTTCAAGTTCAAGCTGTGGCGCGAAGTAGGCTTTCAACTCTTTTTCCACGCTTCCCGTGAACTTAAAGGAAAGCTGTAGCTTCCCAGCGCGACCCGACAAGGAGACCGTCAAAGCGCCTAACTTCACTTCAATCGCGCCATCTTTACAGGTTGCGCTCGACATTTCAATCAACGAAATCAACCAAAGCGCCCAACATTTGCCAACCTCTTTGACCAGACGCTCGGTTTCGACATCACTCAGTGCACGTCCATTTGTCGCGTTTTCTTTCACGCGATTCATGAGACGACGAAGTGCGCTACCGCCTTTGGTGAAAATATCATTCATCTGCGCTTCACATTCGTGCGAAACTTTGCGAGTGCGTTGCTCCGAAAGGCCTAGCCGAAGAACTGTGTCGTACACACACGCTTTTTGCTCCTCAGAGACAGTCAAGGCACAAACACTGAAAACCTTTTTGAGAGTGGCGTCAGTCTGACGAGTAGCGTTGAGCTTAAGACTCGTGCCTTTCGCAGTGCGTTTCACCTCTAAACGCATCGGGCCAACTTCCACCGTGAGGACGTTTTTCTTTACGGTGTAAGGAGCTAGGCGAGCCAACCCAACAAAAAAGCGAACTATCTTTTTGCCATGGTGATCAAACGCTTCTTTAATCTCCTCGCTATCTTTTAAAGAACATTCATTTTTATCATGAGAATAAGAGTGAAACATAATTAAATTAGCACTCTTTAAAAATGTGGTAGAGGTCGAATCAAAATAATTAGCGAAATCCATATCGCTTGTGTCGGTCATATTGGACACGATGAATTATCCTTTCTCATGAATTAATAAAAGGGAATAGGAATAAATGAATTTCTCTCAATAAAATTTATTTCTATTGACGCAGAGTCAGGCCCTCATAGTGGTCGTGACAGGGAAGAAATTATCCTACTATTGTTTCAATTTAGCAAGTCTATTTTTGCTCCTCAAGCCACTTTTTTGCTCAAAAAGTGGACTTCCTAGGGAAAACCCCCTATAAAATCTTATTGCTTATCTTCACTAGATTTTTAGCCTTTCTGAGAAAAGTCTACTTCCTTTAAGTTCTTTTTATAGCCCTCATTATAGACACGCGCGTGTACTCCTCATCGCGAACTTGTGCAATACCCTATTTTGGGTATTTTGCGAGATTCTCATCTCATCTGATACGACCCTCAATTAATTTTGCCTCTCCAATTTGGGAGAGGTTTCTAAAAATTTCGAGAAATTTCGAGTTTTTTTTCTATGGACTTATGATTTAAATCAAAAGTTTGCAGAATGATTTTTTCGCCTAACGGTATGTCAATATTTCCAAAAATTGACGAACCGTATCCCTAATTTTGAAAAATGGCGGGGAATTTCCACTCGACTGAAAAGGTGCTAGCCTTCTTGTCGCACTGAATTCGGTCGAGAGTCGCTCCGCAAAAGAGTCCCTCAGCCCTATCGTGCACCATTTTTGTTAACTCGTCCTCTTTAGGAGATTTTTGTGAAAAAAATGAAAAGCCTTCAAGGCATGAAACGCGCTTTCTCTCGCATGAACGCCGCCCTCGGAATGTTCATGCTTAATTCTGTTGCCATGGCTGCTGACACACATGGATCAGATTTTGATTCTCTTCACTCCCAGCTTATTGGCTGGATTGAGGGGAGTTTGGGCAAGAGCATTGCGCTCATTTTCTTGCTTATTGGCTTAGGTGTAGGCGCTATGCGCGGTTCGGACCTGCATTGCTGCAGCACTCTCTCTCGCGATTGCACCGGGTATTGTGGATTCCATTTTCGTTGGATCCTAAATTAGTCCGCCTTGAATCCTAGCACATTTAGCTCACGAGTTCAGTCATGCCATTGAGTAACGTTCCGGTTCCTGAAGGTTTGGACGATCCACCGCATCTCCTTTTCTGGTCTTTCGACGTCGTCTCCATTTTTTCAATTTTCACGATTATCGGTGCGCTATTTGACCATCCTCTCGTGGGCGCAGTGGCTGGTGTCGTCGCGGGCGCGCTTTTTGAGCGCTACGTCAAACACCTCTCTACGCTTGTGTGTTGGGCTCATTGGACTTTTGGGGTTGCGCCATTTCGGCGCATCCCCGCCTCGCACAAACGCTTTTTTATTGGCTAGAAGGCCACTCTTCTCTCACGTGAAAAGAGCATTTTGAGTGATTTTTCACATATCTAAAACCTGTTAGGGCACACGATGAGCACCGATACTCGTCTCGCGACACCTAAAGACACCTCAGAGAGCGGCACTCCAAGCACCTCTCGCCCTAGCGTCATCTCGCTCACCCAAGCGGGACTAGCTCGCCTTGGCGTACGCAACGCCCTGATGGCTACGGTAGCGCTATCGCTTCTTACCAACGTACTCCTTGCCATGATGCTTCTCACGCATCGTCCGAGCTCTCGCACCATTGTTGTGCCACCCACAGTGCTTGACGAAAAAGAAGCCTGGCAATTCTCTGAGAAAGGCCCATCGGCCAATTACCTCTCGCGCTGGTCAGTCTCACTACTTCACGCCTTAACCACAGTGACGCCTGCCACGATTGACCATCAACGCGAAATCGTGCTCTCGCACACGGCACCCGATTTTTTTGCCACGCTAGAAACCTCACTTGTGACCGAAGCTGAGCGCCTTAAAAAGGATCGCCTCTCCACGGTTTTCACGCCACTACGTATGGGCGTTGATGAAACGACGCTCAAAGTTTTTGCGGACGGGGAATTTTTGCTCTTGATGAGCGATACCGTCACGAAGCGCGAAATGAAGCGCTTCACGCTCACTTACCGTTATTTGGGTGGACTGCTTCTCCTCTCTAGCGTTGACGCTAGAGCACTCACCGATGCGGAAAAACGCTCCCTCATCACAGGAAAAGCGCCGCCCAGTCAATAGTGTCTCGAGTCTGGAAGATGTGGCTCGTGGTGGTTTCTCTTCTGAAGTTTTTGTGAGTGAGGTGGGTTTCCTTCTTTTTTCTTTTCGTAGCGCGATTGGCTTAATTTGATCTGAGAGTTTGTGTGCGACAAAGCGCTTTTGTTTTGACGCATTTTCGTTAACCAGTGCTGCGACTAAGGGAAAAGTGCTTTCTCCTCACGCTTGACTTCAAGAGAAACCATCACGGTCCACGGACCTCCTCTCCCCTTTTTAGACCCATTCTTTTTCCTTTTCTGGAGATCCATTTTCATGTTCTCTCAGTTTTTTGGGGTCCGCTCCTTTCGAGTGGATCTGAGGGCAAGTGCGCTCTCGATTTTTGTGTTAAGCGCTTTTTCGCAACCTATTTTGGCTGGCGGTGTGCCTCCTGAAGAGGAAGCGCTAGAAGCCTCTGAGGGCTCTTCTGATGCTATTGAGAGTGAGCTTTCCGCCTCGCTTGAGACCTCCTCTTCTACTTCACCCGGTGCTTCGCAGTGGCAAGTAGCAAGCCGCAGCACAACGCCCTCCAGCCAGAGTCCCAATGCTCGCTATCGCGTCTGCTCGAGCGCTGGCATTAAGGCGCGGGTTCCCACGGGCAAAACCACGATGGTAAGCGCCATTGGCGAGCGACTCGTTTCCGCGATTTTTGATAACCGCGAGGTGGAAGTGCAGGCGCAGTCCAATTCTGGTCGCCTTTTTGTGCTGCCGCTTGTTGAAGGCAATGTGAACGTCTTTGTGACGACCGAGTCGGGCGAGACTGTCTCGCTTGAACTTCTCTCAGAAGAAGACGCGCCGCTCAAAAACATTGTGCTCGAAAAGAAAGCACAACCCGCTGATGCCCAAAGCTCTTTTGAGGCACCCATGCGCCGTATGCCTGCACGCGTCTTGGGTGCTGGCGACTATGTTGGCGGGCTCAAAGCGGAACTCTTAGCGCTTGTGACGCGTGATCCCAACGTGGTGGAAGTTTTGGACGAAGCGCCTTCTCCAGAAGTGAAAAGCCTTTTGGAAAAACTGCGCACTTCTTCTCCCCTAAAGCCCCAGCACGTCACGCTCCTCGGAAACGAGGCCTTCACTGGCACGGTAGTGACCTGTCGGCACGGTGGCTTAAAGCCCATCGTGATTGATCCACAAAGTTGGACGCACGGCATGATCGAAGCGAGTGCAGTGAGTGCTCAGTACATCAAGCCAGGCGAAATGGTTGAACTCTACTTTCTTGAGCGCCACTAAGCGCAACACAAGAAAGGCCCTCCCTTTTTAGACAATCTTTTTGAGACAACCATGAAAATTCCTTTTCTCTCTTCGCTTTTTGCTAACCCACACGAGAAAGAACCGACGCCTGATGCGCGCCCTTTTCGCCGTTGGCAAATTGCGCTTTTAATTGGCTCCGCGGGCACGGTCTTTGCTTTTGCTTGGATTTCCATGAGCGCCAAAAAAGACAGTGAACCCGCGCAGGAACCCACCCAAGTAAAGCATTTTTCGCTCACCGCCAACACGGAGCGAGACAGCTTTTACACGCGATTTGACGCACGCGTGAGCACCCTTAACCAACAAATCCAAACGCTGAGCGCCACGGTTGAAAAGCAACAAACCGAGCGCGCCGCGCTCACTTCTCAAATTGAACGCTTGTCTGATGCGCTCAACACCTTGACGCAAAAGGCAGAGAGCGACGCGAGCGCGCGAGAAAAGTGGGAAAAGTCAATGGAAACGCGCTTTACGCTTACGGGCGATGCTCCCGTTTCTCAAGAGGGAGAGGAGAGTCGTAGCGAACTGCGTAACCGCTTGGGCGTTGAGAAAAACGCAGGCTTTCAAGGGGACGACTATCGCTATAGCGAGCGCGGGGGCTACGTGAGCCCCGCTGCCTCGCTCTCAGGCAGTGCCACATCTACGGCGAGCGGCTTTGCGCGAGAAAGCGAAACGCACACCTCGGGGCACCTTACAGAGTTGCGCCTCACGGATGAGCGCCTCAATGCCACCGCAGAGCTCAACCGTACTTCCACACGAACTGGGGCACCCGTTCGTCAAGGGGAGGGTAAAGCAGCCGCCAGAACGCCTGCCTTTGGGCCCACGCCTTATCTCCTTCCTGATACGCCTCTCGCGCTTAACCGCGCCATGGGGGTCGAGGGCTATATCGCTGCGGGGAGCTTTGCGCCAGCCACGCTTCTCACGGGGGCGTATGTGATGACGGGAGCGAGTGCTAGCAATATGCCGATTCCTGTGCTTTTGCGCTTAGTCAATACCGCCATTCTCCCTAACGAATTTCAAGCGGAAGTAAAAGGCTGCTTTGTGACGGGCGCTGCCACTGGCGATTTGTCTAGTGAGCGCATTTTAGTGAGACTCGATCGCCTCGCTTGCACGCGAGAAGATGGGAGTCAGCTGGACGTGAGCGTCAAAGGCTACGTTGTTGGCGAAGACGGGAAAGTCGGCGTGCGCGGAAAACTCATCACGCGCTCGGGACAAGCCATTGCAGCGGCCATTTCCATGGGACTTCTCTCTGGCGTCGGAAACGCGATTACGTTAACGAGCGAAAGTACGACCACTTCCTCCTTGGGCTTTCAAACAACCGAGGTGCGTGACGCGTGGCGTCATGGTTTAGGTAAGGGTTTAAGCGGTGCGATGGATCGCATTGTCGACTACTACCTCAAGATTGCGGATCAGATTTTCCCAGTGCTTGAGTGTGCGAGTGGCCGCCAAGTGGAAGTCGTTTTTGCGCAGGGTGTCCTGCTCTCGGACCCTGATGCCGCGCCGGTAAACGCCAACTCTGCCTCTCGGGCAAAGAGTGCCGCGGAGCGCTAAGCCCTTTCCTTTCGGGGATTCTCGTTCAATTTTTTTTGATTTTTTTCGTAATTAGACACCATGACTAAATTCACGTTTATTGAGCGCGCTGCGCTACTCTCTTCTCTCTGCTTCCTCTTCACAGGTTGCACTTCACTCACGGGGCTTGACGCAGGGAGCACTTTTTCCTGCAATGTCCCTGACGGGATCCCCTGCCAGAACGTCGAGTCCGCCTATCGCGGAAGTCTCGAGAGTAGCCAAGGGGCGAGACGCTTCCCGCAGGTGAATCGCACGAGTGATCGCGCTCCAGAAATGCGCAGCACACGAGTAGAGAGAGCAGAACGTGACACCAATGTAAGAGAAGAAAGCTACCAGCGCCTTACCTCTGACACACCAGTCCAGACCCAGAGCCAAGGCGCTTGGGAAGGCGCACGCGAAGTTTTCTATACGCCAGATGGGGACTCGCTTTTAACGCTCCCGCGTCGCGTGCCTGAGCGCGTTTTGACGCTTTTTGTCGCCCCGTGGACGGACCGTGATGGAGATTTGCATGAAGGCGAAGTCCTCTACGTCACTGTCTCTCGCTCTCATTGGGCTGAAGGCGGACGGCGCGCCTACTATGCGCAAAAAAGAAGTATTCGCCACGTGGGTGAACTCACGCGCACCCCTATGACGCGTCTCAAAAGAGAAGTGCCAGAGGAAGTACGAGAAGAAGAGCGCTCCCCTGCCCGTGCGCACCCGGTAAGAGGCCTTGCTCCGCAGAAGGCTCCAGAGCAAGTACCAACAAAGCCTCTGTGGGTAGAAGAAAACGTCCTTCGCGATGGCGAGGGACACCCAGTGCTTAACCGTGAGCAGACCCCTATTCGTCAGATGAGTCCAGTGGAAGCAGTGTCGGCAGCGCAAAACGCGCGCGCCGCGATTCAAAATGCCTTTGCGCTCCAGAGCCCCTCTGAGGAGTCTTCCCGATGAGCGCCCCTGAGTCTAAGAGCAATGCAAAGCGCTCTGCGCTCTGGCGACGCCTTAAAGCGAGCTGGGCAACGCTCACAGAGAAAACCGAAGAGTTGAAATCTAATCTTCATGTGGCCGAAGGCTATCCAGGCTTTGCGCATGGAGAGGTCGCGCACTTTGATCGCTTTGCCGCGTGTCTGCCATTTGATGCGATTGATGAAGAAGGCCTGGCCATCCTCTCGGGACTTAAACCCGAAGCGCCCGAAGGCTTAGGCTTTGTGATTGAATTGACCCCTCAGACGGGCGCCAACGATGTGCTTCAAAATGAATTAATTGGCCTCACGGCAAACTGCCCTGTGGGCACAGTGCTCACCATCACGACCTATGCCTCGCCCATGGTCGAGGGACTTCTCGAATGGATGGACCCCACGCCAGAAGACTTAGGGGCAATGATGGCTGATGTGCCCGTCAAAGCTGTCTCTCAGCAAACCGCGCGTATGCTCTTAGGCGTTAACGCGGGGTTAAAAGGTCATCTTTTGCGTTTAGCCAATCCTAAGCCAGGGCAAGAAGGCGAATCTGACCTCTTGGTGCGCCACTTTCGCTCGTGGCTCACCTGCATTGTGCCGACCACTAAACCCTTGAATCCTGAAGTGCGTCAGCGAGTGCTTGATTTGCGCTCTGGGATGATGGCAACGCTTGCCTCGACAGCGCTTTTGCAAGGTCCGTGGGGACCAGAGATGCTCGTCGCAACGCTCTCAGAACTCTTAGCGCCCCACCGTGCGCGCACGGGGGAATTGTTGCGCGCCACGTATTCGCCTTTTTCTTCTGTGAACGATCAAGTGGTGTTGCCCGACACGGAAATCACGGTCAAAAAAGAAGGCATTTAATTTGCCTCTTCGACGGATGCTGAAACCCCTGCGGTCGTGGCGACCACGCATGTGCTCACGCACTACCCCAAAGAATGGAATTTGATTACCGCCTCGCTTTTGGCGGGAAGCCCTCAGCGTGGGGGAACGCAAATCCCCTCGCCCTTTTGTCTTACCTCGGTGTGCCGTGTGCTCGACAAGGAAGCCGAGCGCCTTAAAGCAGAAACACACCGTGTGCGAGCGCTGCAGATGGCGCAAACGCCGCTCTCGACCTTGACGCCCTACTACCACGATAAGGCCAAGAGTTGGCGCGAAGCAGAAGAGAGCTTTCAGCATCATGGCGGAATTGAACAGGTGGCGCACTTTCTGACCACTTTTACGCTCACAGAGCACACTGCCTTGACGACCCAGGTCGCCCGAGGCTTGGCGCGTCAGTTGGGTGGCGACTGGCATCCCTTAACGGGGCTCCATCCTCTGGGACTCATGGCGAGTTTACCGCTCACCTGTGGTCCCCTTTTAACCGACGACATGATTGTCGCAGGCATCATGCACCCTCGCACAGGCGCAACCGCCACAGCAGGCGCTCCCATTGTGCTGGATTGGCAGGGCACAAGCCCCAGAATCGATCGAGCCACACCTACGCCCTTGATTACCTTGGTGGGGCGACGTGGCGAAATCATGCCTGTGGATCCCTTTGCGAATCGCTCTGGTGGCTACTCTATGGCGATCGTTGGGGCACCAGGCTCTGGGAAAAGCTTGATGATGAATGAGATTGCCTTTGCCACGCTCCTGCGTGGTGGTGTGGTCTGGGTGATTGACGTGGGTCACAGCTATCGGAAAACCTGCGATTTGCTCTCAGGCGAATATCTGCAGTTTTCTGAAACCGATGTGTGGAACTTAAACCCTTTGCAGCTCTTGAGCCCAGGGAGCGTCGATCGGCTGGACGACGTGGTCAGCGTTTTAAACGAACTTCTGATGCCCGCACAGCGCTTTACCGCTTTGGAGCGCAGTGCCTTAACGCAGGCGATTGATCGTACGGTTAAATGGGCGCACTTTGAAGAGCACCGTACAGCAACGCTTCGTGACTTGGACGCCTTTCTCGCGCAAAGCGCAGTGGGCGACCATCGTATTGCGGATTTGCGCGCGATGTTAACCCCCTACCTCGGGCCCTTTGCCAAGTGGTTTGACGGGACAGGGAAACCCTTGACCTTTCAAAACCGCTTCACGGTTCTTGAGCTCGAAGGGCTCTCTGGGCATCCAGCACTTCGTCAAACGGTCTTGATGATGCTCATGCTCATCATTGATGAAACGATGGCGCGAGATCGCACCACGATTAAGGCCGTGCTGATTGATGAAGCGTGGGACTTGATGGGCAAAGGCCAGTCAGGAAGCTTTATTGAAAGCGGCTTTCGTCGTGCGCGCAAACACAAAGGGAGCTTTGTGGTGGCAACGCAAGCCTTAGGCGACTTTTGGCTCTCGCCCACAGCACGCGCGGCGTGGAGCTGTGCGGATACGCGCTTTTTTTGCGCCAAGACACCGACCAGGTAGCCACCCTCATGACGCGAGGCGACTTTGTGGCGGATGAAGGGTTCTTGGCGACCTTAAAGTCGCTCACGACGGTCGCTGGCCAATACTCTGAAATTTTGGTCCAAACCGGAGACTGTCCGCCTGCGGTGGGGCGCTTGACGATTGATCGACTCTCGCAGCTCCTCTTTTCCTCCAACCCCGCGGAAGTCACCGCCATTCAAGCGTGGCGAGAAGCGGGCGCGGATATTTTAACGGCGCTTCAAAACGTCGCAGCGGGACGCTTTGCGCCCGCACGCAACTAATTAACTCATAAAAAGAGAGAAACACATGCCTTCTTTCACTAAGAAAAAGCCCACGCCGCTCCTTTTGAGCCCAGCAGAGCATAACGAACATATTTTGAAATTGAGTACCGCGGAGCGCATTCGTGAGACGTATCGCGTCCCTGCGAACACGCCCTTGCACGCCAAGCGCCCAGGGTTTCCGCTTTACCTAACGCCACCCGAAGACACCGTGCGCATGTCCTGGCCTTGCCTTCGCCACTGCTCACACTTTACGCCAGTGGAGCTTTCTTCTCGTAGCCGTGCGCCTTTGGTGAAAAAAGCGCCCAAAAAGCCGAAGATCAAGCACTCTCCCAAGGCGAATGTCCTCGCCTATATCTACTGCAATCTCACGGATTCCGCCAGCAAGGCTCGGATGAGACGCGCTTGGGTTGACGCAGAAAAAGAAGCACTAAGACGCCAAGGCGTTTTTGCCGCATTTCATCAAAAGCAGGACGCTTGATCGTGGCAGAAGAGAAAACAAAAAACGAGGTCGAGGCAGCCAAGGCCGGCAAGGCTACGAAGCCTACTCGCGCGACTCTCACGGTGAAGACTAAAAAGAGCGCAGAGCCCTCTAAAGCGAAAGTGCGCAAAAAGACGACGCCATCGGGGTTTGATCTGGTGGGGCCAAGAGAGCCCCTTCCCAATATCAACGACGAAAAAGTAGATGTGCGTCGCCTTTGGTGTGCCCCAGGACTTTCTTATGTGGGCACAGGCGCCAATTTGCCTATTGTTGGGAAGCCGCCCAGCCTCAGAAGGACCAGGAAGAAAAAGGTGCTCTTTGACCATCCGCTCAGAGCGCAGGTCGAGGCGGAAATAAAAGCTGAGAAAGAAGCGAAAGCACTCAAAAAGAAAAAGTCCGCAAAAAAGCCGGCAGCAGAGACGCCTCGCAAAAAGCACCCGAGCCCCGAAACGGTGAAAAAGCAGCTCAGTAAAGTCGAAAAGCAAGAACACTTAGAGGCTGAGTCGATTGCGCAGAATGCACTTCATGCAGAAACGCAAGAGCGCCTTGACACCCTTTTTTCCGATGAAGAAAAAGCGCCCGATGAAGTTGCCTCCGACAACGCTACGCTCGATGAGGCTACGCCCACCGAAGCTACGCCCTCTCTAGAGAGCCCTCTTAGTGAAGAAGAGGCCGCGATTCGCGAAACGCAAGAAAAAGCGAGCGAAAAGTGGGTGCACTCTCCCTTAGATGAGACGGGCGCCGAGTATGAAAACGTGGCCACAGAGGAGACGCTTGAGGGTCAAGCGCTTACCGCCTCAGACGCCCCCACCGTGGAGCAGCTTAAAAAAGGCGGAGAGGACACGATTGTGCGCCATCCCCTCACGTTTGACAAAGAAACGGACGAGGTCGATGCGATGGCAGTACTCGAGGCCTTGGACGCCTTGTACTCTGGCGAATCGCTCATTTCTGAAGACGCTAAGCACCGCAATGCCCGCTATAGCGGAGAGGGACTTTATACCCCAGAGCCCCCTGAAGAAGAGGAAGAGGAAGAGGAAGACGATGACGATTGGGAAGGCTGGAAAATCATTGAGGGTACTCATGAAGAAGAGCAAAAGGATAGCCCCAAACCTAAACCCACTCCTATCGTGGGGCGCAGTGCACACGATCTGCTTCCTATTCACTTTGATACCTCGGTGGGCGTCGGTCGCTGGGTAACGGACGATGGGCGAGTGTTAAGCGTTGAAGAATTTCAGGCTTACCTCGCGCACGCCATCGCTGAGGGCTTAAGCCCCACAGGGGAAAGTGAAGCAGAGCTTTTACTTCGTCGCGCTGCACAAATGGAAAAAGTGCTCCCGCAGTCGGAAGCCTATATCGACTATGCGCGCGCCATGCTCTATTGGGAAATTCAGACGCTTTTTGCGCGTGAGCGAGAAGTGAGTTACGCGACTGACGCGGAACGCACTGCTCTTCCCCTGGGGCTTACGACAGAAGAACGTGCACGCTATCGCGAGATGAATCCCACGATTGATACCGACGCTCCGATGACGCTTGGTGGCCTACCGATTCCCCCAGAAGTCATGGAGGAAGAAATGCGCAAATTTAAAGCGCAGGAAAAGGCGGCAAAGGAAAAGGAAGCGGCAGCTGCTGCTCGCCCCCTTTCCTGGCGAGAAAAGCTTGGTCTTTTCTGGCGCTATTTGCTCTCGCCCGTACTCGGCTACACCTTCTCTCGTGCCTCACGCACTGCGATGGTGCTCTGGGGGTTGGGGACGATTTTGCTGGGGCTCGTGGTGCTTTACCACTACTGGGCCTCGCTCATCGTGGACGATCGAGATCCTGCGCTCTTAGCACTCATTGACGATCCAGCGCATGAACTGGTGGCCGTGTACGACAAGGCGCTCCTCAAAAACCGCTTTATTTGGGCGAGCGTGGGAGAGCACTACGGGCTCAAAGTTCCACGCGCTGATTTGCGCGTGAATCCTCAGTGGACGCTAGAAAACCTCCCGCCCGTGCAGGACTTAGCGATTGGGACACAGCATGCGCGCTACTCCATTACGAAAGAGCGTCTTGAAAGTTGGCTCACCAAGTGTATGGACGCAGAGAGTCGCGCTCTGGGGCGGCATCTGCTTGACGTTGCCTCGCCCTTGATTGGAAATCGCGAGCAAGTCGATGTCACGCATCGCGTGCTCTGGCGCTGTGGGCTTGAAAAAGTCGATCCCGCCAGCATTCAAGAAGCGCTCTTTGGAAAGACCGTGCGCCTTCGCACGGGAACGCGAAGCACGGATCCAGCGCTAAACGAGGCAGAAGATCCGCACCTTGAAGGGCCTGCCATTGCGGATGCCACGGGCGCAGCTGCCATTTGGACGCGCGTTGAAGCGCATCTTCAAAATGGCACGCCCATGCCTGCCCCAGACGAATGGACGCGAGGCGTCAATGGCCTTGATAAACCCATCGTGGTGGATCCGATTTTTCACCCGCTGGGCGAGCCCTATCGCTCAGGAAGAGCCGTCTTTGCTGAGGACGCCTTCCCGAGAGCGGCAACGCTAGAAGAAGTTGAACCCTTTTCGCGTCAAAAGCTCACCCCAGTGGACGAGGGCTTAAGCGCGAAAAAGTAAGCATGCAACACCCCAATTTTGATTGAAACCCAACATACCGTAATCCTAAAGGACACTCATGACTGACGACAAACCCCTGCTTCACGACATTGACTGGGAAGCCCGCTTTGAAGCGGAAATTGCGCGTGCCTCTGCTGAGATGGAAGAGGCCGAAGAGACCGATGACACCAAAGAGAGTGAAGAGGAATTTAACCCTGACCTTTCTTCCCTTTTTGACGCTGAGGGACTTTCCGAAGAAGCTTCGGACGAGGCTGACGCTGAGGTAGATAACACTGAAGAAAACAGAGAAGAAGTGAAAGAAGAAAGCGCCAAAGAGGCTCCTGCACTGAGCGCTTCTGCTGAAACCTCAGAGACGTCCACTACCCTTTCGCCTCGCAAGGCACTCCCCAAGCGAAAAGTCATGATGCCTACTGACACCAAGATTTATCAGCCGGAGCGCCAGTTTTACGACGCCGCGCGCCGCGCTCGTCACTTGGGCGCGGGTGGGCACGCTGCGCAAAAGCTCTTCAAGACGAAGCTTTCTGCCTTTTTACACACGCAACCCAATTTGTCCGTGGAAGTGGTGATGGCCGTGCTTTTTGCGCTCGCTTCAGAGAGCCTATATCGCATGAGCTTAGCCGACATGGTGAAGTGCCTAGCAAACTACCAGCGTGGGCAGTTTAAGCATGTGATTAACTGCTGCGAATCGGTGGCGCTTTTGCATATGAAGGACGTGAAAAAGACGCTCACTGGGGACGAAACCAAAGACGTGGAAACGCTCCTTACGGCACTTAACCCCAAAGCCCTTGGGCGTATGGACCCCGCAGAGCGCGCCATGCATTGGGATAGCGTACACGATGGGCACTTAATTTCTCGAGAATCCGCCTACCTTTTAGGTCTCGTTCGCTACGCAAGAGCGCTGTCCACCAAAAGCGAAGAGCGTCTTGATTTTGTCTGTCGTAGTGCCTTAGGGATTGGCTTTCGCCCAGCCAACCTTTGGGCCGAAAAACGTCCTCTCATTATCGCAAAGCACTTAACGCCTGAAGTCGAAAAGTTAGTGACCGATGCTTGGGTGTGTGATAACCGTGTGGGACTGGTGCTCACAGAAGAGCCCCCGCGAGGTCACCTCTCGCCCGTGAACCTGGGTGTGCCGGTGATTTTTGACCGTGAAGCCTATATTCCCTTGATGCTTGGAATTGCCACGGACCGACTTCCTGCTGTTGTGGAACATATCCTTGGCGGCGTGAGCATCACGCAGGCAACGGGCTATGTGGAACTGAATAAAAAGCTTCCCGCTTCTGTCGCCCCCTGGGTCAAGACCTTGGCGGAGATTGGCTACACGCGCGTCATGAAAGAAATCATGATGACTTCTGAGGGAGACCAAATGACTCGCGATGAGCGCGCCGCGTGGCATCGCACCTATCAGCTCTTAGCGCAAAAAGTGCCTCTCAAAATTCCAGAGCGTCAGCTCACAGAAGAAGAAAGAGCCCGCGCCACAGAGGCGCGCAACCCCTACTTAGCAATGCGCACTGAGACGATGAGTCTTTTAACGCGCTGGGTAGCGGAAGGGAAAGTCAGAACCCCTGCACAAAAAGCCACTCGCGCTCGTGGGGCGATTCACACCTTAAAGAGCTTGCCACTGCGCCGTGAGAATCAAATGCCAGAAACGACAGAGGGACTTTCCACAGGGAGCGCCCAGCCGTGAGAAACCGTCTTTTTGTGCTCCTCGCTTTTGTCTCGAGTCTTAGTGCAATGGTCTCCACGAGCGCTTTGGCTGCGGGCGGCTCTGCTGTCTGCAAAGGACGCTTTATTAATCCCGTGACCGATGTGTGCTGGTCTTGCATTTTCCCGATCAAGTTGGGAAGTGCGGTGACGCTCCCCTCGCCCAAAGGGACGCTCCCCGATGCAGCCACCAACGCGAGCCCCATCTGTGCCTGTGGCCGAGGGATTAAACGTCGTGTGGGCGTCAACATGAGTTATTGGGAACCTGTGAGAACCGCGGAAATCGTGAGTGAACCTGGGTGCTCGCCCACGATGGGTGGCGTCTCCTTTGGGAACCCCACACATGCGGGCGCAGGAATCACCACAGCAAAAAAAGCGATGAGCGATGGGGCGCATCGCTTGACGTCGTTTTATCACGTGCACTGGTTTGTAACGCCGTGGATCTTTTTGATGGAAACGCTGCTTGATAGTGCTTGCCTTGAAACGAGTCCTTTTGATTTGGCTTACCTCTCGGAGCTTGACCCCTTGTGGAACGATTCACTCGCAAGTTTCATTCTCTCGCCCGAAGCCGCCCTTTTTGCGAACCCCATTGCGCAAGCCGCCTGCATTACGGATTGTGTGGTAGCAAGCGCGGGGCTTCCCATTAACGCGCTTTTCTGGTGTGCGGGCTGTCAGGGGTCTCTTTATCCCCTCACTGGCTGGATGAGTGGGCAATCGAACCCCGCCTCGCGCTGGATGCTCTTAACCGAGCGCTTTGCCACCAAGCTCGCACGCGAAGGGCTCCTTCTCTCGCAAGTTGGGCGCGATGGGCAATGTGGTCCCGTCTTTCAGCCGATTTTGCGTAAAGACGTCTGGCGCTTTCAATTTGTGCACCCCGGTGGCGCGGAATCGCGCAAAGACAATGGCGCTTGTTGTCGCCCTTGGGGGAGAACAGTGAGTCTTGATGCAAGAGTCTTGCCCCCTGGAGGGTCTGATGGGGCAGTGCTTTTGTGGTCCCGAAAAGACTGCTGTGAACGCGCTTCGCCCTTTAGTGCCATGAACTAATTCGTGAACCCTGAACTAACCTCGATTTAACCTCAAACGACGAAAACACACTATGTTGAGCTTTTTTTCTCGAGGAGCCAAACCTCGCTCCTTTAGCCTTTTTGTGCGCCCACGCTTTTCGCGCCTTTTTAGACGCCCCTCGTTTGGATTCGTCTATTGGACAACGATTGCCGCGATGGTGATTTTTCCCACGTATGTGCTCTATACCGCTTTTCATGCCGAGGAGACTGGGTCTCAAGCAAAAGCACACTCCCAGGCACACACTCGCACGGAGAGCCGTCTCTCGCGCGAGATTTTCGCTACTCCCTTTCATTTTTGGGGCACAAACGTGGCCCTTGCAGCAGAAGGCTCTTTGCCAACAACCGCGCCCAACTGCGAAGGGAAACCCAACGCAATCCCTCAGCGCCTTGAAGTGCATCACTTGGACGATTTGCCACCCTTGGGCGTGCGTGATCCCGATTGGTTGGACGCGATGGAGCGCATTGTGAAAGAGTCAGTTAAAGATGGCTCCTGGGAAAGGGAAATACGCGCTCAGCAAGAGGCCTTTCTCACTTACGCCGATGCGCCCAAAGGTGTGCGCCTTCCCATGGTGCGCGAGAGTCAATTCGTAGAAATCGAAACCCCACTTGCAGCATTAAAGCGCGATCGCGCCAAAGTGGGCGCCTCTAATGCGCTGCTCCCTAGTGTTGCTACGGCACTCGAGGGCTTCTCGCGCACCTACCTTTTTGTCGATGGGAGCGTCGAAGCCCAGCGACTTTTTGCACTTTCTTGGCTTAAAGACCACCCACACCCTTACACCCTCGTTTTGACTGGGGGCTCGATCTCGGCATTCCGCTCGGAATTCGCTCCTCTTTTTTCGAGCCACCCCGAGATGAAGCTTTATTTCGATCAGTGGGGACGCTTTTCAGCGAAATGCCAAGTGCGCTTTAGCCCGACGTTAGTCGAGATGACCCCCGAGACGCTCACGCTCTGGACACCTGCGCTCACGCAAGACGGCGACTTGCTCGATGCACTTCCCGAAAAAGTCGCTGCGCTCATGCGCCATTAAGGTCCCAACCTACCCCTCATTCGTTTTTTAGGAGATTACTTCTCATGTCTCACCGCAAATTGGAGTCCAAAACTTTAGGAGACCCAGTGGAATCGTTGCCAAAGGAATCGTTTTCCAATGCACCCTTCCCCTATTTACTGCGCCGAATTGCTCGCATAGTGTCTAGCGCTTGGGAGCATGCCAAGTCCACTTGTCCCAGCTTTTGGCGTCAGCTCTTTTCTGTTGCCCTTCAAGTGGCACTCGTGGGCTCAGTACTCTGGACTGCTACAAGCCTCTACTCTAGGGACTCAGTGTCTCTGGAAACAGTAGCCTGCGCCTTAACGGGCACGAACTCAGCTTTTGCCGGAGAAACCCGCCCTTATACGAAGCTGCCGCGTGTGAGTTTGACGCTTGCGCTCGATACACACTTGTCCATCGCTCACTTAGAGCGCTTGGCTGTGGAACTAAAGCGCCTCTCGCATGTAGAGGGGCTCGAAGTGCAAGTGCTTCTGCGAGGACTCCCTGGCAAAATGTTCAACCACGCCCCAGACAAAGTGCGAGAAGCCGCACTCCTGCAGTTGCGCCCCTTTTTGCTTCGTGGCTTGACCTTGGAAATTGATCCTCCACGAGTGCGAGCACTGACTGACCTTTTGGGCACGGTGTGGCCACAGAAGAAAAACGCCTCTGTGCAGAGAAGAACGGAGGGAGAGGCTAGGAGCTTACCGCCCACGCCTCCTGCTCCACTTTTGTGGGTTGAAACCGCGGAGACTGGCGTTTTTGTCGATGGGGTGAGCTCAGTAGAACGCGCTCTAGGGCTTCTTTTGCGTGAAAGTGCCTTGAAGGAGGAGCTCGCTCTTCTCTTAGGACAAGACACTCTGCCCACCTCAAGACGCGATACCTCGCGCTTAGCGCTCAGCAAAATGAGTGCTGCGAATGCTTGGGAGGCTGGCAAAGGAGCGCTCCCCAAAGAAGTACAACGCACAGTGGAATCGCTAGAGCTTCCTGTGAGTTGGATTGAGAACGTCATGAGTAGCGACCCAGCAGTCACTCCTAATGAGAACGCTGCAGAGTTCACAAACTTTGCGCGCCGCGCCCTGCCACCCGATCCCCTTGAGTGGGAAGCAGGTGTGAGCCGTCTTGAGCGACTCAAACGACTCTAACTATTTATTGAATAACGTTTTTCCTCATTTTCTTTTAACGCTTCACTATGTCTTTTTTAAGAAGAGAAACTTCGCTCATCTGCGCGTTGCTGCTCCTTGGGCCCAGCTTTGAGGTCCTAGGGGCGAACTCCGCTTCGGTCTGGAATGATGCCAAGCGCGTCATGGGAGACAAGAGTGCGCTTCGCAGTGCTATGCGAAACCCGCAGGGGCTGCTTGCCAATATTCCGAGCGATACGGATCCTGAATTGGCAGAGCGCGAAAGTCTCTACGCCAATGGCGCGGGGAAACTTTTTACGCCAGGGCTCACAGAGGTGGTGCGCTGTCGCACGCTTACCGACCCAACGTGCCGTGCGGTACAGATGATTGATCGTGGGTTTCCTGAAAAAGACAGTACCGTGGCGACACTTCCGCCAGACCTCAACGACAAGCGTGATGAGTTGGTGAATGCGAGCACTGAGCGCCCAACCTCATCCTCTGGGGGTTGCTCACCCCTATCGGTTAAGTTGCCAGAAAGCGTTTCTGAAGAAGTCTGTCGCCCAGGAGGGCACGAAATTGCCGTCACTGAGCTTTTAGGCGCGCAGAAAACGGGAAGTCTCCTCGCTACGTGGTGGGGGTGCACCAATGCACACACCGAAACCTTGTCAGAAACCTGCAGTGCTAAGCGTGAGGTGACGACCGAAACGCCCCTGCTCTACGACATGCGCTGTGCGGTCGCAGCGCCCAGTACGCAAACGACGCGTGTGTTAACCACGACCGCCACGGTCACGGCCTCCTTTGGCTACCAGTGCACGGAAGTTGACGCGATGGTGGAGACGGTCACCTGCTCGCAAAAGCGAGTGGTGACGACTCGCCCTGCCTGCCCCGCTGGAGAAGTGATCTCCACCACTTTTGAAGAAAAAGGTTTTTTAGAAAATAGAGAAGTTCCCTTTACCGCCACGCATCGCTGTGGGGAAAAAGGCTATGTGATGCTCTCTACGCCCTTTAGTCCCGCGCAGAAAATGGCCGTGGGACGTCCTGGGATGTGGCGAAACTTGACGGGGTTCGCAAAGTCTGGCGTGCGCTACACGTTTAAATCCTTGAAGTGTGAGGAAGGGAGTTGCTTAGCCACTGTTACCGCAGACTTTCGCTACAACCAGCGCATTATGCAAACGGTCACGGGGGTGCTTGTTTTCCCTGAGGATGACGCGAAAGTGGAAGACATCACCTAGGTCGATGATTGCGCAGCGTTTGAAAAAACGAGCCAAAAAAGTACTCAAAACACAGGGAGTAGAGAGTGATGCATATCAAGCCTTGTCACAAAGTGAGTGTTGGAGCACTCAGTGCGCTGCTACTCGCTTTCTTCATAACGCTCTTTTCATCCTTGGCGCTGGCGGATGAACCCCAACGCCAATGTGTGCGTACGGCGCGCACCTGTGCGGAGAATTTGCCTGACGGCACTTGTGCGCGTTGGGAAAACACCTACCGGTGTCTTAAAACCACCGCTGAGGCTGGCGCATGCGCAACAGTCGCGAAAGAAAACGCGTGTGAAGCACAGCCCCCTCGCTGCCTCGAAGAAGTGGACGACGTCTGCTTAAAGAAAAGTGTGCCCTTAAAGTGCACTTCTCGCATCACAAAGACTCCCTCTGGGGCGAAGCTCTCCACGCCTGTGGTGACACCCACACGCGTTTTAGAAACCAAAGCAGATATCACCACCCCCGTGGGCCCCACTTGCACCTTAACGAGAACGGAGTGTCTGGATTCAAGCCCTCGTCAAGTGCCCATTGCGAACGCCCCCGATCTTTTTGAAACGGTAGAAGGCGTTTGCTGGAAAAAGACGGAAACCTATCGTTGCACAGGGGTGCCTGGCGACGCAGAGACTGCCTCGTCTCCTGCTTGCCAAACCTTAGCCGCCGCTGGGTGCGAAGCAATTGAACCCGTGCACTGCACGAAAACGGACGCCAATGGCGCGTGTCTTGCCTATGGCGCGACCTATCGCTGTCAGAGTCAACCATCGGGCGACGGGATTTCCGCGGGTGACGTGCACCCAGGGGACCCCGTGACCGTCGTGGGTGAATGGAATAAAGAAGAGTGCGCTAGAAAAGAAGCGACACTCAAAGACAACGCTTGGCAGTGCCAAAAAACCACGCGTTGCACGAAAAAAGATGAAGCGACGGGTGAGTGCGTTGAAGAAGTTTCTGACTGGCATTGCGAAAAAGCCCTGCCTGGGAACTGTGAGTCACTCGCGCCTTTAAAGAGCGATCCCGCTTGTACCAATGTGGAGGCGCTAACTGACTCCTCTTGGCAACGCGCGCTTGTGGGAGCAGATGAAACGCTGGTGTGTCTTAATACCAACACCCAACCCCTCCCCTTGCCTGAGGGTGCTGCGCCACTTCTGAAAGTGACAGAACTGGTCCCCACCTGGACACTCGTGGGTGGAGAGTTAACGCCACTCACGAAAACGCCTCTGGGAGAGGCTTATACCAACTGCAGTGAAGTCTCTCGCCGTTGCACGGCGGGGCCAGGTTGGCGCGTGGTGGATGGGCGCTTAGTCTATCGCGCCTGTTGGGAAGAAACGATTGAAAAGCGTTGTCTCACCAATGGTGGGGTAGCGGAGTGTGCCGCCCTAGAGCAAAAAGGCTGTGAACTCATCAAAACCACGTGCCCCAAGGGAGAGGCGAATTGCCCCAATCCCACGAGAACCTATCGTTGTCGCACGAAGGGAACCTCCTACAACATCGGAACCAAGTGCGATGGTGAGGATTGTTTGGGCGACCTTTGCCGTCCGAGCACCAACCTCCAAGACCCAGAGTTGGTGAACTCTCTGGTGCAACTTGAACTTGGTCGACAGCTCGCTTCCTACGGCGATGTGCCCAGCAATACGTTCTTTAAAAGCGAAGGACTTAAGTGTCGTGACCGCAAAGGGGCGTCCTCTTGCTGTGCGCGAGAAGTGCGCTCTGAGGCCTCTAACGTTGCCTTTGGGCAAGCGGTGATTTTCGCGGGACAGGCGATCAGCGAAGGGATTAAGTACGTGGGAAGCCCCTTTGTTTACGACGCGCTTGCTTGGTCTCCCAAAACAGAAACGCTTTTGAACCACTTCTATGGCGATGCCACTTCTGGCGCTTATAGCCCGAGTTTTTCCTATTGGGGATTAACCGCGACCTATAGCGCAGGCGCAGGTTGGAGTTTTTCTTTCTCGCCCTCGGGCTTTTTGGCAACGGCGGCTTTGACGGCTTACGACCGGTGGTCTGCTTGCACAGCAGAGGATGCCAAAGTGTCGCTCGCCAAGGGCGAGCGGCTTTGCCACTACGTGGGTGAGCGGTGTGCGAAGAAAACGCCAGGGCTTGGTTGTACCGAGCGCCATCAAGTCTATGTGTGCTTTAACTCACGACTCTCCAAAACCATTAATGAAGCTGCTCACCAACAGTTGGGACTTTCTTGGGGAACGCCTGAGGCATCGATCGCACGCGGGCTCACGATGGAAGAAATTGAAAAGCTCGATTTCACACAAATTGACTTTACGGACTTTGTGAACGACGTGATGAAAAGCGTCACGAATCGCAAGGGAGAAGATCCCACTCTGGCAGCGAAAAACGCCGCAGAGCGTATTCGCCAGATGGTCGCGGGGGAAATTAGCCGTTGGGCACCCACGAGAAAAGCCACAGGCACTGTGCCTACGGCGACAACGCCCACGCATCCCAAGGGAAAGTAAAGAGAAATAAAAGGAATGAACGAAGAGATGAAAACAGCAAAAACGCAAAACGAAATACAAGGCGAAAAGCAAAGCGAAATGCCAAAGAAAAGGATGAAAAGGATGAAAAAGAACAATGACGTTCGAGCGCAAAAACTCGATCGCTTGTTAAGGGAGAGCGCTTTCGCGCACCGAACAGTCCCACTCTGGGTCTTGATGAGCGTGACAGGGATGCTCTTGGCGGGGGAATTAGTCGCTGGAGAATTGCCACTTTCCACCCCTACTATGCCTACTGCTCCCTCTGCGCTCCTCTTGGGAGAAAGTAGCGTAGCTCAGAAACCCACGAGAGACGGCGTCCCTTCAGAAGAAATTACGAGAGGAAGCGCGGGCGCTTCGCGTGGTTGGTGGGGCACCGACGTCTGGCACGATCCAGACCGCCCTTTCCTTTACTACGGCGTGGAAAAAGAAAAGCCTAAAGCGCTTGATGACGTCAAAGTCACGGTTGAAGGGGAAGCCTCCTCTCAGGGGCAAGAGAGAGACAGTACGCGAGAAGAAAAGCGCGTGATCGTGGTCGTCCCCGAAGGAAAAAACCTAAAGAAAGACGCTAAAAAAGACGCTGAGAAAAGTCTTGAGAAAGCACCGTTTCGCTCGGGGAAAGAAGTGAATCCCACTCGTCAAAAATCAACCGAAAGAGAAAAATTTATTTCTTCGTCCAAGACGGAGAGTACTGCTAGCGAAGGAAATCAAGCGAAAGTGGGTTATCGGGAACTCGAATCGATCACCACAATTGCGGAACTTAAAAAAGAGCGTGAAGCGCGTCTGGAAATCGCGATCATGAACCCAACAGCAGAAAACATGGTGCGCTACCAAGAAGTGAATGCCTACATGTTGGGACTTGCTCATCGCTTTGCCTCGGCTTGGGAAAAAGCACGATTTGCCAATCCTGAATACGACTGGACCGCCACACATTCGCCCTCAAACTTTGCTCGCGCAGAAATGAGTGAAGTAAAGCGCACGCAAACCACGCAAGTCATGCAAGCGCTCGCCCAAGTCTCCGCCCTGATTTTGGTGGTGGACCCAACAGCCCCCATGGCTCCCTTGATGGCAAAGACCGTTAAAGGTTTGGCCGATACGCACCACTTTGAAGTGCTCGTGATTGTGAAGCGCCCGCGGGAATTAAGCCGTATGGCAGCGATGGGGCTACTGGACGACAAAGCGCTCTCTGCTTACCTCTCTAACCTCTCGCCCATCAAGCTCGATACTGGGCACGCAGAGCGCTTGGGGCTTAAAACGCTCCCTGCTCTACTCCTTCTTCCCAACAAAGAGGCGGGGAAAGTGTTCCCTGGGTTGACGGAAGCCAATGGCACCTCGCTTGGGAACGGGGCATTTCCTACGACCAGCAGCTCTGCCGCTCGTCCCCTCTTGGTAGCGACAGGCGTCGTGTCCGTGGCGGAATGCGAGCGTCGATTGGTCTCACTTTTGCGCACTAACCCTACGCCTCGCGATAACGATCCCGCGATGGTTCCGATGAATGAACGTGTAGCGGAAATCGCGCTCAAAGTGCAGGCAAAAGAGGAAGCTAAAGAGCAAGCACAAAAGCGTGCTGAAGAAAGCGTGAGCGCGAGTCAGCCGAGCAAAAACGAGAAAACAGAAGTGAAAACACAGACGAAAACCACCAAAGAAAGCAACAAAGAAGGCAACAAGGAAAGCGCCAAATGATGAAAACCCAAAAACAGAAAAATGAACTGAAAACCCCTAGCCTCAAAATGAAGTTCTTAAGCGCACTAACGGCAGGGTCTCTTCTCTTTCCCCTCGCAGGGGAAGCGGGCTTTGTGGAAGATTTCTATCGAGACTCTGCCGCACAAACAAGTGTCACGCCCGCAGGGATTTACACGAGTAGCGACCTGGGGCTTATCACTGGTGGGCGCTTTGTAACGAAAACGCCTCGTCAATCCTTTCAACTCTATGGGATTGATGCGCCGCATTTGAAAGCTGGCTGTGGTGGGATTGACTTTTATTTGGGCGCTTTTTCGATTCCTAGCCAAGACGAATTCATGAGTTTTCTGCGCTCGATTGGCACAGCGCTCCCAGGCGTGGCTTTTCAGGTAGCCCTCAATGCCATGGCCCCAGAATTAAACGAAACCTTGGCGCAGTATCGCGACCTCTTGATGAGTTTGAGCTCTGATATGGGCGACTCCTGCCAAGCAACAGAGCGTTTAATGGATGCGACAGGGGCGTCTGCGTGGCTTGCCAACACAGGCTACCAAGCACGCAACTATTTGCGCTCTTCGGGTCGTGCAGAAGATGCGGCGGATGCGATGCGCATGACACGCACCAATGGGGCAACGACGCTCGCCTCTGTGCCAGAGCGTCGCACCACTGGGGGAAGCGTTGCGCAGGCAGCTGAAATGAATCTCACCTGGGCACTCCTCAAAGCAGGACGCAGTACTGCTCGCCTGCCGCAAGAGCATTTAGAACTCTTGATGACGCTCGTGGGGAGCGTGATTTATCAGAAAACAGGAAGTGGAGACGATACCACCGTGCGCCAGATCCCCTTGGCAGCGCAACCACTGCTCGAATCCTTGATCGGCACGCCTCGAGGCGCAATGCGTCACACGGGGATCAAGGTGTATCGGTGCGATACCGAAGATCGTTGCCTCAATCCAACGTTAACGGAAACGACGGACTTGAATCTCTCCGCGGCGCTCTATAGCGCCATGGTGCACTATCGCCAGTCGCTTCTGGAGCGTAACCCGTCGTTAGTCTCGGAAGAAGAGTTGCAACACATGGCGGTGATTTCCTCGATTCCGCTTTTAGCCTTTGTGGAATTGACAGCAACACCTCAAGCGATCTCCTTCTCCGACTCCTTTATGGAAACCTATGCCGAGGCGGCAGCCTATGAAGCGATTTTGGCAGCGCTCTCTAGCCTCACCGAAGAAGTTCAACAACTCGTCACGGGTGGCGGGAAAGACGTCAATACCATTCAAGCGCAGTAGGCCAAGGATTTAGAAGCGCGAGTGCATGAATTAACCGCTAATATTCGTCGTCGTGAGGGGCTACTCACGAACCGCATGAGCCGCGTCGCAGACTTTATTGATGAGGTTTCGCACCTGCGCCGTACGCTCTACGGTAAAGAAGCTGACACCTTCTACGGGAAGTTGCCTGCGGGCAACCTTCGCTAACGCATAAAAGGAAAGAAGGAATTCTCATGTCTGTGACTTTTTATGCGTTTTGGAATGGCTCCGAAGTAGCGGATCTCTTTCATGCGGTGGTCGGGATCACCTCCACCTCAAACTATGCGTTTTTGCTTGTTTGTGCGGTGCTCCTTGGGTTTCTCTTTGTGATGATGCAATCAGCCCTTAAAAACCGCGGGATGGAGGCCGTCACTTGGTCTATGAGTGTGGTGGTGATTGCTTACCTTCTCTTTATCCCGAAGGTAAGCGTCATTGTGCACGATGTGAGCGCCAAGAGTGATCAAGTAGTGGAAAACGTGCCGATGGGCTTAGGGTGGTCCGTTTCTATGCTCTCGAAAGTAAGTTACTGGATGACCACTGAATTTGAAGCGGCTTTCCAAGAGCCCGATACCACGCACTTTACGCGCTTTGGAATGAGTCTTCCGCAGCGCACGATTAAAGCGCTGATGGTCTCTGGTCCTATCACCGCACAGGGGCAAGATTCGCTCAAAAACTTTATTGAGCACTGTGTGGTCCCTGAGATTTTAAGTAGCTCCGTGAAGCGCCATGAAATTCTCACAAGCCCCAACCTCTGGAAAACTGTGAGTGCTACGCAGTGGGTGAATCCTGCACGTCGCGTGATGATTGATGAGACGCTCACGACCTGTCCGCAGGCGGTGGGTGCGCTTGAGACGTACTTAAATAACGAAGAGCTCCCCAAGATGGAGCGACTCCTCGCGACACAACTCTCTTTGCCTGAGAATGCGCTACAAAACGGCATGCTCGCGCGCGTGATTCCAGGCGCAACGGAAATTATGTTGGGGACATCTCAAACGCTCACCGATACGCTTAAGCACACCGTGATGCTCTCTTCGCTCCCCAACGCCTTTTCGGCTTATACCGCGAACAATCAGTCGCCGATGGGCGTGGCGATCACCATTGCCAAGGCACAGGGGAATTTATCGAGCGAAATTAACTATCGCACGTTGGGCGAAATGGCGCAGGATTCACTCCCTAAGATCAGAAACTTGCTTGAATTCATCATGATTGGGCTCTTTCCGATTGTGGGCGTGATGATTGTGATGAGTGGCTCTGGCTTAGGGATTTTGCGTGCTTACTACACGATTCTCCTCTCCACTGCCTTGTGGCCACCGATCACTGCCGTGATTAACTACCTCATGGTGCACGTGGATGCGCAACCCATGAACCGCCTCTGTGCGGAATATGGTGGGATGACCTTAGAAGCGATTGATCTCATTCGAGAAGTGGGCGCATCTTCGCAAGCGATGGCTGGATCCCTTTTGTGGATTGTGCCTGTCTTAGCCTACGCCATTGCGAAGGGCTCTGATATGGCCATTACCTCGATGTCTTCTTCGCTTTTAAGCCCCGCTCAGTCTGCCGCTCAAGCGCAAGGCTCTTCTCTTGCGATGGGGAATATCAATGCGGGGAATGCGTCGGTCGATAACACCTCGATTAATAATCGCTCTGGAAACCGCCAGAACATGAGTTCTGCCTACACGGGAAGCGACATGCATGTCACCAGTAACGCCGCGGGTTCGATTCGTCGAGAAGCGAGCTCTGGGATGGTGACCGCCATGACGGTTAATCAATCGCAGTTGGGCGTGGATATGGGTTCTTCCAGAAGTCGTGCCTATGGATCGACGGATCAGTGGAGCTCTAGTGCGCAGACCAATGTGAACCATGGCTACACCATGACGGATAGCCAGGGGATGACACGCAATACGAGTTATGCCACGAGAGCAAGTATTTCGACAGAGGGCTCCAATATGCAGAGTCAGCAGCAGACGTATTCGAGTGGGCAGGAGTCGTTTATGGGGAGCAGTTTGGCTAGAACCGAATCGCATGGTTATGGGTCTAGTGGGCAGGCTAGTGACTCTGTGTCTACTGGTGGCGGGGCTTCATTAACTGGTGCTCTGCGTTATGGTGAAGCCCTTACTCGTAATGATCAAATTGAAGGAGTGCCTCATTTTGAAGAAGGATCTTTTATGGGATTCCTGCCATCTATTTCCAGCAATGTTGCAGGTTTAACTCAGCAACGTCCGTCTTCTAACCAAAGCAACTCCTGGGGAGATAAATTCAAAACCAATGGTCTCGAATTAAGTGGAAGTACGCGAGTGGCAGGCACTCACTCCGAATCTGCAAACTCTAACAGTAGCGCCTCCTCGTCTGAGAATAGTGGAGACCGACTGACGGCTAGCACCAAACTGAACGACACAAGTACTCTTTCACACGGGATGCGTACGCAAGATGGAAGTACCTACACCAACACAGATGGGAGATCTGAAAACGCGTCTGCTTCGAATCAATCTGGCTATCAAACAGCCAACAGTACAAATCGTGCCCAAGGTTCTCACACTGATGAAACCTGGGGAGAACGCGCCTCTGTCAACAATAGTCCCGTTGCCTTGGCGATGGCTCTTCAGCAGTCTCAAGGTAGCGCTATCGATGCATTGTGGAATTTAAATCAAAGCCAAGAAAGCAGAGATGAACTTGCACGACAGGCGAATGCAAATTTCCAATTACCAGACAATTTGGGGAATCTTGGAGGGGGAACACAAGCTCGTGTTCAATCTCACGGTCAGTCTCACATGAACTCGTTCTCTGCACAAAAGAACAACACGCAATTACCGCAAGTAAATACACAGTCAGGGGCTGTTGGACGCTTTACTCCACAAATTCAAAAACCTGCGTATTCCTCTGCAGAAAAAGCAGCGCATCAGCTAGAAGCAGGGGTTGTTCGAGCGGCTCAAACTTATTTCAAGTATGAGCAAACTGGGATGATGAGCAGTATTGATCGCTCTTTCTTTGGAGGGAACCTTTCCTATCAATCTCCAGATGTCATGGCTAGCGACTTAAAAAATAAGGCTAGCCACAACCCTGAGCTAGCCAATTTCTTGAAGGCTGAAGCGTTTAACTCCAACCTTTCAGACGAGGAGTATTTCAAAGAACTTTCGAAAGTTTATCGACGATAGTGCGGGAAAGAGCCAGTGTAAGGATTAAGCCCTCTCATTGGCCCTCTCTTTGCTGGTTTGATGTGAATTTTTGTCCCTGGTGGATAAATTTTTTGTGAAGTCCACCAAGAGACACGCTGTGAAAGCCATTTTAAAAAGGCGTCATCGCTGAAATCCGCTTTCCACCCTCGAATGAAGAAAAACGGGAGACGAAGCAGATTCAAAAATACAAACAGGTACCAGCACAAATCCAGTCTCAGTGAAGAGACGCGGTAGACGATAACTTTATCGGACTGTTCATCGACAAAAAACATAATTACCAATCAACAAAACAGAAAAAATCTTATAAATCACAACCTTATGAATTTTATCGAAAAACACACAAGTAAAAGTGGTTGGGGTTATCAATTTGATATCACCAGTCTAGACCTCTAAAACACAAAAATCAATACCGTTAATAAGGAAATTTCACCAATGTCATACACCAAAGAAGAAGCCCAAGCCATTGCACAACGGCTCCTTTTTCCTCACTTAATTGATGTGGCTGGAGTGCATGCACCCAAAGACTTGCTCCTCCCCTGCTTAACCAAGTCACAACGCAAAGAACCAGAGCCTCTTTCTGGTATTTATTGCCAATTCCGTTATGACGGAAAAATCTACATTGGTCAGGCAAAGAATGTCTCCTCTCGCCATACCCAGCATGTCTGGGAGGACGCCTATCGCATGCAATATTTGGCCTACCGCCACTTCAAACCAGAGAAACTCGACGCTGAAGAGCTTGCCTGCATTCATCGTGCCTTAGATTTAGATCTTCCTGTCGCGAACTACCAGGGGCAACCTTCTCCTAACAAGGCAAGGAAACGCTACACAAGTGAGTACGATCGCAAAATCCCCTACTACGAGCAAAACGATTTTATCGCGGCCATTGCAAAGCGCAGAACGGTGCATAACGAATGGATAAGACTTGGTAAAAGGGTTCCAGCTTATGAAGTCGATGAATGGGACATGCTGGCGCTTCGTCCTGAAAAAGATGATATTCTTCGTGCCGCGCGTACTTTTGTGAGAATGACGATTCCTCGTCTTGAGGAAACGGTAGGCTTATTCTGGATAGTCTCTGTCGGGAGAAAAAAGGCGCAGAAAAAGCAAACCATTCTCTCTGTTCGTACTGGGATGAAGGCTTTATTTCGCATATCAAGCTACGACGGGATCCCTGCTCCTCTCTGGGTAGAGGTGAGACTCGCTACTGCTCCCCTACTCACAGCCTTTGGGACGCCAGAAGGCGTCCAAAAAGCTGCCCCCTGGTGTCGATTCAACTGGTCTGGTGAAAAAGATTGGTACGAAGATGAATACGATGAGGAGGAGAAAGTAGACGAGGACGATGGCGAGCCAGTACAGGAAATCGTTACGAGTAAAGGCGTTGTGGTTAACCACTCGCCAATCACTCGCGTGGATGTGAAAGCGCTCGTCACAGTGAAGCTCCCGCTTCCCTCGCTCATTCCTACGTTTACAGGAAACACCATCTTCTGGGTAGCAGCCTCAATGGCCGCGATTGCGCTCATGAGACGCAAAGCTGTGCTTGACTTGAAAGCGCACAACCATCTTGTGGCATTTCGTCTTTTGCATGACTAATTCCTTTTGGACTGGGAGAGAAGGCAATTCACCTCTCTCCCATTTTTTTAGCGTTTTTCCCTACCAATTTAGAGATATTGATTTAGGTCTAACGGTTGAGAGTGATAATCTATTTCTAAATAGAAGTGCTATAATGCTCTTACATTTTTTAAATGATACTCATTATTCTTTAGGAGGAAACCATGCAAGAAGTTCGTATCGAAAAAGACTCCATGGGCGAAATGGAAGTCGACAACTCCAAGTACTGGGGTGCTCAAACGCAGCGTAGTTATAACAACTTCCCGATCGGTATTGAAAAGATGCCGAAAGAAATTACCAAGGCTTTTGCCTACTTGAAGCAAGCTTGCGCTGCAACGAACTTCTCCTTTGGTAAGCTCGATGAACGTCGCTACAAGGCCATCACTCAGGCTTGCCAAGACGTTCTCCAGGGTAAGCTCTGCGGCAACTTCCCGCTCGCCGTTTGGCAGACGGGCTCTGGCACGCAGTCCAACATGAACATGAACGAAGTGATTGCCAACCGCGCCACCGAAATTATCAACGGTGACTTCCGCAACAAGGCTGAAATCGCAAAAGAAAACTTCGTGCATCCGAACGACCACGTCAACATGTCTCAGTCCTCGAACGACACGTTCCCGACTGCTCTTCATTTGATGGCCGTGATTGAAACGGAAGAACATCTCCTCCCTGCCCTCAAGCAGTTGAAGGCCACGCTAGATCGCAAGTCTGAAGAATTTGCCAACATCATCAAGAATGGTCGTACGCACTTGCAAGACGCCACGCCTTTGACCCTCGGTCAAGAATTCTCTGGCTACGCTTCCATGCTTGATCATTGCTTGAAGTTGATCACCTCCAACTTGGACGGCTGCCGTGAACTCGCCATTGGTGGTACGGCTGTGGGTACGGGTATCAACTCTCCTAAAGGCTTTGGCGAAAAGGTTTCCGCTCTTTTGACCGAAAGCACCAAGCATCGCTTTGTCGATAGCCCCAACAAGTTCCACGGCTTGACGAGCCACGACGCAATCGTTGCCCTTGAAGGTGCTTTCGCTGCCTTAGCTGCTGACTTGATGAAGATTGCAAACGACATTCGTTGGCTCGCTTCTGGCCCGCGTAGCGGCTTGGGCGAAATCATTATTCCGGCTAACGAACCGGGTAGCTCCATCATGCCGGGTAAGGTCAACCCCACCCAGTGTGAAGCCGTGACGATGGTCGCTGTTCAGGTGATGGGTAACGCCACCGCCATTAACTTCGCGGCTAGCCAAGGTAACTTTGAGTTAAACGTCTTTAAACCTGTGATTGCTTATAACTTGATTCAGAGTATCCGCCTCTTGGGCGACGTGATGGATTCGTTTGATAAGCGTTGCGTCTCTGGCATTAAGGCTAACGAAGCGAAGATCAACGAATTGATGAAGCGCTCCTTGATGCTCGTCACTGCCCTCTCTCCGCTCGTTGGCTACGACAACGCAGCGAAGATCGCTAAACACGCTCACGCTGAAAACTTGAGTTTGAAGCAGTCTGCTTTGGAATTGGGGCTTTGCACAGAAGAACAGTTCGACCAGTATGTGGATCCATCCAAGATGGTTCATCCGCAATGAGGACTAGGTTGAGCTAAAATTGATGCTCCTATGAAGTGGGACGTTGTCTGGGCTTGGATGGAGGCTACGCAACGTCCCACTTTTTTGCATAATGTGAAATATATACTTCTATGGGAAAGAGATCAAACTGGCTTCTCTCATAGCGTTTAGACCCTCACTTTGGAAGATGGAGAGTTTCATAATCTTTGATTTCACTAAGCCACGTTATCAAATTTATGTAAAAAAGACCAACTTCTGAACTCCCTTTTGAAGTCACTTGCAAGAGCAAAACGACCTATTGTTGCCAATTCGCACCACTATTTAGCAGGTAATCTATGACTGAAAAAATAAGAGTATTTAAAATATGAAATCAAATAACTGAAGACAAAACTGCAAGTTCTAAAACACAAGAAATCTCTGATTTATTTTCCGTAATACTCAAAGAGAAACATTTAACAACGAAATGTTTATTAAATAAAACTCAAATTATAAAGATAGTCCACTTTATTATTTTAATCAAACAGGAAATGATTCTTTCTTTGAGCGGATTGCTCAAGATTTATTCTCTGCCGAGATCAAGGCTAATGGGAAGCGAAATAGCACGATTAGAGAAGGGTTACTTTTTATAAAAACTTCTGGTAATTCAATTACAATAATGAAATTGGAAGAATTATCAGTAATAGATACAACCACCTACAAACCCGTAAATAGCTTAGAAAAAAAGACTATTTTAAATTATGCATATTTAAAAAAATAATTATAATGATATAGATGTTATAGATAAAAATAAAACAGCCGCAAAATACTGGTATCAAAAATTCCTAAAATTAGACAGAGTCCGCACATCAAGTTTGAACACCGAAGATTTAATAAAACTCATCGATAACAATTCATTATTTAATGACGAAATAAATAAAGCTCTTAACTACAATGAAATAAAAAAATTTACCATAGAATACATATGCAAACACGACAATTTTGATAAGTCAGATCTATTTGATCAATTAAATTTTAATAACCTTACCTGTCTAGGATCAGAAAGTGATTTATTTTCTGAAAAATCTCAAAAGATTGACTCTGACTTTGAGATAGACAAAAACATCATTAACAATAAATATAAAATAACAATAAAAATCTCTGATGAAATTACTATAGTAGCAAAAAACTACCATAATGCTTTTAACAATAATCAAATTAAACTTGATAGGGAAAATAAAAAGCTAAGTTCCCCATTAACAGAAGAATCTTTCAACCGTCTAGAAGAGATATTTCCAAAATGAATGATCTAAACATAGCATGGAAAGGAACTTCTCTAGTAATTCCAAAAAATCACAAAGAGCTTATAGCGCTATTCGAAGCAGAAAAAATATCCTTCCAACCAAGAGGGGATATTGAAGCAGACAATGATGTTATTTTAGAGAACCGAAAAAACTATTTTATCTTTGAAGATATATTTGCTTCGAATATCAAAAATATAAATGCAATTATAGAAAAGTTAAATACCAAAAAAAATACTCAGAAAAGCTGAAGGAGTTAGATTCCACGTCGCTTCAATTTAATATTATTAATTTTGACTCTTCTGACATAAAGCCTTATCAGGAGTGTGTCGATCAAAATATTATTTATGCTGACATAAGGCACTTCAATATTTCCATAAATGCTATAAACTCTCTAAAAAATAAATCTAATTAGTTAAAATTTATCGAGAATATATTAATATTAACCGCCATCGGAAACAAAATAAGATTCAATGCAGAAGAATTCTCTGTATCCTTTCTATCTGACGAAGAAATTTTTTCATTAAAATTAAATATTAGGGAATGTGATAAAATTATCGACACATATCCACTATACGACTGGATATTCAACAAAGATAAGTATAATAACTCTTTTAACTTAAAACTAAATATTGTTAGACAGGTGATCGCGAGAACAAAAGACTTGGGGAAAATTTCAGAAATAGCTTCTTCTTGTAAAATTATTTATGAAAGAATTATTTCACAAAAAACAAATAGATATTTCAATGATGTCTATCAGCTTAAAAATGATTTTCTAAATTTATCTGAATCTATTCAGAAGGCATCGCGAACTCTTCACATTGCCCTAATTGCCTGGGTAACTTATTTAGCATCTGAAATTTCTAAAAATATTTTTTCATCGGGGACTAGCGATACTCTTCATAAAATATTTTTCTCAGAATCCAAAGATATTGGTTTTTTCTTTCTAATTTTAGCGATTTCTCTATCTTTTATACTTTTTAATTATTTCATTGAAGTATATAGCCTTAATAAGGATTATAAGACCATAAAATAACTTTATTCTGAGAGCTTACTATTTGGAGAACAAGGGGTGAAGAAATTTGAAAAATATATAAAACAACCAAAACCTAGTTGGATATATTGTCTGTCATTAATGGCGGTTATTCTTATTTTTGTTATTAAATATATATTCTATTATCTAATTTTAAAGTTTACTTCTATATAAAATAAAATGGCAATATATAAAAATTGCCCTTTTATTAATTTTACTATTCAGCTTCCTTATCTTTGACTTTTTTTCCTACCTTCTTTCCTTCATCATACTCTTTGATGATCTCCAGGATTCTTGCTGAATACTTGTAGATATCCGACACCTGATCAATTGGGAACGGCTTGTCATCTGGATTATTACCAATAAGGCGCAGCTTCAAACTCTTTTCAGAGTTGAAATGCAATCGAAGAATCGTCTTATTCGCATTGTCGTCAAGCAGGATGGCGCAGTAAGACTTGCGATCACGCATCGCGATGCGATTCGGATCTGTAATCCCCGCTGCAATCGCTTGGACGATTGTGAAACCGAGGCGTTCACTCTCTGTAGTTTCAGCTGCTTCCGCAGGGACTTCTTCCACTACCTGCTCAGCAACCTTTTCCTCAACGTTAGTCGTTTCAACATCGACTTCAGATGCACCAGCAGCTTTAATCAAACGCTCCGTAATCTTGTCCTCGATGAACTGTTTAAATGCAGTTTTGAGCAACGGCGTCAACTTATCTTTAACATTTTGGTTAATGATGGCACTCCAAACCTTACGAGCGAAGAATTTGACGAATTCCTCCTCTGGTTGCTCAAGTTGCTTATTAAGCAGAGCCTTAAATTGACGCGTGTATTTCAATTCTTCCGCAATAATGATGGCCTTTTCGCCATCAAATCGATCTTTGTGAAGTTCCTGAAGCTTACTGATGAGCTCTGGCGAGAATTTTTCAATATCAAACTCCATGTAGGGGGAGCTATCCATCACATTTTCTTGCTCCAGATCGGTGTAGAACTTGTAGATATGTCCGTTCGTCAAAATACCGATTTGAGCCGTTTTGACAAAGGGGAAATAGCGTTTTAGCTGATCCGCATGCACTTCTTCTAATTTTTCGCCATAGGCCTTGGCCTCAATCAAAATAATTGCGGAACCATTTTTGGCAAGACGTAATCCACACGTTGATCTTTCTTCACTCCAGTCTCTGCCTGGAACTCAGGGATGACTTCAAGTGGGTTGAAAACATCGAAGCCAAGCAACTGAATAAAAGGTAAAATAAGCGCCGTCTTAGTCGCTTCTTCGGTAGTAAGGTTACTAGCTAGTCTGCGGCGACGCTCTCCAAGTGCAACCAAATCGTCTTTAAAATCCATGGCGAAAATCCTGTGTGTTGATAACTCATTAAAAATTGCGCAAAAACGGATGAATCCTGCTTATCTCGGTTCCCCTATTATCAATTTGAGGAATTCTTAGAAAAAAGCTCAATTTCAGCCGTTTTCGCACAATAGTCCCAGTATATCCATTGACAGAGTCCTCTGTAAAGACTCTAGACTTGATCCTACCCAATACATGCTGCTCTAGCCTCAGAAAATTACAACCGAAAAATAGTCCGTGGGGGCTATCTTAATTACAAAAACTCTTCCCTTTTCAACACAAAGCAAAAACAGTTGCTAAAATTACTCATAACAAGCCTCTCAGGCGAGCCTGTTCATTCGGGCAGCATACTTGGGGGGCGTTTCTTTTTCAAAGGTATGGAATGGTGTGTGTTTATTGAACACATATAGGCTTAAAGGCATGACTGAAGCCGTTGAGAAGTTTTCCTCCATACCACGACTTACATTGTCCATTCGCTGCGTCATTCGACTGTTGTGATGGCTTAAGCCCCGCACATTAATCACGCCGGGGCTTCTCTTTTTCTACCCTACTCTGCTTGACACTACCTCTCTTAATCAAGCATTCCTAGTTTGCATCGCAGCGACCTTCTCCATCGATAAACATTGCGGCGAACCTTCTTCCCATGTACTAAGTCATAGCAAAGCGTGAATCGATGGGGCTCGATCCCCGTTTTCGCCACTAACCGTTTCGTTTCTTCCACGTACTCGCTCTTATCTTCAGCGGCTAAGAACTTATAACCCGACTCAACGTAGCGCTCCAGAATGGAAGCAAAAAGCGACTGGTTATTCTCAAAGAGCTTTTGCACCTTCATGAAACGGTAGATCTCTTCGAGCTCATACAAGTGATGAACGGCCATGCCAGACTTCTTGATAACGCTATTGGTCATCGTGGAGTTAGGACGCAAGCGATAGAGGTATAGGCTCTCTGAAGTGAAGACAATACGCTCTGCACTCAAGAGACACTTCCAGTGAAAGGAAACATCCTCATAGAAGTGCCCGGGCACAAAACGAATGTCTTTCGCTAATAGCAATTCTCTGCGGTAGAACTTAAAGCATACCGATTCGTTAATTTGGTAGGGAGCCTTATAGACTTCTTCTCTTTCGAGCTCTTCGTCACGATAACGCGTATGAGGCACAAGCTCTCCAGTCCCATCAATCAAGCGATCTGCGCCAAAGCAAACCAAGTCAAAGCGCCCTCCTACCACTTTCTTCATCAGCGTTTCAATCGCCGTCGGCACGATTTTGTCGTCGGGATCCAAGAAAAAGATGTAGCCGCCTGCAGCAAGCTCTATCCCATAGTTGCGGGCAACTGACACACCTTTGTGTTCCAAAGAAACCACTTGAAGCGCGGGATAGCTCTCAGCATACTCTCGCAGCATTGAGAGCGATTCATCAGTGCTACCGTCGTCGAGTGCAATCACTTCAATGTTGCTGTAGGTTTGCGCTCGAATGGAATCAAGGCACTCAATGAGGTATGGTGCCACGTTGTAGACAGGCAAAATGATGGAAATCTTCATACTGGAAGTGGTTCTTTGGGAGGATGGTTCAAACATGGTTTCTCTTTAGGGTTAGTCAGCTAGTTAAAACGACGAACATATAGTACCCAAAAGTAACCCTGTGACTTTCTTTTTTTGAAAGCATCATGCCCAAAAAAGAAGCTTTGTGAAGGCATAACAGATCAATCCGCAGCAATAGATGGGTGATTTTTGTCAAGATGTTGAGATTTTAAAGAATACCGATAGACTATTCTAATGATTTTGGAGCGTATTTTTTTCTTTAGGCATTGCCTACCTTGAAACACCGTACTCAATCTCCATAAAGGCAAGAAGCGAGTGATCAGTAGGAATCACCCGCTTCTTTGCTTAAAACGAGGAACTAGCAACTTGCTACTCGCCTGCGCTAATGGGTCTATTGCTCAACATCTGTGTGAGCTTTTTGATATCTAGCGCCCCTTCGCTATTGGCATCAATTTCAAAAATGTAGGACTTCTCTACTAGATTTTGGTGCTTCACTGAGTAAATTTCCATAGCCAGCTTCGAACTGTAGCCAATACTCCTACTTCTGAAATCCGTATAAAGCAAGGTAATTGGAACTCCGATATAACTCAGTAATACACCCAACCCGCTTGCTAAGGTATAAATTGCTTTGGCACGTGAGGCCAGTTCGTAGAGCTGGTCAATCGGAAGGTAGCAAAAAACATCCGCCTTGAGCCCCTGGATCTCTGTGGGAGTGTTGACCAAAACAAGATATCCTTTATCGCGAAGATCTTCACATAACTTAACCCAAAATTCGTCAGGCAAATCTTTCAAGCTTGTCGCCAATGGGCATAAAAGCACGAAAGGTTGGTCAATTTTCCATGCCCTCAGCTGCTCTGCGACTTGTGCTTTAACCTCGTCGGCTATCACAACTTTATTCGAGGGCATACTATCACTCGGAAGCCCCATACTCTTGAGGATGAAGTTATTGAAGTTAACCTCCCTATTTTCTTTATGGGCGACTTTCATCGATTCAGCGATACGAAATGTCGGGACGTAAAAACGCACGCCATTGACTTCTGTAACCTCTTCTCTGAAAAACGAATTCAAGTCACTTTGCGCTATCGGAAGAAACTGGATAGCTACCTCGTTCCCTAAGAACATCTTGTAAAAAGGCAAATCCTTCTCGCGCCATACTACGACTAGCGGTTTCTTTGATTTATTTTTCTCTATCCATGACTTCAGATGAGAGAGATAAACAACCGTTTCACCTATATTGTGCCGAGAAATGTAGATGTGATCGAACCCTGGCGCAATTTTCCCTTTTAAATAATCAAAGAACGACTTTCTTCGATCCTTAAACCATACCGGGATGCCAAGTACTTTCGTGACCTTTTTCTTCCTATGTTTAGTCGCTAGAAGCGGAATCCCTGCGATATAAAATTTACGCTCTACTGGAGACTTTTTAACTTTTATTAAGCCCCCAAAAAGTTTCTTCTCTATACGAGCTATCCCTAAACGGTCAAAAGTTTTCTTTGAATACCATTCAAAGGCCGTCGATCCAAAATGAATCTTTTTCGACACATCGGGAATAGGATTCAAAACATTATTCTCAGGGAATCGATGAGACTTGCCTGCAATATTTCTAAAGAAGTTTTTAACCGCGCGATGCTTCTTAGTTGGGCAAAGAATCTTTTTAACAGAAGAAAGCAAGTACTTTCTGTGCAATAGATCAATGCTTGGCTGCAAAGCGGAGCGCAAATCAATGCCTTGCCACTGAAATTCTGGAACCGTCCAGTCATAAATCTGCACTTCGTTACACTCAGTGTCTGGAGTAAAGGGAATGGTTAAAGAACCATCCTCGCGTCTAAGCTGCGCTGGTGACAAGGCGTAAAGACGGTTACCCCTACCCACCAAGACATCGCATAAGCCGGATCTCAAACTGAATACATAAGCGCAGTTCTGGCCAATGCTGATCACATCTTCCAGAGTTAAGGGGTAATCAAACAGACTAACGGTTCCAGTTAGTGGATAACGTTTAGAGTTGACGACCACTGTATACCCTGCTTTTCGGACTTCTTTAGCAATAATTTCCCAAAATTCCACAGGTAACTCTGCTGCCGTTTGCGCCTCTGGGGAAAATAGCACAATGCGATCTACTCCTCCAAATTTTTGACAAAAAGTCGAGGCAGCCTTCGAAAGAGGAAGCTTGTTGGGGGGCAGAGAAAACTTGAAGTCACTAGACAACGTCAGACTTTCAGCCCAACGGTAGCACCAATACTTAGGATATCGGACGAAAAGATTCAGACGGTTATCGCAGACGAAAGGCATACCCTTTAATGGAACCGCTGGGAATAGCTCTTGAAAGACTGAATCGATCAACCAATCTTTTTCTTCGGCACTAGGGATTCTACCATCGAAAAAATAGCGGATAAAATCTTTGTTATTTTTGACTATAGAATCCAAGTCATAAGTCGCGTAACGCGTTACTCCCCAAAGCTTCATTAGGAACTCTTGTTGAGGGCGTACGATGAAGAACAAATCCTCCCCAAACTTTCTTCTAAACTCGTCTTTTGTTCCAATCGTGTAAAAGACGTCTCCTAGATGCTTATGCAAAATGAGAGTATACGAATCCGCTGGAGAGATTTGTTTTATCTCTTCAACGTAAACTCTGAGCTTTTCTATGTATTTAAAACTCTCTCTATTTTCAAAACCTTTAATTAAATTAAATTCTTTATTATTTAATGTTTTATGTGAATTTATATTTAAATAACTAGGAGGAGGGGGTAAGACTTTTTTCATAAAATATTGATTTGTTGGAGTGATAGGTCACTAGGGTACAGTGAATAGTTGACTCTAGGGAGAAACTCTACAATCCGCAGAAAGTCAGCGTGGTTGGAGACCTATTTTATCATCAAGTTGGTACAAAATACAAAGATTCGTTCAGAAAGAGTTGGCTTCCTGAAAAGTTATCCTTTCACGCCATAGTCTTCCCTTCTGGACGACTTACAAAGAAGATTCTAAAAAAATAGTTAAGCTCAAACTTTTTTGTTATCCTTCTCTAAGAGTTGGAACTACAAAATGCTATACCCCTATAAGCATATCTCTTCTCCTACACAATTCCTCTCGGAGATATCTATGAATAAAAGCAATAAAAAAATGTATCTTGATATACATTACCTCAGAGGTTTGGCAATCCTGTTCATCGTCTGGGGACACCTTCGCGCGTCTCTTTATCTTCAAGGAAAAGTTTCTTTTGACGAAACCTGGGTTATTTTTGAACACTACAGAGCTATTATTGTCGATGGAGGAACTTCCTTATTTGTCTTTATTTCTGGATTTCTTTTCTCAAAAATATACGTCGAAAAGAATATTAACTATTTTGATTTTTTTATCAAGAAAGCGAAAACAGTACTGTTGCCTTTCCTCCTCGTTACAACGCCTTTTGTTTTGTACAGCGTATCTAGGCAATCAAACTGGGGCTTCTCCTACGAAAGTGTCTACATGAAAGGCTATGCCTGGTTGGCATATTGGTACATCCCCTTTGTGATGGTACTTTTTGCCGCCTCACCTTTTTACTCGTTATTCACAAAATTACAAACAAAATACCAGCTCATATTTTTTTTAGTTGCCGCCTTCATTTCCATAGGTTTCGGAAGATATGACCATAATGTCTTCCTTAGCTTAATTTTTTTGGAATAGCTTTTATGTACTTGGAATTTTGGCCTATAAATTTTACGAAAGAATAGACTCATTAAATAATGAATGGCGATTCTCACTTATCCTTATCACTTTCATTTTGGCAAGTATCTGCGCCAAAATTCCACAGTATGAAATGGTTCACCATGATGAGGGGATCCATTTTTATGAAATTTTTGATTTTGTTACTCTGACGAAGTTCTTTGTTATCTTAAGCTTTTTTGTATTATTTAATAGTTTAATAAAAGCATCTGAAAAATGGAGAATCTCATTATATTTATCTTTGAACAACTTAGCCATATATTAATTTTCAATATATTTTTTCATAATTATTTTCTTCTGCATTTAGAGCGTCACGCTGCTGAGTACGCGTAGCTTAGTAAATTATCTTTTTCTGGTTTTGAATTAGTGGCATTTATAATTGCTGTGTTACTTTGTTTAGTTTCTATGGTAATAGCTATGCTACTCAAGAAGCTTACCGGTAAATTCAGTAGGAATATCATCGGAGCCTAATAAAAATGGTGCGATTGTTTTTGAAAGCAATCGCACCATTTTTTTATCCAGTTACTTAAAACTTTTTAACCGTTAACTTCGCTGTTTAGGACCTCTCGAACATTCTGAATAATCGTCTCTACTGGAGTAGTATCGACATACTCAAAAACATTATTTTTGAGATTCAATCCAGGTATCTTCTTCATCGTAAACCCATTAAGTAGGGCCTTAACCCCTTTGAGTTCAATTCTGTCCGGAATTTCTGGATATACAGCGATCATAGGGACTTGTGTGACCGCCAAAATCTCCATCAATCCACTACGGATACCTACGATTAATTGGGCACATTTCGCCAGTTCCATAAGTTCATAATGCTTCAAGAAAAATTGCTTCTCGTTCTTGAATTCTTTGTGTTGCTTCGTCACATTCAAATAGACGTCGTAACCAAGAGACTTAATCACGTCAATGACTTTGACCCATTCAGAATTCGGAATCGCACTAGCCGTTGAAGCCTCTGGGCAAACAATAACGAACTTGGTCAGATTTAACTTATATTTTCTCGTTGCGTTAAGAGCCGCTCCTTTCCATTTACTCGGCAAATAGACCGGAGCTACTTTTACGCCAAGATCTTTGGCAATACACTCAAAATAATGCGCCTTACCTTCTCGAATCAAATCATCTTGTCTGAGGTAATGAGTCGTTGGGAAGAGTGAGAAAATAGTAATCCCATCCCCATCGGTCAACTTTAAAGCGTCATAGGTGTAGATTGGAATATCGATATTGACACAGGTATAGCCAGGGGCAAACATGTGGCAAATATTACGCTTCCATGCTTTATCAACTAATAAGATAGGTTTCTCGCCATTGCACTGTACTTTTTGGAACTGTTCCAGAAGGGCAACATCTCCCCCGAGGGAGCTCCACACAATGAGACGATATACTTAGAAGTCAGTTTATTATTCTTAATTAGATAAATCTGCAACAATAAATTATGTTTATCCATCTCGTCTCGCGAGCAAGAGGTCGACCAAAATTTTATTCCAAAAAGATAAAATTTCTTTTCGTAGGAAACAAGCTTCGCCCTAAAAATTGGAATTCCAAAAAAGCGGATTAAGGTTACGTAGCCAAAGACGCGATTTGTTTCAACCGTGATTCCTAAAAGTCTCGTACGTCGAACATAAGTTAGTTCTTTCGAGTAAAAGAACAATGAGAGCAGATTCATATATAAATCGTCCTATAATTTGTTTTATTATTTGATAGACGTAGCTAATCTTTTAGCTAAATTTGATAACGAATTTTCTTCTTCGATATTAATTTCACTAATATGAGAATAATTTTTATAATAAATACTCTTCACAGAATAAATCTTCAAAGCTATATCTGCAGAGTACCCAATACTTTTACTTTTAAAAGCTGCATAAAAGAGATTGATCGGAGTGCCAATAGAACTTAAAAACACTCCCATTCCACTTGCCAAAGTAAAGATAACCCGTGATTGTTTAGCGAGTTCATAAACTTCATCAATCTGACCAAAATAAAAACTATCAGCCATAATTTCAGAAATTTCATGTTTCGCATTTACGACCACGAAGAAGCCTTCATTGTGAAGTGCTTCACATAGCTCAGCCCAAAATGACATGGGGAGTTGGCGTAGACTTGTGGCCTCAGGCAACAAAAAAGCTACTGGCTTATTCTGCGTATTCTGCTCAGCAAGCATTTGAGAAATAGTCAGTTGCGTTTTTTTTCAGAGACGACTGGCGTATTCAAAGGCAACGAATCTTCGGGAAGATTCATGCTACGCAGAATAAATTTATTGAAGTCAACTTCTTGACCAGCCAATAATTCTGCCTTCATCGCTTCGGCAATTCGAAATGTCGGGCAAAAGATTTTTTTCCGTTCCAGTCCTTTACCTCTTCTCTCAAAAAAGAGTTGATGTCACTTTGAGGAATGGAAAGATATTGAACTGGAATATCTTCACCCAAGAACATTTTATAAAAACTAATATCTTTTTTCCGCCAAGCAATTACCAAAGGTTTTTGAGATTTATTGACCTCGATCCACTGTTTAATATAGGAGAGATACACAAAAGTCTCTCCTATATTGTGTCGAATGATATAAATATGGTCATGACCAGGTTCAACCATTTCTCCTAAATAATTGAAAAATGACTGGGTACGATCATGAAACCAAAGAGGAATCCCAAGGATGCGAGCGACTGTCTTACGACGCGATTTTAGGGATATCAAGGGTATTCCTAGCAAATACAAGCGCCACAGCACCGGAGTGCGTCTAAAACGAACTAGACCCCCTAGAAGTTTCTTATCCGTTTCCTCGCCCTCTCGGCAAAAGAATAACCCTGATACTGTCCCCATACTATTTACCTGCTGCGAGTGATTTAAGGATGGTCTCATACGAGTCTGGCTTTCTAAAAAGCGCAGAAGTTCCCAGTACAAAACCTTGTACGCCGATGTCTGCCAATCGACTTAGCACTTCAGCTGAAATTGCCCCATCAGCAGTGATGTTGACATCAGGATATTTGACTCGAATTTGAGCGATTTTTTCATCCACCGTATCAATGCCTGCCTGACCAGCAAAACCAGGGTTCACACGCATCACAAGGACGTGCTTAATGCGATCAAACCAGTGTTCAAACTCGTCTAAGCTTTGATCAGGGTTGACCACCAAACCCACCTCTACACCATGAGAGCTTGCATCGACCAAAGCCTCTTCGAGCTGAGGATGTCCGAAATGGAGAAATACCTTGCTAATTCCGCAAGAATAAACAAATGGAAGATGAGCCTTGATGTTTTTTACCATCAAATGGGCTTCTAAATTTAATTTTGATATCTTGCGGCAATACCCAACTTGCGCCCAAGAGAGCGCGAAGTTGGGGACAAATTCACCGTCCATAATGTCCATGTGGAAAGTAGTGGCCCCAGCAGCTTCTAGTTGCTTGACTTCTTCAGCAAAATAACCTTGATCTGCGCACATTAGCGACGGTGAGAGATTTAGCATCGGTCTTCCTTTTCTTATTTAGCTAAAATTTTGATTAACATCCATTGGCAATCGGTCATATCCAACTTGTCACCCGGTTCCAGCAACACAGCAGCACCAGCCAACAATTTTTGGCCTTCTACAACCTTTTCGCCCTTGAGCAAAACAGCAATGGCAATCGTGGTGTCATCATTGACATATTCTGCACGCTTGGTGATCAATTCCGTCGAATACATACGTTCAACGATGGCCTTACCTTCTTCATAGCGACTGATCTTGGAGCGCTTTTCTGGGCGCAAGCAAGCCAGAGCGTTTTCCACCTGAAGAGGACGCTTCTGACCATTTTTGTCAAGACGATCAAAGTCGTAGAAGCGGAACGTAGCATCGCAGTTTTCTTCAATTTCAAAGCTCAAGGAACCGCGTGCGGCAGCGTGAAGGGTACCACCAGTCACATAGACATAGTCACCAGCTTTCACTTCAACGGTATCTACCCCATCAAGGCACTTGCCAGCAGCAATCAAAGCGGCCAACTCTTCCGTGCTCACTTTGCAACCGTTATACATACGACCAGCCGTCGGCGGTTCGATGATGAAGAAAGATTCGTTCTTACCGAAAGGCTTATTTTCAAGCTTGGCTGCCATTTCATCATCAGGATGAACTTGGATAGACAGATTGTCAGCCGCTTCAACGAGAGCCATCAAAACAGGCAATTCTTCATACTTCGACCAACCATACTTATCACGATTGTCAATGAACCAATCATGAATGGTTTTGCCAGCATAGGTACCCCAGCTGATTTCACTACACATTTTCTTTGTGTCAATGCAGCTATAAAGATGGCCAATTTTCTTGCAGTCACTGCCAGAAACGGGGGTTAATTTTTCACCACCCCAAACAGTTTCATGAACAATAGGTTTGATAATTTGCATTGTTTTTATCCTCAAAGTTCAGGATTAATTTCATAAGAAAAGTCGACGGGACCTGCGTTGCGTTCAGGAGTTACTGCATAAGCGCAAACAAGACCAGACGGCTTGGTGTCATTCATCAAAATACGCTCACCCATCGGAATACCGAAATGAATATGCGTATAGCGAACATTATTTTCAGCTAAGAAGGCTTCTGTTACGCCACGAGCTTCTGGTTCACGAGCCGTCAAAATAATCACAACATCATCTTTCGGAATGCCGTGAAGAAATTCCAAAGCCCCAGGTAAAAAGCGATCTTTACCCGTTTTATATCCATTGTGTTCAACAAGCGTGCCGTCAAAATCTAACACCCAAGTATGGGCAAGAGGCGACAATTGCAAAGTTGTTTTAGCCACGGTAGTTCTCCATCCATTCTGCAAAGAGGGCTGTGCCGTTGTAGAAAGCCACACACATAGAGTCGAAATCTTCCCAAGCATGAGAGGCTAAGGAAAGCCAGACAATGGCGTGGATTAATTTAATTTCTTTTTCAGTACCTTCGTCGGCAGGAATTTGGTCAAAGAACTGTTTAACCAACGATTCCCAACCACTCGAGCCAATCGAGAAAGTCACTTCATCTTCATCCAACTTCAACTCAAAATTCTTTACATTGAATTGATCAAAGTTACCAACAATCGCGTAGTAGACCTTCACCCAGTCATAACGGATATCGCCGATATTCTTTGTTTTTCCGAAGTATCCGCGAGGATCGATAAAGAAAATGTCTCCAGACTTATCAATCAGCGTGTTCGTGAGCTGGCAGTCACCGTGATAGAGGGCATAATGCGTATCCATCAACGTTTCAAGTACGCAACGACGGAACAATTCCAAATTGAGGAGGACGTTAGGACAATCTTTGCCATTGATTCGGATAGTGGAGCGCTCAGCAAAAGGTAGAGCGGTTGCAATGGAGCGCAAACGGTCGATCGTCTTCGTAAAGTATTCTTGGTACAAGTCCCATGCGTCCGCAGAGGCCTTACCACACTGATGCAAAGCTGCCAAGGCCTTGCACATCTTATCAAGGGCTTTCGCGCGCCCTTCTTCATCAAGACCTGCCAAGAAAATATTATCCCCGTGCACACGGCTCAGTGTTAAAGGAGACTTCGAGATTAACTTCGGAACATGCTTGAAACCGTACTCTTGAGCCTTTTCATACCAAGAAATTTCACGAAGAACAAAAGTCTTAGCCTCGTCCGTCAAACCCGTCTTAATAACTTCGTGTTCTTTTACTTCGATGTGGTTATATGGGCGGCAACGGAATTGAGATGTTTCCACATTCTGGTAGGCTTCAATCGTACCAATATCAATACAGCCATCCATGCGCAGTGCCTGCATCGGAAATTTCTGCTCTGAGAGCCAAGTCGTAAAGGACCCTTCTACAGGGACAGTATCTAACAAGGACTTATTCGCGAAAACGTAAAGCCCAGCTACACCGTTCTTATCTCCCTTTTCGTGGACAAACTGATTGTTTTCAACTCGCCAAGAGCACGGGAAATCGACGGTACCAATAGCACAGCCACCTTTCAAATCACAAGCATCAATCACGTTCTTGAAGCCTTCTGGCAAAATCAGGTCGGACCAAACAAGAAGGACAGGTTCATTGTCAGGAACGTAGCTCAGTGCTTCTCGAATCCCGCTGGCATTGCCTTTCACTGAGGATTTAATCAAGATGTAGCGCTGTTTTTTAGCAAACGTCGAAAGATAACGGTCTAACACGTCATACTTGTAATCACCGATGATGATGAACTCATCCTCTGGGCGGTTAAACTCTCCAAGCAGATGGAAGAGAATCGGGCTATTTTTTACTGGGATTAGTGCCTTAGGCTTGTTTGTTGTCAAAGCACGCATACGCGTACCCAAGCCACCTGCCTGCACAATTATTTTCATACTGTCAATCCTTATGACTCTAGAATCTAGAAAAATAAGCGCGGAACGGTTTGGGACGTACAGCGCTTGCCGCACTATTACACAGTTCTTCGGGTTTGTTCCTACTCTCTCCTCAAAAATATTAGCTAAGCTCTTCAGCCAAACGCTCTAATACTTTCTCTGTGAAAATAGAGCCAAAGTCCATGCTCCGTGAGTACTTCATTTTGTTTGAAATTAGTTTTCTTTTCGAGGATTCCTTCCCTGCCATTTTTCGCTCTTCACAGAGAAAAACAGCCATGAAATATTTTCCAGCTAAGAGGCTAATTTCACACAAATATTCTTTCAATCTATTTTATAAATATCTCTTTTGCATTAATATTTTCATTACTCTGAATCTTGTGAGAGATATAAAGTAATGTTTTATTTTTCAGTAGAGTTTCTATTGCTTCATTAATATCTTTGTTATTTTCTGCATCTAACGCGCTGGTTGCCTCATCAAAAATAACAATGTTGACCTTTTTCAGCAGTGCCTGCGCGATACCTATTCTTTGTTTTTGACCACCAGAAAGAGACCGCCCACCTTCTCCTACAGTCTGATCTAACCCATTGGGAAGGTTTGCCACCAACTCATCCAAGTGAGTCAGTTTTAATACTTCTTCAACATCTTCTTTAGACGCAGTTAGACCATAAACCAAATTATCCGATAGGCCTCTGTTAAACAAAAAGACATCTTGAGAAACCATAGCAATTTGGCTTCTTAGGCTAGAAAGCTTGATATCTCGAATATCAACACTATCAATCAAAATTCGACCTTCTGTCACTTCCCAGAACCGAGGAATCAAGTTCACGAGAGTGGTTTTCCCTGCTCCAGACTCTCCTCGCAACGTGTATTTTTCACCCGGAGCGATATGCAAATTAAAGTTCTTTATCACAGGTTTATCAGTACCAGGATACTGGAAGGTGACGTTCTCGAAAACAATATCACCCTTCACTTCATTCAATTCAATCATGCCTTCGTCTTTTTCACGTTCAGTATCAATCAACGTAAAAATACTCTTAGTAGCTGCCTCGACCATCGCAAAAGTAGCATTGAGTCCTGCTAAATGCTGAATTGGTGCTTTAATCAACAGCATTGCGGAAAGGAACGTGATAAAGTCCCCGAATGACAAACGCCCTTGCTGAGCCTCTAAGAGCGCAACAGCCACCACGAAAGCAATAGCTACCATCACTAATAATTGTGAAGTGGGTGTCCCAATGCTTTGCATCTGAATCGTTTTCAAACTCAGACGGCGAATTCGATGGTTAATCTTGTCGAAATGAGCGTTTTCAGTCTCATAGGCTTGGCTAATCTTGACTACGCGCTCAGCTTCATAGGCTTCTTGTACCTTGGAAACCATTCGGCCCACCTGCTCCTGGCTCTCACTAGTGATACGACGTACGCGCTTGGAAACAAGGCGCATGACATAAGCAAGAACTGGAGCAACTAAACAAGTGACAAGAGTCAGCTGCCAGTTGTACCAAAAGAGCACTCCCATCAGGGCAATCACTTGCACCACATCTCGCACCAACACAATCACAGACTGCGCGGCGCCACCCAATGCCAGAGACGCCTCGCTTACAAACTTCGCGGAAATGGTCCCTGTGGGATGCTTTAAGTACTCACTTTCGGGCCAGTGAAGCATGGAGTCAAACATCTCCATACGGATGCCTTTGAGCACACGCTGACTGATGCGCGTCATCAGGTAAGAACTCAACACCGAGGAAATAGCGTAGAGCAACGTCACGCCAATCAAAGCAAGAGGAGCTCCATAAACCACCCAAGCTTCCTTTTCATAAAAGCCAATGTCCGTCAACTGACCAAGTAAAGTCGCCGTCAAGGAGGATGTGCTCGCTGACATGACCATGAACACCATAGCCACTGTCAAAGTTACCTTGTAATTCAAGAAATACGCATAGAGACGTCGCAAGCTCGGGTCGATGCGGTTTAATAACTTTCTCATGCCGCACCCCCTTCTTCACCTGTCAATAGAGGTTGTTGCAGGCGGTAGAGATGCGCAAAGAGACCGTTAGCTTCGAGAAGAGCCTGACGAGATCCCATTTCTTTAATACGTCCATTCTCCATAGCTACAATGAGATTAGCGTGCTCAATCGTGCTGAAGCGGTGGGCCACGATGATCGTGGTGCGCCCTTTCATCAGCTCTTTTAGCGCTTCTTTGATATTTTCTTCATTTCCTCGGTCGAGCGCGCTGGTTGGTTCATCCAAGATGAGGATGGGCGAATTCTTCAAAAACGCGCGAGCAATTGAGAGACGCTGCTTCTGACCACCAGACAAGCGAGAGCCCGCTTCACCGACTTGCGTTTCCAATCCTTCTGGAAGCGAAGAAATAAAGTCTTCAATAGAAGCAGCTTTGACCGCCTTTTGGATATCTTCATCGGTAGCGTTTTCCACTCCGTAAGTCAAGTTATTGCGGATGGTATCGTCAAACAAACGCACATCTTGAGAGACGATGGCAATCGCCTTGCGGAGCGATTCCAACTTCACGTTTTGAATATCCTTGCCATCGATTTCGATACGGCCAGCAGAGGGATTCCAGAAGCGAGGTAATAGATTAATAAGCGAGGTTTTCCCTGCGCCAGACAATCCAACAACAGCTACGCAGTCGCCAGGATTAATGGTGAGATTAAAGTCTTGGACAGCATCAATATCTTTGCTTGGATAACGTAAAGAAACCTGCTCAAATCGGATTGCTCCATGGCAAGTCTCTAATTCTTCTACGCCATTATCTTCCTCAAGCGTTTCATCGAGCGTGGAGAACAAACTTTCGCAAGCAATGCCAACCATCACAAAACCCGCATTCACCTCAGAGAGGTTACGTAGAGGAGGCATCAAAAGAAGCAAAGCAGCCAAAAAAGTAACAAACTCACCAAGCGTCAACAGACCCATGTGCGTCTGATACATAGCAAATGCCAGTACGCCCGCTACTGCAATCATGCAAACGAGCTGGGCTAAAGGTACTGAAGCCGCTGTCACTTTGGACATACTAACCATAACCCGTTCAACGTCATCATTGATGTTCTGATAGGTTGCCGTTTCTTGTTCGTACGTATTGGAAAGCTTGACAACACGATGACCTTGATACACAACGTTGACATGAACAAGCAATGAGGCGATCGACTCTTGACAAGAAGCCATCACTTTTTTCATTCGAGTCGAAATACCACGCAAAAGCAACCAAATGAGAGGAGTCATGACGAGGCTCACAATCGCCAACTGCCAGTTGTGCCACACAAGAATGCCCACTAGCGCAATAACTTGGCAAGTATCGCGCACAAGGGTGATACAGGATTTCGTAGCGCTCGATAGTGCCACATTAGCTTCCAGTACAAACTTAGAAGCAATCATGGCACTAGCGTTGTGGGCATAGGTCGCCGCCGGCCAGTGAAGAACGTTATTAAACATCTGCTTGCGCAATGTGTAGAGGATGTTCTGACTCACCTTTCCTAAAAGGTAGTTACTCAAGAACATACTCCCACCGTGGCAGATCGCAACCAAAATGAGACCAATTGGCGCAGCCAATACAACCCAAGCTGCTTGCTGATAAAACCCCAAATCGGTCAATTTACCGAGCAATGTTGCAATCAACGACGACGAAGCCCCTGCGATCACCATGCAGAGCACTGCGCCCGCCACGAGCCATTTATAAGGCACGATGTAGCGAACGAGTCGTTTGATCCCGGGGTTCAATAAAGGAAATTCCATCTTTTGCTAAATACCCTTTGCCAGTCGCCTCCCGCGTCTTTCTTCTCCTGAAAAAACGCTTTTCGTCTGGCTTAAAGGACAATTCTTTTCAATAAAAAAATTGCATCATTCACGTTCGGAGGCTTCTCCTAGCCTATCTCATGAGACAAAGACGAAACGCAAGCTTTTGTGTCAGTGTCTTTTTCGGGTGAACAATGCAAAAAAAATCGTTCTTATTGTAGTCTATTTTCCCTAGGGTTTATCCCAAATTTAGGGGGTGGACTTCACTTTCTTCAAGGAAAGCTCAAAAAGCTTGATTTAGTAGGACTTTCTGTTTGATTTTGATACGATTTTAAGCTAGACAACGGCGCGTTTCTTGATCTTCTTGAGAACCTTTCTCAAAAAGCATCCTTGTCACTTTGTCAGGAGGAGAGAAAAAAGAAAAAATCGCAAAAGAAAAAAATGCCAAAACGGGTCGCTGTCGCATCTCACAGACAACAGCAACCCGTCCTGGCAGAGGTAGATTTCGCTACCCATAAAGCGAACGACCAACCGTCTCACGATCACCTCGGAGTCAGTTGGTCGATTCTTCCTGGCCTAACCATCTCAGGCCATGGGTCGAGTAGTTGTTGGTCATCAGCGGGGGGCACGCTTAGGTCTCTATGGCACATGCCGCCGAAGTTTCTCACCCTCCTGTGCTAACCATCCACAAAGAGTGAGCTCTAACTACTCTGAGGTTCTCGCGCAGATACTTAGTCATGGTTTCAGAGAAACCTACCCGCGCGGGTCTACTTCGTTGGGAAGCAGCTTTTAAGCACTTCAATCAAAGACACTGCCAAAACGTTAGGCAACAAAAAAAACAACGAGAAATTTTCACTTCCCGTTGCCCAAAATCCTAATCCTTTCAGCTAATGTCTGAGAAGTTGGCTGAAGTTTAGCACTCTTTATGGCACTTTTTGTCAGCTTTTTGCACTATCAGCCAAAAACTAGGGAAATCCCTAGTAATTATTTCGCTTCTTTAGCGCCTTTTTGAGAACGATTCGCAGTTTCTACCAAAAAACGCCCAAAACTATTCAAGCGTTCCTGGCGACGAGCGATGAGTTCTTCACGACTGAGTTTTGTCAGCTTACGAAGTTCGTCCGTCATTGCTTTTTTGAGATTAATGCTCATCAGCTGCCAATCACGGTGCGCCCCACCTAAGGGTTCGGTAATCACACGGTCGACTAACCCCAATTCCTTTAAGCGATCTGCCGTGAGCCCCAAGGCTTCTGCAGCGCGTGGTGCTTCAGAAGCGGACTTCCAAAGAATGGAGGCGCAGCCTTCTGGGCTAATGACAGAGTAAGTCGCATATTGGAGCATGAGCATCGTGTCTGACACCCCAATCGCAAGTGCCCCACCCGAGCCCCCTTCACCAATGACGCAAGAGAGAATCGGGACAGAGAGTTCTGCCATCTTGTAGATATTGTGGCCAATGGCTTCAGACTGTCCACGCTCTTCTGCATCAATCCCAGGATATGCGCCTGGGGTGTCGATCAAGGTCACGACAGGCAACCCAAACTTTTCTGCCATTTCCATCAGGCGCAACGCTTTGCGGTAGCCTTCTGGGCGCGCCATCCCAAAGTTGCGCTCTGTACGTTCTTTGAGCGTACGCCCCTTTTGGTGTCCAATCACCACCACATTCATGTTGGCTAAGCGAGCCAAACCGCCTACGATCGCCTTGTCGTCTGCAAAGGCATGGTCCCCGTGGAGTTCATGGAAATCGGTAAAAATCGACTCAATATAGTCCAAGGTATAAGGACGATTAGGGTGGCGAGCGACTTGCGAAATCTGCCAAGGCGTCAAGTCTGCGTAGACCTTTTTGACGAGTTGCGTCGCTTTTTTCTGCAGCTGCTGAATTTCTTTATCCACCGAGACACGCTGTTCATGGTCAGCCGTGGATTCTTCTAATTCACGCAACTCCGCAATCTTTCCCTCAAGGGCTTCAATATCGCTTTCAAACTCTAAAAAGACATTTTTTGCCATAGCAAAACTACTCTTTCCTTTAATTCAAATTTTTAAAGACGACGCCAGGTCGTGCCCTGCGGGGTATCAAGGAGTTCAATCCCCTCGGCCGTTAACTGTGCGCGAATTTCATCGGCACGCGCAAAGTTCTTGGCCTTTTTGGCTTCCGCTCGCTCAGCAATCAACGCATCAATACGCGCTTCTTCGGCATCATCTGCCCCACCCTTTAAGAAATCAGCCGGGTCACGCGTCAAAAGATTCAAGACGCCACCCAAGCCCTTTAATTGACGAGCAAGGGCCGGGTCCTTCGTGCGATTAATTTCCGTTGCCAATTCAAAAAGGACGGAAACTGCCTGTGGCGTATTAAAGTCATCATCCATTGCGGCTTTAAAGCGCTTGGCATAGTCTTCTGACCAGTCCACCCCGCCTTCTGCAACGGCAACGCCTTCAAGAGCCCCATAAAGACGCACAAGACCCTTCTGGGCTTCTTCAATCAAAACAGGCGAGAAAGAAATCGGGGAGCGATAGTGGCTACGCAACAAGAAGAAGCGAAGCACTTCTGCGCCGTTGCCTTCCCCATAGGTTTTGTTGGTGTCGTCTAACGCATCACGAATGGTCCAGAAGTTCCCTAAGGACTTGGACATCTTTTCTTCGTGACCGTCTTTATCGCGTACACGTAAGGGACCAGAATGCATCCACACGCGAGCAAAGGTTTTGCCTGTTGCGCCTTCTGACTGCGCAATTTCATTTTCGTGGTGCGGGAAGACTAAGTCTGGGCCACCCCCGTGAATATCAAATGTGTCCCCTAAGAGTTTCGTGGACATCGCCGAGCATTCAATATGCCAGCCTGGACGCCCCTTACCCCACTTCGAGTCCCACTGCGGCTCCTCTGGTTTAGCACTCTTCCAGAGCACAAAGTCAAGAGGATCGCGCTTACCCGTGTTCACATCGACGCGAGCGCCACTTTGCAGGTCGTCCAGCGACTTCCCTGAGAGTTTTCCATAGGGAGCGAATTTACGCACCGCAAAGTCCACGTCCCCGTCGGTTCCCTGATAAGCCAAGCCTTTTTCTTCTAAGACTTCAACGAGCTTAAGCATTTCAGGAATGAATTCCGTCGCACGTGGCTCCATCGTTGGGGCTAAGCACCCCAGCGCCTTCATGTCTTCTTGCATGGCGCGAGTGAATTCTTCCGTTAAGGCATCAATCGAAACGTTGCGTTCTGCGGCACGACGAATAATCTTATCGTCCACGTCCGTGACATTACGCACAAAGGTCACTTTGAGGCCACTTGCTTCCATCCAACGGCGAATCACGTCAAAGGCGACAAACGTGCGACCGTGTCCAATATGACAGTAGTCATAGACCGTCACCCCGCAGACGTACATCTTTACGTGTCCAGGTTCTAAGGGTTCAAAGGGTTGTTGTTCACCAGTTAATGTCGAATAAATCGAAAGCGACATGACCTTAGGTTTCCTTCTTGGGTTTTGTTTCACTAAATTTGAAAAAGAGGCGCGAGCAGCATGAGAGGCACTTTCTTCATCGAAAGCCGTTTCCTCCCCTTTTCTCTTTCCTAAAAAAGAAGAGCGAAGCGCAGGCGCTATTCTCCCATTTTCGCCGATTTACACTCGTGTTGAGAAGCGTAAAAAGGCGTAAAACGCGCAAACGCTCTTCTCAGGAGTCAATCGAAATCGAGCACAATCGGCTACAATGCATTGCAAAAGTGTCTCACAGTATACCGAAGGCGAGCGCCTTTAGGCAGAAGTTTCGTTCAGCCAAATGGACGAGAAGGCGAAGTGTTTGCACTAGCGCGCCTCATTTTCGCTTCTTTTTCTTCGATACTTTTGCCTCAATCGAGGTGTTCTACACTCAAGATCCTCTAAGGCTCTTGCGCCACACTTGAGACACACTTTTTTTTCGTGAATCGATTTTTTATTGGATTAGCGTGAGTTATGATGCCCGCCCGACTTTCTTCTTCACTCACTGCCCTCAGTTTAGGGCTTTGTCTTGCTTTCTCTTTTGCCGCCCCCTCAACGGCTTTGGCCGTCACTAAGGGCGATGTGAGTAAAAATACCATCGCCCAAGTGAACCCCCTCCTTCAAGGGTTGAAACCCTCGGATGTACCAGGGCGAGTCGAGAGCCTTTTGACGGGTGGTCGCAACGCTGAAGCCCTTGCCCTGGCAGATGCTGGGCTGGAGCAAAATAGCACTAACTTGAAACTACGCTTTATGCGCACAGTGGCGCTTGAGCGCTTGGATCGTGTGGATGAAGCGATCAGTGAACTTCGTCGCATGACCGCAGACTTCCCAGAAGTGCCAGAACCCTATAACAACTTAGCAGTGATCCTTGCGCAAAAGGGTGAGCTCGATGAAGCCGAAGGCTACTTAAAGAAAGTGCTCTCCATTTCGCCTGACTTTGCGATTGCTCGCAAGAATTTGGGCGATGTGTACCTCACACGCGCACTGGAAAACTACGAAGTTGCCGCCAAAGCGATTAAAAACAATCGTGAATTGAATGCTCGCTTAGCCACGCTTGAAAAGTGGTTTGGTCACGATGAAGAGGCTGCCGCTTTAAAGGCGCGTGAAAGTGAGCAAAAGGCTGCGACAGAGGAGGCCTTGAAAGCGAAGAAAGCCGCTGAAGGTGAGCGCCTTAATTTTTCGTCTGAATTTGATACCGCAACGCCACACTCGACAACGTTGCGCTAATTGAGACCTGATTTCTCATTTTGTTTTCTGTTTTTTGTGTTTTTTTATTTAAGGAAGGATTTTTCCCATTATGACTTCTTCTCTTACTAAGTCTTTGACTGCTCTTATGGCCTCTGCTCTCTTCATGGGGAGCGCCTATGCTGCTGCGCCTCGTGTGGAATTTACTACAACGGAAGGTCCCATCGTGGTGCAGTTGAATCCGGACCGTGCCCCGCAGACAGTGAAAAACTTCCTTCAGTATGTGAACGATGGCTTTTACAAGGGAACGATTTTCCACCGTGTGATTGGCACTTTCATGATTCAGGGTGGTGGCTTCACAGAAGACTTAACGCAAAAGCAAACCCGCGCCCCGATTCCTCTCGAAGCGCGCAATGGTCTTCGTAACGACAAGTACACGATCGCCATGGCTCGCACGGGTTACCCCCACTCCGCTACAAGTCAATTCTTTATTAACGTTGCTGATAACGACTTCTTAAACGCTGATCGCGCTTCGGATGGTTACGGCTACGCCGTCTTTGGTCAGGTGATGAGTGGGACCGACACGGTCGACAAGATTGCTGAAGTGGAAACGACTTCCAAAAAAGGCATGAATGATGTGCCTGTGAAGCCTGTGGTGATTTTGGACGCTAAAGTACTTCCCTAAGTCTTAGCCTCTTAGCTCTAGAGATACTGGAAACGAGTGAAGTGATGGAAAGACTCCTTCACTCGTTTTCCTTTCTCGCAGAGAGAAAGTGCGCTGAACGCCTCCTCCTACTCTCTGCTTAACCCACTCTTCTCCCCCACCTTCTCTCACACTTTTTCCGTGAAGAAAAGAATTTTTGCCTCCCCAAAGCACTCCATTTTGTGCCACAATGTACGGCACACTTTTGAAGTCATGGCAAGGGTGAAGGATGGGTGACGAGAGACAAGCACCATCCAAGCTCTTTTGCCAAGAGAAAACTAAGTGACTTTTTTTCTTTTGATAAGTTAAAGGAAACCACCCCATGATTCGTTTGACAACCAACAAAGGCATTATCGATATCGAACTCGATCACGACAACGCCCCCGCTACCAGTGCTAACTTTGAACGTTATGTTCGTGAAGGCTTCTATGACGGCGTGATTTTCCATCGCGTCATCAAAGGCTTCATGATTCAGGGCGGTGGCTTCTTGCCGGGCTTGAAAGAAAAAGAAACCCATGAACCGATCGAAAACGAAGCTCAGAACGGCTTGAAGAACGACAAGTACACGATCGCCATGGCTCGTACGAGCGATCCGCACTCTGCTACCGCTCAGTTCTTCATCAACGTGAACGACAACAACTTCTTGAACCACACTTCTCCCTCCGCTCAGGGTTGGGGCTACGCGGTCTTTGGCCGTGTGGTGGCTGGTCAGGATGTCGTTGATACGATCGCTGTTGTCCCGACCGAATCTCGCTCCTGGTACCACGATGTGCCACGCGAAGACGTTGTGATTGAAAAAGCTGAAATCATCGACTAAAATACCTGACATCTGCCTCACACAGATGATTTTGAGCACGGGATGTCTTTCTCCCGTGCTCTTTTTTTCGCCCTCGCGTCCGCTTTGAGCAATTGTGCTCAAAATGTTAATGCCACTCACAGCACCACACCAAATCGCTTAAACTGTTAGCTTTAGAGGGGTGTGGACACAAGAGTCCCCCTTCACCTGAATTCATCTCACTACTGATGACTGACGACATTCCGACTGGTTGATATCGATATGGCTGACTTTCAAGTTCCTGCGCTTTCTGCCCTCTCTCACGTGCCTCCGCTCTCCAACCCGATTGTGATTGCAGACTTGCATTTGGATGTGCATAAACCCAAAACGATTATGGGTTTCTTGCGCTTTATGAAAAATATCGCCCGTCGTTATGCTGAGCTTGTCATCATTGGGGACTTGTTTGACCAGTGGGTGGGAGATGATGCCAATGATGCGGACGATTTGATCGCCGCAGAATTAACGCTTCACACCTCCACGGGTCGCCGTGTGCTTATCATGCGAGGAGAGTCCGATATTCTCTTGGGTCACTCCTTTGCACAAAAGTGTGGTGCAGAGTTAATTGATGACCCGATTGTCATTGATGTCGCAAACCGCCCCATTCTCTTTAGCCATGGAGACCTCTGGTGCACGGGAAACTATGCCCTGCAGATGATGCGCAACAAGATTCGTGAGCCCGATTGGCAGCGCGAAATCCTTCGCCACTCCCCAGACGATCGTCGTGAAATCATTGCGCACCTCTATGAGCTCTGTGTGAAAGAAGCGGAAATGGCGGGATTGCCCATTGGTGATGAGCGTATTAGCGAGCGTGCAATTGCTGAGGCAGCGCGCTCCATGGCCGTGGATGTGGTGATTCATGCACACACGATGCACCCTGGCGCTCGTGTCAATGGTCTCATTGAACGCTGGGTGGTGCCTAATTGGGATCTTGATAACCCCAACGAAGGTTCTGCTCGAAGTGGTTATATCTCCTTTAGAGAAAATGGCACACCACAGATCCAGATGATCTAAAAACTAAGCAAATTCAAAAATCGGGCTTTCCTACGCATGGAAGAGCCCGATTTCTTTTGCCTCAATGCATTTTTTCAGCGAACTCAACCTCTAATAGTCTTCTGCTTCCAAGAGTTCTGCCGGGATTTCGCCTAAAAAGGGCGAAGCGCTTCGTCTTGGGTAGGCGCTCATCTCTGCGCGATACGCACTCATTGCGAGCGAGAGCTTCTCTTTAGCGCGCGTCATGGCCACGTACATTAAGCGGCGCTCTTCTTCTAAGCCACCGCACTTGGGATCGTGCAGCGCCCCATAGTGTGGGAAGAGTCCATATTCTGCCCCCACAATGTAGACCACTTTAAATTCCAACCCCTTTGCCGCATGAACCGACATCAATTGCACGGCTTTTAAGGGGTTTTCTTCCTGCGCTTTTTTCACACTTCCCCTTTTCGCTAGCGTCTTGGCAAGTTTTGTCGCCTCTCGTTGATCTTCGCTCACGAGCGCCACATAGTCCATAAAAGTGGCTAAGGAAGAGGCGGTATCCTCGTTTCCCTCAAAGGCCGAATCGGTAAGCGAGAGCCCTTCTTTCTCGACAAAACTCTCCGCAAAGTCAGTGAGTGCATTGAGTGTCATCAACGCCTCTTCCCGTCCAATATCTTTGTAGTAGTCAGCTAGCCCCGAGCCCAAAATCGTGAGCGCTACCACATCTGGTAAAGGAAGTTTTCTTGCTTCATAGCGAATGGCTTTCAGAAGTGCTCTCATCGAGAGGAGCATTTCGTCGGCATAAGGACTCTCCGAATAGTCTTGACCTCCCAGTGCTTCCCAGAGCGTCACGCCTTCACGCTTGGCAAACGCTTTTAGCGACTCAATCGCTTCTTCACTCACAGCGCGCTCAGGCGCGTTCGCCACACGCAAGACGTCCATATCGTGTGGATCCTCGAGCAGGAGTGCAAGGTAGGAGAGTAGCGTTTTAATCTCCGCACGTTGAAAGTAAAGCGGCCCACCGTTTACTAATAGCGGAATATGTCGGCGACGAAATGCCATTTCAAAGGGAGAAGAGAGCGCATTGACGCGGTAGAGAATGGCAATTTCTTCAGCTGGGACGCCATTTTCTAATTGCGCTTCCACATCATGCGCCACCCAATCAGCTTCCGCTCGGGAGTCTTCTTTCATCACCAAGCGAATTGCCGCACTGCGAGAAGGTGGACGCGCCTCTGCTACGCGAAGCGTCTTTCCTAAGCGCTCTTTATTGTGGGCGATCACCGCGTTCGCTGCTGCCAGAATCGTCGCGCTTGAGCGATAGTTTTCTTCCAAGCGAATGGGCGCAATGGGCGTTGCCCTATCTTCGGCAAAGTCCGTCAGCATTGCCGAGAGCAATTCAACCTTTGCACCACGGAAGGCATAAATCGATTGATCATCGTCACCCACCGCAAAAAGCGCTGGGGCTTTCGTTTTTGGTTTCGCCTTCGTTTGTGTTTTTGCGCTATCGGCTTTCCCCGCCCCACAAAGAAGCGTCAACCAGCGGTACTGCATCGCATTGATGTCTTGAAATTCGTCGACCAAAATATGCGCAAAGCGCCTCTGATAGGCCTTCAAGATTTTGGGATGGGTTTCAAAGAGTTCCACCACACGGAGAATTAATTCCGCAAAGTCCACGACGGCCATTTCCTCAGTGCGCGCTTCGTAGGCTTTGTAGAGCGAAACATATCGCTCAAGTACACTCGCGGGCACGGGTTTGGATGACCATTTCTCTAGTGGCAAGGGCGCGTCTTTGGCGCGCACGCCCTCTTCTTTATGCCAGTTGATGAAAGTGAGGACGTCTGAGGGCTTAATCGCGAGAAGCCCTTCATAGTCGTCCATTTGAGAGAGCTCTCGCTGCGAAACTCCGTTAGAGTTTTCCTCTCCTTCTTCGCTTTCTCCTTCGAGGAGCTCTGTGATAAGCGCTAGCGCTTCTTTTGCATCCAAAATGCGATAGTGCGCTGGGAGTCCAGCTTCTTTGGCATAAGCGCGCAACATTCGGTGGCAAATCCCATGAAAGGTGCCCACCCAAAGAGAAGAAAATAGATTACTCGCCTCTTCTGAGAGCGTCACTTTTACTCGCTCACGCAATTCTTGCGCTGCCTTATTCGTGAAGGTCACGGCCATCAGGGAAGTAAGTGGCGTCCCAGCGGCCACGAGTGCTGCCAAGCGCATCGTCAGTACACGCGTTTTCCCAGTGCCCGCGCCCGCTAAAATGAGCTGGTGCCCAGGAGGTGCCATCACCGCTTCTCGCTGCGCGGCGTTAAGTCCCGAGAAGTCGAGCGAAATTGCCTTCTTCTCTTTGGTTTTTGTCTTTGCCTTTGTCTCTCCCTTCACTTCTTCCTTCCCTTCTGCCATGGCGTCTTTATCTCACAAAAATCGATCGAAGTTTTTCTAGTGTATCAATCATTGATCTAAAAAGAAACTCCGTCTGGAGAGTTTTCTCGCCGTTACTCAAAAAACACGTTTTCTTTCCCTACGCTCTCCCATTCGATATTAGGGATTTCCCTAGATTTTGAAGAACCACACCACTCTCTTCACCCCCAAAACATCCTGCTTTTTCTTCAATGAGAATCCTTCTCAAATGCTTCTCCTGACTAGCCTCGCGTCCCTTCCCCTTACCTTCTTTTTTCCCTTCTGCGAGAAGGAGTCTTAACTTTTCCTCAAGTCGCGCTTAAAAAAATCTCACGACAGCGCTTTTCTAAAATCGGCATACTCTCTTCCATCCTAATGGCGTAGTTCTAGCGTCTTAGTTAACTAGCCTTCTCTTTTTAATGTTGATGAAAACTTTACGGAGACAAACTTCATCATGAAAAAACTCGTTCTTGCCTTGGCACTTTCTTCTGCCATTAATGTTTATGCCGCTAACGTTCAGACGGACGTCGTCGTGATTGGTTCTGGTGGCGCTGGTCTTTCCTCCGCTGTCACGCTTCACGATTTGGGCGACAAAGTGATCGTTTTGGAAAAAATGAACATTGTGGGCGGTAACACCAACCGTGCCGAAGGCGGTATCAACGCTGCTGAAACCCCGCAGCAGAAAAAGGCTGGTATTCCTGATACGGTCGATCAGTTCTTCTCTGACACGATGAAGGGCGGTCACGATATCAATGACGCTCGCCTCGTTCGTACGATGACGACGCACGCCAAGGATTCCATCGCTTGGTTAGAGAGCCTCGGCGCAGACTTGAGCGTGGTGGGTCGCGCTGGTGGCGCTAAATATAACCGTGCTCACCGTCCTTCTGACGGTTCTGCCGTGGGCCCGATGATCATGAAGACGCTCTACAAGGCTGCTCAGGATCGTAAGCTCGACATCCGCAAAGGTACGCAGGCTCTTGACCTTGTGAAGAACAAGGCTGGCGCTGTGGTGGGCGTGAAAGTGAAGAGCAAGGACGGCAAGGTCTACACGATCGACTCCAAGGCTGTGGTGCTCGCCACTGGTGGCTTTGGTGCCAACCAAGATATGGTTGTGAAGTACAAACCGATGCTTAAGGGCTACGCCACGACGAACCACTCTGGTGCTACGGGCGACGGCATTCTCTTAGCCCAACGCGCTGGTGCTGGCTTAGTCGATATGGACCAGATCCAGGCTCACCCGACGGCCACGCCTGACGGTATCCTCATTTCGGAAAGTGTGCGCGGTGACGGTGCTGTGCTCGTTAACAAAGAAGGTAAGCGCTTCACGAACGAACTTTTGACGCGTGACGTTGTCTCGGCCAACGAATTGAAGCAGCCTGGTCGCTTTGCTTGGATCGTTTGGGACGCTGAAACCTCGAAGACTGCTAAGGTCATTCGCGAATATATCAAAATGGGTCTTGCCGTTTCCGCTGACAACTACGCTGACCTCGCCAAGAAGATGGACGTTCCTGCTGATGCCCTCGTTGCCACGATGAAGCGCTACACCGAAATGCAAAAGGCTGGTAAGGACGAAGACTTCGGTCGCGCCAATATGCCTCAGGCTTTGGTGACCGCGCCGTTCTACGCTGTGAAGGTTCAGCCTGCTGTTCACCACACGATGGGTGGTGTGCATATCGACACCAAGGCTGAAGTGATCGACACCAAGGGCAAAGTCATTCCTGGCCTCTACGCTGCGGGTGAAGTCACGGGTGGTGTGCACGGTGGTAACCGCTTAGGCGCTAACGCTCAGGCTGACATCATCACCTTTGGCCGTATCTCAGGCCAGAGCGCAAGCGAATACATCAAAACGTTGAAGTAATCCTCGCGACGATTTTCGTCTCCTAGAAGGAAGAGGTGCTCGAGTTGACTGAGCAACCTCTTCCCTCACCCTCTCCGTCTTCGCTCGTCACTTTTTCTCGCGTGTTCTTTCTTTCCTTCCCAAACAAAAAGAAAATTCCTCCACGCAAGAATGGTGACGAGCGTTGCTTTTTCCTCTTCCGCCTTTCCCTTTTCCCTTAAAAGAGCTAAGCCATTTTCAAGCTACTGAGTGCTTTTGTGCTAATCTTGTGAATCCTGCGAGAAAATCTTTTTTCGCGCACCAATCAAAAATTCATTTTTCAATACGTCATTTTTTCTTAGCACACCCTCCTGTGTTCTGATTCGAGACTCATCCTATGACGCCTTTATCTCTTAAAGCACGATGTCTGATCGGGCTCACGCTCTTTAGTATGTTCTTTGGGGCTGGGAACTTGATTTTCCCGCCTTACTTAGGTTTCTTAGCTGGGGAATCCACCTGGCACGCTATGGCAGGCTTTGCCGTTACCGCCATTGCCTTCCCTGTTTTGGGTGTTATGGCTGTGGCGCGCTCTGGGGGGCTCGAAACGCTCGGGAACCGCGTTCATCCGATTTTCTCTGCCATCTTTACGCTTTTGGTTTACCTCTCGATTGGTCCCTGCTTAGCCATTCCTCGTACGGCGAGCACCTCCTTTGAAATGGTCGTGAATCCGCTCTTTATGGGCGAAAATGCCTTAACGGGCACGGTGATGGGCTTAGACTATAGCGTCGTCGCGCAGGCCATTTACTCCGTGGGCTTTTTTATCCTCGCGGGGCTCATTGCGCTTAACCCCGAAAAATTGACGCAGCGCTTGGGGAAAATCTTGGCTCCAATGCTCTTAACCTTGATTGCGCTCCTCTTTTTCTCCACGCTCTTTAACCCCTTGGCTCCTCAACTCGTTGCTGTGCAGGACCCCTATAAGACCTCGGCCTTCTTCCGTGGTTTTATTGAGGGCTATCAGACGATGGATACGCTTGCAGCCTTGAACTTTGGTCTCATTATCGCCATGAACATTCGCGCTTTTGGCGTCTCTAATGAAAATGGTGTCGTCTCTGAAACCATGAAGGCTGGCGTCATCGCTGGGGTGCTCTTTATCATTGTGTATTCTGCGCTTGCTTGGGTGGGGGCTCAGAGTGGTGCGGCGGGCTTTACTGCGGCAAACGGCGCTCAGACGTTAAGCGACCTCGCTAAAGTGCAGTTTGGTCCCTTGGGCGTGATTATTCTGGGTGCCTGCTTCTTTATTGCGTGTTTAAATACCTGCGTGGGCCTACTCTCTTGCTGCTCCAATTACTTCAAAGGGATTTTGCCTTTCTTAGGCTACAAGGGCTGGCTCTTAGTCTTCGTGTTAACGAGCGTGGTTATTTCTAACGCCGGTCTCACGATGATTTTGAAGCTCTCCATTCCGGTCTTGGTTGCTATTTACCCGATTTCGATCGTCTTGATCGTCTTGGCCTTGGCTCACCACTGGATTGAAAAGTTCCCAGCGATCTACCCCTCTGCCATTTTGCTCACGGGGATTACGAGTGTGGCGGATGCCTTGAAAATGAGTGGTCTCTCTGTTGAGGCGCTCGACCACGCGCTTGAAATGCTCCCCTTCTCCAGCATTGGTCTTGAATGGGTGGTGCCAGCGATTGTTGGGATTGCGTTGGGCTTTTTTATGCCACGCACGCCAGCCAAAGCTGCCTAAACTAGGCTATTTAAAAGCAAAAAAATAGGCGAAGAGATTTTGAGTGGTCTCTTCGCCATTTTTTTCTCTTTTTAAGAGGCTCTCTTTTCAAAGATGAGCTTAAAAGCGTTTTCACTCGCTTCGAGCTTCATCTCTGGGAGCCCTTCTCGAGCTAGTGCGGCTCGTATTCGCGCAAACCCAATCCCTTTATTTGGCGACACGGTTTCGCCCCAAAAAGGCGTATAGGAGAGGAGTTTAACAAGATGGGGGTTTCTCGCCGCAGAAAGTCCTTCTTCTAAAGCGTCAAGAGTCACTGGACCGTAGAGACCGCCTGGATTCTCGATTTCTAGTCGATCAGAAAATATCGACACTTCCACAGGGCGGGAAGCGCATGGCGAATAATCGCGATGCGCTAAGGCATTCATTACCGCCTCACGCACGGCCTCTAGAGAATAGTCGGCGACGTCATATCGAAGACCATTTTCTTTCACAATAGCGCGCACGTTCATCGCGTTGCGCATCAGCGTTAAAACTTCAATCACTAAATCAGGAATCGTGCCACGCAATTCTTTTCTCAGAAAAAGCGCTTCTCCTGTCTTCTCTCGTCCTCGATAGCGGTTAACCGTGATGCCAAAGTGAGGAAGGCACTTTTCTGGCGCTCTTCCTGCGACTAAAAGAGCGGCAAGCGTGGGAACCAGTTTGTCGCCGAGCGGCGTGAGGATTCGCAACTTGTAAAGCAACGCCTCCTCTTCACCATCGGCAAATTGTTCTGGGCACGATTTTCGTGCCTCTTTGAGAATTTGAGCAAGCCTCTCGCCAGAGAGGTCATCCAACCCAGCATTTTCGATCGGTGTGAGGTCATAGGAATTGGTCTTTTTCTCATTTAGCAAAGGACATGCTTGTGCCTATTCTGGCACGCCCTTCTTAAAGGTCTCTTTTAGAGATAAATGCCCACCAGCACCGGACACACCACCACCGCAAACACAAAGGTAGAGGTCATCAAGGAAGAGATCGCAATATCGGTTTTGAGCCCATAGAGCGCACAGGCGAGGACGGAATTAATCGCCGTGGGACAAGCCGAGCAGATCACAAGCGTTGCGATCATCACTGGGTCATCCATCGTCACATAGCAGAAAAGCCACATCACGATGGGAAGGAGCACAAACTTCACGGGCAAAATGGGAATGGTCTTTTTCATTTCGCGCGCAGCGGCTTTAAAGTTCAAAAGTAGTCCCACCGGCAAGAAAGCAATCCAGGCGGAGACATGCACCATGGGGGCAAAGAGCGAGGTGAGTCATTCGGGCTGACGCACTTCATTAACTGACAGCACCACCACTAAAATCATTCCTAAGAGCGCCACCTGATTCCAGGTGAAAAAGAGCGAGAAGAAGTTCTGCTCTTGGTGCGGCACACGACGATTCTTGCAGCAGGTCTCAGGAATCGCTTCTGCGGCTTCTCGATACTTTTGGCAAAGCGGGAAATTAAAGAGAATGAGGATAACGTTGGCAATCGTTGCCAAAATCTGCACGTAAGAGAATCCTAGAGGCCCCAAAATCAAAAAGGAAATCACGCCACCCAAGGTCCCGATATTCCCCAGCATCCCCGCGGTCACGAGTGCGCCACGCTCCAGTGGATCGGGATTTTTGCGCGTCAAGTAACTCATCACCCAGAAAGGCACAAGCGTCATCACGATTGCGCCCACAGGCAGCATTAAGAGCTCTGCGGAAATCTTTAATTTCCAGAAGGCTAAAACGGAAAGGATCGTGAACATCACGCGGACATTGAATTTGATGACAAGGTCCACGCCCCTTTTCGAGATAAGATCGGCCTTATGCAAAATAAAGCCGATCCCAATGGGGACCAGCGTATCAAGCAAAATAACGCCAAAGCGAGCAATAAAGTCGTGCATAAGGTGATCGAAAGTTTGAGGGTGACGTAATTCTTTTCTGGAGGCTTTTTCTTTTCTCCTCCTTTCTTCCCCCTATTCTATGCTTAGGCGCTTCCCTCCCGCAATAAAAGAATGGTCCCACACAAGGCTCTAAGTAAAAAGTCTAAGGACTTTTGCATTTTTCCTCTCGCCTCTACACTTCTCCTTAGGCACTTTTCCCAACGAAAGTTGGATAGTGTCAGTGAGTGGAGAGATTTCCCCATTTCACGCCCCTCAGAGGCGATTTAAATAGGTAAAGTAAGTGAAAGTTCTTTGACGAAAGCCCCTTTTTCTTTTGCTTTCCCTAAAGACACTTCAAACGAATTTTCCTTTTTAATCCAAAGCCACGAATAGGAGGGCAAGCCACTTTCAACGCTTGCCGCACTTCGCTATGAAACGCTTTACCTTTAGCCAATGGAGCCCAGCAGAGACATACTAAATCTCTGGGATAGAACTATGATGAAATTTCTCGAAAATGTGAGCCACTTCTTTAGCAAATCTTTTGCCTTGTGGGTAGTCGTCTTTGCGATTCTAGGTTTCATTTTCCCCGAAATTTTCAAGCAGTTCGGTCCATGGATTCCGTACGGGCTAGGGGTCATTATGTTCGGTATGGGCTTGACGTTGTCGCCCGCCGACTTCCGTGAAGTATTCCGTCGTCCAAAAGACGTTTTCGTCGGGATTCTCGGTCAGTTCACCATCATGCCTTTTGGCGCATGGTTGGTCGTTAAAGCTTTTGACCTTCCCCCAGAAATCGCCGTAGGCTTGATCCTTTTGGGTTGCTGCCCAGGTGGGACGGCCTCTAATGTGGTGACGTTCCTTGCTCGTGGTGACGTGGCCCTCTCGGTGACGGTGACCTCCTGCACGACGCTCATGGCTCCTGTGATGACGCCAGCGCTCATGTACCTCTTAGCGTCCACGTGGCTTCAAATCGAACCCACCGCTATGGTGATGTCGATCGTGAAAATCATCTTGTTGCCTATCGTCGCTGGTGTGCTCATCAATTGCTTCTTCCACCGTCAGGTGCAAAGCGTTGTGGTGATGCTCCCTGCATTCTCCACCTTGGTGATCATGATCATTGCCGCCTCGATCGTGGCCGCCACGAAAACGCAACTCGTTTCTGCTGGCTTCTTGGTCTTCTGCGCCGTGGCAGTGCATAACGCTATCGGTATGGGTGCGGGTTACTTGATCGCTGTGATGACGGGTATGAACTACGCTAAAGCGAAGTGCCTTACCTTTGAAGTGGGTATGCAAAATTCTGGTTTAGGTGTGGCACTTGCTGGTCTTCACTTTGCCGCGAGCCCAATCACCGCGCTCCCCTGCGCTATCGCTGCCCTCTGGCACAATATCACGGGTCCGCTGATCGCCACCTACTTTGCCAGCCGCAAGGATGAGTCTGAAAAGAGCCCGCTCTTTGAACGCTCCAAAAAGCAGCATCCTGAAGCTGCCTAATTTGAGACGAGTTAGTTAACTTAAATGAGGCCATCTCAGAAGAGCGAGGTGGCCTTTTTCTTTGAGCTTTTCGTTAAAAAGAAAGAGAGAAAAAGGCACAAACACGCCCAAAACAGACCAAATTTGCCACTTGATAATCACTCTCATTAAACCTTCTTATCGCCTCTCGCACACGGGTTTACACTGAATTGACAAATTTTTCGCAACCTAGTATGTTAGGGTTGTTCCGCACTTATCGCGGTCTGCTTTTTCTTAAAGGTACCTCAATGTTTGATTTTTCGCTCTTCATTGATGTATTTTTCGTCGGTGTACTGCCGGCGTGTATCCTTTCCTACGGTCTTTGCCATTTTCTTTTCTCGCATTACGATGATCAATTGTCGCCCTCACTACTTTGGACGCTTGCCTTCATCGCGGTAACGTTGCTCTCCTCCGTTGCCTGTGCGCTACTGCACTTAGTTGTGGTGAGCTTTGCCGATGTGCACGGCGTCTCGCTTTTTCCGCCTTTGTTTCGGGCGGGCTTTTAGGCTTTTTCTGCATTGTGGTGGTCACGCCCATTCTCCTACTCATGCGCATGAAGCAAAAAGAGCGCGAAGAGCTAGAGAACGCCTAAAAAGCGCTTGATATCAGTTTCTCCCGTTGGCGTCCCGTCGTTTTTAAGGACGTCCGAAAAAAAACGAGTGGTGTTTTTTCAACATCACTCGTTTTGCTTATTGGTTTGCTGTTTTATTTTTAGGCGAGCTTCGCTTCGAGCTTCTCACCCTCTTCTAGTGAGAGCGCAGTGTAGTCGTGACGGTTGCGAACCATATAGGAGCCATCGCTAAAGCGATAGAGGACGGCCACATCTAAATGCACACCGGTTTCTTTGGCAAAGTCTTCAATCGCTTTCACATCCATTTCTGCTAAGCGCGCAGGCGACAAGCTCATCACGCTTTCAGAGAAAACGTTTAAGGGTTCAATCATCACTTCGGCTTCAAAGGCAGGCGTCACCGTACGGTGGGCCCTCCCAAAGAGCGTCACATCGGGTTTTTCGTGCATCACCATAGAGACCATGAGCGCTTCGGCAATCGTTCCCTTTTGCGCGTCAAAGGCTTCCATCAAAGCCGCGTTGGCGAGCTCTTCCTTACGGTAGTCCCAGTAGTCGCGACCCCAGCGAACGGGATCTTCCCCTCGCACTTCGATATATTCATCACGAGACCAGGGCGCAAAAAGGGGAGACTCCGCCGTCATATCCCCCATAAAGCCCCCGGCTTCTTCCCAGCCCTTTTTAAAGAGCTTTTGCACTTCGACGGTGAACTGTTCTGGGTTCACACGTTCAGGTTTGTCGCCCTTCAAGTTTTCGGCGGTCTTCTCAGCCGCTTCTTGCTTTAAGGCCTCCATGTTGTCTAAGAATTGGTCTCGTAAATCGGCCATTTGGGGTCTCCCTATATCGGAAATTCTTCTATCTTCGGTTGAGCGTGCGCATTTAGGTTCGCACCTCCCACTCAATCCTTTAATTATACGGGCTTCCTACCTCCGCTCAATCCTCCAGAGGCTTAACTCACCTATCCTCCAAAAGAGGTAGAAAAAGGATGGCTCAAAACCTCCTCGCTTTTTCCTTCACGCCTTTTTTGTCAGCGTTGGCAAATCTTCTGGCAGGAAATGCACGAAAAACCCGCCCGCCCCAAGTCCATTGCTTTTGGCGAGCGGCGCTCTCCTGCGCTAAACTTTCTTCTACCTAATGTTTTTATTTAAAGAGCACACCATGTTTGATACGCTTCTCACGGGACCCGACTTATCGGGCGACGTTCTCACGCGCTTTTCGGCGCTCCTTCCTGCGGACACACGCCGCCAAACGCGCGCTGGCGCAGTGCGCTTTGTCGGGATCGCTGAAGAATTGCGCCCTAGTGTTGACGCTTTTCTAGCCGAGCTCAACGCTTCTCAAGCCAAGGTTGACCTTCTCAGCGTCCCACACGACTTTTCCACCACCGACATTCATGTCATCACCTTTGATATGGATGGCACGCTCGTTGTCAACGAGTGTATCGACGATATGGCAAAACTGGGAGGCAAGGGAGAAGAAGTCGCAGCGCTCACCCATGCGGCCATGGCTGGGAAACTCTCCTTTGCCGAGAGTTTAGTGACGCGCGTAAGTGCCTTAAAAGGGCTCACCCCTGAAGTAGTCGAAGAAGCCGTGCGCACGATTGAATTGCAGCCTGGCGCAGAGCGCCTTCTCTCCTTTTGTCAGCGCGCTGGGATTAAAACCTATATCACCTCTGGGGGCTTTGTGGAATTCACCTCGCGCGTCGCAGAGTGGCTCGGCATGGATGGCGCAGTCTCCAATGAACTTGTGCACGATAAATATGGCGCACTGACGGGCGAAGTCGTGGGTCCTGCGGGTGGTGTCCTTTTTGATGCCGATGGGAAGCGCCGAGCGCTTGAAATCTTGACGCAACTTCACGGCACAACGCTTGAGCATGCTATGGCAGTGGGCGACGGGGCAAACGACGTGGAAATGCTCAAAGCCGTGCACTATGGTGTTGCCTACCACGCGAAAGCCCCGGCTGTCGCGGCGGCTAAGGGCCACGTGCACTATACGGGGCTCGATACCATTGCGCTTCTCTTTAGAGAAAGTTGGGGCTAAACTCCCGCAAACACCCCAAGCACAAAAAAAGCGTTCCAATGGTGTTGGAGCGCCTTTTCGCTTTTGAGATTTCTTTGTCGATTAAGGTTGCGCAGAACGCCCTTTTCGTGCGGGTAAGGGCGAAGCTTCCGCCTCTTCAATGATGCGTTCATTGCGACGTACACGTTCCAGCATCGCCAGACCATCGTCGCCTCGGAATTCCATCGCATTCCACTCTTGGTCTGCCATCATCGTGGCGACACACTTCTTAAAGACAAATTTCCCTTCTGGCGTTTTTTCCCAAATAAACTGCAGGATCCCTGCTCTGGGTTCTCGGCAACTAAAGAAAATAACGCCTGGTTCCATTTCTTCCCACACCTTGGTGGAGTCTTGGCAGCCTGTGTAGGCCTTAAAGAGCCCTGCGAGCGTCGTGGGACCAGTCGTAGCGCTTCCCACATCGGGGAGCGCCATCACAGCGTGCACATCTTCCGTAATCTTGGGTTCGGGTTCTGTGGGAACAGGGCCTGTTGCACAACCTGCGAGCACGAGGGAAGCGAGAAGAGAGAGCGAATAAAAAGAGAGCGTTTTTTTGTTAGAGGTCTTCATCTTGGAGGTCTTCCTCAAAAAGCATGGCTTGGAATTGGTTTGTTGGGTCTTTCGGGAGATGGCGCGTTTTTTCTTCACCGTGCCACTCCCCTTTGGCGTTAATTTTAGTCTTTTCGCGTTAGCCTAAACTTAACTATTTTTTCATCACCGCGTCGACCGCCGCAATCGCTGCGCGTCTAAAGCCTTTGCGCTCCAATGCGCTCACCCCTTGAATGGTGGTGCCGCCTGGGCTACAAACCGCATCCTTCATGACGCCTGGATGTGCCCCTGTGGCAAGCTGCAGTGCGCCAGTGCCAAGAATCATCTGCGAGGTGAGTTCATAAGCGGTCGCACGGGGGAGTCCCCATTTGACTGCCGCGTCTCCCAGCGCCTCAATAAAGAGTGCGGTAAAAGCTGGACCACAGCCAGAAATGACGCCTGCCACGCCTATTTTCTCTTGCGCTAAGAAAACCACACGCCCTAGGCTAGAAAGAAGCGCTGTCGCGCGTTTTTTCTCTGTGGCATTAAGCGACCCTTCTTCCGCTAAGAGGACACCTGCATTGACTGCAACTGGCGTATTGGGAAGAATCGCCAAGTGTGCGGTCTTCTTCTCTCCCGTTGCCTTTTGAAGCATTTCCGAGAGCATGGCATTGGTGACATTCACGGCCACCGAAATGACGAGTTTTCCTTTGAGCGCTTCCCCCATCTCGGCAATGACTTCGGCAACAAGATAAGGTTTCACTGCCACAACCACCACGTCCACCGCTTCTGCAAGCGCACGATTACTCGCGACTGGAGTGACGCCCAGTGCCTCGGCTGCCGTTTTGAGGACCTCTGCTCGGCGCGAGCTTGCAAAGAGTTCCACCCCCGCAGCTGCGCTCTTCCAGCCTTTGGCCATCGCTTGGGCCATGTTGCCAAAACCCACAAAGCCAATTTTTGGGGCGCTGGTCGTTTTCTTTTTGACTGCCATGTTTCTCCTCCTTTTGGAGAAAAGTCCTTGATTTCCAAATAGTAGCAAAAAGCGCGGCAAAAGGAAGAGCAAAAAAAGAAGACAAAAAAACACCGATCCCCCAGAGAAAAATTCCCGAGGAACTGGTGTCCGAGGATTGCCCCACGATGTCTAGCCTCATCGTGAGGATCTCCTCTTGGAAAGAACATTCGTTTGGGTTTAATTACGCAAGGTCGTCAAGCTCGTTTGCGACGTCTGCCCCCTTTTCTACCGCCTTCTCTGCGGGCGGCGTATATTTTGCGGGCACCTTACCCGTAGCCTTCAAAATCGTGCGTTCAGGTGCTCTCACGACCACAACCTCTTCTTCACGATCCGCGGCAGCCGGATAGGCAAACTCCGCAGCGTAGTGGCAAGCCACTTGACGACCCGCAATTTCGCGCAACTGGGGCTCTTCTTTCATACAACGCGCACGTGCGTACGGGCAGCGTCGATGGAAGGTACAGCCCGAGGGCGGATTAATGGGCGACGGGAGTTCCCCTTCGAGGGGAATCTTCTTCGTGCGCTTGGCGGGGTCGACCGATGGTGTCGCCGACAAAAGAGCCTGCGTATAGGGGTGTAAGGGTTGCGAGTAAAGCGTACGCTTGTCCGCAATCTCCACAGCTTTGCCTAAATACATCACGAGCACATGGTCTGCAACGTGCTCCACCACGGCCAAGTTATGCGAAATAAACACATACGCCGTCTTAAATTCTTCTTGTAAATCTAAGAAGAGGTTTAAAACCTGCGCCTGCGTCGAGACGTCCAAGGCAGAAGTGGGTTCGTCCGCAACCACGATCTTGGGGTTCAGAATCATGGCGCGCGCAATGGCGATACGCTGACGCTGACCGCCCGAGAACATATGCGGATAGCGGTAGTAGTGCTCAGGGCGAAGACCAATGATTTTCATCATTTCGTCAACCCGTGCGCGGCGCTCTTCTTTAGAGAGATCCGTATTGATGATCAAGGGCTCAGAGAGCTGATCTCCAATCTTGCGGCGCGGATTAAGCGACCCATAGGGATTCTGGAACACCATCTGAATCTTTTTACGCAACTCACGAATACGATTGGGGTAAAGATGCTCAACGCGTTCCCCATCGATCTCCAATTCCCCAGAGGTGGGCTCTTCAATCATGGTCAACTGACGCGCCATGGTCGACTTACCAGAGCCCGACTCACCCACAATGGCGAGCGTTTTCCCTTCTTCCAATTCAAAGCTAATGCCATTTAAGGCTTTTAACGTTGCCTTGGGCTTCATAAAGCCCGTCGAGACCGTATAAAAACGCTTCAGGTCATCGACCTTCAGTACGATCTTACCCATGATTCACCTCCTCATTTTTGGCCACTGGCACAATTTCCTTAAAGGCTTGCAGGGGCTTTAAGCAGCGCACTGCACGACCTTCGTAGTAGCGCATCGGGATTGCTCCCTTGCGGCAGGCCTCATCGGCATAAGGACAGCGAGGCGAGAGTAAGCAGCCTTGCGGTCGATCGTAGGGTCCAGGCACAATCCCGGGGAGCGTCTTCAAGCGGCGCTCGCCTTGGCTTGATTCTGGCAAAGAAGACAAAAGCGCTTCGGTATAAGGATGCGAAGGCGTTAAGAACGTTTCGGGCACTTTCCCCGTTTCAATACATTCGCCTGCATACATGACGTTCACTTTGTGCGCCACTTCCGTGATCACTGCCAAATCGTGCGTAATCATGATCATGGCCATGTGCTTTTCTTGCTGTAGGGCTTGGAGCAAATCCAAAATCTGCGCCTGAATCGTCACGTCTAGCGCCGTCGTTGGTTCGTCAGCAATCAAGAGCTTTGGCTCACAGGCAATGGCCATGGCAATTGCTACACGCTGACTCATCCCACCCGACATCTGGTGCGGGTAAGAGGAAAGACGCTTTTGGGGTTCAGGAATTTCGACCTGTTCCATCAAATGCACGGCACGCTCTTTTAATTCCTTCCCAGAAAGCCCTAAGTGCACTTTTAACACTTCTTCAATCTGGTAGCCCACCGTGAAGCTCGGATTCAAAGCCGTCATAGGGTCCTGGAACACCATGGAAATATCTTTCCCGATGATTTTGCGACGAGCGCGCGGGCTGATATTGAGCATATCCTTGCCGTCAAAAATCATCTTGTCGGCAGTGACGCGCCCCTGGTTTCCCAGAAGCCCCATCAAGGCCATCATCCCAACGGATTTACCGCAACCGGATTCCCCAACGACACCCAAGACTTCACCTTCATCTACGGTGAAACTCACATCATTGACCGCTCGGAAGGGGCGTTCTTTTTTCCCAAACTGTACCGAGAGGTTTTCAATCTCTAATAAACTCATTTTGTTCACTCCTCTCTGGTATTAAGCCGACTGTTTCAACTTCGGATCGAGCGCGTCGCGCAGCCCATCACCCATCAAGTTAATTGCCAACACGGTTAAGAGAATCGTGAGACCAGGGAAGGTCACCACCCACCAGGCGCGCGCAATGTATTCGCGAGCCGTGGCGAGCATCGTCCCCCACTCAGGCGCTGGTGGCTGCACGCCAAGACCCAAAAAGCCCAGCGCTGCCACGTCCAAAATGGCAGAGGAAAAGCCCAGCGTTGCCTGCACAATAATCGGCGCCATACAGTTGGGGAGCACCGCCACAAACATGAGGCGCAAGAGCCCCGCGCCCGAGACGCGAGAGGCGACAACGTAGTCTTTACGCAGTTCACCCATTACCGAGGCACGCACCAAGCGGATGTAGCCAGGCAGTCCCACCACCGCAATAGCGATCATGGCGTTCACAATACCGGGGCCCAAAATGGCCATAATGGCAATGGCGAGAAGCACAGACGGGAGCGCCATCATGATGTCAGAGACACGCATAATCACGCGGCCCACGCTATCGGGATAGAACCCACCCAAGAGCCCGAGAAGAATCCCAGGAATCATGGTCAAAACCACAGCGCAGATCCCGATCACAAGCGACAAACGACTCCCGTGGATTAAGCGCGAAAGAATATCGCGCCCTGCTTCGTCCGTACCAAGCAAGAATTCACGCGTCCCGTCAGCAGTCCATGCTGGCGCTTGGAGCATATGTTCGCGGAATTGCTCAACGGGACTGTGCGGCGCAATCTGCGGGGCGAAAATCGCCACGATGACCATGAATAGTAAAAAGATCAGACCCACTACTGCGCCCTTATTCTTCGCGAAATTGATCACGAATTCTTTAACGGGCGAAGGGTAGCTAAAGCTCGCTGCGTCTTCCGTGTGATGCGGTTCCGAGGCGGGCATTTTGTTATTAACGACAACTTCAGTCATTTTTGATTCACCTCCCTCTTCTTATTCCTGACGGATACGCGGGTTCACCAAACCGTAAACCACGTCCACCAACAAGTTCACCCCAATCACCACAAAGGCGACAATGAGGAGCCCGTTTTGCACCACGGGATAGTCGCGGCGGAAAATCGAATCCACCAACCACTTACCAATGCCGGGCCAAGAGAAGATGGTTTCAGTCAACACTGCCCCACCCACCATGGTCCCGATCTGAAGACCGATCACGGTCACCACCGCGATCAAGGCATTGCGAAGAGTATGAATAAAGATGACGCGCGCAGGCGAGAGACCCTTAGCGCGCGCCGTGCGCACATAGTCTTCACCCATCACTTCGAGCATCGAGGAGCGCGTCATACGCGAGATGACGGCCATCGGAATCGTCCCCAACACGATGGTGGGCAAAATCAAATGGTGAATTGCGTCCCAAAGGGCCCCAGCATTCATTTCTGGGTCAAGCATTTCAGCTCGCCACGCATCAATCACCATAAAGCCCGTGTAGGGTTCAATATCGTAGAGAAGGTCAATACGACCAGAGACGGGGGTCCAGCCTAACATGCTCGAAAAGAGCATGATGAGCATTAAGCCCCACCAGAAAATCGGCATCGAGTAGCCCACGAGCGACAAACCCATCACCCCGTGGTCTAAGAAGGAGCCGCGCTTTACCGCAGCCAAGACGCCCAAAATAATCCCAAAGAATGCGCCAAAAATAAGGGCACAGGTCCCTAATTCAAGCGTAGCGGGGAAAAGCGCTTTAAATTCGGTCCACACGCTCGTGCTCGTCACAAAGGATTTGCCCAAGTCGCCGTGGAAAAGCTTCACAAGATAGTCCCAATACTGAATGTAGAGCGGCTGATCGAGACCTAAGTTTCGCATCATTTCCGCATACACCGCGGGATCGTTGGAGCGCTCACCCAACATAATCTGCACCGGGTCACCCGGAATCGCGTGGATGAGCAAAAAGGTAAGAATCGTAATACCGAAAAACGTGGGAATCAGTATTAAAAGTCTTTTGGCTAGAAACAAAAACATAAGGCTGTCCCAATATTGTCAAGGGGGTCAGGGACTCGTGCGGCGTGCGACTTACGCTAGCAGTGTCGCTTCTTGCCTCTGGTGCGTTACTGCACCTTTTTCTCGCTTGCATCCTTTTGAGTCTGTGTCCGAGAACACCAGGATGTATTTTTCGCTAGGAAAAGCTTTTTATTCTTTGTCTTTTCTTTGGGGACGAGAAAAGAGTTCTGACAGGGGAAAGGCGGTTAAGGGGAATAGAGAAGGCCTCCCCTTAACCATGGGCCTAAAGAGCATTCACTCTTCAAGCCAGATTATCAGGAGTTTAGGCTTTATTCAACCCAAACGCCCTTGAAGCGGTGCTGACCGAACGGTTCGCTCTTGTAGCCCTTCACGCCCTTGACCATCGGTTCGTTAGAGAGCGAGGTGCCAATCGGCGAGGCCGGGTTCTGTTCAAAGAAGATCACCTGAGCCTGTTCGTAGAGCTTCGTACGTTCGCCCACATCGGTAATCTGCTTGGCCTTAACGACTAAGTCATCAAAGGGCTTGAAGCAGAAGCGCGAGTAGTTGGAGCCACCCACAGCAGCGCAGGAGTAGAGGTTACCGAACCAGTTATCCGGGTCACCGTTGTCCCCCGTCCAGCCGTTCATCACGACCTGGTGTTCACCCTGCTTGGCGCGCTTCAAGTATTCACCCCATTCGTAGGTGGTGATCGTCACCTTGACGCCAATCTTGGCCCAGTCAGCCTGAATCATTTCAGCCATCAAGCGGCCATTCGGGTTATAAGGACGCTGCACCGGCAAGGACCAAAGCGTCGTTTCAAAGCCATTGGGGTAACCCGCCTTGGCTAAGAGTTCTTTGGCCTTTTCGATATTCTGTTCGCGAGCCTTAATATCCTTGTTGTAGGACCACTGGGTAGGCGGAATGGGGTTCACAGCCTGTTCGCCTTCACCACCGTAAACGGCCTTGATAATGGCAGGTTTATTCAAAGCATAGTCAAGAGCCTGACGCACTTCAGCCTTGTCAAACGGAGCCTTTTCGGTGTTGTAGTAGAGCGACCCCACGTTAAAGCCAGGCGAGGTGATCACCTGCAGGGAGGGATCCTTCTTCATGCTGTCAACGTCAGCCGGGAGCGGATAAGCCATGATGTGGCATTCGCCAGCCTTCAACTTCTGATAGCGCACCGAGGCGTCCTTCGTAATCGCGAAAATCAGGTTGTCAACCTTAGGGCCATCTTCCTTATCCCAATAGTCCTTGTTAGCCTTATAGCGAATGAAGGCGTCTTTCTGATAGCGTTCAAACTGGAAAGGACCCGTACCAATTGGCTGCTGATTAATCATTTCAGCCTTGCCCTGAGCGAGCAACTGGTCACCGTATTCCTTGGATTGAATCGAGGCAATGGCCATGGCCAAAGTCTGAATAAAGGAGGCGTCAACCTTATTCAAGTTGAATTTCACCGTGTAGTCGTCGACCTTCTCAACGGACTTAATCGTGGTGTCAAGACCCATGTCGCTGTAGTACGGGAAAGCAACGCGATAGGCCTTGTTAAACGGGAAGTCTTTATTTGCCAAACGTTCAAACGTCCAAACCACGTCATCGGCATTAAAGTCGCGCGTTGGCTTAAAGTATTTGGTCGTGTGGAATTTGACCCCTTTACGAAGGTGGAAGGTGTAGGTCAAGCCATCGGGCGAGACATCCCAGCTTTCCGCCAACGAGGGTGCAGCCTTCGATTCACCACGCGGGAAGTCCACCAAGCCATTAAAGACGTTGTAGGAGCTAGCGTCAAAGTCAGTCCCTGCGGTGTACTGAGCGGAGTCAAACCCAGCGGGCGAACCTTCCGAGCAATAAACCAAGGTACCTTTAGCCATACCCACGGTAGCAAAGAGCGACGCGACAGCGCCAACGAGAAGTTTCTGAGTGAGTTTCATAGATCAAGTCCTCATAACAGTCAAATGGGGCCAAGGGACGCGGAGAAACGTTTGGCAGATACCTCCGCATCTCGAGAGAAGGTGTTAACCATTAATTTATCTTACGTTGAGAAAATTGCTTCTTGTGACAAAAGGTGCTTTTCTTCACTCATTTTTCGTCAATAGTAAGCATTTTTATGAGATTAGCTCAACTTTCTAGGCAATAGTCCTAAGGGGTTTACGCCATAAAGGTTTCACCTATCGAGGAAAACCCTAGGTTGACAAACCAAGCTTTTTTCTAGTCGGTTTTTCGAGAGAAAAAAGAGGAAGCTTTGCGAAATGCTCTTCGCTCAGCTTCCTCTCTTCTTCCTAGCGTGAAAGTCTACTTAGGCTTAGAACTTCCAATTCGCTTGCACCTGCGCGGTTGCGCCCTGACGAGCGCCAATGTAGCCGTTTACTCCTACGCCAAACTCAAAGGTGGCAGCCGGATTCAAGTAGCTCCAACCCGCCGAAAGAATCCCAGTCGTACCATCCATGGTGCTCGAATGAAGTGCCAACGTGCCCTCGGAATCAGTGGCACTACCCTTCGCCTTGGCACTCAACGTCTTTTCAAGCGTCACGCCAAAGTATGGACGAAGTGTGTCACTTAACGCATATTCCATCAAGTTCCCGACTTGCACGCGGTGCGCATTGAGCGCATCGTAGTCAAACGTAGCGCCCGAGACCTTCTCGCTATCCGCGATACGGTAGGAAGAGGATTCTGTGCCGTCATAGAAGTACGAGAAGAATGTGCGGTTACGCAACTTCGCCACGTTCCAATCGTAGTGCGCGCCCAAATGCATGTCCCAATAGACCTTCGTGCGGTCAAAGTCGACCTTTTCGTTCACGAGCGTCGCGTTAAAGTGGTTGGAGAATGCACCTGCTTTGACGTAACCCGTCAACGCTAAACCGTCGACTGGCGTGGCGTAATCGACATAAAGTCCAAGGCCCGCATAATTGTGGCGACCTGTGCCCTTCACATCACCTAATTTGGCAGGTGTCATGGTGTCGTAGGAGGAGTGGCCCATTTCAAGGAATCCACCAAACTCTGTTGCACCAGCGCGTGCCGCATAACCCACAAGCCCAGTGACGGCTGTCATATCGACGTCCGTACGGGTGTTCAAGGACCACTTCCCAGCTCTTGCCACGGCAAAGAGACCTTCCTGATGTGCTCCATCGCGCGAGCGCAAAACACTGTCCACAAAAAGATCATCTGCCGCAAAGAGTGTCCCGAAGGTCGAGACAGAGGATTCCATCAGCGAGTCGGTTTGCGGATTAATGACTGACGGTTTGGGTTCAGGCTTGGGATCTGGCTTAGGATCCGGCTGGGGACCGGGCTTCGGATCGGGCTTCGCATCTGGTTTAGGATCAGGCGGCGTAACCTTCTTCTCCTTAATCTTCGCAATGAGACGCTTATCGGTTTGCATCAAGAGGTCATAGCGATCCGCCGTGAGCTTCGATTCACTTAAGCGCGAGATAGAGGCAATTTCCGTGACGCTCAAATCTTCTTTTTTCAAGGCTTCGAGGTCTGCGCCAGCCGCTAGCGTACTTCCATCAAGCGTGAAGCCACCAGGACTCAAAATAAGGCCCAAGGTATCGTCTTTTTTGAGTTCTACACCAGAAACCACCAGCGAAATCCCGCTACCCGAGTCTTTCGTGAGCGTGACGGGATTATTCCCCTCAATCGTGATCATCGAGGCTTCCTCGACGTTGTAGACAGGTGAATTATCGTCAATGTAGAAATTGAGCCGCGCGTTTTTCCCGAGCGTTAATTTCGTTAAGAGCGAGGGACTTGTCACGTTCCAGAAGGACTGGTCCGTGAGGGCGGTATTAATGGAGCCTACCGTCATCTCAAGCGCCGAGCCTGCATCATGGTTATGCAGGATCGTGGCGCCCGTAAAGCGCACTAAACCTTCGCCACTACTGTTGATTTTCACCACTGGTGCTTGTTCGGGCTTGACTGGGTTCGGATTTTCTGCTGTTGCCTGCGGCAATTCGTTATCAAAGATGCCTGCAAAAAGAAGCGAGTCGCTCGTTGTCTCAAAATTCTTCTTAACATCGATTTGCGCCTTGTCTTTCGCGCGCATGGCGATATCCGCCTTGATGCTCAAACTGTCTGAAACCGTGATCCAACCTGCGCCAAAAGCATTTAAGGCTAAATTTGAACTTGGATCGGCAAAGTTAATCGTCGCTTCTCGCACATTCACCGTGCCAGCGCCCGCTTGAAGCGCTTGCATAGGTTTTGTGTTCGTCGCATTAAAGGTTAATCGGTCAATATCAATGCGGTTATTTTGGGCAGCCGCAGGCGACAAGATGCCAATGGAGCCAACTCCTACCTGATCAAACTTCAAATTCAAGTCGTCAAAACTCATCGTTCCAACGTTGACCACACCTAACGCTGGTGCCACGCCATTACTAGTCACATCAATCGTGAACGCTCCATTCGAAATGAAATCGTTCTTCACTGGATCAATACTCTGGTTATAGTTCTGCAACGCGGTGATAGACTTCAACTTCGCGCTCTTTGAGGTATCGATTGTGAGCGTATTCTTTCCGTTAAAGCTTGACTTTACGCCCATAAAAAGCATGATGCCTTGAGCATAGGTATCGTTCACGCCTGTCCTAATGGTGAATGTAGAATCCCCGCCTACCGTAAGCGTACTTGGCGTCGACAAACTCGTGTTATAGATATAAAGCGCAGAGGCAGTCGTTGCAGAGGGACTTTCGCTTCGGTCAACCTCCATCGAGACGCCATTTTTAAAAGTGAGGTCGGTTTTGCCTTGCGTCACCGCACCGTAGCGAACAGAACCAGTGAAACTCGTCTTCGCTGTTTCAAAACTGAGTGTCGCATTTCCAGAATTCCCGTCCATCCAAAAGTAGCTTTGATTTTGAGGATCGGTATTTTCTTCCGCCGCGTAAGAATCCGCCTTATTCGCCTCAAAAGCGCCACCTAAAATCTTGGCTTTGCTTCCTACCACCTGAATCACGCTACCATACGTGCGGTTAGAGAGATTCGCATCGCGACTCACTTGTGAATCGATTTTGAGTGTTTTCCCGTCGGCAATCGTGAGTGTTAAGTCACCTCCATTAATGACACGTATGGCCTCACCATCATTGTGTGGACTGGGCGTCAGTTCCTCGCCGTTATAAGTGACCGCATTTGTCGTGCTCACTGCACTGAAATACGGATCGTCATTGTTGCCTGCCTCGGCGCCAGCAGAAAGGGCAAGCAACACGGCTAAGAAAAGCGGTTTTTTATTCATTGCATAAGAAGATGGCGTGAAGAGTCTCCAGAGAAAAAGCTTTCTCACGCACCCAAAGAACAAAAAAATGAGGAAACTTTTTCTTGAAGAAAAAAGAGATGTTCTCTCGCAGATGTGTCAAGTGAGAAAAGGTGGTCTAAATAGCATTCGATTAAAAAATGCTAGTGGTCAACTAGCTACTTTTTAAGTATACAGATTTCTCGTCTTTTTCACGAAAATTTTTCACTTCAACCCAATAAAAATGCCTCTTAGAGAAGACTTTCTATTAATCTCTTAATAATTAAACGAGAAATTTAAATTAATTTTCTACTCTCTCCTAGAGCGTATTTAAGCTTGTTAAAAAAGCAGACAAAAAATTAGCCAGCGCTTCTCCTTAAAGAAACACTGGCCTTTTCTGCTTTCTTTTTGCGTTAGATCTTTCCAGCCTTACGGTCTTCTTCCGCGGCATTTAAAAGAATTTCAATACGCTCTTTGAGCTCTTCTTCGGAGAGCGCTCCATTGTGATGCCAAATGGGTTCCCCATGAATATCAAAGAAGCGCTGTGCGGGCATCTGATCAATCAAATATTTGTCTTCAATGCCTTTGTAGATATCCAGATCCACGTAGACCATCGCGACACGATCCCCGTAGTAACCCTTCACCTTATTGAAGATCTTTTCCATTTCGGGGCAGCCTGCGCACCACTTAGCACCAAATTCTGCCACGGTGACTTTGCCCTTGACTGGGAAAGGATCTTCTCCCCAAGGGTCTTTCGCGAGAAGTGCACTTGCGGCGCTCATCGAAAGGCTAAAAGCCACTCCAGCTTGAACGACTTGACGACGTTTCATTGTCTTTTCTCCTTATACCAAAAGCCTTTCTCTCACGAAAGCGCAATGCGCTTCGGGTCCGTGGAAAAAAGCGTATTTCCTAAAAAGTTAATCCGCGCTTCGCTTTAGCACTCTCTAGCTGAGTCGCCTGGCGAGGCAATTCTTCAAGGGGGCTCAATCTCCCCTCACTTAATTCAAAAATTCGGTCACTCATCTCGAGCCCTACCGCATCGTGCGTGACGCTCAAGACCGCTGCGCCTCGATCCGCTGCAGCACGTAAAAGTCCCACCACCGTGCGAGCACTTTCTTCGTCTAAGCTTGCGGTGGGTTCATCCGCGATAATCACTTCGGGCTCACACATCAGCGCGCGCACAAGGGCCACACGCCTTGTTTCGCCCCCAGAAAGCCGTGAAGGCACCACGCTGGCATACTCTTCTAAGCCAACGGAGGCAAGAAGTTCCCTCGCGCGCCCTGCTGGCTCCGCCCCACGGGGCGACAAATACCAGGGTAGGCGCACATTATCTAAGACTGAAAGCGTACTAATAAGAGCCGCATTTTGTGGCACATAACCCACGTGCTGATTTCGCAAAAGGCTAAGGGCCTCATCATCCAACTCTGAGAGCGTATGCCCCAAGAGTTTCACCGCACCTTCATCCATCTTGAGTAACCCCAAGAGACCATGAATAAGCGTACTTTTCCCGGCGCCAGAGCGCCCTCTTAGCGTGGCTAATTCTCCTGCGTAAAGCGACATCGAAACGCCACGCAAGGGCCAGAAGGTAGTTTCTGTGAGCCCAGCTCTCGTAAAAGCTTTGCCTAAATTCTCAGCCACGATGAAGGACTTAGTTGAAAACGTTTCGCTCATCGCCTAGCCCTCCTTCATCGTCAACGAAATATCGCGCTTCGCGTAGCGCCAGAGAATAAGGCGCGAGGCAAGGACCGGCGTCAAAATCCCGACGAGCAGCGTGACCGCCGTATTTCCTACCCAAAGCAGGGCATCTGGGAAGAGGCCAGGAAGTCCCACCAACTGCGCCATATTGTCGGTAAAGAGAATAAAGACGATTTCGCCTAACGCCACCCCCAACACCGCGCCCAAAAGCCCAATGATGAAGGCTTCAAGCATCACTATGCGAGAAACAAGTGCTTTACTAGCGCCCAGCGCTCGAAGCGTCGCACGCTCTGCTGCGCGCTCGTTATAGGCAAATGAGAAAACGGTAAAGAGAATTCCTGTGGCGGTGAGCCAAAGGAGCGCTCCGACGCTTAACATTGCGCCCACGAGTTGACGCAGTTTTGCTGCCGTATCGCTCATCAGGGCTGAGGCAAACACGAAGTTCACACCTCCTTTGAGCCCTACTTGATCGAGCACTCCATCAGAAATCGTCAAGGGATCAACACCCGGCGCCACACGCACGAGCACCGCGCTCACGCTACTTTCAATCTCTTTTGCCCTCGCGGGATCCTTAATCGCGCCTAAGCGCTTGGCAGCTGCCATCGTCGTAAAAACGGAACTATCAAAGCCCATCCCAGAGGGTTGGAGTTCTCCCACAATTTTGAAGGGCTGATCAAAGAAAGTGACCGTTGCGCCAACGCCCCCAACAATATAGTTCCCGACAATCACCTCATCGTCTGCCAGGGGGTGCGAGAGGGGGGCTCTGAGCCAGGGCTTCACCACAAAGTCACTCGCCTCATCAATCCCAATTAACTGCACCTTGACGCTACAGCACTGCGCGTCAAGCGAAGAGATAAAGAGTTGTGGGGTCACAGCCACGGCGTTGGGGACCTTTCTGACGGTCTCAACAATGGTGCCTTTTAAATAAAAGGAGCTGGGTTCTGCGCGAAGAAGCACATTTTCAATCTTTTTCCCCTGCCCTTGTGGAACCACGAGGAGGTCTGCCCCTAGACGAGCAGAGAGAGACGAGACACCCGTTTGCCAATTGGCGGCCATCATCGCGCCTGTGAAAAGCAGGAGGGAGAAAACCGCCACAATTACTACAAGAAGGACGGTTCGCAGGGGACGCCCTGAGAGATTCGCACGCGCAAGCGCCATCGCGCTCAACGCAGTGAGTGCAGGCTCTGGGGTGTGAGGCTTTTGCATGGTCTGCTCGGACATGATGTTCTCGATATTTTTGTGTCTTGTCACGATTTTTTCGTGACTTTTAAAAAGTCTAGCAAGTCAAAGCGGTGTTTTCCTTAAGGCTATGCTCAGAAACCATGAAAAAATGGACTTTTTTGCCGTTTTTCTCTTAGTGTTTTCATCACTAACCAAAAGGTGAGGAGTCTTTTTTCTCGAAGAAACAAAAATGGGAAGCGGGCGACATGGTTAAACCACTTCGCTACTTCCCATTGTGACCCCATACCCCTGCTTAAGAAGAAAACTAGGTGCGACTCAATCGCCAAGCATCCGCAGCGGCGACAACCATCACTATGATGCCCCAAAGTGTGAGCACCTTACCCGTGACCGAGTGACAGGCCATCATGGGACTTGGACAGGGTCCAATCACCACGGTGGCAATCGCTACAATCGCCGCGCCCAAGAGGATGTTCATCAACTGTACGCCAACAGCCCCTGCGGGTTTAAGTAGGAGCATAAAGCAACCTGACAGTCCCACTAGCAACCCCATGAGTGCGGCGCATCGCACCATCCAAAAGCACGACATGACGTCGTGACCATGGCAGATGGGTAAAACCCAAAGCGCCACGGCAGCTAAACTAAATCCCAAAAAGGCAACCAAAATGCCGGAAAGAAAAGTAGATTTCAACATCGTTTTTTGCGGAGAGTTGGTATTTAACCTGCTCTCGACTCCTCTTATTTCGTTACTCTGCCCTTACCCTGAGCGGCCGCCTGAGCCGCTGCATCAATTGCCTTCTGGCGTTCAATGTCGGTGTTACCCGTGCCATCATACTTGTGGCCGTGGTGCACCCAACCCTGAATCCCGTCAGGCATCACATAAACGTTTTCGTAGCCCATCGCCAGCGTTTCACTTGCGATTTCCCAGCTCACAGTGCAAAGGCGGTTCACGCAGTAAAAGATGATGTAGCTATTCTTCTTGTCTTTAGGAAGAAGCGTCTTCCACTCTTTCACATTGATATGCACTGCACCAGGCACGTGGCTCATGTCATACAAATTCTTCGGATTGCAGTCAAAGACGTAAAGCCCTTCTGCGCCCAAATTCTTTTCGACCTGCGCGGTGGAAAGCGGCAGGGGTTGCAGTACGCGTTGCTCCTGCGCGGCAGGCGCCGCATTATTGGTTGCTGGCGCATCCGCTGCCAGAACGCCTAGGCTCATCGCGCCTAAAGTCGAGGCCACCACGCACATTGCGAATTTCTTAACCATCATCCTCCTTACCTCCCAGAAAGCGTGTCAAGGGGCTTTTTCCCTCTTTCACATTTCTGACATTGCGGGTTTCCTAGCAGTATTTCCAAGGACGAAAAGTAGACAATACCGAGGAAACCCAAACCGATAAACATTAGAGAAGTGCTCGCTTGAGAGACCTTTCCAATGGATTTTTATGAGAACCAACCTTCAATTTGGTTGATGTTCATAAAAAGCCTTTGGCTTATAGCGTATTGACAAAAGTATAAAGAATGGAGGGGTAAGTGCGGTAGAGGGAAAACTCCTTAGATCTTTGTGGCTTTAGAGGTTCCCCCTTCCCAGTTGAGTGAGAAGGGGGACACTCGTGTGCTCTCTAAGAGCTGTCACTTAGCTGAAGTTGTTGAGAACTTCCAGTTTTCTGCGTTTGAATTACTTCTTGGCAGGAGCTGGTTCAGCAGCTTTCAACATTGCCAGGGCCTGGTCGGTGTAAACCACACCTTCCGTAACCAACTGTTTGGCATACTTCGGACCGTGAACGCCCCAAGAACCGTCAGCCTTAATCTTGCCAACAATCGCGCGAGCCTGATCGGCGTAAGACTGAATCTGAGCCTTCGCGGCGTTGTCAAGTTTCGTCGTCTGAAGCTTGTCAGAGATCGTCAACAAGTCAGCCGTGATCTTAGCGTAGCCTTCCTTAACGGGCTGTTGCCACTGAACGACCTTGTTGTAGATGGTCTTCTGATCTTTGAAGCGCATGGCTTCTGGGAACTTCGACTGGATCGGGCTATGGCAACCGAATGCGTCAACGAGGTGCTTGTCCGGGAAGGCCGTACGACCGCAAGTCCACATCAAGTCGAGATATGGGCGACCGTTATCCTTCGCGACGTGCCAACCCTTCTTGTTGGTCAGCTTACGATCGGGCGCGCCATCAGGCGGATTCAAGGTCTTCTTTTCAGGATCGACCAAAATACGCCAAATGTGCGAAGCGCGAACGTTGTCGAAACCGGCCATGTCAGGACGCTGGATACCTGCGAAGTTTTCGCAAGAGTTCATCTTCGGCATATGGCAGGATGCGCATTCGTTACGACTATGCGTACCGCCCTGAGCGAAGAATTCAGCAGCCGTGCTGTGGCAGTCTTGGCAAGTCTTCTTCATGTGCGGGACAGTGTAGTAAGACTTCCAATCGTTCTTGGTAACTTCGTGCGGGTCGTGGCAAGTCGTGCAACGCATACCCTTGGAGTAGTGCTTCGTGTAGAGGTATTGCGAACCTTCGGTACCGCAAGCCGGGCAGAAGCTCTTGAAGTAAACGTTAAACGGTTGAGCCGGATCTTTCGCACGATCGTCCTTGTTGTAAACGATACGCTGGTGGCAACGTTCGCAATCGGACGGCATACCAGCACCGCGAGCACCGTAAAGGTGAGCACCTGCGCCGTGGCATTCTTCGCAGCTCACGCCCTTAGTGACGACGTGATCGCGAAGTTTCTGACCATCACCTAAAGCAGCAAAGAGTTCTTGCTGGCTCTTGAAGTTGAACTTCCAGGTGTGGCAGACTTCACAGTACGAGGTCCCAGGTTGGAACATAGCCTGCGTACGGTTAGATGCACCGTAAGAGGTCATACCCCAAACCTTAGAGGACGAAGCACCGAAGTCTTCGAGTTTGGTTGGGAATGTTGGATCCCAGACGTTAATCTTCTTAGCCATTTCTGGCGTAATATGTTCCGCCCAGCCGCGCGAGAACTGGTTCCCACCGGCAACAATCTTACCCGTACCCTTAGAGAGGCTACCGTCTTCGACGTGATATGTACCGCGGACAAGCCATTTATCGATAAAGCCGTACTTCGTACGCGGCGTACCCACGACTACGAAGATGTCTTCTTTTTCGATACCTTCAGGCAACACGGAAGCCTTGGAGTTGTACAACGGTTTCTTCAAATCGCCGTTCCATTCCACGATTTCTTCCGGGAAGCGAATGATCTTAGCATGACGGGAACGTTCCCACTTTTCATACTGGATCGGGTGGCATTCACCGCACTTCTTCGGGCCTACGAAGTTGTTCGGGAGGTCAAGGAAGGATTCGAACGGTAAGCGATAAGTAACAGCCGCTTTACGACCAGTATCTGCGTGATACTGCTTACCACCGCCGAAGTCAACCCATTCTTCCTGACGGTCAGACATCGTGAACTTACCCACAACGCGACCTTCTTTCAGATAGGACTTAAAGTACGGGTGATTAGCTTTCAGGTAGTCCCAGAAAGCCTTGTCTTGCTCTACATAGCCATCGAGTGTACGTGGCAGGTCAATCGTCACCAACGCGGAGGCTGGGGCAACAGCAAACAACGTACCGATACAGGCGGCTAGAGACAGAAGCTTGGAATGCTTGGTCATAATGCGCTCCTTAAAGTCTCTTTTAAGACAGGGTTTATAAAAATCTCTATTTAGAAAGACGTTCGCGCGGAGAGTTGCTCTTCTCACTCGCTCAAATCGGGGCTTTTAGCGGTTTTCTTGGAGTCTGCTTAAATATCATCCCCAACCGAGTTGGGTGGGTGAGCGTCGCAGCTCAGGAGCTAATCGCTTTTCCTCTTAGAGACTGAGGTCATGTAGTCAAAAGGTTTCTTGGGGACCTTTTGGCTACAGCTCCACTCTACTACTTAATCTTCACTTAAGATAGTGCGTTAGGAGAAGAGAAATAACTACTTTTGATCTAAACCAAAGGAAAGTAAAGATCCTCACATTCGCGTTTTTTGTGCCAAGAAAAAATCGCTTTTTCCGTTCTCTTTCCTTCTTAGAGTAAGTAAAAGGAGAAATTGAAAATTTCAGTGTTTAAAAGAAGCGAACACCCGTTTAGTGAAAGTCTCTTCTACTCCTTTTTGATAATGATTCTCAATCCCTGAAAATCTCTCATGGAATTCCTTTTATCAACATCAATTTTGAAATTAGGCACTGTCATTTTTGATATTAGTTAGAGTGTTTCTTCTCGATCTACCCCATTTACTGAGCTTTGGTTGCGTGTAAAGTTTATCTTCACAAAGAGCGAAAATCGTTCGGTTTTTTCTTAACGATGGTTCGTCAAAAGAGGCTTTTTTGATAGATAAAAACAATAGAAATTCTCTCATCGATAGGTAACAAAATTTTCTTTTTGACGTTTTTTCTCCCCTTTTCTTAAGAAAACTTTTTCCTTTTTAACGCCTCAAAATAAAAAATCGCCATAGGGTAACTACCAATAGTCATGAGGGATAGAGAGGTTTTCTCAGATAAGAATAATTCTCATCTGGCGCGGAATTTTTCTTCAAAAAGAAGACTTTCTTAAGAAATGTTTTTTCACGTTTAGGAGGTTGGTAAGCTTTTCGTTGCTCAACTTTTAGGCAATCTGGAGGTCCCCTCTTCTTTTTTTTGAGAGACGAGAAATTGAGGTCAAAAAAATGCCGTGGGAAGTCTTTTTGGCTTTTCTTCGAGACTTAACCATTTTTTCTTTTTGGTCAATCAAACTGAACAGAATCGTGAAAAAAGTGTCATTTCCGACAAAATTCTAACTTTCCTTCTCTCATAGGCTTTCCGAAAAGAAAAAGAAACGCCACTCTTTGGTTTGGACACCTAGCGTGGCGTTTCCTTGGAAAGTGAGCGCGCTTTTAAGCGCCTAAGGATTTAAGCGTTTCTCGGCACGTCGCTCTCATCAATATCAAGCGCATCCTTCACAAACCGATCGACCTCTTTATCAATCCACTTACGTTCTTTGTCGCGATTGCTCTCATGCGTCACATCGCTTTGCGCAGCAGAAATGGGTTTACCCATCTCCATCACGCGCGCAACGTCCGTCAAAACACTCGAGTGCACGGTGCGTGGCACTTCCCCTTCATCAAAGGCTAAGTCAATACTCTCAAGACTCAAGCGTCTTGCTTCACGCATGGAGCGGATATTAAGCGTCTTACGGTAAACAGGGCCATTACCCCCTGCCTGGTAGACGATCACTTCTTCGTCCCCCTTGGGCCAAGGGACCTGATCCTTCAAATTGGGATCGTTATAGCGCGGGAAAAGAATGGTGAATTTCACCCCACGCTCCCCATTTCTCGAAACGGTAATGTTCCCGGCGTGGCGCTCAGCAATATTGGCCACAATCGGGAGCCCTAAGCCCATCCCTGCTTCGCCTTTACTCGTTTGCAAGGGTTTGAAAAAGCGCGCGAGCTCCTCATCAGTGAGGTAAGGCCCATTATCCCCTACGGTTAAGCGCCAGTCGTTCTCATCCGCCTGCTCTAAGCGCACATCGATACGCGGGTTATTGACTGAGACGAGCGCGTCTGCCGCGTTTTTAAGGAGGTTTAAAATCGCCAGCTCAATTTCCCAGGCATCCACCTCGGCTAAACTCTTGGGACGCATACGCACCACCACCGCGGCCTTCGTGTTGCGAGAGCGGCGGAAGGTTTGAATGGCGCTATCAATAATGGCGGAGATATCGTCCACCTTGCGTGGCGGATAGTCGTGCTTAGCGTAAGAGCGCACACGCTCGACGATTTCGCTCGCACGGGCGGTTTGTTCCACAATTTCCGTGAGTGCCATCTCAAAGCGCTCTTCATTAATGTCGCCTCGCTTTAAGCGTCTCAAAAGAGAATTCGCGTAGTTACTCACTGCGCCCAAGGGCTGCTTTAATTCATGCGCAATCACCGTGGACATCTGCCCCACGAGCCCCGTGCGTTCGAGGTTTTCAATATGCTGGCGCGAAACCTGCATTTCTTGGTCAGCCTGGTCGCGCTCAGCCAAGGCCTGGCGCAAAAGTTTCGTGCGTCGGCGCACCAGCACGGAGAGTGTCCCCGCGTAGGTGAGAATCATAAAAAGTAAGAGCGAAATAAAGGCGAGCACCTGCGCGTTGCTTTCCACAAAGCGGCGCAAACTCCACTGTGCTAAATCTTGATAGGGACCAATCTTGAGCGTATAGAAAAGGTCATAGATCGGGCGGTTAGAGACTGGCATTGACCACTCGGCCGACATTTTTTTCCCGTCCATCGTAAAGAGCGCTGTGGTGATCGCTTTTCTCACCGCGGGCTTCACCTCACTTGTCGCGGCAAAGACCCAGCTAGGATAAAGCGCACTGGAATGTAAGCAGCGAAGTCCATCACTCATTTGCTGGTTTACTACCCAGTAGTCACGCAATTTAATGTCGCCCTTTTCTGCCATATATTCGAGTTCACAGGCTGGGAGCACACCCACGACTTTCGGGTCCATATTCATCTTGGTAAAGACCGCAGAGACGTCACCGTTAGCAAACGTCGTGTGCGCAAGAAGGTCGTCCCCCATAAAGACATGGTGCTTTTTGAGTTCCACCGCCGCGGCAAGCCACCCGCTTAACGATTCGGGAGCTACCGCTACAATCGGGCGCGTGGCTAAGTCGTGGAGATCTGGCGCCTCTCTCTCCCCATTTTTTCTCGCCACAATCACGCTTGCGGTCGCATTTTGCGGGGTTTCACTGTCTGATGGCCAAAGAGAGGCTAAGGCCTCCACAAAGGCAAAGCCCTCTTCAATCGTGAAGTAATTCACGTCTGAAATAAAAAAGTCCACCTGCCCCGCACGAATAGCGGTGGTGAGGCTCTGATCGTCGAGATAAAAGACGTTGATTTTCCCCAACCCATAAAGGCGCACCAGATGGTCGCGCGTTTTCATAATGAGGTCGCGCTGGGAGCTCTTCAAAAGAGAGGATTGCACCCCTAAGCGAATCGGACGCGTAAAGGGCGCGTCTTTAATCAAGGGGTCCTGCGCGGGCGTCATCGTCTCAGGGCTTGTGAGATCGCGGCGCATCTCTGCGCTCCCTAACTCCGAGGGGTGCTCATCGGTATAGGTCATCAGTTCGCGAATCGACTCGCTCGGCGTCTTTTTCCCGTCATTAATGCCGAGGTAAGAGACCGATTGCGCAGGAGCCGTTTGGGGCGCACTAAAACTCAAAAGCGCGATCACGCCTGCCACGAGGGCAGCCATGACGATATGAGTGGAGCGTTTCATAAACTAAAAAATGAGTGGCTTTCTTTCTTCTCGTGCCAAGCCGCTTTTCAAGTTCCCTACTTTAAAAGAGAACGCCAGCGAAAGCACAATGTGGCACAATGAACATATTAGGTTCTATTTTGCCACGCCAGAAACCATCATGTCAGAGAAAGCCACCTCTTCCAAGTATTCTTTTCCCCAAGTCACGCTCGACTTCGACACTCTGCTCGCCGACGTGCTTCCTGCTGCGATTGCGCAACCGCTCGCTGCCTTTGGGCTTCTCACGGCAGAGGATCTCTACGAGTGTGTGGCTGCTACGGGAGCAACTTGGTTTCGTAATGTGCTCGGTATCAGTGCCTCTTGCGCGACTGAATTGATGTACTGGTTTGCAGACTGCGGGAAAAATGTGGGAGAAGTGACAGAGCGCTTTTACCTCCCTGGCGCTGCACCCACGCTTCGCGCGGAAGAAAGTAGCGCCACCGCTACTGAACTCACTGGCGAACTCGTGAGCGAGGCTGAAGATGAGGAAGAGGAAGAGGAAGAGGAAGACAACTACGGCATTGTCCCCTTAGATCTTCTGAGCGTCCCCTCTCAGCTCAACGGTGAGGCTGGGATTAATCGCGCCCCGCAGGGGAGCTGCTCTTTAGAAGCACGCAACGACTTAGAAGCGATTTGGGCCTGGCTTGCTGCACGCGCGAGTAACGAAAATACGCGTGGCAACTATCGTAAAGAAGCAGAGCGTTTCCTCCTTTGGTGCCTAATTGAACGCCGCACGGCGCTCTCTTCCATTAAGGCGGGCGACGCCTCGCTCTACCTACGTTGGTTGGAGCAGTTGGGACGCATGGATGAAGCCACTTGGTCTCGCACTTGGAAAGTGCCCCAAAATCAGTGGATTGGGCCCAAGAATATGCCTCGCCTCTCGCCTGCGTGGCGACCCTTTAATGGTCCCTTGATGTCATCGAGCCGCCACAACGCGATTGTCGTCGTGCGCCAGCTCTTTAACTTCTTAAAGAAAACGGGCTATCTTATTTTCAATCCCTTTGATCAGGTGAGCCCCAAAGTGCCACTCTTAAAGGGTGAAGGCGTGCCGCAAGCTTTTGCGGACCGGTCGCTCACCGATGAGCAGTGGCAAGAAATCGTCTCTCATATTGCCCTTTTGCCTGAAGGCTGGCCCCGTGAGCGCATGAAGTTGATTCTCATGATGGGTAAAAGCTTAGGAATGCGCGCGAGCGAAATGATTGATGCAAGGGCAGACTGGCTCGTGGAACGCCGACTGGGAAATAGTACGCGCTTAGCGATTGAAGTCGTGGGAAAAGGCGCTAAAGTGCGCCGTCTGCCGCTCAATGCTGAGCAAATTGACATTATCAATGCCGCGATGGCCGCAAGAGGTTTACCGCAAGTGGGTCAAATTCCGCCCGATGAGCCCCTCCTTATTAACCTCGGACGAGGCCGCAACGCCAACGCTTCCCTTTCTCGCGCGGGGCTCTATAGTGCGCTCTCTCGCTTTTTCGATCTTGTCGCCAACGAAGTCGCCACCACGCGCCCAATGGATGCTGCGAAATTGCGTGCCGCTTCTACGCACTGGTTGCGCCACACGTTTGCTGTGACGGCGCTCTCCAAGATGAGTGTGAACGTGGTGCAGCACGCCATGGGACACGCGAGTGTCGCGACCACAGGGCGCTATTTAGCCCCAGAAGACGAAACGTTGAGCCAAGCCATGGATCAGCTCAAAGCGCTTTAACAAGCGCTCTAATAGAGAACTCTTTAGCGAAAGCAGTCGCTATAACTAATAAAGATCGCTTCAAAGACTTGCACAGCCGACAAAGGATGCTCTTGTGAGCGACGCATCTGACCCACTTTTTCTTGCCAGAGAAGAAGCTTCTCCAGGGGCACACGTGCGACTAAATCTGCCATTGCACTATCTTCTTTAATGAAGTAGTAGGGACGCAAGCCCGACTTCACGCGCACCAGATCGTAGGCAAAGCGCGAGAGATATTTCGCCACGGCGGGCGTAGTCATCTCCACGCTATAGGTCGCGATAATCTCATCCGTCTCTAATTTCTTCCCTTCAAAAAGGATGTGAAGGAGTGCTTTTTGTGCTTTCTCGGAGAGTTGTTCGCCTTCTTTACTCGAGACCGCCTCTAAGGGAGAGCCCCCTGCCATGGCAAGCGCCATTTCAGGGTCTTTAACGCGTTGGGTTTTGAGCCACGCGAGCGCCTCTTCTTTTGTCGGGCGCGTTAATCGCAAAAGGCGCGAGCGAGAGCGAATCGTGGGGAGTACCCCATCGATATCGTCTGCGACCAAAATAAAATGTAGCCCTGCGCTCGGTTCCTCAAGGGTTTTCAAAAGTGAGGCAGCGGCTTCAGGCAAAATACGGTCCGCGGGATAGACAAACACAATGCGTCGCCCGCCACGGTGCGGCGTCATCACCACAAAGTCTGAGAGCGCACGGAATTGATGAATACGTAGGCCACGCGAGCGTTTCTTTTTGTCGGTGGACTCATGCTCATCAAAGGTATAGGGAAGGTCGTAGAGTTCTGCAACCTGCTCACTCACCACAATTTTGAGGTCAGGGTGCGTGCCCGCCGCCACCAAATGGCAACCTGCACACTCGCCACAGGGACGACCGTCCATCAAAGGCGTTTCGCACAATAGGCTCTTTGCAAAGGCAAGCCCCAGCTCTAAGCCCCCAGTGCCAGGCGCTCCGTGCAGAAGCACCACATTGGGGAGCTCTTTAACCATCGCGGAGAGGGAGGCCGCCGCGTTTTCTAACCAAGGATAAGGCGCTACAACCATTCGCTAAAGACCTCTCTTATTTGGGCGGTGAGCTCATCGGCCGTTTTCGTTGCGTCAAGCGTTAAAAAGCGGGCGGGATCTTTTTGCTCGCGCGCAAGGTACGCCTCACGCACACGGCGGAAAAAGTCACGCGATTCGCGCTCAAATCTATCCGATGCCCCAGCTCTTAACCCCATACGCTCTGCGGCCACTTCGGGGGGAATATCAAAGAGGAGCGTACAGTCGGGCTTAAACTCACCCAGCGTCCAGCGCTCAAGCGCTTCACAGCGCTCTGCAGAGAAGGCCTTGCCACCCACTTGGTAGGCGTAAGTCGCATCGGTAAAGCGGTCTGAAAGTACCCAAATCCCTTTTTCGAGCGCTGGGAGAATCACACGCGTCATATGCTCTGCGCGTGCCGCAAAAAAGAGGAGCATTTCCGTCTCAACGCCCATCTCATCGTTTAAGAGAAGCGAGCGGATTTTCTCTCCGAGCTCGGTGCCGCCTGGCTCACGAGTCAGTACTACAGAAATCCCTCTTTCCTTTAAAAAGGCTTCGAGTCGAGCGATCTGTGTCGACTTGCCCGATCCATCAATGCCTTCAAAGGTAATTAATCGCCCTCTTGTCATTTGTGAGTCTCTTCTTTTGCTATGAAAAAAGGATGACGCGTGTCATCCGTCCGCCATCTATTCTAGCGGATTGATATCACGAGGAGGAAAACTCACTTAACAAACCGATACGAGCTCCTCGCACTGAGCCTCGCCTAAGCTTTGCTAAAATGCCAAAAAACGCATTCAATCATTTTTTCGAGAACCTGAAGGCGAGCTAGCATCGATGAGCCAAAATTCTCCCACTGATCCCATAGAGAGTACTGTCGAACTTTCTCTTCAACCTCAGAAGCCAAAACGTCGCTGGGGCCTATGGCTCTTTGCCCTTTGCGTTTTGCTCCTCGTGGGTGCCTTTGCTGCCTGGAAGGGCGCAGAGTGGTTCGTCAATAGTCGCCCGATTCCCTTTTCGCCAACACTTTCGCCAGCGCTTTCGCCAACGCTCTCCGAAGAAACCCCTTCGCCAGACGCTCCTCTGGAAGTGAAAACGCCTAATAGCGATCCCGCGCACCCCACGTTTGTCATCGTCGCGGTGCGAGAAGGGGACCATTCACTAAGCGTTGCCGAAAAACTGCGTCACGCGGGCTTTGATTTCCCGAATTGGGCGATGAAACTCTCGCTACGCCTACACCCGAATTCGCTCGCGAAACTTCACCAAGGGCGCTACAAGATAGCCACCAATGTGACGCCTGCGGCACTGCTTGACACCTTTGGTCGTGGTCCTTTGATTGAAGGAGTGCTTCGCATTCCTGATGGTGCCCCACTCTGGGAAGTGAGAGCACTTTTTAACGACGCGAAAGAGCTCACGCACAAAACGGCAGAGATGACGGATGCGGAGCTCGCCAGCGCGCTCGGCCTCCCCTACACGACGCCAGAAGGCTTTTTTGCGCCCGATACTTACCGCTATATGGAAGGGGGCTCGGACTTAGAAGTGATGAAGTTGGCGGTGAAGCGCCAAGAGAAGCTCCTCACTCGTCTCTGGGAGGAGAGAGACGCTACAGTGCAAGTCAAAACCCCTTATGAAGCGCTCACGCTTGCCTCGATTATTGAAAAAGAGTCAGGGTTGTCTGAGGATCGTGGCAAAATTTCCTCGGTTTTCCATAATCGCTTGAGTAAAGCGATGCCACTACAAACTGACCCCACCGTGATCTACGGCTTAGGGCCTAGTTTTAATGGAAACCTCACGAAAAAAGACTTACAGACCGAGACACCCTACAATACGTACAGAATTGCTGCGCTTCCCCCAACGCCTATTGGTGCACCGAGCGCAGCCTCTTTGCGTGCAGCGCTGCACCCCGAAGCCACGCCTTACCTCTACTTTGTCTCAAGGGGCGACGGGAGTAGTGAGTTTTCGACGAATTTAGCGGCGCACAACCGAGCGGTCAATAAATTCCTTTTGAAGCCCAGGACGAAACCTGCGGGCACAAAAGCCCCTAGCGCAAAGAACTAACCAAAGAAAAATGGAATTTTAAAAAGAAGGAAGAATATCCATGACAGATACTACGCTTCTCTCTCAACCCACCCCCAGCACCTCGGCTACGCGAGTCGACGCCTACACCTTGGTGCGTTTTTCGGGTAAAGATACGCGCGACTTTTTGCAGCGCGTCTTAACGCAAGATGTGATGCATCTTGGGAGTCGTAATGCGCTTGCTGGCTACTGCGACCCCAAGGGGCGTTTGCTTGACACGATGCGCCTTTGGCTTGAGGGCGATGAAGGTGTGCTCGCCTTGACGCCCGCCGACAACAGCGAAGCCCTTATTAAACGCTTACGCATGTTTGTGTTGCGTGACGATGTAACGCTCACGGTGCTTAACGCTGACTACCGCGTCGTGGCACTTCTTGACCATGCGGCAGATAAGCTCTCTGCCATGGGTGTGGCGCTTCCTGCTGAAGGCGAAGTGGCACACACAAGCTACGGGGACGTGCTGCGCCTTGAAGATGCGACTCCCCTGCCCGAGGCCAATATCGGTAACGTGCGTGTGCTCTTAGTGATTCCACAGGCAACTGCCCTTCCCTTTGATGTCACGGAAATGACCGCGCTCTTTTTAACGAGTGAATTGGCTGCTGGGATTCCGAGTGTTTGGGCTGCCACCAATGGTCGCTTTGTCCCGCAGGCAACGAACTTAGACTTAGTAAACGGCGTTTCCTTCACCAAGGGTTGCTACCCGGGGCAAGAAGTGGTCTCGCGCATGAAGCATATTGGGAAACCGAGTCGCCGCATGTTCTTGGCAAAGACCGTGGGTGGGGTGCTCCCCATGGCTGGCGACCCCGTCTTTGCTGGGAACGATGAAGTGGGGGCGGTGGTGCTCGCCACGCGCATTGCGAACGTCACCTATGTGCTCTATTCGCTTCTTTTGAGTGCCGCAGACGCTGATCTCGCTGTCGGAGAAACCGAAAAAGCGCCTTTAGAAAAGTTGGCACTCCCCTACACCATTGAATAAGCGCTCTCGCTAACGCCTAAAATTGCGAGGTTTTTCCTGTATCTAGGAAGAACCTCCCTTTTTAGGCCCTG